>Ga0208940_1001373_pt1 | contig 25689 bp, 20 predicted proteins | sample AD_JPNNA6_MetaG_FD_184445 | JGI IMG/M metagenome (GOLD analysis project Ga0208940, IMG submission 184445) | Active sludge microbial communities of municipal wastewater-treating anaerobic digesters from Japan - AD_JPNNA6_MetaG (SPAdes) (version 2) | ecosystem: Engineered > Bioreactor > Anaerobic... | reverse complement strand
CCGTTTCTTCGCCACCCGAGCTGAGCGGCTGATCAGTCCGAATGGTAAACTTACCTAAATGAGCATCTACTCGTAACCCTTTCGGGAAATCTATTATCATTTCCATTACTGACTCCTTTTTGTTAATTAATTTATTGTTTTTAGATAATTTTTCCTCTTCAGTGGTTACAGTTCGATTCAATTTTCAGTTGAAAACGTCTTATGAATTTCTTAACATTTATTGAAATGATTAAAACAATTTTGAAATTAATAACCACTAAAACGGAGTTTAAAAATGAAACTATTACGTAAAAGTTTTCTGATTTTTATTACTAACCTTTTTGTTTTCATTACATTAAACGCGCAAAGCCTTAATAAAGCGGTATATAAACCCAGATACCACGACCCGGTACTGGAACAGATGAAAGAGCAACGTGAGAAAGATATTTCTCGTGACGATTCGCTGACTGCAGCAATTCGCACGCAACAAGAAGCACGCCGAAAAATTGACAAAAAGGATGAACTTTCTCTCCAATCCGACCTCTCCGGAGTAAAAAAACCAGCTTCGCTCAATGTCTTTAAAACAATTGACCACTTCCCTCCTATCGCCCAATATCAATCCGGTATGTGTTGGTGCTTTTGCGGAACATCTTTTTTGGAATCGGAGGTTATGCGTCTGACCGGACAAAAAATCAAAATATCGGAATTACATACCATTTACTATGAATATCTGGAGAAAGCGGCGCGGTTCATTCGCGAAAGAGGCGATTCATTCATTGGGGAAGGTGGCGAAGTCAACGGCGTTTTCCGCATTATGAAAAAATATGGAGCGGTTCCGGCGGAGGTCTATACTGGTCTCCCTCACGGTGACAAACACGATCACACTCGCCTTTTCACAGAAATACGCAATTATTTGGAATATTGTAAAACCAACAATTATTGGGACGAAGAAATCGCTCTTAATAGTATTAAACTGATTCTAAATAAATATCTCGGCGAACCACCCCAGAGTTTTATCTACGAAGGTCAGGAATATACTCCGGTAACTTTTTTGAATAATGTTCTAAAATTGCAACTCGACGATTATTGCGACGTAATGTCCACGACCGCTGTTCCATTTTATATCCGAGCGGAATTTAAAGTCGAGGACAATTGGTGGCATGATTCGTCTTATATCAATATTCCACTGGCAGAATGGTATAAATTTTTGAAAAAAGCGATTACCGGGGGATATAGTCTGGCGATTGGCGGCGATGTCAGTGAACCGGGTTATCTGGGCTTTGAGGATGTAGCTTTCATTCCGGATTTCGATATTCCGTTTAAATATATTAATCAGGACTCCCGCGAATTCCGAATTTATAATAAAACTACGACTGACGATCACGGTTTGCATCTTGTCGGATATACCCGCATTGACGATCGTTACTGGTTTTTAGTAAAGGACTCGGCTCGCAGTTCACGTTGGGGAAAATATGAAGGCTATTATTTTTATCGCGAAGATTACATCAAATTGAAAATGCTTACCTATACTGTCCATAAAGATGTTTTGAAGGAAATTTTAAATCAGGTAAAATAGATAGCCTTTATGAAAAGCCGTGGGCTTAACCCCGTAGGACAGCCTTTCCAGGCTGTCACTTAGATATTACCCACCATTAAAATTGACAGGCACCATATTCGCCAACCACCGCGAGCATAAGCTTGGTGCTGTCAGTTAGATATTACCCGTCATTAAAATTGACAGGCACCGTATTCGCCAACCACCGCGAGCATAAGCTTGGTGCTGTCATTTAGACATTATCCACCATTAAAATTGACAGTCACCATATTCGCCAACCACTGCGAGTATAAGATTGGTGCTGTCATCTAAACATTACCCACCATTAAAATTGACAGGCACCGTATTCGCCAACCACCGCGAGCATAAGCTTGGTGCTGTCAGTTAGATATTACCCACCATTAAAATTGACAGGCAAGAATGCCTGTCCTACACTCAATAATCAATGCAATTTTTGATATATCAAATCCAATAATTCCTTCATTTTAAAAGGCTTCTGGATAAAAACAAATTTGGGATTTTTCTTGATCAATTGTATGATAGATTCTTCAGCATAGCCACTATAGAGTATAACCGGAATATCTTCTTTTTGGGCTAATATTTCTTCAGATACAGTTACTCCATTTTTGTCTGGCAATACAACATCTGCCAATATCAAATCAATTTGTCCATTTTCGTTCTGGAATTGCTCAATAGCCTCAGCGGCATTAGCCGCCGTAATCGGAGTATATCCATTTTGGTGAAGAGTTTCCGCTAGAAATTTCAAAACGTCGGCACTATCCTCGATAGTCAAAATCTTTTCTCCATTCCCTTGTTTCATCTGAGTTTCAGCCGATAGATGAGCTTTATCATCCACCGTTATCTCAGTTGCTGGCAGATAAATGTCAAAAACCGTTCCGGCACCAATTTCGCTCTGAACATTGATCCAACCGTTATGTTTCTTAATGATGCCATATACCACCGATAATCCGAGACCAGTTCCTTTACCGGCTTCTTTCGTAGTGAAAAACGGCTCGAATATTTTTTCGATTAAATCAGACGGAATCCCCTGACCGGTATCGGCAACTGACACCCGCACAAACCGGCCGGGGTGGGAATCCTTGATTGTCTGGCACTCTTTGGCTGAAAGAGCAACATTGTCAGTTGAAATGGTTAAGGTACCGCCGTTCGGCATAGCGTCACGCGCATTCACTACTAAATTAATGATAACCTGCTCAATATTACCTTCATCGGCTTCGATATTTTGGATAGGTTCTTTTAGGTTAGTGATAATTTTAATATTTTCACCAATAAGGCGTTTGATCATTTTTAGTAGATTAGTTATAGTGTTGTTGATATTAATCGGTTTGAATTCCATAGGTTGTTTCCGGCTGAAAAGCAATAATTGCCTGGTCAAATTAGCCGCTTTATCACAGGCATCCAATACATGTTTTAATCCCTGATAATCTGGTTCAGTCTTGTCCTTTTGCGCCATTAGCATTTGAGTATATCCCTGAATAATTGTCAACAAATTATTGAAATCATGGGCAACTCCACCTGCCAGATTGCCGACCGCTTCCATTTTCTGGAGCTGAACAATCTGACTTTGCAATTCTTCCTTTTCGATCTGCCGCATTTTTTGTTCAGTAATATCACGAATAATTGTCAATAATAAACGTTTGCCGGGCGCAGTCTCAAAATAGGAATCGGATAGACTAAACCAGACTTTTCTCCCATTATGAAGAAACTCTTCCATTTCAAAATAATTTTGGTCGGTTTTGCCATGAAAACGCTGAAGATAATGATCCATATTTTTATCTCGTATTTCTTCAGCATATATCGAAGTAAATGGCTGTCCCTCTAGCTTTTCTCTGGGAAGATCAACCAGATTGCAATAAGCTTTGTTGACCATTATGACTATACCATTTTCATCGGTCAGCCGCATGCCATCCACGGAATTTTCCCACACCAACCGGAAATTTTCCTCAGATTTACGAACCTCTTCTTCAGCCTGCTTTTGTTTGGTAAGGTCATCATAAACCGCCACAACTTCGCCGCTCGGCAGTTTAAAAACATAGTTATCTCTCCAGCCAGAGATGCGATTATCCTTATAAAATGTCACTGGAAAATTCTCCGGTTCCCCCGTCCGCCAGACACGTTGTAAAACTTCAAATAAACCAAAATCTTTCACTCCCGAAAATACTTCCAATAAGCTCTTACCGACTACCTCACTTCTTTTTATCTTATCAATTTTTTCACCGGCTTTATTTAAATCTCTGATAATGAAATCATTACCATTATCAACCACTTCATATATAACAACGGCGCTACTATTATATTCAAATAATGACTTGAATCTTTCTTCACTTAATTTTAAGGCTATCTCGGCTTTCTTGCGTTCCGTAACCTCAGTAATGACACCAACTACCTCGAAATGCGATTCATCAATTTTCTTGATTCGCGCGTCTTCATACATCCAGTGAATTACACCATTTGCATCTCGCAAGCGAAATTCCTGGCTATAGCGATCGGCACCGCTCTTAAGTGCAGCAGAACTGACTCGATCCATTGCCCGGCGGTCTTCTTCTAAAATACTGTAATAATAACGATCATTAATATCATGAGTTGGATAATCAGGGAGCGGGATAATATTTTTAATGGCGTCCAGATTGAAATAGCGAGTTTTCCATAGAAATTCCGGTTCAGTTCCCTCCTGTCTGACTACCGGTGAATGCCAGAGAATAGCCTGAGCGCTTTCCATTATCCGGACTAAATCTTCTTCAGCCCGTTTACGTTCGGTCATATCCATTAACTGAGCGATTGTCAAAAGATTTCCTTGCGTATCTTTAACAACTGTAGAGCTAATTTCAACTCTCCGTATCTCTCCGTTTGATCTGATGACATTGAATTCATATCTATTGGGTACATCCTCACCGCGCTGGCGTTTGAGATATCTCTCTCCTACTAGTGCTTTGCTCTCATCATCCAGGAATTCTCTGAAATCATGTCCAATGATTTCATCACGAGATCTACCAACAAGTGTACAAAGAGCATCATTAACATAAATAAACTTAAAATCCTCACCGACTATTAGAATCGCATTTTGTGAATTTTCCACCACTGCCCGGTAGCGCTCCTCACTTTCTCTTAGCGCCGCTTCAGCCCGTTTACGTTCGGTTATGTCTCTGGCAATACTCAAAATGGCAGGTTGTCCGTGATAATCAATCAAACTGGAATAAATTTCCACCGGGATAGATTTCCCTTCTTTGGTTTTGTGGGTAGTTTCAAATATCTGGATTTTATCTTTGGTCATTGACCGGGCAAGAGTCTTGATATCTTCCCTTTTTAAAGAGGAATCAATACCGAAAAGCCCAATCTTGAGTAATTCTTCCTTAGTATATCCTAAGACTTCCGTTGCAGTTCGGTTAACGTCCATAAGATCGCCGTTAAAATCTATAATCCAGACTGTCTCGATCATTCCATCAATTAACTCGCGATAGTGTTTTTCACTTTCCCTTAATTCTTCTTCCGCCTTTTTGCGTGCCGTAATATCCTCAACGGTGCCTTCGTAATATTTAGTTACACCGCTCGCATCACGAACCGCAATAGCGCTTTCGCGAACGTGAATAATCGAATTATCTTTACGCTTCCATACTGATTCTAAATTCTGGACTTTTCCTTCAGCTTCGATTCGTTTTTTAAATTCCGACCGTGGGTACTTAAGATCAAATCCTCCCTCTTCGAGATTCACTTGCGATAGTTCCTCAAAAGAATCGAAGCCGAGCATTTTTACCAGAGTCGGGTTTGCCATCAAAATTCTGCCATCCGGAGTAGAACGATAGAGCCCAATCGCCGCATTTTCAAAAATGGCTCTATAATGCTCCTCACTTTCTTCAAGTTCACTTACATTTTTTTCCAATTTCTTGATTATGCGTTCACTATATAACTTGAAAGCATCTTTTTCATCTTGAAACCTTGGATAGGCGACTTCCAGACTCCCTTCAATTCGGTTTTGCAGAACTTCTTGAATAATATTCAGAAAAAGGTCCGATTCAACCGGTTTACGTATAAATCGCGAAGCGCCTAATTTCAAGGCGAAAATCTCATCTTGTCGTGAAGTAAAAGTAGCCGAGTAGATAATAAATGGAATGTCCTTCCAGCGCGGATCAGATTTAACAATATTGCATAACATATAGCCATCCATTTCCGGCATCAAAATATCCGAAATGATTAAATCAACATCATTTTCCTCCAAAATATCCAGCGCCAATTTGCCGTTAACCGCAGAAAATACCTGGTAGTCATGACGGTTAAGAAACGACTCTAATAGGGAACGACTCTCATTATTGTCATCAACAATCAACACTTTCAGCATAAATTGCTCCTCCTAATTATTTTTAGCATTAATGAATTTAATTGTGATTAAAGTACCATGATCGTCGGCATATTCCTTAATATCCCGCGATTCCACCTCGATTTCGCCACCATAAAATTCGACGAAAGATTTAACTAATGGCATCCCAAAACCGGTTCCAATTTCGCCTTTAGTCCCGGGGCGACTTGTAATTTTAGTTATATCAAAAATCTGGCTCATCAACTCAGCTGGCATACCAATTCCATGATCTTGGATTTTGAAAATCACGGCGTCATCTTCTTCTTCCGCCGAAATTTCGACCTGCCCTCCTTCAAAGGAAAATTTCAGGGCATTGGTCATCAAATTATTAATAACTGAATTGATTAAAGAACACCTCTCAGCCATTACCCATAGGCTATGGTCAATATCTATCAACAGTTTAACATTTTTCTGCTCAAAGCGATCACCAAGTAGCAAAACCGATTCTGCCAAACATTCGCTCAGGTTCACCGCACTTATTTCTATTTTTTTCTCCTGAAGAGCACGCATTTCCCTGACCAGATTAATGATGTCAATACCATGGGTAGTCGCAGTTTTTATTTTACTGAGGTAATCGGTTATAGCTGAATCATTTTTCAGTAAATCGAGGGACATACTTATAACAGTAAAGTGATTGGCAAGGTCGTGACATAAAATATGTAATAATTCTTTCTGCTCACGGTTCTGTTCAAGAATAATATCTTTTTGTTGCTTAATTAAAAGATGGGTACGGACGCGCGCCAGTAGTTCCGGCGGATTAAACGGCTTAGTCAGATAATCAACTCCACCGGATTTAAAGCCTCTTACAATATCATCGGTTGCCGTTCTGGCAGTCAGAAAAATAATTGGAATATCCTGAGTTCGCGGATCACGCTTTAGCTCTTCACAAACTTGGAATCCATCATACCAGGCATCATAATATCGAGCAGAATCAAATCGGGCCCTGCTCCCATTCGAGCGATTTTCAGTGCTAATTGACCGTTATTGGCCGCTTTTATGTCGTAATCATTTATTTAGTAGCCCTTTCAGAAAATTCAGATTCGTTGCTACGTCATCAACAATTAAGATTGTAGGTTTTTTATTCTCCATATTAATCCTTATTGATCTGGTCGCCCAGTTCAATTAATTTCTCTAAAATACTTAGGGCTTGATCATAATCGTATTGCTCAATAGATTCGGCGATTTTTGTCAAATCTACTTCAGGAATTGATTGGCTTAATTCACTCTTGATCAAATAGAAAATGTCACCGGCTCTTGCGTCATACTCAGCCAAGTATTTTTTTAATTCCTGGCATTTCTTTTCCTGCTCAATTCCCCATTTCCCGGGTTTATTGGTTTTATTAGAACTAATAATTTCGGCTGGCAATTCAATTTTTTGAATTGTATTAAAAACCAACTCAAGTTCCATACTCAATTGCTGAATTAATTCCATAATATTTTTAGAATCAGGAGATTTTGATTTTAATTCCATTTCAAACGCAGAAGCGACTTCATATAATTTCTGGGCTCCGATATTACCGGAACTTCCTTTGAGAGAATGTACCAGATGTTCAACTGCTTCTAAGTCATTATCTACCAAGTAATTTTGAAGGCTTGTGATCAGATTTATATTTTCACGCACAAAATTTTGCAGAATCTTTCCGTATAATTGCTGGTTACCGGCGACCCGTCTCAAACCAGACTGGACATCAATACCAGATACTTCTGGAAAATTTAGATTTTTAGCCAACTGCTGTTCAGATTCACCTTTATTTATTTTTTTTCTTTTAGCGGGAATCCACTTAACCAGAATGTTATAGACCTCGTTCGGATCAACCGGTTTGGTAATGTAATCATTCATCATCGCCGATAATACTTTCCCTTTTGTGCCGGACATAGCATCGGCTGTCAGCGCGACAATCGGTAGCTTTTCATATCCCGCAATTTGACGGATCGCCCTGGTCGCTTCATAACCATCCAATACCGGCATCTCAAGATCCATAAAAACTAAATCGAGTTCAGAAGGATGCATTTCCTGACATTTCTGGACGGCGACGCGGCCATTTTCCGCTACGATAACGTCCATTCCATAAGCAGTAAGCAATCCATCTATAACCTGCTGATTGATTTCATTATCTTCGGCAACTAAGATCCGGGCGCCTTTGATAAGCGCCAACTCACTTTTAAGTCTTTGCCCTCTGTCGGCTTGGCGTTTGCGCCTAGGAGTGGTTTTGCCAAAGACCTGCATAATTGTATCAAATAATGTCGAATTAGTGACCGGTTTTAACAAAAATGCATCTATTCCGATTTTTTCAATTCTGTCAATGATTTTTTCTTCACTATAAGCGCTGACCATGATGATGGCTGGAACAGAGGGAATTTCAGGATCCTTTCGGATTGTTTGAATAGTCTCGATACCATCCATTTCAGGCATTTTCCAGTCCATTATAATAAGCTGAAATGGTTTGCTTTTGTGTTTCTTTAAAATTTCTATAGCCGCTTTGCCAGAAGAAGCCAGCACGACTTTAAAACCGAAAGTCTCAAGTGCGCCTTTGATAATTAAACGAGAACTTTTATTATCGTCGCAAACCAGAACTTTTAACCCTCGTAAATCGGGAGTAAGAACAAATTCTTCGATTTTTTGATTTTCCTGCTTTTTAAAGACGGCGGTAAAGTAGAAGGTACTGCCTTTTCCATAAACACTTTCGACCCAAATATCGCCTTGCATCAGTTCGGTCAATTGCTTAGAAATAGCCAATCCCAGACCGGTACCGCCATAACGTCTGGTAGTGGAGGAATCTGCCTGAGTAAAAGATTGAAAGAGCTTATCCTGCTGTTCCTTAGTAAGACCAATGCCGGTGTCTTTAACTGAGAACTTTATTTTTACTGTGTCGTCATATTCCTCATCCATTTCTGCCCGGACAATAATCTCTCCGGTATCAGTGAACTTGACGGCATTATTAGTTAGATTCGCCAGTATTTGATGCAGACGCAAGGGATCGCCAACTAAGTAGCGCGGAATATTTTTATCTATGCCGAAGATGATTTCCAGATTTTTTTGATGGGCTTTAAAGGTTACAACATTGGCGGTATCCTGAAAAACTTTTTCCAGATTAAAATCAATATTCTCCAGTTTTAGTCTACGAGCTTCGATCTTGGAAAAGTCCAGAATATCGTTAATGATTTCCAGCAAATTCTGAGCGGATGATTTTATTTTAGTTATGTAATCATGCTGTCGAGCGTCTAACTCGGTTTGTAAGGCTAAATACGTTAAACCGATAATCGCATTCATCGGAGTTCTTATTTCGTGGCTCATATTAGCCAGAAAGTCGCTTTTGGCTTGGGTAGCGGCCTGGGCTTGTTCCTTAGCCTGAATCAGTTCCATTTCCATAACTTTGATTTTGAGTATATCAACATAGGTTTCCAGCAGTACCTCTTCCCCTTCGATTTTAATTGGAACTGCACTTTTTAGTACTGGAACGTTTACCTTATCTTTATTTATGATCACTGTTTCTTTTTTATCTACTATCTGATCTGGGCTTAAGATTGGGCAAGTATCGCTATTATAAATACATAAAATTTCATAACAATTTTTCCCAACAATTTCATCGAACGAATTAAACCCGAGTAAGTCAAGAGTAGCCTGATTAGCATCCCTGATTGTTCGATCTTGATTAACCAGCACTACAGGAAATGGTATGGATTCAATGATAGTTCTCAGAGATTCTCGGGATTGTTCCAGAGTCAGTGCAATTTTTTCCCGTTCTTCAATTTCTTTTACTAAATCGGCAGTTCGTTCAGTAACTCTTTTTTCCAGCTCTATGTTCAAATTTTTGATTTTTTCTTCGGCTAATTTTCGTTCAGTAACGTCAGTGATAACTGCGACACGGGCATCATGCCCCTGATATTTCAAATCATTCGAACGGAAAATGACGGTTACCATTGTTCCATCTTTTTTAAAGTGATGCCATTCGACAGCGTCTTGATAATCATATAAATCATTTAGCATTTTAACTATTTTCTTTTTTTCATCTGCCGGATAAAGATCCGTCAAGCGCATTGCCAGAATTTCATCTTTGGAATAACCATAAAACTGGAGGAAAGCCTCATTAACCGCTAAAATCTTATAGGTATTATGTTCATAGATTATGATCGGCGCCGGATTAGATTCAAAGAGCAATCGGTAACGGACTTCGCTTTCCTGAAGAGCTTGTTCAGCTTTCTTCCGCTCATTGATATTTTGAACCGCGCCATGAACACCAATTAATCTATTGTTTTTATAATCCCAAACCGGATAAGCATAAACTCTTAACCATAATAGTTCACCGGATTTAGTATAAAAGCGTAATTCGGATTGGATCGGTTCATTCTTTTTCAATTTTTCAAAATCATGATCATCTTTTTCAAGATCGTCCGGATGGAGCCTGGCTCTCCAACCACCGGCTTCACTAAATTCCTTGAAGGTAAATCCAGTTATGGTCTCAAAGGCACCGCCAACCCAGTCGGTTACCAGAACACCATCTTGATTGATTTTGGCCGAAAAAACATAATCCGATACTACGGAAGATATTCGACGATAACGGATTTCGCTCTGCCTCAGCAATTCTTCGAATTCCATACGTTCAGTAATATCAGAAACGATGCCCTGATAATGGGTAATTTCTCCGGATTCACTTCTAATGATAAAAGATAGATCATCAATCCACTTTATTGCGCCTGATTTAGTAACAATCCGATAAGGTTCATGTTTAAAAGATTGCACGTCGGGTGTTTGACTATACTTAATTACTTCACTATTAACTCTCGGTAAATCCTCAGGATAAATACATGATTCATACGATATTTTGCCTTGTATAAACTCTTCAGCGGTATAGCCAAAAAGATTGATGACACTTTCAGAAACAAACTCGACTGGCCAAGTGGGTTTGTTATACCAAGTAAAAGCTACGACCGGACTGCGATTGATAATTGTGTTTGCTTCTCTGAGTTTTTTTTCGGCGTTATCCCTTTCTGCCTGTTTTTTCTGGATTTGTTCCAGCATTTCGTTAAATCCATCATAGAGTATTCCGATTTCATCTTGAGTCGTTTTTGGTAAACGGATTGAATAATCATGTCGAGTCGAAATTTCTTTGATCGTATCAACTAATGCCATGATCGGGTTGGAAACGGTCTTGCCGGTGTAAAATGAAAGAACTAAAGCTAGTCCAAAACCAATCAGCAAAACGACTATTCCCAGCCCTAAACTCTCTAATATTATTGAGGATAAAGGATGCATCTGGTAGCGAATCAGAATGTAGCCGACCGCAACTTCCTCTTGAGTAAGTTCTGAAGAATAAATTAGATAGCGAGATTTAAGCTTATATCTACCGGAATCAAAGAAAGGATAATCATAATTCTCAAACCCATCACGCGCAAATGTCGCAAACAAATTTCTATTATGGTCAAATAACCAGGCATTAACGACTTCACTTTCACTTCCTAAGGAAGCCAGAATATTTTCAGCCGTTTCGTTATCAAGGAATAAAATAGCAGGAATAGAATTCGAGCCAATGATGCGAGCTGTCGTTTCTAACTTTTCATTGACATCTCGCTGATACTCAATCTGATTTATTATTACCTGAAAAATAATGAAAAATACGATAACCGTGCTTACTGTAATTAACTGAATTACAATCAGTTTTTTCCTAAAAGACATCTTCTGAAAAATTCCCCGATTGATAGACTTCATCTTCGCCATAGCATCATACCAAATAATTTAAGTTGGCTATTAAATGAAGGCATCACTCAACAATCCGGGCTAATTTTTTAATTTGGGAACTGGCTTTCAAGCCGACACTTTCCAATTTGGCAAGATTCATTTCAAATTTCAACCTATCTTCTTGCATAAAAAAATTAATCATTACACCACTTTCACAAAATCCGGGAGTGTCACCGATCGTCAAGGTCTTCCTTTTCTTGAGTTTGGCTAATATTGGATCGAGTTGATTTTTTTCAGATGCAGAAATGAATAAAATATGGCAATATCTCAAATCATCAACGCTTTGGTAGTGAGCAACTTTAATCGGTATATTTTTAACGAATTTTTTCTCAGCTACTTGTCGCAAAGAATTGACAATGTCACTATTGCCAATTACTCCGATAAAAAATACTTTATTACGTTCAAGATCTGGCCAGGTAATATATTTTGTAAAATTATAAATGAAAGCCGCTTTTAAGTCATTAATCTCAGTTTCACTATTGAATGGCAAATTGGCGTAGATAAAGGAAAAACTAAGGATCAGGAAGCAAACAATAGAGACGATAATTCTTTTTTTATACGGCATTCAATAGATCAATTTTCTTTGGAATACATCAAATTTCATCATATCAAAGTTGATACCCCAATTTGAACAAAAAAGCTCGTTGTGGTTGACGATAGCGTTCTGGCGGTCGGTTACTAGTATGGTAGTAGCGAGCATTTAATAAATTGTTGACGGCAATCTGCAATTTCAGATTTGGGATCGGGTTATAGTTGATAACACTATTTAGCACAAAGTACGGATCAACATAATGACTTTTAGTTGTAGAAATAAAAACGGGATTTTTACGGCGGCTGAGGTAATTACCTCGCAAGTTGACATTGAGGTTCGCCAATAACGAATAGGTAACTCCGGCATTGAATCCGTGGCGGGCAATTTCAGGTACCTGTTTACCGTCAGAAAATTTAGAATCTGTGAAAGTATAATTCAGGTTTAGCTGTATTTTTTCATGGCGGTAATCAAGATTGAATTCCAGACCATTAGTATTTATGCGTTCGGCATTTACCCAGCACGAATCTTTCTCAATTAGCATGTCATAAATTTGATTATGGAATAGCGAAAAATCACAGCGTAAGCGTTGATTGAAATTCAAATTATTGGCTAATTCAATTGATTTCATTCGTTCCGGTTTCAGATCCGGATTACCAATGCCCCAGTTATAATCCCAGGGTCTTGGAGCTCGAAAAGCCTCAGTATAAAGCAATTTGCCGGTATAATTCTTATGGCTATAAACAAAACCTAGGCGAGGAGTCAAAATCGTCCCATAATAGGAACTTTGATCAAGGCGTGCTCCAGCCGTCATTTCGACTAATTCCCAAAATTTGTATTGGGTTTGAACGTAGAAACTTATCAAAGTATTATTTTCATAATCCGGTTCCTCTGGTTTAGCCGGAGCTTTTTCTGGGTCATCACTATAGGTTATAGAAAAGTCGCTGGCGAGTTTTTCGGCTTCCATTACAACTCCGGCAACTAAGTTGGCTTTACTGCTCCATTCATAATCGAATTTTTCTTCCAGCCCGATTAGTGAATTCGGACGATAATATCCAACCTGACCAGTATCAGTAGTAATATAGGCAATTGTATTATCCATTACCGTCGAGTTTCTGTAATATATTTGCGATTTCAATGACCAGTTAGGTTTTTTAGTGTACAAGTTGCTCAAATAGGCATTCAAAAAGCGAATGTGAAAATTCGTACCATAGTCAAGGTAATTAGTGCCGAGCGATTTATAATTTGTCGTGCGGGAAGCCTGTTTATCCTGAAGTGTCAAACCAAGTATGGTGTTTTTATATTTGATTTTGGAATCAAATCCATAATCATTTTCAAAATTTTCCATATCCTCTGACCAATTGTTGTCGCCTTTAGTACCTCCCAAATCCGCCTTTTCAGTTTGTTTATAAAAAGTGGAAAAAGTTACGCTGAGCGGCAAATTTTCCGGCTTTAGACGCAAACTGATATCGCCGAAAAGCGTCCCAAATGAACCGGCTGTTAGACTCGCTTCGGCTCTCGGTCCGTCTTCCGCATCTTTGGTGATTAAATTTATTATTCCGGAAATGGCGTTCGTTCCGTATAAGGCTGATGAAGGTCCATAAACCACTTCTATTTGTTTGATATTCTGCAAATTATAATGATAACCGCCGTAAAATCCTCCCGAATTCAATTCATTGATCTCGATCCCATCAATCATCACTAAAATTAGATTATTCTGACTGGGTGCTCCGCGTTGAAAAGAATAGCTGTTAAAACCTAATATATCGCGAAATTGAAATCCGGGCAGATCTTTTAGAACATCTTCCAGATTGTGGTAGGCTCGCTCTTGAATTTCCTTATCAGTAATAATCCGGACGGTAGCGGGCACTTTATCAATGAGTTGACTCCTCTTGGTGGCAGTCGTGACTTTGATATTCATCAATTCACTCAAATCCAACTCCAGCCATTTATCTAAATCAGAATCCTGCGCCAGAGTGACACCAACGAGAAACAAAGAAGCGGTAAAGATGCTAATTCTCAACTTTAACATAACAGTGCCCTTTTAAGACAATCGTTACAAATTTTTGAGAATAAGTCATTTTCTTTATTTAAATAGCTACTAATCCTATATTAATCAAGAAAAATCGCAATGTCAATGCAAATGCGATAATCGCTTGCTAAATCAACGACTTGGTGTCATTGCGTTTATCACTTTTATCCTTTTATTACGCCCAGTGGTTTGAAGCGGGCGACTTTACGAACGATGCCAGCCGCATCTACCGAATCAACCACTTCGCCGACTTCCTTATAGGCAAATGGCATTTCTTCGGCGATCGTTCCTTTTTCTTCCGCCATTACATAGACACCGCTTTCCGCTAATGCCTGATATAAATCAAGACTGCGGGCTTTGGCTTTGGCTTGATGCCGCGATAAAATTCTACCAGCCCCGTGGCAGGCACTTCCAAAAGTTTCTCGCATAGCAATCTCTGTCCCAACGCATAAATAACTCGCCGTGCCCATATCACCGGGAATTAGTACCGGTTGACCAATTGCTTGATAAATTTCTGGTAATTCAGGATTACCGGGACCGAAGGCGCGGGTTGCACCCTTGCGATGAACACAAACATGGATTTTTTTCCCGCCATATTGATGTTCTTCAATCTTAGCGATATTATGCGCAATATCCCAGACTGGGCGAAAACCGAGCTCGTTCGGACTAATTTTTAAGGTTTTCAAAAGGCTATCATAAATCAACGAGCTAATCACCTGACGGTTAGCGAAGGCAAAATTCGCCGCGGCTCGCATAGCTCCGAGATAATCTTGTCCTTCTATTGATTTTAATGGGGCGCAAGCCAACTGCCTGTCAGGAATTTTTATTTCATATTTTTGGGTGGCACGTAGAGTTGATTTGATAAAATCATCGCAAATTTGGTAACCGAACCCTCGCGAACCGGTATGGAGAATTAAAACAAGATTGCCCTGAAATATACCCATCGCCTGCGCCGCGGTTGAATCATATATATCCACTACTTTTCCAATCTCGATAAAATGATTACCACTGCCGAGCGTCCCCAGTTGATCGGCACCCCGCTCGAATGCGCGTTGCGATATTACGGACGGTTCGGCATCCGCAAGACAGCCCCTATCTTCAATAAACTGTAAATCATCAGCACTTCCGTATCCCATTTCTATCGCCCATTTAGCTCCTTGAACTGCCACCCGTTCGAGTTCACGGCGACTGAGTTTCCGGATAGCTCCATGCGAGCCAATCCCACTGGGAACACTATTGAAAATAGCGGCAATCAAGTTTTTAATGTCAATTTTGAGCTGGTCGGCAACCAGATTTGTCCTTATCAAACGCACCCCGCAGTTAATATCATAGCCGACTCCGCCTGGAGAAATCACACCTTCTTTAATATCAAAAGCCGCTACTCCTCCAATCGGGAATCCATAACCCCAGTGAATATCGGGCATAGCCATAGAATAGCCTACGATTCCGGGTAATTGAGCTACATTTGCGACCTGTTTAAGGCTCTGATCATCTCGAATAACCTGCATCAGGTTTTCATTCGCATAGATTCGCCCAGGAACGCGCATTGCGCCGGTTGGCGGTATTTCCCATACTTGCTCGCTTATTTGATTTATTTTTAACTGCTCCATTATTGACCTTTAAATATCGAGGACAAAGCGCGCTTTCCAGTGATTACCTTGATTTTTAATTTGTAATTCATGATAAGTAACGCTCTTTATCTCACGTTTTAAAATATGTTTCTGCGGGTTGAACGGTTCTCCGCTCGCACTAGCTATCAATGTTTGCTCGCCAAATTGTTTGATGTGGCAAGATTTGAATAAAAATTGCCGGCTTACGGAATAATAAAGTAATTCGCCGAGCCACTCCCGCAGGAGTAATTCCCTGTCAGCGGCTTCTACGGAGAACTCGCAGGTCTCCTGCTCCATGACATTCGCAACATTAGTCATCAAATCGAACAAAGCCAAAGCGGAATGTTCGAAAAGTTCCAGCAAATTGGCGCCGTACACCTCCACTCCCAGATCAGCCGTGTGCGGAAAAATCCGGTAAAATTTGCTTTTTCGTGCCCGTTCCGATTTACTCAAATCAACTTCCATATTTATAATTTTAATCCCACATTTCTCCATAACCTAAAGTAAGATATACACTATTAGAGACAAGAGCAAATTTGCTGTTAATTAAAATTAAAAATAGGTGATTAATTCAATAGTCGAGAATCAGAGAATTTTATAGAACTGCGCCCATATTCTCTTATTTCTTAAAAGAGCTTACTAGCACTTAAAAGAACTCAAATACGCTTATTCACTCAATGACTGAGGAAAATATTGACAAAATCAGCCGCTTGAACCTGGTTTTTATTCTTGATAGTTCTCTTTCCATCGGCATAACTAGTCATGGCGCAATCTTTATAAACTGTGCAGTTACCATTAGCATCGGGAGAGTAGCCCTTGCAAACCCGCAGAACATCGGGAGAGATCTCGTCAATAATTACAATTTTCCCATCGCCATACTTCAGTCGCCCCAGCTCAAATTTTCCATCAATGACATGGAGGTTGTTGCTGGCAAATTCCTGTGCAACGATTTCGGCGATCTCTTTAACCAGTTTAATACTCTGCTTAATCTCGTCTTTAGTCATAGCACCGGTTTCCGCTAACGCTTCAAACGTAATGAGAATATCACTATCTCCTTTGGTCCAGGCTTCAACGATCGTATGAATATTGCGGCAAGGTCGCACAAAAGGATATCTTCTCCAGAAACTACCAGTGGCGTTATTCCGCCAGGTAAATTCAAGATTCAAGAGTGGAGCCGCCCCGGGAAACTCCGGTGATTCCGCCGGCATACTAAGCGGGATAGCGGGTTCAACTATCATTTCATTGTCGCTGACAGTATCAATATAGTGGGAAGGAATACCCTTATCCTTCAGCAGTTTGAAAAAATGCGTTGCAAATCGGCAAGCAATCGCACCTTTTCCGGGGATATCGCCGACGACGATATCATATCCAGGATCAAAAACAGGTTTACCATTTTCCAGATAACCCGTAGCTCTATCGGTAAAAATTAAACGATATTTACCAGTGTATGGCCCACTTTTTATTTCGACGACATCTTTGGATTTTCCACGGTAAATCAAGTCTTCTTTCAGCATAAGTACTTTTCCTTTTGTAACAATTGTATATCAAAAAACAATCAATATCAAGTTTAGCAACTGATAATTTACAACAATCCGAAAAACTGACCATTAAAATATCAAGCCTCTGTCAATCTACCAAAATTTGCCCATTATTTTGGATAATAATTGCGAGCGTCAGTATCAATTAAACTTTAGATCTTTGCTTTTATTAATAAGCCCTGCCTAATTTTTCAGCCGAAATTATGGCACAACAAATATCGGCTGAATCCAGGCACAACTCCCATCGGAAGCCACAATTTTTGCCCGTACATATTTTTCATTAGAAGTCAATTTATAGACTGCCGGATTATTTTGCGTGCGTAGCAGGAGTTTGCCCTCGGTACCGATAAAATCAGTTGTATATTGGTTTTTGCCACTCATCTGGATAAAGATTTCGATTTGGACAGGTTTGACGATTAAATCAGAAATTTCGACGCCAGTGCTTGAATAAAATAAACCGGCTTCGAGATTCTGCAAAATTTCGTTTACCTCAAGTTTTTTAGCTTTCACCACCACCCATCCACGACCCGGGTTAGATAATTCGGCAGAAAATTTTTGATATACGTGAGCATCATCAGTAGCAGTAGCATAAATTCGCTTTCCAGCCGATAGCATAAAATCCCATATCTGCTCCGTGCTTGGATGATTATCATCACCATAATTGTTGGTACCAGGACAACCGTTATATAACTCAAATAAATTGCAGTCCTTAGAATTCAATATAATGTCTGCGTCGAGTCGCCATTGATAATTGGGATGATTTATCATTGGAATGCCTCCCATTCTTCGAACCGTGTCAATACATTTTTGGAGAGCATCTAAATCGGTTTCGCTATGAATTGGCGAAATATCTTTGGTAATATTAAAGGCATTAATCTCCAACAAACGGCCAGTTCCGTATCCCATTATTTCTTCCCCCGGAATAAATAGAAAGGAGGGATCACCTTCAATGGCGTAGGCCGGTGGAATAGTTACAGTCGAGTGATCGGTAATAACCAAAAAGTTATAATCGTGTTCCCGATACCATTTCACAACATACTCAACCGGGGAATCGCTTTCACCTTCTCGGGCGTGAGTATGAAGACTACCCTTGTACCATTGCATCTCAGCCATATCGCGTAATTCAAATTGCTGGCTGAACAACTGGAAGCGTAAGAGCAGTACCATTGTAAATAGTAGGAACGACTTTCTCTTAAAATTTTTCTTTAAACAACCGAGACCAAACACGCCAATAATATATTTAAAACCGGTTTACTATAAAAGTTTAGCTTTCGGAAAAAGGTTAATGAACTTACAATATGGCAAGATTTTATTTATCGGAGATTTAGTACCCCCAACAGGACTCGAACCTGTGCAACCGGCTCCGGAGGCCGGTGCTCTATCCATCTGAGCTATGGGGGCTTCAATAAGCCTTTTAAGTTACATCTAACATTCCAATTTCTCAAAAAGAATTCCTTGACAAATAATTATGAATTAATTCAATTTTTATCTAATTTTAATGCGTTTTTAGAAATATTTCTAAGTAAAGGAGAAAATGATGAAAAGAATATTGCCGATCATATTAGTAGGATTTTTAGTCTTTTCTTGTGCCCAGAAAGAAAAAAGCGCCAAATTAGAAAAAGGAACCGAGCTTTATCAATTAGCCCAGGAACTATCCCAGCAAATTCCGATACTCGATCCTGAAAAAAATACCGTAATTGTTACTACTAAAAAATTTGATATTACCGTCGGAGATGTTTTCACCACTTTACATCAGTTGTACGGAGATGGTATTCAGCAATTAAAGAGCCTTGATACCAATCAATTGAATGAAATAATCAAGGGAAACGCTATTGCGTTGGCTGAGAAAAAACTCCTCTTACAAGCGGCTGAGAAAAATGGGATAAAAATATCAGACGCCGAGGTTGACAGCATCCTTGAATTACAGTACATGCAGGTCGGCGGTAAGGAAAAATTTCTTAATTACTTAAGCAATGCCAATATTAATTTTAAAGCCTTACGGGAAGATATCCGTGATAATCTGGCTATCAATAGCTATCTCGACAAAATGATAATGGACTCGGTTAATATTACAGAAGAAGACATTCAAAAGTATTATAACGAAACCGATCAAACCGCTACCGTTCGACATATTTTAAAAATCACGCAGGGAAAATCGCCTGAAGAAAAAGCCCAGATTCATTCCGAAATGGAAGGAATTCTTGATCGAGCCCAAAAAGGTGAAAATTTCGAATCTCTGGCTAAAAAATACTCGGATGACCCAGGCTCAAAAGATAACGGCGGATTATATAAAGACTTCGGCCGCGGCGAAATGGTAAAACCTTTCGAGGACGCCGCTTTTAATTTACCAATCGGCAGTATCAGCGATATTGTCGAAAGTCCTTATGGTTACCATATTATTAAAGTTATCGACCGTAAAAAAGAGAGCCGTCCGTTGGATACCGTTCGGAGTGAAATTGAAAATATTTTAATCAATTCGCGCCAGAATGAATTACTGATAAACTTGCTGGATAACCTGAAAAAAGAGAACGACTTTAAAGTCGTGATACCATAAGAATATCAATAAATACTTTACAAAGGAGCTGAAATTTCAGCTCCTTTTTATTTTATCTGCTTAATTTAAAAGTTACTGATTCGGAATCAGGCACAAAAATATCAATGGGGTAATACCTGTATTAACAATCTGGTGCTCTTCATTAGGCAAAACCAGAATCGCATCATCTTGATTGATTCGGACTTCGGAATTCCTCCCACGCGCTTTACCAACTCCCGCCAGAACATAGATTTCGTGTTCATAATTGTGGTGATGATACATAGTTTGTCCACCCGGAGCAATCTCGAATCGGCGCAAGGTAAAATGCGGCGCACCTTCACTCGGGGAAAGTAGTACCTGGCGACGAACATTCTCAGCGCCCGGTTCAGCAACCGGTTCCGCTGGTACTTCTTTTACTTTTCGGATTATCATTTTTTCATCTCCTCGATAATTGTTAAAATTTTTTCAATAATCGAATCGCAGAGAAACCACCCACGCGTCGTCAGAATTAAATGTCCGTTCTGCAGACTAAAAAACTGCTCGGGATTATTGCCAATCTTATTTATTAATTTGTTATAAATGTACGCGAATTCGATACCGGACAATTTTTCCAATAACGCAACATCCAAACCTTCAGCGGTACGTAATCCTAAAAAAACCGCTTCGGTTATGCGATCGGAAAGACTTAATTTTTCCTGACCGGCAACCGGCAGACAGTTATTCTGCAGGGCTTTAATATAATCATCAATCAAACGTTCATTCCACCAGCGTTTTTCGCCGTCAAATGAATGGGCAGCGGCTCCGAATCCAAAGTATCTTCCTCCCTTCCAGTAAATCGAGTTATGTTGCGCCTCGAAACCAGGTTTGGCAAAATTTGAAATTTCATAATGCCGAAATCCGGCGTTTACCAGCAAGTTGTGGGCGGTTTGGAACATTTGCCATTCCAGTTCTTCATCAATCACCTGGATTTCACCGTTCATTTGCGCTTGATATAGTGGTGTACCTCTTTCATAACTTAGACAATACAACGAAAGATGCTGAGCGCCTGTTCGCAGGGCTTCTTCGACTGTTTTTTGCCAACTACTTAGTGTTTGTCCGGGAATGCCGTAGATAAAATCCAGGCTAAAATTTGAAAATCCGGTTTGTCTCAATCGCTCAATGGCTACATCAATTTCTCGACTCTTATGAATACGTCCCAGAGTTAGCAATTCATCGTCATTATATGACTGAGCACCAAGGCTAAGGCGGTTGACACCTTCTGCTTTTAATGACTCCATAAATTCAGCCGTTAACACACCCGGATTAATTTCAACCGTAAATTCTGCAACATTTTTCGTAAGGTAATATTCTCGAATAGCCTGAGTCACTTTACCAAAATTATTTATACCGAAGAGATTGGGAGTCCCACCACCGAAGTAGATTGTTTGCAATTCAGCTCGCTCCGCCTGTTGATCGGCTCGTAAGGCTATTTCCTTTACTAATGCTTCAGTATAGGCAGGAATACGCTCGAGTCTTTGATCTTCGGAAGCAAAATCACAATAGCGGCATTTTTGCAAGCAGAATGGAAAGTGCAGGTATAGGCCAAGTTTCTCTGAATCTGAGCCAAAATTAGTGCTTATTTTTTCTTTAATAACTTTTTTTGCATCAATCATAATCTTGAATATGATACACTTCAATATGTTACACAAGAGCTATTATGCTGCTCAATCTCTGCAAGGTAAAGATTTTTGGGGCAAGATAATTTCTACAATGCCATTAAACCGGCAGTCTAATTTGGAATAAAAGGCAGAGCTGCCGCGTGGCTGACGAAATAATGACAAGCACTTTTTAATGGTATACTTATAGTAGTTGAGCATATTTGTTATTACTGAAATTTCAAATTTCAGTTTATTCAATATTATTAACGTTTCCACCATAGACGTAGTCCCGCAGGATTTGGGATATGATAAAAGACAAGAGTGTTAACCTATAATAAAAATGATTTTTTAGACAGGGGAGTAAATACAGATTAGAATTTTATCTGGAAAACCGTGTGGTCTCCATTCCTCTTATGTTTTATACTAAACACATTCACATCAGGAATCTTTTTAGAAATTGTTTTTATAATTTTTTCTTTATATGGAGATGATTGGATAATAAGATTTACGCTCCGTTCTGAAATTTCTGGGTAAAAACTACTATGAGGATTTCCTTCAGGATGAACTTCTGCCATAATTCTAAGACGAGGACGAATAGATGCTTTTTCTATGTTCTGTGAGGCGGCAATTATAGTCTGATCCGTAACATACGAAATAGATTTTTCAACTTCATTAAGGATTTCAGGGCTTATATTTATACCCTTTTTCTCCAAATGACCTTGTAGAATATTCAGAAGCATTTGATTAATAAGATGTTCTTTAGAAACGGTTTCAAAAAATGACCCGTCCACTATAGAAATTCTAACTTTATCGTCATCATCTTTATGTGTTCTTATAAAATAAAAATTTCTTCTTTGAAAAGTATGATAGTTTTGATCGGAGGCAAGCTTCCCATCCATAATCGAAGTAATCCTTGACACAAGGTTGTTTCCATCCCTCGCGGGTCCCGGCAGGCGGTTATGGTTTTCTAAGGCTAACAAAAAAGCCAGATTGACGCACTGGTAACGGGTAAAATTCTTCACGTCGCCAGTTTATCAAGAAAATATCAGAAAGTCAAGGATTTACGTTTTGTGGACTTTTTTGTCGCAGAGATAGGAAAATTCGGATGCCAAAGAGCGAATTAAGAGATTAATAAATCATAGGGAATTCAGATAAATCTGAAGCCTGAATGATATCGACATAAATATTATTGTGAACAATTGCTGTATAAGGTCCGGCAATATCATCACCGAAATGACCAATTAGAGAAATTGGAATTTTAAAATCTATATCTTGATTGGGTGGTAAATAATTAAAATATTGATAGTAAAATGATGGATGATATTTTATATCTTCCCACCACATATTCATAGAATAGAAATCTGAATCGCTATAATTTAAAATAGCAAAAAAGATGATAACATTATGAATACCTGATTTGGTAATATTTCTAATTTTACCTTCAAAAATAATAAAATACTCGTCGATCTCATATATTTTTTTATTGATGAAAGTGACTTTATCCGGAGATAATTTTTTATGTTTTAATAGAAATTTAGAAATATTTGATTCAGCGGAAAAATTATAAATAGATGGTTGGGATTGTTTGGGATTTTTAAAAATTAAATACCCAATAGAAAATCCAATAGTTATTGATACAATAAAAAATAAAATTAATAAGTAGAATTTTGAATGTTGAATTTTGAATGTTGAATTTGACATACATCATCCTTTCATTTGAGAATGTCTTCGGGCGGGACGCCGAGGACTTCACAGAGTTTTGGGATGTTCTTCTGCAGGGCGCTATCTTTGATATAGGTCTGGTAGAAGTTCTGGCGGGTGCACCCGAGTTTGGCGGCCAGTTCGTCAATAGTCAGAATGCCATGCTGGAGCATGGCGATCTTGAGTTTGGTTTTGTCAATTTTGAATTCCATAATTATTCCTTTCAATCGCGCTGATCGTTCAGGCGTTCACGAATACAGGTTTGAGCGGCGAGATAATACGGATCGATCGCTTCAGGGTGGCCATCGTGATTGGCATAGAGCAGGGTGGCACCATTGATCGGGCCAAAGGGATTGATGATACGCTTATGTCCGATAATTATATCAACCTCATCAAGGCTTTTGTATTTAGTTGGAAGTGTTGAGTTAAAAGATGCTATACTTCCACCCTTGGAATCTTTTAGTTCTAATAAACTACCACAAATTAATTTATTATCATGCTTTTTTACCTTTAATAGAAAATCAGGAAATTGTTCAGATTTAGAATATAAAAATCGCTCATCAATACCATATGTCTTTATCCAATCTATGAAATCCTTCAAATCCTTAAATTGTTTTTTTATACTATCCCAGAAATCAAAATTGAATTCTTCCTTGGCACTCCGCCGATTATCAACATAAGCAAGGTTAGTGCCGCACGCCTTAAGTACAATCTCATCTAACGATGAACTGAGATTAATTTGCTTTTTCTTCAAGCCGTTTACGACACCGATAAATAGCTCTACCGCATCGAGGAATTCATTCATTTACAATAACCTCATTTGTTCCGTGATAACAGGTTTCTCACTAGACCAAATTTTTTCCAAATTAGGGCTATATCTATAATATTTATAATAAGCTAAAACATTATCTGCACTTCTCAGCCGTTTCAATCGTTCTTCAATGATTTTGATATATTCCGGGTCTATTTCTATTCCTATGGAATTGCGTTCTATCTGGTGAGCAACTACCAAAGTAGTCCCACTCCCGGCAAAAGGGTCCAAAACAGTATCGCCTGGCATCGTGGAAGATAAAATAATCCGTAAGAGGAGCGCTACCGGAGACTGTTGCGTATGAATCCTGTTTCCTTTGACATCTCTTATTGCTTCATCGCCAGCAAAATATCCAGAGGTGAGTTCTCTGATATCATCCCATATATCAGGGAGATAAATCCCATTAGCTCTCTCATATTTATACTCCGGTGGAATAGGTAAATCTATTCGTAGTTTATTGAAAACCCTTGCTTTTTCTCCCTTAGTAGCAAAGGCAATAATTTGATATTGCTTAGAAAATCTAATATCGGATGGAACAGCTGAGGTCTTTTTCCTCCATATAATTAAGTTTTGAAAAACCCACCCCGTCTCTCGAAGTATTCTTAAAACTTGTTCTGTATTTTTTTCCCTTTGCATGAAATAGATTGCTCCACCTTCTACAGTTATTTGATAAACTTGTGCTAATATATCTCTAATCCAGTTCCAATACTGTTCATCAGGTTGAGCATCATTAAAATATCTATATTCCTTCCCTTGATTAAATGGTGGATCAATAAAAGTAAGATGAATATAGCTCTTATCACTTTTATTAATTTCATGGAGCCATTCTAAACAATCTTTTTGGAATATTTTATAGTTTACGCTCATATTCTTTTTACTATATCTTCCCTTGTGCTCTATAATCTATCATTTTTTTCACATATAAATAATGCGTATAATAATTTAAATTTCCAAATCAATTGTGTAACAACATAGAATTTCAGGAAATTGGAATGCAGAGTTTAAAAGCTATCCCCAAATTACAATTAGAATTATTTCCGGTCAATCGTTGCTATTCCAGTTCAGATAGAAATATATTTCCCGATCCTTTCGGATACTGATAAACTTCCACAATATTTAATTTTTTCACCTTGCAGAAATTCTCTATTGTCGGACGTGAAATGAACTAATATCGTTCAACATTATCTAAAATTTATAATAGTCATTACTACTCCGAGCAACAGAAATATTATTCCTACGATTTTGCCCAAAGTTTGATCGTTAGCCTTATTAGCCTGCTTAATTCATAAATCCATATAAAGTTGTTGATATAATCCGGTTTTGTTATTTTATCCATCGGAATATGAAAATATCGGTGAAATTGCGAAGTGAGTTGGGAAATATGATCAAGAAGCGGCGTTAAAAACTTTGAGCATCGGGAGAAAATAGAAGATGACACAATTCAAGACGTACTACTCCCCAGAGTTCAATAAATAGCGAATATTTCAATAATGCGAATTAGCTTTTACGTTACGCAGTTCTGCCATAGATGATAAAGATCATCCTGATAGGGAAAGGCGGTAGGTAAATGAATTTTAATCTTGGTTGACATTCGGACTATGCGGGCGCCTATTTTCAGGATTTTGAGACGAATTGTATCAAACTGAGCTTTGGCA
>Ga0208940_1001364_pt1 | contig 25762 bp, 21 predicted proteins | sample AD_JPNNA6_MetaG_FD_184445 | JGI IMG/M metagenome (GOLD analysis project Ga0208940, IMG submission 184445) | Active sludge microbial communities of municipal wastewater-treating anaerobic digesters from Japan - AD_JPNNA6_MetaG (SPAdes) (version 2) | ecosystem: Engineered > Bioreactor > Anaerobic... | reverse complement strand
CCAGAGTCGTGCAAAACCTGAAGCGAAAAGCTCATGAAATGGGATTTGAATTGGTGTCCATGCAAGAGGTTCCCGCTTCTGCATGAATCCAATAAATTTAAAAACATATGCTGAAGTTACTCAGAAGCGTCCCACGCCGCCGTTGGCGGCCCCGTATCAAGAAGTAACTTGAGATCACGCTTCGTTCTTTCGTATACTTACGGTGGCAGCCGAAATGTTGAGACCGAACCGCCATTGGTGCTTTTTGCCCGTTCAGAAGCGTGGTCCTGGGGATGAGCGGCGATGTCATTGGTGAAGCATTAGCTATCCCGTTTAAGAGAGAGCCCTATATCGACATCCCCACAATTTCGGCATGCCCTATTTTATGGCAGGAGGGCATTATCGTGGGAAGACCTAAACAGCTTGACAGAAAAACCATGCAGCTACCAAAACACCTTCAACGTTTGAACCTCAACGCAGCCGGGATCGACATCGGATCAAAAAGCCATTTTGTCGCCGTACCGGAAGGTACTGATGATGAGCCTGTTCGCGAATTTGAGTGTTTCACCGCCGACCTGTACCGTCTGGCGGACTGGCTGATTTCCTGTGGCGTTACAACGGTCGCCATGGAATCGACTGGCACTTACTGGATACCCGTGTTCGAGATTCTGGAGTCTCTCAATATTGAAGTAAAGCTTGTAAACGCCCGGCATGTGAAGAACGTTCCAGGCAGAAAAACCGATGTTTTGGACTGTCAGTGGATCCAACAATTGCACACGTACGGTCTTCTGGAGGGAGCGTTCCGCCCTCCAGAGCAGATTTGCGAACTACGTGCCTATATTCGCCACCGAATGAATCAGGTACGCTATTCATCGGCTCATATCCAACATATGCAAAAAGCCCTGACTCAGATGAATCTTCTTCTGCACAACGTGGTCAGCGACATCACCGGAGTCACTGGGATGCGTATTATCAAGGCGATTCTTGATGGCGAAAGGGACACTCAAATACTGGCAAGCATGAGAGACAAACGCTGTAAAAACAGCATAGCAACCATTGCCAAGTCCCTACAAGGCAACTATCGGCCCGAACATCTCTTCAGCCTGAAGCAGGCCGTTGAGGCCCTTGAGTTCTACGAAGCCCAGATTGCTGAATGTGATCGAGAGATAGAAAGCCTCTTGGCCAGTTTTGATTCCGTGACGAAGAATAGTCTGCCATCGCAACCCGAAGAGGACAACAAGTCATCCAAAAGTCAGTGTGCCACACCGGCGTTCAACCTTCAAACCGAACTGTGCCGTGTGGCCGGAGTTGATCTCACCAAGATCGACGGTATAGATACCACCACCGCCCTAAAGATTGTCTCAGAGACCGGATTTGACATGAGCCGCTGGAAATCAGCCAAGCATTTCGCTTCCTGGCTAGGTCTCAGCCCAGGCAGTAAAATTTCCGGTGGTAAGAGTCTGAGTGGAAAGACAAAGCCTGTTGTCAATCGAGCAGCAATAGCGCTCAGGATGGCCGCCAGCTCGTTATATCGATCAAGCTGTGCCCTCGGCGCTTATTATAGGAGAATGAAGGCACGTCTCGGTGCTCCCAAGGCAATCACCGCCACTGCCCACAAATTGGCCCGGCTGGTTTACAGCATGTTGAAATACGGAACCGACTACACTGATGTCGGCCAGGAATATTATGAACAGCGGTACAAATCACGCGTGATACAAAATCTGAAAAAACGTGCCCAACAACTTGGGTATGAACTTGTTGAAACGATGGGGGTGAATAAAAAATTTATAGTGACACAAATTCAATGAGTTGCATTAAGTTACTTAAGAGGGACGAAAGTAAAAGCCAGAAGTATGCTTTGTTATTGGGCTGTTCGGGAAACGGGGATGTCCATCAGGTCATTGGCGAAACGCCTGGACATGAGTGCGCCTGGCGTAGGCTATGCCGTTGAAAAAGGTTCTGCGATTATTCGTGAGAATCAATATCGCTTGATTCCGTGACTTATTTACTTATTTACCAGTGTCCCCTCTCAGCGTCCTTGGAAGGGAGTGAGTCCCTAGGACGCGCCTTTCATCTCCGCCAGTTTTCTCTGCAGTTGCCGGAGTGTAATTCCCAGAATCCGGGCGGCTTCGCGGCGGTTGCCGCCGGTGGCGTCCATCACAAAACGCACATGCGCCGAATCGTTTTCCCTTAGCGTGCACAACCTGCGGGAGGAGGCATCCCCCTGCGGCTCCAAAGCGGCGCCGTTGCCGTTGCCGCCAAGGTCTGCGGGCAGGATCACGGGGCCACCCGCCAGCAGCGCGGCGTTTTCCACCACCTGGGAAAGCTCGCGGATGTTTCCGGGGTAGTCCCCGCGCGTCAGCCATCGCATGGCTTCCGGGCTGAATCCGGAAATTTTTTTCTGATGACGCGTACAGGCGTTTTTCAGGAAATGGGAAGCCAGGAGCGGAATGTCCCCCTTTCGGTCCCTCAGAGGCGGCAGGCAGACATAGGCAGACTTGAGCCGGTACATCAGATCCATCCGGAATTTTCCTTCCTGGCAAGCGGCTTCCAGATTGGTGTTCGTCGCCGAGACCAGCCGGACATCCACGCACACGGGGCGGCTCGCCCCCAGCGGCGTGAACGTTTTATCCTCCAAAACCCGCAGCAGCTTGGCCTGCAGGCCGATCGGCAGTTCGCCGATTTCATCCAGAAACAGCGTGCCTCCGTCCGCCTGTTCGAAAAAGCCGCTGTGCGGGCTTTCCGCGCCGGTAAAGGCGCCTTTGACATGCCCGAAAATCTGGCTTTCAAACATCGTGGCGGGAATGGCGGACACATTCACCGGCACAAAGGGCCCCGCGGGCGCGGGTCCGGCCCGGTGAATGCCGCGCGCCATCAGCTCCTTGCCGGTCCCCGATTCACCGGTGATCAGAATCGGATTGCCGCTGCGCGCCATGACCTGCGCGTAGGAAATGAGCGCCTTCATCTGCTTATCCTGCGTAATCGTGTCGGCGAATGCGGGCGGAATATCGGCCGTCTCGCGGCTGGCGCTGATCGAAAGGCCGGCCAGCAGTCCTTTTCGCTCATAGGCCCGTTCGATGGACAAAAACAGCAGTTCATTGTCCACGGGCTTGACCAGGTAGTCGTAGGCCCCCTGCCGCATCGCCCGGACGGTGGTTTGAATGTCGTCCACGGCGGTGAGGATGATGAATTCGGTCCCCGGGCAAAACGGTTTGGTCGATTCGAGCACCTGCATGCCGTCCACATCCGGCATCAGCAGATCCAGCAAAACGATGTCGAAGTTTTCCCGGCGGATGCGCTCGATAGCCGTCCGGCCGTTGTCGCACGCCTCGACATTCTTGATGCCCTTCCACTTGAGAACCCGCTTCACGGAGGACAGAGACAATGCCTCATCATCCACAATCAATATCTTCATAGACGCTGTCTCCCCACCTCATGAATGATTTTCTGGAGCTTGTCGATGCTAAACGGTTTGTGCAGCGTAAAGTCGGGCAAGGCCTTGATTTGCGGCGGCGGAGAAAGGGCCTTGCGGTCCGTCGAATAGAGAATCACCGGCAGCAGCGGATGCTTCGCGCGGATTTTTTCCAGAAGCGTCCAGCCGTTGAATCCCCGGAGACGGACTTCGGAGACAACGATATCGACTTCCGGATGCTGCGCCAGAAAATCGAGAACGTCTTCCAGCCGGTCCTGGGCTTCCGACCGCCAGATCACCGCGTCCACAAAATTGGCCTTGAGCTCCTTCAGATACTTGACGTTGTGGTCGATGCAGAGAATGGCCGGATACAGGCTGATATCGGTGGCGCCGTCCACGGGAAGAAAGAGCGAAAACCGGCTGCCGCGGCCCGGGCGCGAAAGAACGCTGATCAGTCCGTGGTGCTCCCGGATCAGCCCGTAGGAAATGGAAAGGCCCAATCCCGTGCCGTCCCGATCGCGGCGTGTGGTAAAAAAGGGATCGAAAATCTGATCCATGATATTTCTCTCGACTCCCTTGCCGTTGTCTTCAATATCCACCACCACCGCGTTGAGGCTGTCGATATAACGGCAGCGAATGGTAATGAGGCCTTTCTGCCCCGGCTCAATCGCCTGATGGGCGTTGATCAGCAGATTGGCCACCACCTGTTCGATCTTCTGGAAGTGTCCGCAAACCGGCGGAACATCGGGGGCGATGTCCTGTTCGATGGTGGAGACCGTTCTGCGGATCTGCGCGCCCACGATGACCAGCGCGCCCGCGATCACCTCCGGCACCGACATCAGTTTTTTCTGCGCGGTTTCGTCGGAACGGGAAAATTCCTTCAGGCTGGTCACGACCCGGCTGATCCGGTTGGCGCCGATTTTAAACGCCTGAATAATCTCCTGCATATTGCGGCAGACGTCTTCATAGGACAGGCCCCTCTTTTCCCATTCGGGATGGTGGGTGCTGGAACGGGAAAGAATGGCTTCCACGGTGTTCCAGATCTCTTCGAGGATCGGCACGTTGTAGGCAATGAAGCTGACGGGATTGTTGATCTCGTGGGCGACGCCGGTCACGACTTCGCCCAGCGCCGTCAGTTTGTGCGTCTGAATCATCTGCTGGAGGCGAAGCTCGCCCTCCTGGCGGATTCTCTTGTCTTCCGTGACGTCCTGCCACGCGCCGACGATATAATTGGTCGAACCGGCGGGCAACTGCACCACCCGCCAGTAATCTGAAAACCAGCGGTAGGAATCATCCATGACGCGAAACCGGTAACTGTAGCGGTGCGTTCCCTTGGCCTGACCGGCCTTGAGCTCGCCCAGAATCCGGGACCGGTCGTCCGGATGAATATGGTCGGCCCAGAAATTTTCATCGTCTATGAAGCATTGCGGCGGATAGCCGGTAATTTCCTCGATGGTGCTGCTCACGAACGTGATGTTGAAGGGCCCGTCCGTCTTCCGGGTATAGGAAATGATCGGCAGGGATTCCAAAAGCAGCGAAAGGTGATCGGTGGTCTGCTTGAGCGCTTTTTGCGTCCGGTGGCGCTCCAGCAATTCATTCAGCAGCGCCTCGTTGACCTGGGCCAGCTCCGTCGTTCTCGCCTGCACGCGTTCTTCCAGCTCCCGGTGCGCCTTGAGCAGCGCCTCCTTGGCCTTCTTGCGCCGGGTGATGTCCTCCAGCGTTTCGATGGCGCCGATCAGATCGCCGGCTTCGTTGCGGATAATCGCCGCCGTAAAGCGCAGCCATTTGCCCCGATGGCCGAGCTCCGGGAAAAAATCGATCGCTTCGTAGGCCTCGTCCAGCAGTTTGGATTTGGAATATTTGCCGGTGTACCACTTGGATATTTTTTCCTGGGCGCGGCTCACCAGCAGATCCGCCATGCAGGGGCGCTTCCTCGCGTAAAATGCGCGCCATTGCTGGGAGGTGCCGATGACGTCTTCGGCCCTGATTTTGGTAAGCTGCTCGAGGGCCTTGTTCCAGTAAAGGATGCGGTGATCCTTGCTGATCACAAACGCGGGAATCGGGGAACGGCTGACGACGCTCTTGAGGCGCTCTTCACTTTCTTTGAGTTCGTTCTCGACGGGTTTCGGTTCACGATCCGACGGTTTGCGCTTTTTGAGGCGGACGGTTTGTCGCCGAATGTCATCAACCGAAGTCTCTTTCGTCTGCCGCCTGTTGCCCATGACTTCACCCTTACTCAAAGTTGAGGAACGGCCTGAATCCGCCCCGGGCCGCCAAACCCCCGCGCCGCCGCTGAAGAATGGATCTGAAAAAAATTGCGTTGGAAATGATTATATTGGCTTTGGCAAAGAAGTCAAACGAATCTTTAAAATAACGGAGCAAGGTTCGGAGGTTCAATAATGGACGGCCCCCTGTCTGATTTCTACGCCTGCGGATGGGGCCCTCACAGAGGCCCCACGGATTGTCAGGCGCTGCAGAATGTGGTATGCAAAAAAATCCCTTGAACCCTGATCCCACGGGATTCAGCAAAGACGGCCGGCTCGCCGTCAAAATCTTTCAGGAGGTGCCCCTCATGCGTCTTTTGAAAAAAGTCCTGATCGCCGTCCTCGTTATCATTTTGTTGATCGGCCTTGCCGGTTTCCTGATTCTTCCCGCCGTTCTCAAGCCGGTTCTGACCAAGAAGATTTCCGAGACCCTGCACCGGGAAGCAACCATAGATGAAATCAAAATCAATCCTTTTGATCTTTCGGCGACCGTCCGGGGATTCAAACTGGCCGATCCCGGCGGCCATGCATCGTTTGCGGCCTTTCAGGAGCTGCTCGTCAACGTGGATGTTCTGACCTCCATCTTTCGGCGGGCGCTCATTCTGGAGGAGATCAGGCTGAATCAACCCTACATCGGCATCACCCGGAAAGCGGACGGAACCTATAATTTTTCCGACCTGATTCCCAAAGAAGAAACACAAAAGAAAGAGCCTTCCAAGCCGTTTCTCTTTTCACTCAACAACGTTCAAATTTCCAACGGTTCGGCGGATTTTCACGACACCCCCAACAAAACCAATCACTCGATCCGGAACCTGAATCTCGATGTTCCGTTTGTCTCCAATATCGACCACTACATGAAACATTATGTCGAGCCCAGATTCTCCGCCGTCGTCAACGGCCATGCCGTTTCGGTCACCGGGAAGACCCAGCCCTTTCAGGCATCGAGGGAAAGCCTGCTGGACATCGACATTCGGAATATCGATGTTCCCTTTTACCTGCAGTACGTGCCGGTGAAAATGAATTTCAAACTGACTCAGGCGCTGCTGGACATCCGCCTGCAGGTGCATTTCATCATGCCTGAAAAACAAGCCCCCGAATTGAAGCTGACCGGCCGGGCCGATCTGAAGAAAGTGGCGCTGGATGACCTGCGCGGAAGCAAAATTCTGCGGCTTCCCGTTCTGTCGGTCAACCTGGCTTCCGTCCAGCCGCTGGTTCCCAAGGTTCATCTTTCAGAGGTTTCGCTGGGCGGACTCCAGCTGGCCGTCCGGCGCAGCCCGAGAGGCGAGATCAACCTGCTCCATCTGGCCGGGACGCAGGCGAAAGCGAAACCAAAAGAAACGGCGGCGGAAAAGAAAAAACCCGACAAGGCCGAGACAAAGAAAAAAGAGCTGGATCTTCAGGTGGACAATATTCTGCTCGATGGAGCCGATATTTCGTTTACGGACGAGGCGCCGGTCCGGCCGTTCCGAACGCGGATTCACCCCTTGCGCCTGGCCGTCTCGAATTTTTCCCTGAAAAAGGGCAACAAGGCCGGCATCGATTGGACGCTGGTCATGGACCAGAAAAGCAGGATCACCGCGAAAGGGCCGGTTTGCCTCTCGCCGCTTGGCGCCGATCTGGCGCTGGACGTGAAAAATCTGGCGCTTCGTCCCTTCCAGTCCTATGTCCCGGACACCATTGCCATGGACATCACAAGCGGCGATATTTCCACAGCCGGAAAATTCATCCTGGCGACGGATGCGCAGGACAAACCCACCGTGAAATATTCGGGGAATCTTTCCGTGGATCGTCTCGCGACGATCGACCGGGCGCGCGCCAACGATTTTCTAAAATGGAAGCAGCTCCGTTTTGAGTCTCTCGCCGCCGGAACCAATCCTCTCTTTGTGAACATCAAAGAAATTTCACTTCGCGATTTCTTTGCCAAAATCGTCATCCACCCGGGCGGCGTCACCAATATCCAGCACATCTTCGGCGAGGCAAAAAAGGAAACGCCGCCGCCCGACGCCGCAGGGAAAACGGCGGATGAAAAGACCGCACCCGCCAAAACCCCGCAGGCCGCGCCTGACGCAAAACCGGCCCCGCCCCCGCCGGACATTAAGATCGGCAGAGTCAGCTTTCACGGGGGCACCGTGGATTTTGCCGACCGCAACATCCGGCCGAATTACGCGGTGACCATGCTCAATCTCCGGGGAAGCGTCACGGGCCTTTCCTCGCAGCAGATCTCGCGCGCGAAAGTGGACTTGAAGGGAAATCTGGGCTACGGATCGCCGCTGGAAATCGCGGGTACGGTCAACCCGCTGGCCAAAGATCTCTTTGCCGATATTAAACTCAGCTTCAAAGATATTGAAATGAGCCCGGTCACACCTTACACCAGCAAATATCTGGGCTATCCGATCACCAAAGGCAAGCTCAATTTCAACGTCGCCTACCTCGTCGATCAAAGAAAACTGGCCGCCGAAAACAAAATCTTTTTCGACCAACTGACATTCGGCGACAAGGTGGAAAGCCCCGAGGCCATCAAAGCGCCGGTGCCGCTGGCCGTTTCGCTGTTGACGGACCGCAACGGGCAGATCAACCTCGACATTCCCCTGTCCGGAAGCCTCGACGATCCGAAGTTCAGAATCTGGCCGATTGTCTGGCAGGTGCTCGTCAACATCATTACCAAAGCCGTCACCGCCCCCTTTTCCCTTTTGTCTTCGCTGACCGGAGGGGGAGAGGAAATGAGCTACGTCGAATTCAACTACGGCAGCGCGGATCTTCCGGAGGCGGGGCTGAAAAAAATCGGCGCGCTTTCCAAAGCGCTGTACGACCGCCCGCAACTGAAGCTGGAGATTGAAGGCTACGTTGACGCAACACAGGATTCGGAGGCCCTGAAAAAAGCGAAATTCAACCGTTTGCTCAAAACGCAGAAACGCAAGGAAATGATCGACCGCGGCGAAACCCCCTCGCCGCTGGAGGAAATGGCAATCGGGCAGGCCGAATACGAGAAATATCTGACGCTGGCTTACAAGGCGGCAAAATTTTCCAAGCCGCGCACAGCGCTGGGCGCCGCCAAAAGTCTGCCGCCCAAAGAAATGGAAAAGCTGCTCTACGACAACACGGCCGTGACGGACGGCGATCTGGAGCAGCTCGCCGCCAGACGGGCTCAGGCGGCTCGTGAACAGCTTCTGAAAGACGGCAAGGTGGAAGCGGGGCGCGTTTTCATCGTCCAGTCCAAAACCAAAACGCCCGCGAAGAAAGACAAGATCAAAGACAGCCGCGTGGACTTTAAAGTGAAATAACGGCGCTGCGCATTTCGCTCCCGGGAAAACGGCGATCATGAAAAAATTTATCGCGATAGCCCTCCTGCTTGTGTGCCTTTGGGCGTCCTCCTGCGCACCCCTTCGGTCGGGTATCGTCCCCACCGGGGAAATTTCAAACCGATGTCTGCCCTCTTTCCCCGATCAGGACGGCTGGTACGGCGGCGACGGCGCCTACTCCATTGCCCTGGACGGGCGGCGATCCCTGTGGCTGTTCGGAGACACCTTCGTCTCCGAAGAAAAGGGACGCAAAGACCGGATCGGCATGGAAGTGATCCCGGGAACGACACTGGCCGTCTCCACCTGCAAAGGCGAGCAATTCTCCATCCGGTATTATCTGAAAAAAGCAAACGGCAAATTCGCATCGTCCTTCGGCGGGGATCAATGGCTCTGGCCGCAGGACCCGTTTATCGCCGACCGGATTTTATACATACCGTTTTTGGTCATCCGGGCGCTTCCCGGACCGCCAAGACCCTTCCACTTCGAAATTGCCGGCCACAGGATCGCCCGGATCAAGGATTATTCGGCGGAAGATCCCCATGACTGGCCGGTGGACTACCTGGACTGGACCGGCGCGATCGCTCCCGGCATCGAGGCACTGGCCGCCGCATCCGTCGTTCATGACCGTTTTGTCTATTTTTATCCCCTGTACCGGTCCGGAAAGGACGGCGTTCCCATTCACGGCAATCTTCCGGCAAGGCTTCCCGTCAACCGACTGGAAAATCCGGCCGGTCATTTTGAGTACTGGACATCCGACGGCTGGCAAAAGGAAGTTACCCCGAAAAACGCCAGGATGATCTTTTCCCCCGGCCTTTCCGAACTGAGCGTCCGCTATTTGGCGGAGGATGGAGAATGGCTGGCTGTTTACCTGTCGCCGGAAAACAAGGGGGATCGGCTTCTGTTTGCAACATCCCGGCAACCGGAAGGTCCCTGGAGCCCACCGGCCGTTCTTATTCCCTCCATCGATGAAGTGGACCCGAAAAGCCCGCTGTACCATCCGCAGACGTTCTGCTACGCCGGCAAGGAGCATCGACAATTCGCCCGCGGGAGGAAACTCATCGCAACTTACGTCTGCAATTCTTTGGAAGACATCGACAATCAGGATAGCTTTCTGCGCAAAAATCTTTTTCTGTACCGACCGCAAGTAAAAACCATCCGGCGCTGATTATTTTTGCTAATCCTTGATGGTATAGCCCTTCTCCCGGAAAAGGCGCAAACAGGCGTCCACCGCCTCCTCATCAAAAAGAACGCCCCTGTTTTGGGTAATTTCCTGTAAAGCCGGTTCCAGGCCTAACGCGGGCCGGTAGGGACGGTGTGTCGCCATGGCTTCCACCACGTCGGCCACCGCGAGGATCCGCGATTCCGGCAGAATGTTGTTTCCCGTCAATCCATTGGGGTATCCGGAACCGTCAATCCTTTCATGATGCTCCAGAACCATCCTTGCGATGGGCCAGGAAAATTTAATATCCTTGAGAATTTCATAGCCGGATTGAGCGTGAGTTTTAATCAGATTGAATTCCAATTTGGTTAATCTTCGCGGCGAGCAAAGAATCTCGGACGGAACGGTTTTGATGCCGCCAGACTGATCCTTTCTTTTTCTTCCAGCAGATCCACCAGGATTTTGATCAGAACTTCCGGTTCCTCGGGCTTGAGAATAAAACGGTCCGCGCCCAAATCCAGCGCAAACTTCTCATCCTTGGGCTCCGTATAAGTGGCCGTATAGAAAACAAATGGAATATTACGCAATATTTCATCTTTCTTGCATTCCCGGTAAAAGCTGTAACCATCCATCACCGGCATCAAAATATCCGAAACTATCAGATCAGGCCGGGAGGCCCGGGCCATTTCCAGCGCGGCTTTGCCGTTTTCCGCCTCACGGACCAACCAGCCCTGAGCTTCCAGAATGCTTTTTAAAAAGTATAAATTGACACGACTGTCGTCAGCGATCAAAACAGTTTTTTCATGACGCTACTTTTCCCTCTCCTGTTTCGGCAGATGCTGTTCTTTTTCCACTTCTCCTTCTTGTGGCAACATTAAGCTAAAGGTGCTGCCCTGTCCCCAGACGCTTTCCACCCGGACTTCACCACCCAGCAAACGCGCCAGCTTCCTGCAGATGGACAGGCCCAGCCCCGTGCCGTCGTATTTCCTCGTTGTACCGGATTCAATCTGCCGAAAAGGATTAAAAAGAACCCCGATGTCTTCCGGTTTGATGCCGATTCCCGAATCGGCAACAGAGATCACAATTTTTTCATTTTGGATTTCGCATTTCATCCGGACAAAGCCCTGCTCCGTGAACTTGACGGCGTTGCTCAGCAGATTCAGTAAAATCTGCTCCACCCGACGGCGGTCGCTTTTCATCAGGCCGATTTCCGGCGCGATTTCCGCTGTCAGCTTCAGATTCTTGTTTTCCGCCAGCGGCTGAGAGGTTTTAATAACTTTCTCCACGGTCTCCCGCAGACTGAAGGTTTCAGAGACCACGTTGAGCTGTTCCGCTTCAATCTTGGAAATATCCAGAACATCGTTGATCAAGCTCAGCAAATGCTTCGCGCTGTTGTAAACCATCTTGAGCTGCTTGTCCTGTTCATCGTTTAACGGACCGCCCAGGCGCTGCAGAAGAATACCGGTAAAGCCGATGATGGAATTGAGCGGCGTGCGCAGTTCATGCGACATGGTCGCCAGAAAAGCGGATTTCAGGCGATCCGCCGATTGCGCTTTTTCCATGGCGAGGGCCAACTCGGCCGTCCGCTCGATAATCCGCCCTTCCATTTCCGCATTGATTTTTTGCAACTCCCTGGTGCGCGCATTGACCTGATACTTCAGGATAACGCTGCCCCCCAGACTCATCAGCAGCACAATACCGGTAATCAAACCGAGAATTTGCAGCCACACCGGCAGCTTGAAACGCACCTCTTCGGATGTCCATTTTTTCAGGGTTGCATAATACGCTGATTTTGTGTTTTTTTTCAGGAAATCAAGATGTTTGTCAATGGCGTCCAGCAATTCCTGGGATTGATTTTTCGGGGCGGCGAAAAAAAGCGCGGACGGTTCAAAAACAATTGCCGTATCGACCAGATCATACTTCCGGGCATGCATAGAGCCGTAAAATTGATTGGCAACGGCAGCGTCAACCTCTCCTTTGGCCACCATTTCAAACATGGTTTTATAATCCGCAACGGCAACAAGCTTCGTATCCAATCCAAATCCCCGGCTGAAACGGGTGAAAGCCTCCTGCTGAACCGATTGATCCAGAATCGCGACACGTTTGCCGTTCAAATCCAATATGGATTGTAATCCGCTGCCTTTGCGGGCGTAGGCCTGAAACCAGGAGGACAGCACCTGAATTTTGTGAAAGGAGAATTTCTTTTCCCGCTCAGCCGTCAGGGCCACATCCGGCATCAAATCAATCTGGCCTTTCTCCAGGCGCTCCAGTCCCTCGGCCCAGGTGCCCGCCACATATTGCAGTTCCCAGTCTTCTTTTGACGCGATATATTTGATAATATCAACAAAGATTCCGGAAGGCCGGCCGGATTCGTCCGTGAAAACCTTGGGCGAGTTTTCATAAACCCCGATTTTTACCACCCGGCTTTCGGCCAGAGCCATGGAACTGCACCCGAATGAAACCAGCGTCAGAATAAACAACCAGCGCATCAGGTGCGCGAAAAAGATGACGGCTTTTCCTTCAGCATTTTTCCGGTGACATTTGAACATAACATTTCTTCCTAATAGTTTATGGTCATCTGTAATCCGACGAGCTGTCTGGTCCATTCCCACCGACTGTTCACATTTGAAAAATCCATTCTGAAATAGGGTCCTACGGAAACATGCGCCCCGATATTTTTGTTGATGCCCGCCTTTATTCTGTTGAGCATCACCGCCTTATCGCGGTTTTCGTAAAACAGCTCCCATCCGACATAGGGCTGCAACAAAAGATCGGGGCGGGAGATATTCAGTGTATTTTTGATTCTGGCGTCATTCCAGTCCGGCGTAATTCTGTATTCATAGCGAATCTGATTGAATACCTTGAAATTAAAAAAAGTTTTGGACAGGTTCAGATTGATGCTGGGTTTTTGCTCCAGAGCCCAGTGTCTGTCTTCATCCTTGGAATACCCCTGTTGATAATACGCCAGAAAGGAAAGCCAGGCCACCGGCGTCTGGTATTGCAGGCCGATGCCCCATTCCGTATAGTCATAATTGGACATCTCATCGTCAGCCTGGATAAACACATAGGAAACAGCGCGGTATTTTTCATTGAAGTTGTAGGAAAAATTCAAATCCGCGCGAAAAGATGTGTCATGACCCGCATAAAGGAGGGGAGCAGGCATCAAAACAAACAATGATGCAACAAGAACAATACCAAAGCGCAAAAAACATATTCTTCGCATCATCAACCCTGTTTCTTTTATGTGACGCTGTAAGAAACCTATCGAGCATGCTTCACATCCATCAGCCTTTGCCTGTGAAGATCCCTAACATTCATTTGTGACGTTCAGACGATGTGAGGGATTCCCTCAATCCTTCAGAGCTTTTTTCTCCGTCGACTGTTCACGTTTCGGCAGGTGCAACTCCACTTCCGACATGAACGTGTCCGGATTGATGGGCTTTTCGATATACCCGTTGCAGCCGACCTCCATGGCCTTTTCACGGTCGCCGACCATGGCATGCGACGTCACGGCAACAATGGGGATGCCCGATAACTGAGGGTCGGCCCGCAGATGTTTCGCGACCGTATAACCGTCCATGACCGGCAGCTGAATATCCAGCAGAATCAGGTCCGGTTTCAACTCGGCCGCCCTGTCAATGCCTGTCTGTCCGTCCATGGCGGCATGTACCGTATAGCCGTTTTTCTCCAGAATAAACCGGACCAGATAAAGGTTTTGTTCATTGTCTTCAATGACCAGGATATTCCCCTTCATGCCTTGTCTCCTTCTTGCGGTAATGAAAATGTGAAGGTGCTGCCCTGCCCCCAAACGCTTTCCGCCTCGATCTCACCGCCCAGCAAATGAGCCAGCTTCTTGCAGATGGACAGGCCCAGCCCCGTGCCGTCGTATTTGCGCGTGAGGCCGGATTCAATCTGCCGGAAAGCATTGAAGAGCTTGCCCATGTCTTCCGGCTTGATGCCGATTCCCGAATCGGAAACCACCAGAACAATTTTACGGTCTTTCACAAAGCCGCGCAGCCGGACACCTCCCTGCTCGGTAAATTTGACGGCATTGCTCAGCAGATTGAGAAGGATCTGCTCCACCCGGCGGCGATCGCTGATGATCGTGCCGATATCCGGCGCGATGTCCGCCGAAAGCGATATTCCTTTGCTGTCCGCCAGCGGCTGGGACGTTTTCAACACATTCTCCAGCGACTCGCGCAGATTGAACGACTCGTGGGCGACATTGAGCTGTTCTGCCTCGATCTTGGAGAGATCCAGGACGTCGTTGATGAGATTCAACAAATGCCTGGCGCTGTTATAAACCATGGATAGCTGCTTGTCCTGCTCTTCGTTCAGGGGCCCTCCCAGACGCTGCAGCAAAATGCCGGTAAAACCGATAATGGAATTGAGCGGCGTGCGCAGTTCGTGGGACATGGTGGCCAGAAAAGCCGATTTCAAATGGTCCGCGGATTCGGCACGTTCCTTGGCGACTTCCAGCTCCGCGGTGCGCTCGCGCACCTGCTCCTCCAGACGGCTGCGGGAGGTTTTTTCAGAGTCGCGAAGCGCCGCCTCCGCGCGCTTTCGACGGGACAGGTTGAACAGCAGCGCCAGAATCAGCACCGCCTGGAGAAGAATAATCGCCGCCACCGCAATAATCTTGCCTCTGTTTTCCTCCCAGAAGGTCACCTGCCGGTAGCGGATATCGCTGCGGTCGGGAAGTCTTTCCGGGGAAATCTTCCATTTCTCGATTTGCCGCCAGTCGTAGATGTCGCGGGCCTCCGCAACGGTTTCCGTAAGCGGCGCGTCCGGCCCCGCCCGAAGCAGCTTCAGGGCCGTTTGAGCGGACGCTTCCCCGTAAGCTTCCGCGCTGGACAGCTTGCCGCCGACAATGCCCAGTCCGAGAACCGTGTCGTAAAAGGAGAAGATCGGCGCCTTCGAACGCGGTGCGACGGCTTTCATGACCTGGACCGTGGTCAGGGGCTTCCCATCCCGATCCTGAAGATAAACGAGCATCAGAACGGCCGATGCTTCCGGGAGGCGCTCGAGCGTCGCCGCCAGTTCCCCGGCCGGCAGGCCCTGCAGATATTCCACGGTTTTGGGCCATCCCTTTCCCGCAAGAGCCTCTTGGGCTACTTTTTGATAGTTCAGATCGTCCGCGCCGCTGCCGCACACGACGACCAGACGCTGCGTTTCCGGGAGAAGAACGCGAATGCGCTCGATCGTATCCGGTATGGCGTTGGCGCCGCTCCGGACCAGACCGGACTGGGGTCTGCCGGAAATCACCGCCAGTTGTTTTTTGGCGGGAAGAACAAAGACGACGGGAATCCCCGGGAAAAGCGACTCCCCGTGGTCCAGGATGAACTGACAGCTCACAGGCATGAAGGCCAGGACCATATCTATTTTAATATTGGCATATTTCTCCCGGAGAAAATCCATCAGCTTGACGTCGTAATCCTCATCCGTCAAACTCTCACTGCCGATGTATTCGTAGCTGATCTTGCTGTCGGAGGACAAGGCGGGGAAAAGGGTTTTCCGCATGGCGCGATTGAGCGTATCGAACCAGTCGGTCAGATACGGCTGGGAAGTAATAACCAGGAGATGCTTTTTAGAGTTCTGTCCGTTTGCGCCTTGCGTATCCGGCGGTGCGGCGGCGCAGGAAATCCCGGCGGAAAAGATCTGCGCCGCGCAGCAGACAAAAAGAATCGTCAAAAACAGGATGATCAGGCGCGACGGAAAGGTTCGCACAAAATTTCTCGGAACGGACAGGGAGTCTTTTGTCATACACGTCATCGCCTCTCAGGGTTGAAGACAGGATGCATGAAATCAAAAATACCGCTCGCCAAGTTTCCTATTACATTCTTCGGGCAATAAACATCCCTTTTACAGTCCCCGCATAAATTCCGGGCGAAGCATGTTGGGATCCCGCCGCGACAGCAGCGCCTGAAGCTGCCGGAGGATTTTGCCTTTGTCCTTCGGCATCGAACCGCGGATGGAGAAATAATTGGAAGCGTGCATGGAGCTGAAAAAGCAGTTGGAAAAGGTCGAATGCTCCACCATCGTTTTCAATTCCCTGAGCGAGTCAAACGGCGTGATCATTTCAAACCGGCCGCTCTCCCACTCTTTGTAAATCTCCGTTTCGGGAATCAGCGTCAGTGTCAGGGCGCCGGCGTAATCCGGGTCCATCTCCGTCAGAATTCTCGCCGTCTCCAGCGCGTGTTTCTCGCTTCCCGCGACGCCGCCCAGCCCGAGGATCACGGTGACGGACAGGAGAATGCCGGAGGCCTTCACCTTTTTGGCGGCCTCCACCATCTGGTCATGACTGACGTTTTTCCGGATCTTCTTCAGGACGTCGTCGTCGCCGCTTTCCACCCCCATGTAAAGAATGCCGAGTTTCTGCTTTTTCAGGTCCCGCAACTCCTGAACGCTTCGCCGCAAAACATCCTGCGGCGTGGCGTAGCTGGCAATGCGTTCCAGGGCGGGAAATTTCCCATTGAGATACTGAAGAGCCTCCATCAGCCGGGGATACGGATAAACCAGAGCGTCGCCGTCCTGGAGAAACACCCTTTTGCCGTCCCACTGGCGGAGGATGGCATAGACGATGTCCGGCTGGCCCGCCATCCACATGCGGCTTTTTGCATACAGGGACATGGCGTCAATTTCACGTTTCACGTCATCGAGGTCGCGAATGCCGAGAGTCGTGAAGGAAAACGCGCAAAAGGCGCAGGAATTGTTGGAACACCCCGACGTCAGGGGCAGATAATAGCTGGCATGCTCGCTGGGGGGTCGAATGATATCCGGTCTGACAAATGACATGGTTGGATCCTGTAAATTTATTTTGTGTCAACATACAGATACGACCGTCCGTTTGTCAAGACCGTCTTGACGGTCAATGATTTTTCTTGCAACGTTGCTTCAAAGCTGTAATATAGCGCCGGTTTAAAAAAGTCCTTTGCGGGCGTAAAAAAATCGGCGCTGCGCCACGCCCACAAAGAAAATTTGAAGAAGGAGAAACACTATGAGTTTAGACCCCTTATTTTATCCCAAAAGCGTCGCCGTCATCGGCGCATCCGACAATCTGGGCGGCGGCAAACTGCCCTATTTCCAGATTCTGCAGGCAAACGGCTTTACCGGCGCTCTTTATCCTGTCAACCCCCGCCGCGTTGAAGTGTCCGGCGTGAAGACCTATGCGTCCATCGACGACCTCCCGGAGCCCGTTGATTTTGCCATCGTCGCGGCGCCCGTCGAGCAGTCCGTGGACATTGTCAAAGCGGCCGTCCGCAAACAAATCAAGTTTATTCATTTCTTCACATCCGGCTTCGGAGAAACGGGGAATCTTCAACTGGAGCAGGAGATCATCCGGGAAGCCCGCAAGGGACATCTCCGGATCGTCGGCCCCAACTGCATCGGCGTTCAATGCTTCGAATCGAAAGTTTCTTTCCGACTGACGAATCTGCAGGAAGGGCCCGGTTCAATCGCCTTTTTGGGACAGTCCGGCGGAATCACGTCCAGCTTTGTGGCCATGGCAACCACCCGGGACATCCGGCTCAACAAAGTCGTCTCCTACGGAAACCAGATCGATCTGCGCCTGGAGGATTATCTGGAGTATCTGGCGGATGACGACAAGATCAGCCTGATCGCGTGCTACGTGGAAGACATCAAGGACGTGAACAAATTTCTGAAAGCGCTGAAACGCACGACGGCCAAAAAGCCGGTAATCATTCTCAAGGGAGGCAAGACCGAACTGGGTTCGAAGGCGGCGGCCAGCCACACGGGCGCCATGGCCAGCAATTACACGATCTGGGCCGCGGCCGTACGGCAGCACGGCGGCCTGCTGGTGGATAATTTCGAAGAGTTGATGAATCTGGCGATGCTGGGCACCGCGCAACGATTCCCGCGCGGGAGGCGCGTGGGATTCATGGGCGCCGGCGGCGGCATCTCCGTGCTGTTCTCCGACCTGGCCGCTGCCTCGGGGGTATTGCTTCCCGAACTGAGCCCCCGCACGCAGCGGATGATCAGCGAAAAAATCATGGGCGTCAACACCTCGACGACCAATCCCGTCGATCTCGGAGCCTTCGGTTTCGACTTCAACGTGATGCTGCACACCATGAAAGCCCTGAACGAAGACGACAACATCGATGTGATCGTTCCCTATTTTTCCGTTGAATATATCATGCACGCGGAATTGTTTCTCAAGGTGACCAACAGCGCGCACAGCATCATGGAAATGGCCCGGCAAATCAAAAAGCCGGTGATCCCCGTTCTGTCGTGTTTTCTGGAAAATGATCTGGAGGCCGAGCGCGTCCGGATTTCCACCTTCAACGCGCTGCGCAAGGCGGGATTCCCCGTTTATCCAACCATTCAGGAGGCGCTTTACGTGATCGAAACCTATTTCGAATGGGCGGAAAAGCGGCCGCGCCGTAGCGAGAAAAACGCTGCCTAGCGAAATGGCCCGAGCCGCTTTCAGGCCACGCGGCAAAAGAAGACTGTTGAAGATTTGAGATGATGAAAACAAAAGGGGAGAGAAGCCGATGAAGAAAATCATGATTTGTCTCGCTGTCGCTTTGTGTTTTTTGTCCTGCGGGTGGGTTTGCGCCGCAGAAAATCCCGGTCAACCGGTCCCCGTCGGAAGCGCTTTTGCCATGCCGGCGCACAGTCCATCCTATCCTCCCGGGCCCTATCGCTTCATCGACAGGGAATTTCTCATCATCACCTACGAAACCGACATGGAAGCGCTGCGCAAACAGGTACCCGAGCCTTTGGAAATCCCCGAAGCGCTGGTCAAATTTGAGTTCATCAAAATGCCCGATTCCAGCGGGTTCGGAAGCTACACCGAAGCCAGCCAGGTTGTCCCGGTCATCTTCAAAGGACAAAAAGGACAGTATGTGCTTTCCATGTTTCTGGATGATGAGGCGCCGATTGTCGCGGGGCGCGAAATCTGGGGCTTCCCGAAAAAACTGGCTTACCCGTCGCTGGGCGTCGATCCCGTCGGCAGGGACACCCTGGTGGGACGCCTGAAGTACGGCTCCGTGGAGGTTGCCGTCGGCACCATGGGATTCAAATACGCACCTGTTGACGGCCAGGCCATTAAAAAATCGCTGGAAGACGTTCCCAATTATCTCCTCAAAATCATCCCCGGCCCGGACGGCTCCACCGTCGTCCGGCAGTTGGTGCAGTACAACCTCAAGGACGTGACGGTCAAGGGCGCCTGGACAGGGCCCGCCGCCCTTCAGTTATTTCATCACGCCCTGGCGCCGGTGGCGTCCCTCCCCGTCAAAAGAATTGTGTCGTGCGTTCATTTTACATCCGACCTGACGCTGCCTTACGGGAAAGTGGTCCATGATTATTTGAAAAAATAGCGCATCACCGACCGGAAGGAGCAACCGGCCCATGAATCGACCGCCTCTTTTTCATCCCGCCCCGCCTCTTGCCGCCCTGGCCATCGTCCTGATTTTTCTCTTCTCCGGGGTAGTCCTCGCCGCCGCACAGGAAATCGCACCGGCCGCGGAGACTGCCTTTCCGACCCGCGACTACCTGACCGGGAACTGGAGCGGCGTACGGGACCGCCTGCATCATTCGGGCGTCCGGGTCGGTCTGAACTACTCGACGGAAACCATGTTCAATGTTGCAGGCGGCGAAAAGCAGGGCGGGACCTACGCCGACAACATCGACCTTGCGCTCCTGTTCGATCTGGCAAAGCTTACCGGCATTCCCCGCACCACGTTTCTGGTCAAGATGTCGCAGCGCGACGGCGACAGTGTGTCGGCGCGCTTCATCGCGCCATCCCAGGACGGAAACACCTTTCCCGTTCAGGAACTCTACGGCGGGCAGACCTTCAAGCTGGTGAACGTGCAGTTCAACACCCGCCTCGCGGACGACCGGATCGATTTAGCCTACGGCCGTCTGGTCGCCAACGATGACTTTCTCCACTCGGATCTTTACTGCCAGTTCCTCAACAACTCCTTCTGCGGCAGCCCGAAGCCGGTTTTTCTCCAAAACCCCTTCACATTCACCGCCTACCCGCTGGCTACGTGGGGCGCGCGGGCGGCCCTCGACACACCGTCGCGCAACTGGACCTTCCAGGCCGCCCTCTACGACGGAGATCCGGAGGGAAGAAGAGGCGACCCGGCCGGTGAAAACCAAAACCTGCACGGCACCTGGTGGAAATTCGGCAACAACGGCGTCACGCTGGCGGGCGAAATCCGCTACCACGTGAACCGCGGCTCGGACAGCGCTCTGCCGGGCGTGTACAAGATCGGCGGATTTTACATGACCGGCCGGTTTCTGGACGTAAGCAGAATGGGAAACGTCACCACAACCGGTGACGCGATGATCTGGCTGCTCGCGGATCAGATGCTCTACCGCGAATCGCCCGGCGAAAGACGGGGACTTTCCGCCTTCGGCTCGCTGGTCCTGAGCCTCACGGACAAGACCAATCCGATGACGAGCTACTTCAATGCCGGGCTGGTCTATGAGGGGCTCTTCTGCACCCGTCCACGGGATCGGACGGGGCTGGCCGTCACCGCGGGCTTTTTCGGAAAAGACTACAAGGACGGCCTCCGGGCCGCCGGACTGGAGACGAAAAGCCACGAGGCCGTCATCGAGTTCAACCACCTGTTCCTCGTCGGCCGTGGAATCGGCATTCAGCCGGACATCCAGTACATCATCCGTCCGGCGGGAACCGGCGCCATTTCCAACGCGCTGGCCGTCGGCGTGAAGGTCAGTGTAGATTTTTAAATCCGGGATTTCGGGGAGGTGACATGAGATCAGGATACAAGACCACTGTTTTTTACATTTGCGGAACCGCGGCGCTGGGCGGCCTTCTCTTCGGACTGGATCAGGGATTCATCGCCAATTCCCTGGACACGATCCGGAAGGTTTACGGACTGGACATTCGGTCCGCAGAACATTATTCCTCCATTCTGGCAACCGGCGGCGTCATCGGCGCGCTTCTCTCGGGCCTCCTGGCCCGGTATCTGGGGCGTAAAAGAAGTCTGGTGCTTTCGGGATTCATCTTCTGCGCTTCTTCCCTTGTCTCCGCGCTGCTTCCCCCGCTGGCAGTCATGTACGTCTGCCGGTTCCTGCTGGGATTCGCCATCGGCATCGCCTCCTTTATCGTACCGCTGTACCTGTCGGAAACGGCCCCCGCTTCAATTCGCGGCGCCATGGGAACGCTGTTTCAACTGCTCATCACCATCGGCATCTTTTTGATCTCCCTGACCAATTTCATCATCGCCCAGTGGATCTCATCCCCCGAGACGGCGCTTCCCCTGATGTTTTCCGTGATCGTTGTGTTTGCCGGCCTGATGTTCGCGGGGAGCCTTTTTCTGCCGGAGAGTCCGCGGTGGCTCATGTTGAAGGGAAGAAAAGATGAGGCAACGGCGGTTCTTCAAAAAACGCTCAACACCCCGGAAGACGTCCTGCGCGAAATTCATGATATGGAGGCGACCTTAGGCCGCCGGGGTTTCCGGATCGGCAACCTGTTGAAAGGCTACTTCATCAAAATCCTGCTGGTGGGAATTTTCCTGCAGGTGTTCCAGCAGCTGGTGGGAATCAACGTAATGATTTACTACGCCCCGACCATTTTCGGATATGCGGGACTGGCCGGCATGATCGCGATGATGACCGTGCCGACGGTCAACATGCTCTTTACCTTTCCCGCCATCCGGCTTGTGGAAAAATGGGGCCGAAAGAAGCTCCTTTACGTAGGCGCACTTTGCATGATGATCAGCATGACGGCGGCGGGCGGAGCTTTTGCTTATATCGGCAACCCGTCCGACCCGGCGGCGATCGGATTAGCGCCCAAGGGCATTTTGCTGGCCGCGGTCATTTTCTACATCTTCGGGTTTGCCGTTTCCTGGGGGCCGGTGGCCTGGCTGGTCTGCTCGGAGATCTTTCCGATCAGGGGGCGCGAAGTGGGAATGACCGTGACGACCATGGTGAACTGGACCTTCGCCGGTCTGCTGATGGACAACGCCCTTACTTTTATGGAGGCTCACGGCCATGCCTCCATCTTTTTCCTGTTTGCCTTCTTCTGCATCCTGGCCATCGCCTTCGTCGCGGCTTTTGTTCCGGAAACGCGGGGAGTGACGCTGGAGCAGATCGAGGGAAATCTCAAGGCCGGGAAAAAGATGAGGGATTTGGGAGATTAAAAAATGAAAACCGTAAGCTATCGATCGCTGGGTTTGTCGAACACCGGGGAAATGTTTCAGAAGGCCTTTACTGAAAAGTATGCCGTTCCCGCTTATAATTTTAACAACATGGAACAGCTTCAGGCCATCATTGCCGCCTGCGTTCAAACCGCGTCCCCCGTCATTCTGCAGGTATCCGGCGGCGCCCGGAAATACGCGGATCAGACCCTTCTGCGGTATATGGCGCAAGGCGCCGTCGCCTTTGCCCGAAGGATGGGAGGCACGATCCCCATCGCACTGCATCTAGACCACGGCGACAGTTTTGAACTGGCAAAATCCTGTATCGACAGTGGATTTTCATCCGTCATGATCGACGGGTCACATTTTCCCTTTGAAGACAATATTGCCCTGTCGAAAAGAGTCGTGGAATATGCGCATCCGCGGAATGTCTCGGTGGAAGCTGAACTGGGCGTCCTTGCCGGAATCGAAGATGAAGTTTCCCACGCACAGTCGCATTATACAAACCCCGAGGATGTGGAAGAATTTTCCGGCAGAACAGGCGTGGACAGCCTGGCGATCTCCATCGGGACGAGTCACGGCGCGTTCAAGTTTAAACCCCAAGACTGCACCCTGAATGCAGATGGGGTTCTGGTTCCCCCTTCGCTCCGTTTTGATATTCTGGAGGAGATCGAAAAACGCATTCCCGGATTTCCCATTGTTCTGCATGGTGCATCGTCGGTTGTACCGAAGTATGTCGCGATGATCAATCAATACGGCGGCCGGCTGGAAGCGGCCGTCGGCATTCCCGAAGAGCAGCTTCGCCGCGCCGCCGAAAGCGCCGTTTGCAAAATCAATATTGACAGCGACGGCCGGCTGGCCATGACCGCGGCGATTCGCAAAGTTTTCGCTGAAAACCCCGGTGAGTTTGACCCACGCAAGTATCTCGGACCTGCGCGCGCCGAGTTGATCGAACTGATCAAGCACAAGAACATCAATGTTTTGGGCAGCGCGGGCCGGTACCCGGCCCTGCCGTAGTCGCCGGACTCCGGAAAACGCGCCTGCCTCCGGGGCGGATCCCCCCCCCAGAGCAAGCTGTCGAGGGATGAAATGAAGGTCATGATATCGCGGCAGGCTGCGGAGGATGACTGCTCGTCCCGCAACGGCGGGATTCAATCGAAATAGCTTCGGTAGGCCTCCGGGAGGGCGTCCCGGTTGACCTGAAACAGCTCGATGAGCACGTGATCGGGAGCCGGCACCATGACGTATTTCCATACGCCGATGTCCGTGACGCCCTTTTTAAAAGGCACGCCCATGGCCTTGAGCTTTTCGACCACGCCTTCGATATCGTCCGTCTGAATCCCGAAGTGGTGGATGCTTCCCCTGCCGGAAAAGGAAGGCGCCTGATCGTAGAAATGAATCCGCCCGGTGCCGACTCTCATGAACACGTTTCTTGCCCCGGCCATATTCTCATCCAGAATAATTTTTCCGCCAAAGGCGTTTTGATAAAAGGCCAGGCTCTTTTCGATATCCGACGCAAAGAGATGTACGTGGTGGACATGGTTCATGGATGTTCTCCTTTTCTCCCGGACGCCCGTTCGCGCTTTTGCCCGGCTTGCATTTTTTAACGTCAACCAAGCTGTCAGGTCAGCCTGCAAGCGCGCTGCGTCTTTTTTTCAACCTGATGTAAGGCCGGATTCCCCGGTCTCTCCTTGCGCCGTCAGGGAACGGATCAACGCGGCTGCGTTGTCGTAAAAAATCCGATCGTAAAATTCCGGAGAAAGATTCATTTTCAGAAGATTTTCAATCTCCGCTTCCCACGGCGTGATCAGGTTGGGATAATCCGATCCGTATAAAATCCTGGATTTGTATTTTTCAAGATACCCGGGGCCGAGGTTGTATCCGTCGTAGGGCGCGGGCAAAAAACAGAAGGCGGTGTCAAGATACAGCTGCGGATGCCGGTCCACAAGCTCCATGAAACCGGCATATTCATGTGCTCCCAGATGGGCGATGGTAGCGGGCAGGTCGGGGAACCGATCCAGAACTTTCATGAACGGCTCAAGGCCGACATAGGGATTCCCCACCGGGCCGGTTCCGGTGTGAAAAAGAATGCGCTTGTTCTTTTTCATCACCAGGTCGTAGAGGCCGAAGAGCCGCTCGTCGAACGGATAAAAATTCTGAACCAGAAGCTGGAGCTTGAATCCAAGGATTTTCGGATTTTCCACAAGGCGACGGGCCATGTCCAGAGCGTGGTCGTCGCCTGGATGATACGCGGCGAAGCAGTACAGATCCTCATACTCCTGAAGGACTTTCTCGTTCCATCGGTTCAGTTCTTCCGCGATACCGGCGCGGTGCGCATAGTTGGAATATACGATCACGCTCACGCCCTTCCGCCGAAGGCGCTCGATGCACTCGCGGTAATAACAGCGATGAATAATATGCCAGTTATACTGCTTCAGAAAGGCTTCCCAAATGGCATCGAAAAGTCTGTCCGGAAACAGGTGCACGTGGAAATCAATTATTTTTTCAGGAATTCCACTCATCGTCTCCACCACGTCGGTTATTTTGCGTCTGGTTAACACAACCAGGTCTCATAATCAACGAAAAGGTCATCCGAGCAAGGCCCGCATTGCCGCTTCACTCCCCTTTCAGGCAAAGCGGAGTCCTTGACCCGAAGAAAAATGTAGGTTAGTAATAAACCCGGAAACGGGAAACCATGGAACCTGTTTTCGGGAGGATGAGATGAAAAGGAAATGGGCTGTCCTTTTGGTGGTGATGGCCATCGCCGCCGGCGCCGGGCCGGCGCGCGCCGAAATAACGCAGTCCGACCTCGTGGTCCTCGATGTGGCGCTGATCCGGCCGGTCGGCATCGTCTCCGTTGTCGTCGGCACGGCTTTGTTCATTCTTTCGCTTCCCGTGTCCATTCCCAGCGGCAGCGTCGGCACTGCGGCGAACAGTCTCGTGAAAGACAGCTTCGAATATACATTCATCCGGCCCGTCGGGGATTTCGACTATGAGCTGGGAACATGGGGCAAAGAGGCGCCGCCCTCTTCCGAAAGCTCAGGCGCCGCGGAAAAATAGGCTATAGACAAAAAAGCTTTCACCCGTTATAAGGAAAACCATGGAAACCCTTCTCGACACACAACTGGCCGTCCCCCTTTCTCAGGTGGCCCTGCTCCTGGGGTTGAGCACCCTGATCCTGCTTTTCGGGCGGGTAAAGCTGGCCCTCATCATCAATTACTGCTTCACGCTGTACTGGGGGTTTTTTCTGAATCCCAGCTTCCGTTCCGATCTGGGAGAACTCATGCTCAACACCTACACCTATGTTTATATCGGGGTTGGTCTGATCATTGTTGTTCTGGCCCTGATCGGTTTTCTGTCCAGCAAGGACAGATGAGGCATCTTTCCAAAATGATTAGTGATTTCATTGCGTTATGAACGGCATTCCCTGAATTGTCCCTCTGAACCTGTTCCCCGGCAGGACTCCGCGGGAACCGGCGCATCCCCGCAGTTTTGGTCAAGATGTTCTTGACAATCCCAAA
>Ga0208940_1001351_pt1 | contig 25975 bp, 15 predicted proteins | sample AD_JPNNA6_MetaG_FD_184445 | JGI IMG/M metagenome (GOLD analysis project Ga0208940, IMG submission 184445) | Active sludge microbial communities of municipal wastewater-treating anaerobic digesters from Japan - AD_JPNNA6_MetaG (SPAdes) (version 2) | ecosystem: Engineered > Bioreactor > Anaerobic... | reverse complement strand
CCACGAGCAAATCCCCGATTGGCGTCCGGCGCTGCGGGAGGCGCAGGCGCGCCGCGAAGCCAGCCTGCCGCGTCGCCGCAAGATCGCTGCCGGCGCCGTTGGCGGCCTCCTGGCCGGCTTGGCGGCTCTCGCAGGCGTGCTATACTGGCATGGGCGGAAGGGAAAAGCAGTGAGTCGAGAGCCGTGAGCAGTAAGGAGGCATAGGAGCCAGCATGGCCAAAGAGTTCATCCTCGCCCTGGACGCCGGCACGCAATCTGCCCGCGCGTTGATCTTCGACCTGCAGGGACAGCCGGTCCACAAGACCCGGATCCCCATCACGCCCTACGTCTCGCCGCAGCCCGGCTGGGCCGAGCAAGACCCCGACGTCTACTGGGACGCGCTCGCGGCGGCGTGCCAGCAGCTCTGGCGCGAACGCCCCGACTTACGGGAAGCCATCGCCGGCGTCGCGCTGACCACACAGCGCGCTACCGTCATCAACGTGGACGCCCAGGGCCGTCCCTTGCGCCCCGCCATCGTCTGGCTCGATCAACGCCGCACCGCCGGCCTCAAGCCCGTGCGGGGGGTGTGGGGCGTGGCCTTTGCTCTCACCGGCATGTCGGAGACCGTCGCCTACCTCCAGGCAGAGGCCGAGGCGAACTGGATCCAACGCCATCAGCCCGAAGTCTGGAACGCCACCCACAAGTATCTCTACCTCTCCGGCTACCTCACGTATCGCCTCACCGGGCGCTTTGTGGATTCCGTCGGCTGTCAGGTCGGCTACCTGCCCTTCGATTACAAGGCGCTCACCTGGTCCAAGCCCTGGGACTGGAAATGGCGCGCGGTGCCGGTAGACCCGGCGCTGTTGGTGGAGCTCGCGCCGCCCGCCGCCCCGCTCGGCGAAATTACCGCCGCCGCCGCCGAGGCCACGGGCATCCCCCAGGGGCTGCCGCTGATCGCCGCCGCCGCCGATAAGGCCTGCGAAGTGATCGGCTCAGGCGCCCTCGACCCGCACATCGGCTGCCTGAGCTACGGCACGACGGCCACCATCAACACCACGCAGAAGCGCTACGTGGAGCTCATCCCCCTCATCCCGCCCTATCCGGCGGCCGTGCCGGACGCTTACAGCCTGGAGTTACAAATTTACCGCGGCTACTGGATGGTGAGCTGGTTCAAGCAGGAATTCGCTCACGAGGAGCGCCAGCTGGCCGAGCAGCGCGGCGTCGAGCCGGAAGTGCTCTTCGAGCAGCTCCTCGCAGAGGCCGAGCCGGGAGCCAGGGGATTGCTGTTGCAACCGTATTGGTCGCCGGGGATCAAGGTGCCGGGGCCAGAGGCCAAAGGCGCCATCATCGGCTTTGGGGACATCCACACGCGCGCGCATCTCTATCGCGCCATCCTCGAAGGGCTGGCCTACGGGCTGCGTGAGGGAATGGAGCGCACCGTGCGGCGGAGCGGCATCCCCATCACCGAGCTGCGGGTCTCCAGCGGCGGCTCCCAGAGCAACGCCGCGATGCAGATCACAGCCGACATCTTCGGCCTGCCCGCGACGCGCCCGCACACCTACGAGACGTCGGGATTGGGGGCCGCCATTGACGCCGCCGTGGGGTTGGGCCTGCACCCCGATTTCGAGGCCGCCGTCGCCGCGATGACGCACAAGGGCGACACCTTCGAGCCCAATCCCGCCACCCGCGGGCTCTATGACGCACTGTTCCACCGCGTCTACAAGCGGATGTACCGACGCCTCAAGCCGCTGTATGAGGACATTCGGGAGATCACGGGGTATCCAGAATAAAACGTCATGCGTCATACGTACTACGTAACATATGACGCATGACGCATTACGTACGCATCACGCTACAACATCATCTTGTTGAAAATCGCCCGCTGATACACTTCCTCGTAGGCTTTCGCGCTCTTCTCCCAGGAAAAATCCTGCGCCATCGCCGCCTGGATCATCTTCTGGATGTGCTGCGGGCGATCGTAATACGTGCTCACCGCCCAACCGACGCTGTAGTAAATCGCGTTCGGACTGGGCTCCCAAAACTTGAAGCCCGTCCCCAAGCCGGTAGTCTCATCGTACTGCTCCACCGTGTCGTTCAGGCCGCCGGTCGCCCGGACAATGGGCAGCGTCCCGTACTTGAGCGAGTAGATCTGATTCAGGCCGCACGGCTCGTACCGTGAGGGCATGATGAAGAAGTCGCTTCCCGCCTCGATGAGGTGCGCCAGGGGATTGCTGTAGCCGATGTAGCTGCCGATGCGTCCCGGATACCGCGCGGGCAAGCCGCCGTAGAACGCCTCCAGGCCCTTCTCGCCTGACCCCAGGATGACGAACTGCACCCGCATCTCCCGCACAATCCTCTCAATCGTGGCCGCGAGCAAGTCCAGCCCCTTCTGATCCGCCAGCCGGCTGACAACGCCCACGATGGGAATGTCAGGCGCGACCTCCAGCAAGAACTGCCGCTGCAACGCCTCCTTGCAGATCGCCTTCCCCCGCAAATCCTCCGCCGTATACTGCGCTGGGATCAACGGATCCACGGCGGGATTCCACTGGCTGTAGTCCACCCCGTTGAGGATGCCGACGTAATGGGGGCCTTTATTGTTGAGATAGGGCGCCATCCCATAAGCGTATTCCGGCATGCGCGTCTCATTGGCGTAGGTCGGGCTCACCGTGTTGGCCATGTCCGAGTAGACAATGCCCCCTTTGAGGAAATTGATCCGCCCGTGGTCTTCGAGTTTGTCGGAGGTGAAATTGCCCCATTGCAGGCCGATGTAATCGTAATGCTCTATGCCGTACACGCCCTGGTAGCCGATGTTGTGGATGGTGAGAACGCTCGCCGCATTGCCGAGCACGGGGTCGTTCCAGTGCCAGACCTTGAGGTAAGCCGCCGCCAGCGCCGCCTGCCAGTCGTGCGCATGGACGATGTCCGGCACAAAGCTGAGGTCCTTGCAGAGCTGCAGCGCGGCGCGGGTGAGGAAAGCGAAACGGCGCGGATTGTCGGCAAAATCGTTGAAGTCCGCATCGTGATACAGCCCCTCGCGGTCGAAATACTTGTCCGATTCGATGAAATAGACCGGCACGCTGCCATCCATTTTCGTGATGTGGACCGCGCACCACTCCTCGACGTTCCCCATCCACACCCCCATCGGCGCCAGGAACGGCTGAATGGCGTACTTCTGGACATCCACGGCGCGATATTTGGGCATCACCACGATCACTTCATGGCCCAGGGCGACCAACGCTTGCGGCAAAGCCCCCACGACGTCGGCCAACCCTCCTGTCTTGGCGTAAGGCACACACTCAGAGGCGATCATTACAATGCGCAACTTCGATTTCATCAGCGAGCTCCTTCTGGATGAGTCTTGCACGGCAAGAACGCAAAATTTCAGGGGATTTTTTAGAACGCCGGCACGGTCTGCGTCTGGGTCACATCCCCCACCTGATAGACGATCTGCCAGTGTGGCGCCCACGCCAGGGCGAACAACGCTATCTCAATGTCGGTGCGGCGCGGCTTGATGACGATTTCCTCCAGCCGCTCCACGGCCTGCTCCCAGTTCGCGGTGATGGCGTCCGTCTGCGCTTTGAGCTCGTCCTGCAAGCCCTTCAGGTCAGCCTCTATGTCCGCCACCTCCTCCGTCGCCGTCTCGATGTCGTACTTGACGGTGGTGGAGCGCGTGACCTTGTTCACCGTCGCCGACACGGAACGGCGACGCCCCGAAAAGAGGTTGAAGACCGTCTCGCCCGCCGAAAGGAGCGCGTCCTGCTTGCGCGCCCGCGCCTCCGCCTCTTTCTTCGTCAACGCGGCCTGAGCCCGGCGCAGGCGATCCTCCAGCGTGTTGATGCGGGTCGCGTAGCGCGTGCGCAGCTTATCTACCTCGGCGTCGCGCAGCTCCCGCGCCGCCTGACTGAGCCGCAGCTTGAACTCCCGCTCAGATTCGCCGTAGCGCGAGTAAAGCTTCGCGGCGGGACTGTACTGCAACGTCAGGCTGGCGACGCGATAGAGGTGATCCTCCAACGCCTTGCGCTGAGCCGCGAGCTCCCGCGCCTCGTTGACGGCCTCCGGCACGGCATCGAACACGGCGTCCGGCTCCGGCCGGGTCAACAAGTCGCGCGCGGTCAGGGCGAGCGCTTGCGCCTCTTCCCAGCGCGTGAGGCCCAGGTCCGTCGGCGGCTGAGCCAGCAGCGCGAATTCCTCCGCCTCGTTCACCGAGTAGGCCGCCGCCTGCTTCATATAATGCACGCGGCCCAGGCCCAGCAGTGCGGGGATGTAGATCAGACGCTTGTCCTTGATTTCCACCCGCGGGCCGGCGAGATTTTCCACCTCTGCCACGGCGGAGGCGGCTCCCTTGCGCAGCGGCAGGAAAACTTGCGTCACGCCATCGGGGAGCAAGGGCGCCGTGCTGCTGTAGCCGCCGCTCGCCTTCGCGGGAGCCGCCGGCGGAGCGGCGGTCGGCGTCGCAGCGCGAACGGTCGGCGTCACCGGCGCTGCTGCGCGCGGCTCCAGGGGGACTGCCGCCTTGGGCGCCGGCGGGACCTCCGCGCTGCGGCCGGCCATCAGCTCGCGCACCTGCGTGCGGGTCAGCGGGCCGCGCAGATAGCTCATCGCCCAGCGAGTTTGAAAGATCACCGGCGCATCCTCGCGGACGTTGTGCAGCAAGAACACGCGATTTCCCAATTTGCCGATCAGCTGCGCGAGCTCCGTGCGGGCGAGCGCCTGACCGGCCTCCGCCGACGCGCTCGTCAGGCCCTCGAGCAGGCGTTCCTTGTCCCGCTCGGCCTGTAGCCGCCCGATGAACCACGTCCCCGCGTTGGTCAGGCCCTTGTAATCCAGGTCAGCCGGGTTTTGGGTCGTCAGCACCACCCCGACGCCAAAAGCGCGCGCTTGCTTCATCAAGGTCAGCAGCGGCTTCTTGCTGGGGGGATTGGAAATCGGCGGGAAGAAACCGAAGATCTCGTCCATGTAGAGCAGAGCGCGCAGGCTCGTCGTGCCCGGCTGCGTGCGAATCCAGGTGATGAGTTGGTTCAGCAGCATGGTGACGAAGAACATGCGCTCGGCGTCGCTCAGGTGCGCGATGTAGAAGATTGAGTGGCGCGTTTTGCCGTCCGGCGTGCTGAGGAGAGCGGGGATGTCCAGGGGTTGTCCCTGGAGCCAGCTCTGGAACGAGGGCGAGGCGATGATGTTGTTGAGCGTCATCGCCAGCTCGAAGCGCTCTTTCTGCGGGAAGAAGGTGTCCACGTCGAAGACCCCGAGTTGGCGGACGGGCGGGTTCTGGATGGCGAGGATGATCTTGGGCAGGTCGAGGTTCTCGCCGTTCCGCCAGAAATGCTCGAAGATATTGGAGAGCAGGATGTGCTCCCGCGAGCGCACGGGGTCGGCGTCTATGCCGACCAGACCCAGGAGAGCACTCACCGTCCCCTGAATGCGCTCCCGCAACATTTCGGCGTCGGTGTCCCAGCTGAGCGCTGGCGCGTCGAAGGAATGCAGGATTGAGATGGGCACCCCGGCGTCGCTGCCGGGTGTGTAGATGACGAAATCCGCCGCGTCGCGCAACATGCGGATCCGCTGCCCGTCCTGTCCCCACTCCGCCAGGCCCTTGCGCCATTGGGCAGCCTGCGCGGCGGCAAACTCTTCGACGCTCATGCCCTTTCGGCGCGCGTCGTCCACGTTGACCCAGGGCAGGAAATCCTGCGGCAACAGGTCGGGAAAGGTCAGCAGCAGGTTGGTGATGTCGCCCTTGGGGTCAATGATCAGCGCCGGCACATGGTCAATGGCGGCCTCTTCCAGCAGGTCAATGCAGAGGCCGGTCTTGCCGCTCCCCGTCATGCCGACGCAAACCGCGTGAGTGGTCAGATCGCGGGCATCGTAGAGCACCCATCGGTCCGTGAGCTGATTCTGGGCCAGGTCGAATTCTCTTCCCAGATAAAAGGCGCCAAGTTTTTCAAAATCCATGCGAGAGTACCCCCTTCGAAAATGGCATCGTGAGAAGTGAGCCGTGGAGTGCCGGGCAGAAAAAGCACGGCCGCTCCAGGCCTACGTTTTTCGCGTGGCCGTGCGGACGCAGGAAGTTATTCGCGCGGCTCGATTCGACGGCCGCCCTGGAGCTGGCGCTGCAACGCCGTCAGCCCGTCCCAATCGCCCTGGGCTGCCAGCGCCGCCTGTTCCGGCCAGGTCTCCGGATTCATGAAACGCAGGCGAGCTTGCTGTAAGAGCTCCCGCAGCTGTTCGGGCGTCGCTGCGGCGAGCTGCGCGAAGGTGCGGATGTCCGCCGCGGCCAGCAACTGCGCCACTTTGGGGCCAATGCCCTCGATGCGCGAGAGATCATCAGGCGCGGGCGGAGATGCCAGCGCCGGGGCGGGCGGCTCCTCGGCGGCGACATAAGCCGGGAGCTCGATGGGCCCCGGGACCGGCTCAGCCAGGGGCGGCGACGGCGGGCCCGGCTCCGGGCAGGGGATCAAGCCCACGGAGCGTCCGCCGCGCTCACAACACCGTTGCCACAGGCGATAGACGCTCCATCCCGCCAGCAATGCCGCCACACCCATCCAGCGCCAATAGCTTCTGCGCCGCGTCGGGGTCAGCGCTTGATCTTCCATGACAGGCCTCCTCAGCGAATCAGCGAATAAGCGAATAAGCGAGTCAGCGAATCACTTACGTTTCCACGTGGGCACGTTCGCACCGCTCGCCAGGTTACTTTCAGTATAATGTGCTTTTGCTAGAAGGTCAATTCACCCCGGCGCGACGGCGCGTTGTTTAGGGAGCCCGCTTCAGCAGGTTTGACATAACAGATCTGAAATTTTATTCCGGGACGGAGCAGCAAAAACACCCTTCATGACCGGGGCGCCGTCTCCCTGGGGAGCATAGCTCACGGAGGCGTTCTGGGTCGCCGGGCAGAAATGGTCAGTCCTGCCAGGCCTTCGCAGGCCTGACAGGACCAGGCGCGTTATGGCAAACGTATTTGCATCGCTGGCGGCGGCCCGCCGGGGCCCTGTCCAGCCTAAAACAGCAGCGGCAAGGCGATCACGAGAAAGAGGCCCCAGGCCAGGTAGGCGTTCGTCGCCTGGCTGAAGACGGCGTGCAGCCCCTCGATCCACCCCTCACGCCCCCGGCGCAACTGCGTGATGAGCAACTGCAGTAAGATGCCGATATTGATGCTGTTCCAGCCGATGACGGTCAGGCGATTGGGCGTCAATTCACCCTGGAAAGTGCGATAGACGACCGCCGCAAGCGCATATCCGCTGACCAGCACCGTCAGCCCCGCCACCACGAGGATGCCGAGACGCAGGTATTTCTGAAGCTCCGGGGAGAGCTCCGCCCCCTGGATGGGGGTGGCGCCCATCAGCAGGCCGATGATGGCAAAGAGCATCACGTTGTAGACGATCAGCACGTCGCGGTTCTCGAAGGGGGCGAAGAAGTTGAAGGGAATCACCAGCACGTAAACCGCGAGCACGGCCAGCGTCAAGGGGAGCAACAGGCGCATCATGGTGGCGATGAATTTGCTCAATCCCTGCTCGAAGTTCTGTGCAGCGGGTGCAACGGTCGGGTCGTAAACCGTGGCGAGCGCCAGCACGGGCAGCAAGCCAAAGCCGCCCGCCGCGATCAGCCGAAGCAGCAGCTCCGGCAGGGTGATCCCCAGGGCGCTAAACATCCCCACGGTGATGACGCCGAAGACCACGCCCGCGCCGAGGTAGAGTCCAGCCACGATGATGACCTCCAGCGATTTGATGAGGAAGGCGAAACGGTCGGCGGCGCTGGAACGGAGGCCGAGGGTGAAGATCCCCAGAGCGACCCAACACAACAACGGAATGTGGATGAGGGCCAGGATCAGATACTGCTTGCTGGCCCAATCCGCCCGAAAGGCGGGTGCGAGTCCCACGACGTAGGCCGCCGCCGCGAGCACGCCCAGGCCCAGCGCGGCGGCGAGCCGGGTACGCTGCCTGGCGGTGAGCGCCAGAAAGATGAGGGCGCTGAAGGTCGCGATGGGCGACCACCACAGGAAGAGTTGGGGCACGGCCCCATGCACCAGAAAACCGTCTATATCGCTGATCGCCCACAGGATCAGCCCGGTGAGGAGGCTCAGCGGAATGGCCGCCGGCCAGTTGATCTTCCGGCCCGGTCGGGGGCGCTCCTCCGCGAGGGGTTGCAAGCGGTAGTGCCACGCGGACAGCAAGACATTGTCGGGGGCCGCCTCGTAGCAGGCGTCCAGCGCCGCCCGAAAAGCCGCGGCCTGATCGCTGCTGCACGCGTCCTGATAGAGCTGTTCCAATTGCTGCGGATCTGCTTCCGCAGCGCGAATGCGCGTCTCGAATGTCATCTCGGCCTCCCTGGCAAATCAGCGAGTAAGCGAAAAAGCGCATAGAATACGTTCACACGTGCCCACGTCCACACCTTCACACGTAGACACCTTCGCACATGTCCACGTACGACGGCCCATGCGACCGCTACAGGCGCCGGACTGCCTCCACGAGTTCCGCCGCCAGGTCATAGCGGCTGAACGCCGGCATGAGGTAAATCCCCGCCGCCCACGGGCGCACCTGTTCGACCAACTCCGCGGCGATGCGCACCCCTTCGCGCGGCGCGTCTTTGTCCGCCCGCTCCAAACGTTCGAAGATCTCCGGCCCGATGACGATGCCCGGCACCTCGTTGTGCAAAAAGCGCGCGTGACGCGGGTTGTTGAGCGGCAAAATGCCCACCAACACCGGCACCGGCAGCGGACCATACTCGTCCGCATAGCGCTGCAGGAACGCCTGCGCCCGCTCCGGCTGGAAAACCGGTTGCGTGAGCAGGAAGTCCACCCCGCTGCGCAGCTTGCGCCGCAGCAACTTGAGCTCCCGCTCCGGCTCGGGCGGATCGAGGTTCAACGCCCCGCCGACAAAGAACGCCGTCGGCTGCCCGATGTCGGCGCCGGCATGGTCGCGGCCGGCGTTGAGCTGTTCCTTGATCAACTGAATGAGGCCCGTCGGCGCCAGGTCGTAGTTGTCCATCGCTTCGGGGTAATCGCCGATGGCCGTCGGGTCGCCCATCACCACAAAGACGTTGCGAATGCCCAGCGTGTGCGCGGCGAGCAGGTCGCCCTGCACCCGCAGCAGGTTGCGTCCGCGCGTGGGAAAATGCAGCACCGTCTCGATGCCCACCTCCTGCTGAATGAGATGACAGACCGCCCAGGGGCTCATCCGCATCCGCGCCATGGGACTATCCGCCACGTTGATAACGTCCGCGCCGACCTCTGCCAGCAGACTCGCGCCCGCCAGCAGTTTGTGGCTGGAAATCGTGTGCGGCGGATCCACCTCGACGGCGATAACGAAATTCCCGGCGGCAAGCTTCTGCGCCAGGTGCGTGGGAGTCTCCCCGCCATTCTCCGCCGGCTCTGGATCCAGGAGCCGCAACACGGCGAGTTCCACCTCCGGGCCGGGCGGCGCGTCGAGGGTCCGGCGCATGGCGGCAATGTGCGCGGGCGTGGTCCCACAGCAACCGCCGATGAGGACCGCCCCAATCTGCCGAAACGCGAGTGCATATTCGGCAAAGTAGTCCGCCGCCGCTGGATACATGATTCGCCCGGCGACCTGTTCGGGCCAACCCGCGTTGGGCGCGGCCGCCAGGCGCGCCCCCGGCACGGCGAGCTTCATCCGCTGGAGAATGCGCTGGATCTGCGCCGGCCCGCCAGAGCAATTGACGCCGATCACGTCCGCCCCCATCTCCACGAGCCGCTGCGCCACCTTTTCCGGCCCATCGCCGAGCAGCGTCCGATCGTCACGGGTGAAGGTCATGGACGCGATCACGGGCAGCTCGCAGACCTGCCGCGCGGCAGCGAGGGCCTCACGAATTTCATAGAGATCGGTGAAGGTCTCCAGCGAGATCACGTCCACGCCGGCCCCGGCCAGGGCGGCGATTTGTTCGACGAAGGCCGCGCGGGCCTCTTCCGGTTGCACCCGGCCAAAGGGCGCCAGGCGCACCCCCAGCGGTCCGACATCGCCGGCGATGAGGAGGTCCTTGAAGGAGGCGTAGATCACCCGCCGCGCCAGGTCCACCCCCGCGCGGTTGATCTCGGCGACGCGATCTTCCAGGCCGTGCGCCGCGAGTTTGTAGCGATTCGCGCCGAAGGTGTTCGTCTGCAGCAGCTGCGCGCCCGCCTCGATGTAGGCGCGATGGATGTCGCCGACCAGGGCGGGCTCGCTCAGGTTGAGCGCGTCGAAACAGCTGTCGAAGCTCACGCCGCGGCTGTGCAGCAGGGTGCCCATCGCCCCATCGCGCAGCACCGGCAGCGGCGAGGTTTCCAGCAGTTTGAGGAAACGGTTCTCTTCCATCTTCAGGTTTCAGGCTCCTTTTGCAGCTCAGTCCTGCCCTGCTTTTCCCAGCTCGGCGCGGAGGCGCTGCACGGCGGCGACCAGAGCGCGCAGGGCGGGCAGCACTTCAGCCCAAGTGCGGGTCTTGAGGCCGCAGTCGGGATTCACCCAAATCTGCGCGTCGGCGAGATGCCGCCGAAACACGCGCAGCTTCTCCAGGATGAAGGCGTCGTCGGGGATCACCGGGCTGTGAATGTCGTACACGCCGGGGCCGACCTCACGGGCGTAACCGTACTCCGCCAGCGCGCGCAGGGTCTCATCCCCACTGCGGGCATTCTCCAACGAGATCACGTCCGCATCCAGGCGATCAATCGCCGGCAAGACGTCGCCGAACTCGGCGTAACACATGTGCGTGTGAAGCTGCGTCGCCGAGGCCGCACCTCCCGTCGCCAGGCGAAAGGCGTCCACGGTCCAGGCGAGATACGCCGCGCGCCGGTCGGGCTTGAAGGGCAGCCCTTCCCGCAGGGCCGGCTCATCCACCTGGATCACGCGCGCACCCGCCCGCTCCAGGTCGGCGATCTCCGCGCGCAACGCCAGGGCCAGCTGGAACGCCACTTCCTGCCGGGGGATGTCGGTGCGCGGGAACGACCAGTTGAGGAGGGTCACCGGGCCGGTCAACATCCCCTTAACCGGTTTGCGGGTGAAACTCTGGGCGACCTCGAACTCGCGCACGGTCATGGGCCCCGGGCGGATCACATCAGCATAGATGATGGGAGGACGCACGTAGCGGCTGCCGAAACTCTGGACCCAGCCGTGTTGGGTGAAAGCAAAACCGGTGAGCTTCTCCGCGAAATACTCCACCATGTCGGAGCGCTCGAATTCGCCGTGCACGAGCACATCGAACCCCAACCCTTCCTGCACGCCGACGGTGTAAGCGATCCAGCCGTCAAGGGCGGCGCGATAGGCCGCCTCGCTCAGCTCGCCGCGTTTGAAGCGCGCGCGCAGCTGCCGCACCTCAGCCGTCTGCGGGAAGGAGCCGATCGTGGTGAGGGGGAAAGGCGGCAACGCGAGCTGCTGCGGACGCCGCGCGGCATAGGGTTCGGCGCGGGAAAAATCGGCTGCCGTGAGAGAGGCCAACCGCTGCCGCAAGGCAACCTCCGCCGGCGCAAACGCGCGGAAGCGTTCCCAGGGGCTGTCATCCCAGGGGCGGGCGGCGGTGACCGTCTCGCGGAGCGCCACGAGTTCGTGCAGCTTCTCCTCGGCGAAGGCGAGCACGTCATGCAGGGGGGCGGGCAATGCCGTTTCCAGCGCGGCGGAATAGGGCACAAATTGTAGCGAGCACGAGGCACTCAGGCGCAGGGTGGCGTACCCGGCGAGCTCCCGCAGCAGGGGGAGGACGTCGGCGCCGCGCACCCGCCAGACGCTTCGGCCATCCACCACACCGGCGGCGAGGAATTTGTCGGCGGGCCAGCCGTAACGTTCCAGCAGCGCGGCCGTCTCGCCGCGGGTGAAATCGAGCGTGAGTCCCGCGACCGGCAGCGCGGCAATCCAGGGGAAGGCATCGCCCACATCGTCGAAGGGAATGACGAGGTTGAGGGGCAGGCCCACGGCTGCCAACGCGGCGGCAGCCGCCTCGATCTGGGGCCGGGAGTCCGCCACATCAGGCAGGATCAACGCCGGCTCGTGCAGCTGCACTTCACGGACTCCTAGCGCTTTGAGGGAGGCGAGCAATTCCACGTAGAGGGGCAGCCATTGCGCCAGGGCCGTCTCGAAAGGGATCTCGAGATGCGCCAGGCGCAGCATCGTCACTGGTCCGAGGACGATGGGCACGGTGCGCTCGCCGAGGAGGGCCTGCGCTCGCTGTATCCGCGCCAGGAACTCCGCGAAATGGGCAGTCGGCGACACGTCCGCCGTGATTTCAGGCACAAGGTAGTGATAGTTGGTGTCGAACCATTTGGTCATTTCCAGGGCGGGGATGCCTTCCGCGCCGCGGGCCATGGCGAAATAGCGGTCCAGCCCCTGCAGCGCGGCAAACCGTGCCGGAATCAACCCCAAGCGCACGCTCCAATCGAGGACGTGATCGTAGAGCGTGGCGTCGCCCACGCCGATGTGATCAATCCCGGCATCGCGCTGCGTTCGCCAGCCGTCCTCCTCCACCTGTTGAAACGTCGCCAGCAGGGTGTCGGCGTCCGTTTCGCGCTTCCAAAAGGCCTCGAGGGCGCGTTTGAGCTCGCGGTTTTTGCCGATGCGGGGATAGCCCACGGTTTGTGTATCATGGGATGCTGTCATCAAGTCTCCTTCGAAAATGGCCCCGAATAAACACGAATTTCACGAATAAGATTAGAAATTCCTGGCCCCCGGGGCAGCTACGTTCTCAAACACCGCGCTTCAGCGCGGTGGGCTCGTGTCGACCCGTGAGCCGTCGCCCCGGAATGAATTCCGGGTCTGACAGATCAAGCGCGCTGAAGCACGCTCCTCAAACACCGCGTTCCTCGGAAAATGGCTCACGGATGGCCACAGATTTCACGGGTCAGAAAAGGTAGCGTGAACTTCAGGCCGCTCTCAGGCCACCGCCCCGGAATGAATTCCGGGTCTGACAGATCAAGCGCGCTGAAGCGCGCTCCTCGAACGCCGCGCTCCTCGGAAAATGGCTCACGGATGGCCACAGATTTCACGGGTCAGAAAAGGCAGCGTGAACTTCAGGCCGCTCTCAGTCATTCTCATCTGCGTGAATCTGCGTGAATCTGCGTCCAATGCCTCCCCCTCGCGCTTCAGTGCGGTTGGCGCCTGTCAGGCTGAGGATTCCATCCCCGGCCGAACTGCCCACAGGGTACGGCTCACAGCTCACATGTTTATGTCCACGTGCCATCAGCGCTGGCAACAAAAACGCCTCTCCGCAAGAGAGGCGATCCAGCGATGAGTATTCTCCTGGTATCCCCCCTCATCTTTCAGAGCCCCCAGCATGGGTCTCTGCCGGATTTGGCACCCCGTCACGCCCCTGCGCCGGGTTGCCGAGGCTTCAGCGGGCCGATCCCTCCGCCTCTCGTGATGAGTGACAACTGCCCTGCCGGGCGTTGATGTTGTCGTTGAAGTCAACTCTACTACGAGTGCGGGCGATTGTCAAGGGGCGCCGTCACGAATTTCCGGGAATTTCACCCCAAATCGGTCGAAAGGTCTTGACATTTCATTTTCTCATGTTAGAATAATCATGTAAGCGCTTCCAAATCCAGAGTCATGCTGCCGAAGCTCTGGCTTCAGCCCAAAGGATTCTGCTTCGCATCTCCGGCAGCGGCGCCTTACCAACTACTGATAATCCTGCCATTGCAAGGAATCACGCCGCCGGGGATGACTGCAAAATCGCCTGGTCGTCCCAAAAATCACTCTAAAATTGCAGGACGCATGGGTTACGCAATATTAATTAGCACAAAACGCCTTCAACGACGACTCCGGCCCTGCAAAAGCGTCGTTCCACTATGAGCTTTACAATGGCCATTTTTATGGAGGATAATACGGGATGATTTCACGTTCGATGTCCAACTGCTACAGGCCTGTTCCTAATCCGACAGGCCTAAAAAATGAATTTTCATGTAAACGCTTACAAGGATATTATGGGGCCTGATCGCAAAATCACCATTTTCGATGTCGCAACCGAAGCCGGGGTGTCCTTCGGCACCGTCTCGCGCGTGATCAACAATGACGTTCACGTCAAACCAGAGACCCGCGAACGCGTGCTCCAGGCCATGGAGAAATTGGGGTTTGTAGCCAACCGGCAGGCACGTAGCCTGGCAGGAGGCAAAACCAACGCCATCGGCCTTCTCGTCCCGGATTTGGGCACGGGTTACATCGGCGAAATCATTCGCGGCATAGATGCCGAATTGACGTTGCAGGGGCTGGACCTCATCCTCTACACCACCCACCGCACCGCCAGCAAGGAAGCGAACTACGTCGCCAATCTGGCGCATGGCATGGTGGATGGGTTGTTGCTGGTGTTGCCGCGCAATCCGGCGGATTATGTCGGCACGCTGACGCAGCGCAATTTCCCCTTCGTGCTCATTGACCATCAAGGCACAGGCAAGGATTGTCCGGCAGTAGGGGCGACCAACTGGCAGGGCGCGTTCGACGCCACCGAGCATCTCATCAAACTGGGGCACCGGCGCATCGGCTTCATCACCGGCTCGATGGATCTCGGTTGCGCCCAGGACCGGCTGGCGGGGTATCGCGCGGCGCTGCGCACCCATCACCTCCCCGCCGCCGACGAACTGATCTACGAGGGCACTTTCTTCCAACCCGATGGCTTCACCGGCGCACAGGTCCTGCTCGACCTGCCCCATCCTCCTACCGCCATCTTTGCCTCCAACGATGTGATGGCCATGGGCGTGATGGATGCCATCCGTGATCGTGGGCTGCGGATTCCCGATGACGTCTCGGTATTAGGATTCGACGACATCCCGCAGGCCTCCCTGGTGCGACCGGCGCTGACCACGATCCAACAACCCCTGGAAAAAATGGGGCGCGTGGCCACCCAAATGCTGCTGGATCTGCTGGAAGATCCCGCAAGACCGGTACAACGCATCGAGCTGCCCACGAAACTCATCCTCCGTGATTCGTGTTGTTCGCAGCGCAACAACGCCGCAGCGACATCCCCTCAATGAACGAGCTGTAAGGAGGTGATCCCAGGCCCAACCAATTAACCGCTAGATCCGACCGTCTCGAATTCGAAGCTGTAGTATCCACTAAATTACCTGTTTGAAGAAGGAGGACCCCATGAAACACACATTCTTTCGTTTGCTGGCGCTGGTCATGATTGCCGCGACCGTGCTCGCGGGCTGCGGCACCGAGGGGACTCAAACCCCTGCAGCATCCGGCGGCGAAAAAGTCACCATCACCTGGTGGCACATCACCACTGCCGAAAATCAAAAGGCCGTCTGGCAGAAGCTCGCCGATGAGTATATGGCGGCGCATCCAAACGTCACCATTGAGATCACGGTGCTGGAAAACGAAGCTTTCAAGACCAAGCTGACCACCGTCATGCAGTCCGGCAGTCCGCCCGACATTTTCCAGAGCTGGGGCGGCGGAACGATGAATCAATACGCCGAGGCCGGCTTGCTCAAGGACATCACTGCGGACCTGGATGCCGATGGCGGCGCCTGGCGCAACACCTTCGCCCCCGGCGCATTGGGCGTCTATGCATACCAGGGCAAGAACTACGGCGTGCCGTGGGACATGGGGATGGTGGGCATGTGGTACAACAAGGCCCTCTTCGCCCAGGCCGGCATTACCAACCCGCCGACCACCTGGACTGAGCTGCTCGATGTCGTCAAGAAGCTCAAGGCCGCCGGCATCACACCGATCGCTGTCGGCGCCGGCGATAAGTGGCCGGCCGCCTTCTGGTGGGAGTACCTGGCAACGCGCATCGGCGGCGAGTCCGCTTTCGCCGCTGCGGCTGACCGCACCGGGGCATTCACGGATCCGGCTTTCATCGAGGCCGGCAAGAAGCTCCAGGAGCTCATCGCGCTCGAGCCGTTCCAGGAAGGCTTCCTGGGGGCGACGTGGGGAGATGAGGCGACCATCATTGGCAACGGCAAGGCGGCCATGGACCTGATGGGGCAATGGGCGCCCGGCGCATTCGCCGACAACAGCCCCGATGGCAAGGGATTGGGCGAGAACCTCGGGTGGTTTCCCTTCCCCATGGTCGAGGGCGGCAAGGGCGACCCGAATGACGCCGTCGGCGGCGGCAACGGTTTCGCCCTCGGCAAGAACGCGCCTGCCGAAGCCGTGGACTTCGTCAAATACCTGACGCGCGCCGAATCCCAGGTGCAGTGCGCCGAGGTCGGCTTCTGCATCCCGGTGGTCAAGGGCGGCGAGGCGGGCCTGAAGGATCCCCTGATGATCCAGATTCAGCAATCGCTCGCCAAGGCGAAGTACTTCCAGCTGTACTACGACCAGGCGCTGACCCCCGCATTGGGTTCGGTTGTGAATGACGCGGTGCAGGGTCTCTTCGCCGGGACGCTAACGCCGGAGCAGGCCGCGCAAACCATCGAAGATTCAGCCAAGCAAGAGCTGCAGTAAGCGGGTGTACGTCGTGGCGGGGATTGGGTCATCACGCCCAATCCCCGTCCGCGTCAAGACTCTGAGGGGTATGACCGAACCTGCAGCCTGGCTGGGGATGGAATCCCGGCCTGACACAAGTCGCCCGCGTTGAAGCGCGGTGTTTGAGGACGTAGCAGCCCCGGGGGCCAGGAATTTCTAATCTTATTCGTGAAATTCGTGTTCATTCGGGGCCATTTTCGAAGGAGACGCCAGGTGCTGGCGCACATCATTCAAGAATGAAAATGTGCGATCATTGTTCAGCCTGGCATCAGGTAGCTCGACGGCGATGGCTGAACCTTTGTAAGCTGCAGCTTTTGCCCCCTCCCCAACGGTGGGGTTGCGCCGTTGGGGAGGGAAGAAAAAATAAGGGGGTTTTGCAGGCGGGCTACGCCCGCCTGCAAAACCCCACAAAAAAAGTTCCCCTTCCCCCCGCGCAGCGCGGGGGGAAGGGGCCAGGGGATAGGGGGAAAAAGTTGATTCTAAATCTTCAGCAATCACCAGGAAATCTTGCGTTTTTTAGAATGTGAGTCGTGAGCAGAGGCTGCAACAGCTCACAGCTGCGGCTGGGGATAGAATCCCCAACCTGACACGAGCCAACCGCGCTGAAGCGCGTTGTTTGAGGGCGTAGCAGCCCCGGGGCAAGGAATTTCTAATCTTATTCGTGAAATTCGTGTTCATTCGGGGCCATTTTCGAAGGAGGCTTCATGGACATTCCGATTGCCAGACACGCCTTGAAATCAGGGGGCGAAAAACGACAAACGTCGCGCAAAGGTCAGAATCGGCTGACGATCATCTTGTTCTTGTTGCCGGCGCTCGCGCTGTTCACGGTGTTCCTGATCTACCCCATTGTACGCTCAGTTTACTTCAGCCAGTTTGATTGGAACGGCCTGGGTCCCGCCGTGAAATACGTGGGCCTGGAGAACTTCAAACGCATTCTGAGCGACAAGATCTTCATGACTGCCGTGAAGAACGGCCTCTTAATCGTCGTGCTGTCCCTCACGCTGCAACTGCCGCTCTCCCTGGCGCTGGCAATCATGGTGGGACGCGAGCTGCCCGGACGGGTCTTCTTCCGCACCATCTTCTTCATGCCGTATGTGCTCTCCGAAGTGATTACCGGCATCATTTGGCTAGGTCTCTTCAATCCCGATCCGGAACGCGGTTTCATCAATGCCCTGTTAGTGCTCATCGGCCTGCAACCGCAGACCTTCTTGGGCAACATCAACCAGGCCCTCCCCTGTATCTTCGTCGTCCTGACATGGAAGTATTTTGGGCTGCACATGCTGCTCTTCATGGCCGGGCTGCAAAACATCCCCAAAGAGCTGGAAGAAGCCGCCCGCATTGACGGCGCGAACAGCTGGCAGATCATCAAGAACGTCACCATCCCGCTCCTCAGCGGCACCATCCGCACCTCTGTGTATCTCTCGGTGGTCGGCGCGCTCACCCAGTTCAACCTGGTGTGGATCATGACCAAAGGCGGCCCGGTCAACGCCACCGAAGTCATGGCGACCTACATGTATCGCTACGGTTTTGTGCGCTTCTGGCTGGGATATGGCTCCGCCGTGGCGTTGGTCATGCTGCTCATCTGCCTGATTTTCTCGATCGTCTACCTCAAACTGGTGCGTCCGCCAGATTACCTGGGAACTTATTAGGAGGCAGGAACGATGACAGTCACAACCCAACATCGCCGCGCCGTACTCAAACGCACCCTATCACGAGGGCTTCAATACCTGGTGCTCGTGATCTTCACCCTCATCGTGCTGGTCCCCATCGTGATTCTGGTCTTTGGCGCACTCAAGACACGCGGGGAGATGTACTCCCTGCCTTACACCATCCCCAACCCTCCTCACTGGGAAAATTTCGGCAAGATCTTGTCGCAATCCTCCTTTTGGACCATGCTGCGGAACAGCCTCTTGGTGATGGTCAGCACCACCCTGAGCGTCCTGGCGATCTGCAGTCTGGCGGCTTTTGTGTTCGCGCGACTGAACTTCAAGGGCAAGAACCTGCTCTTCAACTTTCTGACCCTGGGGCTGATGTTCCCCATCACCGTGGCGATCATGCCCGTATTTCTCGTCATCCGTGAGATGCAGCTGACCAACACCCACCTGGCAGTCATCCTCGTGCAGACGGCATTCCAGATTTCGGGGAACATCATGATTTTGCATGGCTTCTTCCAGGCCATTCCGACAGAATTACAGGATGCCGCGTACATTGACGGCTGCAATGCCTTCGACTTTTTCTGGCGCATTCTGCTGCCGCTGGCGCGTCCGGCCCTCTCAGCCGTCGGCGCGCTGACGATGATTGCCAGCTGGAATGACCTCCTCACGCCGTTGGTGTTTATAGACAAAGATGTGCTGTGGACGCTGCCCCTGGGCACAATGCAATTCCAGGGTCAATATGGCCAGGATCTGGCGCTGGTAGCGGCCTTCGTGACTCTCTCCGCCGTGCCGACGCTCATCTTCTACCTCTTTGCGGAACGGCAGATCGTCTCCGGTCTCACGGCCGGGGCACTCAAAGGCTAGCACGAGGAAATTCAGCCATGTCCCATTCACGGCAATATTGGATGCTCGCTACGGCGCTCTGCATGCTGCTCTCCGCCTGCGCCGGGCCGACCTCCGGGGACCAGCCTGTCAGCACCCCCGTCAATTTCACGCCCGCCAGCGAAAGCGGCGTGTACCGCAACCTGTTCGCCGAATATCTGGGCCAATCCGACGCCGAAATCCAGGCGAAAATCGAGGCCGCCTTCCAACAGCTCTTCTATGGCGACGGGTACCGCGAGCGCGTCTACTATCCGGTGGGCGATGACATGGCTTACATTCTTGACACCGGCAATGACGATGTGCGTAGCGAGGGCATGTCCTACGGCATGATGATCGCCGTGCAGCTGGATAAGAAGGAAGAATTCGACCGCCTCTGGAAATGGGCCAAGACCTACATGTACCAGACCGAAGGAGGCTACAAAGGCTATTTCGCCTGGCACTGCAAGCCCGATGGGACGCAGCTTCACGCTAACCCCGCCTCGGATGGCGAAGTGTGGTTCATCACCGCGCTGATTTTCGCTGACGCGCGGTGGGGAAGCAGCGAGGGCATCACCAATTACCGGGCCGAGGCCCAATCCATCCTCGATGTTGCCCTTCACGCCGAGCAGTTGGGCGGCAGCATCGCCACCAACCTCTTCGACCCCCAGACCCAACTGGTCGTCTTCGTGCCGATGTTGGGGAAGAACTCCTCGTTCACCGACCCCTCGTACCACATGCCTCACTACTACGAACTCTGGGCGCGCTGGGCCGACAAAGACAACGCCTTCTGGGCTGAAGCCGCGACTGCAAGCCGCGCCTACCTCAAGACGGCGGTTCACCCTCAAACAGGACTGGCGCCCGACTATTCCTATTTCGACGGCACACCCTATAACGACGCCGATCATGGCCAGTTCCGCTACGATGCCTTCCGCGTGGGCGCCAACATTGGCGTGGATTATGCCTGGTTCCGGCCCGATGAGTGGCATCGGGAAGAGGCCAATCGCCTGCTCAGCTTCTTCGCCGCGCAGGGACTGGACGCCTACAAGGCCGAGTACACCCTCGACGGCCAGCCCCTTGTGGGACACCGCTCGTCGGGGCTGATCGCGACGAATGCCGTGGCCGCCCTCGCCGCCGATCCACAGATCGGAAAGCCATTTGTCCAGGCCCTCTGGGAGCTGCCGCTTCCCACCGGAACCTATCGCTACTATGACGGCCTGCTCACGATGCTGGCGCTGCTGCAGGTGAGCGGAAATTTCCGCATATATCTGCCCTGAACCATCGAATATGGGACGTAGGAACGCGCGAACATAAATGACTCGCCTTTTCACCTTTTCGCTGACTCGCCTATTTTCCGAGGAGACGCCAGGTGCTGGCGCACATCATTCAAGAATGAAAATGTGAGGCGTGAGCAGCGACGGCGACGGCTCACCGGTTCGACACGAGCCCACCGCGCTGAAGCGCGTTGTTTGAGGGCGTAGCAGCCCCGGGGCCAGGAATTTCTAATCTTATTCGTGAAATTCGGGTTCATTCGGGGCCATTTTCGAAGGAGCCTTTATGAGCACGCTTGATTCGGCCATCCGACAACACCGCACCGCGACCGCGACCCTCACCCTGACTCATGCCAGCGCGCCCATCGTCGGCCAAGAGCTCCGCCTCCAACAACTGCGCCACAAATTCCTCTTCGGCGCCAATTGGGGCGAGGAGACCCTCGCGCTGGTCAACGGCGAATTGACAGGGCCGGTGCGAGAGCTGGCCGAACGCCGCAACGAGGCTTTTCTGCGCCTGTTCAATCAGGCCACCCTGCCGTTTTATTGGGCGCGCTTCGAGCCGGAACGCGGCCGGCCTCAGACGGAACGTTTGCGCAATCTGGCAAATTGGTATAATGAGCACGGCTGTACCGTCAAAGGGCATCCCCTGTGCTGGCACACCCTCGCGCCGGATTGGTTGCTGCCACTGGACACCGACGAGATCCTTCAAGCGCAGCTGGACCACATCCGCCGTGAGGTCTCGATCTTCGCCGGCCTCGTTAATCAGTGGGATGTAGTCAACGAAGCAGTGATCATGCCCATCTTCGATCGCTACGACAATGGCATCACCCGCCTGTGTCAAAAGCTGGGACGCATCGGCCTCATCCGCGCGATGTTCGAGGCCGCGCGCGCCGCCAATCCTCAGGCCACGCTGTTGCTAAACGATTTCGATGTCTCCCCAGCGTTCGATATTTTGGTAGAAGGTTGCCTGGCGGCAGGTGTTGACATTGACATGATCGGCATCCAGTCACACATGCATCAGGGCTATTGGGGCGTCGAGCGCACCCTCAAGGTGCTCACGGCTTTCGAGCGCTTCAACCTGCCCCTGGCCTTCACCGAGACCACGATCCTCTCCGGCGAGCTCATGCCGCCGGAAATCGTGGATTTGAACGACTATCAGGTAAAGGAATGGCCCAGCACCCCCGAAGGAGAGCAACGCCAGGCAGAAGAGGCCGTCTTACATTACAAAACCCTCTTCGCCCATCCGGCGGTGCAGGCCATCACCTGGTGGGATCTCACCGATGGCGGTTGGCTGAACGCCCCCGCCGGGCTATTGCGGCGTGACCAATCGCCCAAACCTGCCTACGAGGCACTGCTGGCGTTGATCAAAGGCGAATGGTGGCTGCCGCCTACGACGATGACGACCGACGCGCAAGGGCAGGTCGCCTTCACTGGTTTCCTGGGTGACTATGAGCTGCGCCTCGGCTCGCAGACGTTCCCCTTCACGCTGGATCAGAAAGGGCCCTGCGCGCTGACCCTGACGCTCTGAATTCTGCCGCCGGCACGGAGCCGGCAAGGTAGAGTTGGCAAAGCAATCACAACATTTATCTCAATAAAGGAGTTTCCCATGTCTGACTATACCCCAAGACCCGAACATAAGTTTACTTTTGGCCTGTGGACCGTGGGTTCGCGCGGCGCGGACCCCTTTGGCGCGCCGGTTCGGCCCTCCCGCACCCCCGCCGAACTGGTGTACCTCCTCGGCGAGGTCGGCGCTTACGGCGTCAACTTCCACGATAATGACCTGATCCCCATTGACGCGACCCCCGCCGAAGCTGCAACCATCAAGCGCGAGTTCCGCCAGGCGCTGGCCGATACGGGCCTCGTCGTGCCGATGGCCACCACCAACCTGTTCTATGACCCGGTCTTCAAAGATGGCGCATTTACCAGCAACGACCCCCGCGTCCGCGCCTACGCCATCCAGAAAACCCTGCGCGCCATTGACCTGGGCATCGAATTCGGCGCGAAAGTCTACGTCTTCTGGGGCGGACGCGAGGGCGCCGAGACGGATTCCGCCAAAAGCCCCGTCGAGGCCCTCAAACGCACCCGCGAGGCCCTGAACTTCTTCTGCGAATACGTCCTCGACCAGGGCTATGACCTCAAATTCGCGCTCGAGGCCAAGCCCAACGAGCCGCGCGGCGACATCTACACCCCCACCACCGGGCACATGCTGGCCTTCATCGAGACGCTGGATCACCCGGAAATGGTCGGCGTCAACCCCGAAGTGGCGCACGAGCACATGGCGGGCCTCAACTTCCTGCACGGCGTGGCGCAGGCCTGGGAAGCAGGCAAACTCTTCCACATTGACCTGAACGACCAGTATCCGGGGCGCTACGACCAGGACCTGCGCTTCGGCTCCCGCGACATCAAAGCCGCCTTCTACCTCGTCAAATTCCTGGAGGACGTCGGCTACGCCGGCTCGCGGCACTTCGACGCGCACGCCTACCGCACCGAGGACCTGGAAGGCGTGAAGGACTTCGCGCGCGGCTGTATGCGCACCTACCTCATCCTGAAGGAGAAGGCCGCCCGCTTCAACGCCGATCCGGAAATCCAGGCGTTACTGGCCGAAATCAACGCCGATGACGGCGCCCTCGCGCCCTTCTGCGGCGCGTATACGCCCGAAAAAGCCGCCGCCCTCAAAGCCCAGCCCTTTGACCGTAGGGCCCTCGCCGGCCGCGGCCTGCACTACGAGCGCCTGGATCAGCTGACGATTGACCTGCTGCTCGGCGTGCGCTAGGTGGCTCTCATGGCTGGAGCACTCCACCACCGCGTAGACGCTCTCCTGGCCCGCATGACGCTGGAGGAACAACTGGCGCAGCTGGGCTCCTGCTGGATGCATGAATTGCAGACCGACGGCGTCCTGGATCCCGCCCTGATGCAGCGCTACCTGCATCAGGGAATCGGCCAGATCACCCGCCCCGGGGGCAACTCCACGTTGCCCCCGGCAGAGATCGCAAAAGCCACCAACGCCCTGCAACGCTATCTCGTCGAACAAACGCGCCTGGGCATTCCCGCTATCTTCCACGAGGAGACCTGTTGCGGCGCCATGGTGCGCGAGGGAACCCAATTTCCCCAGCCCATCGGCCTGGCCAGCACCTTCGAGCCCGCCCTGGCCGAGGCCATGACGACGACCATCCGCCGCCAGCTGCTCGCCATCGGCGCACGCCAGGCCCTCGCGCCGGTGCTCGACCTGGCCTGGGACCCGCGTTGGGGCCGCCTCGAGGAAACCTTCGGCGAAGATCCCACCCTCGTAGCGCACTTCGGCGTGGCCTACGTGCGGGGGCTCCAAGGCAACGCCCTCACCAGCGGCGTGCTGGCGACCGGCAAACACTTCATCGGGCACAGCGCCTCGGAGGGCGGACTCAACTGCGCCCCCGTACATTTGGGACAGTATGAGCTGCACGATCTCTTCCTCGCCCCCTTCCAGGCCGCCATCCGCGACGCTCATCTGGCCACCCTCATGAATTCCTATCCCGAGCTGGATGGCGAAGTCGTCGCGGCGTCGCGCCAGCTCCTCACCGGGCTGCTGCGCGAGGAGCTGGGCTTCGAGGGGCTGATCGTCTCCGACTACGAGGCCATCCTCATGCTGCACACCTATCATCGGCTGGCGCCTGACCTGCGCCGCGCCGCCGTGCTGGCGCTGCAAGCCGGCATCGAGGTGGAGCTCCCCACCACCGTCTGCTACGGCGACCTGCTCCGTCAGGCGCTGGAAGCCGGCGAACTGGAGCTCGAGACCATCCAGCAGGCCGTGCGGCGTCACCTGCAGCTGAAATTCGAGCTCGGGCTCTTCGACGCTCCCTACGTGGAGGAAGGACACGTCGCGGAAATCTTCGCCGCGCCGGAAAATCGCGCATTGGCGCGCGAAATCGCCCGAAAAAGCCTGGTGCTGTTGAAAAACGACGGCGTGCTGCCGCTCGAACGCCCCCTGAAGACGCTGGCAGTCATCGGCCCCAATGCCCACAGCGGACGGAATCTGCTGGGCGATTACGCCTACGCCTCGCAGCGCGAGCTGGCCGCCGTCCAGTTTGAGGGGGCCCCCACCGCGCCGGTGAATCCGCTCACACGGCCGCCCATCCCCACCGTACTGGAGGGACTGCGCGCCTTGCTCACTCCGACCACGCAGGTGCTCTACGCGCGCGGGTGTGATAATCTGGACCCGGATCGCAGCGGCTTTGTGGGAGCGGTGCGCCTCGCTGAGCAGGCGGACGCCGTGGTGCTGGTGTTGGGCGATCGCTCCGGCCTGCTGCCCCATTGCACGACCGGCGAGACGCGCGATTGCGCCTCCCTGCAGCTGCCCGGCGTGCAGAACGACCTGGCGCAGGCCATCCTGGCGACCGGCAAACCCGTCGTCGTCGTCCTCGTCACCGGGCGCCCCTACGCCATCACGGAGCTGGCCGCACGCGCCAACGCCATCCTCGAAGCGTGGCTTCCCGGCGAGGAAGGCGGCGTCGCCATCGCCGAAGCGCTGTTGGGCCTGATCGCTCCCGGCGGCAAACTTCCCCTCACCTTCCCGCGCGCGGTCGGCCAGCTTCCCATCCACTACAACCACAAACCTTCCGCCGGGCGCTCCAACTGGTACGGCGACTACACGGACGAATCCGTGAAGCCGCTCTATCCCTTCGGGCACGGCCTGAGTTACACCACCTTCGCATATGAGGAGCTGCGCATCACGCCCGCTCAGGCGACGGTAGACGGCACAGTCGCCATCAGCCTGACGGTGAGCAACACCGGCTCCCGGCGCGGCGATGAGGTCGTACAGCTCTACGTACGGGATGAATTCGCCAGCGTGCCGCGCCCCGTTCAGGAACTCAAAGGCTATCTGCGCCTGACGCTCGAACCCGGCGAACGCCGGCGCGTCACCTTCCACCTGCCGGTGAACCAGCTGGCGTTCTACACTCACGACTTCGAGCTCGTCCTGGAGCCCGGCCGCATCGAGGTGCTGGTGGGCAGCTCCGCCGGGGACATCCGGCTGCGCGGCGACTTCGAGATTGTCGGGCCGGAGCGCATGAGCGTGGCGCAGCGCGTCTTCTTCTGCCCGGTAGAAAGCGAACGTTCCGGCTCCCTCCCAGAACGGAGGCAACCATGAAGTATTTCCTGGGACTCGACATTTCGACGACCGGCAGCAAGGCGCTGCTGATCAACGCGCGCGGGGACGTCGTAGCAGCAGCCGTCAGCCCGCACACCCTCCAGACTCCCCATCCCCTGTGGTCCGAACAGGATCCGCGCGAATGGTGGCAGGCAACGTCGAATGCTATCCGCCAGGCGCTGGTCGAAAGCGGCGTCAGCGGCGCGGACATCGCCGCCATTGGGCTGACCGGGCAGATGCACGGGCTGGTGCTGCTCGATGCGGCGGGCGAAGTCCTGCGTCCGGCCATCCTGTGGAACGACCAGCGCACCCAGGCGCAATGCGATGAAATTCACCGCCGCGTGGGCCGCGAGCGCTTCATCCAGATCACCGGCAACGTGGCGCTCACCGGCTTCACTGCGCCCAAGATCCTGTGGGTGCAGCAAAACGAGCCCGGAGTCTACGCGCGGGCGCGGCATGTGCTGCTGCCCAAGGATTACGTCCGCTACCGCCTGACCGGCGTCTACGCGATGGACAAAGCCGACGGGGCCGGCACAGTGCTGTTCGATTTGAAACAGCGCACCTGGTCCGCCGCCGTATTGGAGCTCCTGGGGATTCCGGCTGATTGGCTGCCGCCCACCTTTGAAGGCCCACAGATCACCGGCGCGGTGACGGCGGAAGCCGCGGCGCTCACGGGACTGCGGGTCGGCACGCCGGTGGTAGCTGGCGGCGGCGATCAGGCTGCGC
>Ga0208940_1001349_pt1 | contig 26004 bp, 24 predicted proteins | sample AD_JPNNA6_MetaG_FD_184445 | JGI IMG/M metagenome (GOLD analysis project Ga0208940, IMG submission 184445) | Active sludge microbial communities of municipal wastewater-treating anaerobic digesters from Japan - AD_JPNNA6_MetaG (SPAdes) (version 2) | ecosystem: Engineered > Bioreactor > Anaerobic... | reverse complement strand
GTATGGCTTCAACGGTTCGAGATATTATACTGTTTTTCTATAACGGCGTCGTGAAATACGGATTGGAAGGATTCCTTGAGCTTATTGGTAAGAAATTGAGGATTGATAAATTGAAAAACGACTTTTTGGGTAAAATGACACAACTGTTAAATATCGCCGCTCGAAAACGGCTATTATACTCGCTCGTAATCGAAAATTATCCCAAATACGTCTACTCTACGTAAAAACCCACGGGGCGCATAGCGTTAGTCATTGAAAAAATCTGAAATTTTATTTTTTAGTTCGACGATTCCAAATTTATTTTTAACGGATATGCAGACGCCGTCCGAATATGATTTAAAAGCGTTATTGAAGTTTTCCAGTAGGTCGATTTTATTATAGACTTTTAAAGCGGGAATATGATGAGCCGATATTTCTTCGAGGACTTTCTCGACAGACTCTATATTACTTTGCATATTTGGCGAAGAGGCGTCGATAAGGTGAAGTAAAAGTTTTGAGTCGAGGACGTCGTCTAAAGTCGATTTGAAAGAGACGACCAAACTGTGCGGAAGATTGCTAATGAATCCGACCGTATCGCTTAGTAAAATCGAAAGATTGTCGTTAATATAGACCTTTCTGACTGTAGAATCTAGCGTCGCAAACAGCATGTCTTCTACGAATAAACTTGATTTAGATAATAGATTCATTAATGACGATTTACCCGCGTTTGTATAGCCGACAATGGATACCAGATTTTCGTTTTGACGGCGTTTTCTTCTATTTTGAGCCTGTTTATCCACATTTAATAACTTTTTTTTTATTTTAATAATCTCTTCTTTTACCATTCTTTTGTCAAGTTCGAGTTGTTTTTCGCCTTCTCCTCCTCGAAGCCCGATTCCTCCTTCGACTCTCGAAAAGTGTTCCCATCTGTTTCGTAGTCTTGGAAACATATATTCTAACGACGCGAGTTTGACTTGTAATTTGGCTTCGTTTGTTACCGCCCGTTTGTTAAAAATATCCAAAATAATTTCCGTTCTGCTGAAAACGGGTTTTTCTAAAAGATTTTCGATATTTCTCTCTTGGATGCCCGATAGGTCTCTGTCAAAAATTACCGCGTTTATATCGTTATTTTTGATAAAATCTTTGATTTCTTCCAGTTTGCCCTTTCCAATAAAATAATTTGACTCTATTTTGTCTTTATTTTGTAAAAAGGATTCTTTTACGGATAATCCTAACGTTTTAGCGAGAAGCGCCAATTCTTCTAGCGAGTAGTTTATACTCGTTATATCGTCTTCCGGAAGTTTGACGCCTATAAGAACTACGTTTTTTTCGCCCGAAAAATAAAACTTGCTTTCGGTCATATCAAAACTTTATCTCAGACCAAAGTTTGAATATTCCAAACGATTGTTGATTTCCAATCGGATTTATGGCGCCAAGCAATAGATACGGAGATTCTGCGGAAAATCCGACTTGAAGATTCTTTATAATATCAAATATAAATCCGGTTTCAAATCTTAATACGGAGCCTTGATTTAATTTTTTCCATTTCATAGGCTCTCCGTTAAGGACGTCGACCCACGCGTCTTTTTCATGATCGTATTGATATTTTAAATTAGTCTGAGAATCAACCATACGGGCGTTTTTGGCAAAACCGTATCCAAATTCCAGATAAAAATTTATCGAAGCGGGACCTTCCGGTATGTTGTCGGCAATAAACTCAGTTTTGAATATTTCGTAAAAGTACGTTTCGTTGAAAGATACGTATAAATTGGTAAAATGCAGCCGGTTTGATATTTTCAACCTAAAAATATCGCCAAAAAGATTTCTCGAATCGAATCCCGCAATAAAACTGAAAGAGAAAACATGGTTTTCATAAAGCTGATCGAGTTGTTTTACGCTATCGTTTCCGACTCGAAGAAAGCCGTTGACTCCATTTTTGAATGAGTACAGAATGGGGAATTTAAAAAATAATTTTTTGTCCATAATCGTCAGTTCCGGAAAAACCGAAAGCATTGTAGCGACTTGGCTTAGAGCGAAGAACGTATTAATGTTATAGTTGAATTCAAGTTTGAATTTGTCGGACTTACCGGTAGGAAGATTGAATTCAAACGGCAAACTGAGCCCCGCGGCGAACGTCGACCAGCCGTAATCGTAATCTTCCGTCGTATTTGTCTGAAATGCAAAGCTTAGACTTAATTTTGGATAAAAATTAAATTTGTTAGTGGAAATGTTGATCGATCCCCTGAGGAAGAAACCGTAATCTATTATGGAATCTTCAAAAAATCTAGGATCAAAGGCGTCTTTTGAAGCCCCGCCGCCGTAAACCGAGAAGGCAAAGTTTTTGGAAAGTCTGTCTTCGTATCCCATAGCAAATCCGTGGGGACGTTGATTATATCTTGAATCGTTAAGGTTTTCGCGCAACATCGCGTTAGACCACAATTGAACTCCTTCGGATATTCCGCTTTCGGCGGGGCATTCCCGACTCTCTCCTTTTAAGTATGGAACGCTGTTAATATCAAACGAGTAATATAAATTTGAATATTCTCCGTCGATCGACGTATCGGCAAAATAACCGTTATTAAAGAATTTATGATTTAGCGTCATAGTATCTACCATTTGATTTACGCCGTAATACTCGTGGACTTGAGTTATATCGCTGTAATCAAAAAAGAAGCCCGTTCCAGCTATTTTTGACACTCTGGCTTGATCTATAACAAGCTGAATATTTCCAAATAAAACGTTTGTTCCGTTTTTATCGTATTTTGGAAAGTAAACCGAGACTTTTTTACCGGTATCGTCGGTCGCGTCGACTAAGTACCAGCTTCCGCGAGGCATTAATTGCGATATGCCTAAAGACTCAAATTTTAATTTAAAAATTATTTCAGTGCCGTCGTCGCTTTTAGATAAACTGTTATGAACGACCCGATTGCCTAAGTTCATCTTAAATTTAACGTTGTTTTCAAAATCGAAGCCGTTTGTAATAGGCATTTTTGTATTGAGAACCGGAGCTTTTTTGGGTTCTCCGTTAACCGCCCACAAACTAACTCCCCAAATAACTTTTGTCGAGCCTTCAAACAGAAAGGAGAACCAATTATTTCTCTCCTTTAAAATATTCAACTCTTTTTTTATGTTATCCATTTCGTTTTTAAGTTTTGAATAATCATCGTCGGTTAAGTCTTCGCTAAAAACCGGCGCGATAGTAATCAAAATTAACAATATAGTAAAAAAATGTTTCATTCAAACCCCTCTTTTATTATAAATCCCTATTTTTTTTTCAATTCATTTTATATCTAATAGTTATCGATAAACTACGTCTTTTTTGCATATTTAATCTTTATAAGAAATGCCGTTTTCTTTTAAGACATAATCGAAAAAGACGGATACGGACGCGATAATCGAGTCGTCAAAAACGTTAAGGTCCTCGTTTACGATCATGTTGTAGTTATTTCTAAAATAGAGTTGTCGTTTAAAAACGTTAAACAAAACGCCGGCGTCTGATGCGACGGTTAGAACGACGCTGTCGATCGTATTACCGACATTTTTTTTAATATCGACCGTAAGATCGTAATCCGTCTGCTTGTAGGATAATTTAAACGACTCGTAATTTTCTTTGAATTTCTGATATATAACCGCCAAATCCGTATTGTCGTTATAAATCTTGAACGTTTTTCTGTCAAAGTTATCGGGAGCTCCGTTGGAAAAGTAGAGTTTTTCGTTTTTTTTAACGTCGTTAATTATATAAATATCCTCAAATAACGACGCTTTTTTTGTAATTTTAAATAAAGTTCCGTCAATTTTGTCTTCCGGCGAAAAAAAAACTCCGTATTTGGTTGTAAAAACGTTAAACGACGGAATAAATTCAAAAACCGATTGAACCATAACCATACTTTTTTCAGATTTGAAGGTCGGTTCTATCAAGTTCTTATTTTTTAGGTCTACGTATCCGCACCCCTGAATAATTATGAAAATTACAAGCTGTATGATAAAATATTTTAACTTCATATATGCTGCCGCAAAAAAACTACAAAAAGGTATTCTATCATAAAATATTTATTATTGCAAGCGTCGCTTCTTAAAATTTGCGCCCCGCCGTTTTCTTAGCGGCGGGGAAATAAATTGACACATATGGAATATTTTTTTTAATTAGTAGAATTATTTGTTACTTTTTAAAAATTTATTCAAATTTTTGTAAAGCGTTTTCACTTTTTAGTTGTTATATATATTAAAGAAAAGGAGAAAACTTTATGAAAAACAAAAAACATCTATTTCACTTTATAGTGTCAGAGTCTATGAATAGCAACGTCATAGATTTTCTATTAAAAGAGTTCAAAATTAATACGTTCAGTAAACTGTTTGAAACTATGTTTCGCCTTATTGACAAAAAAGTCCCAAAAATGAAGAGAATAATAGGGGATCATCGCTCAGAATACGCCGTTATAGATAATACCGACGATAAAAGGCTGGATAAATATCTCCGGATTAACGAATCTGATTATCTTCAAATAAAAAGATGGCATTCGTTGTATAACGAATTCGGTATAGCCTCAACGGTTCGAGATATTATACTGTTTTTCTATAACGGCGTTGTAAAATATGGATTGGAAGGATTTCTTGAGATTGTTGGTAAGAAATTAAGGGTTGATAAATTGAAAAACGACTTTTTGGATAAAATGACACAACTGTTGAATATCGCCGCTCAAAAACAGCTATTATACGCCCTCGCAATCGAAAATTATCCCAAATATACATAAAACTATTTTTTCTCCAACTCCAAAAAGCTGATGGGGCGCTTATTATTAATTATTTTTCTTGTTAAATTTAAAACAAATAGATATAATTTACTCGCTTTTTCAAATAAGGTATTTTTAACGATAAGGAAAATTAGATTGACGTCAGAAGAGCTTTTGAAATTCCTCATTTCTTCTAGCCATGATATTGCAAAACTAATCCCAGAGCGCGGGATGGATTACGAAGATTTATGTTCTCTTTACATTTTGGATTGTTCGCCGGTAATAAATTCTATAGACGAAATAAAATTAATACCAAAAAAATTAGCGAACATCACGGAATCGGAGTATTGCGTTACAAACGATTTCTCTCCGGCGATTATTGAAGAATGTTGCTCGTACGGTTTTTTTCCAATGGCGCTAAAATTGTGGAATAGTTATTTTCTTACCGTTAAATATCATTTGTATAAAAGTATAGTAGAATTTGATACTCTTCATATCCCAAAAAGCGTTCGACGTTACGCTAAAAATATGCGTCTGACTTTTGATAAAAACTTCGATCTTTGTATCGATAATATTCATAGAATTTACGGACTCAACTGGTTATACCCCCCTTTAGTCGAAGGGTTAAGGGCGCTTCATCTTGGTAAAACTTTTAAAATCGGAGTACATTCTGTAGAACTTTGGGAGGGAGACGAATTAATTGCCGGAGAAATAGGATTCATCGTTCGAAACGTCTATACGAGTCTGTCCGGATTTTATCTTAAAAATTGCGCCGGCAATATCCAGATGTCCGCTTTGGGGCTTTTTTTAAAAGCCAACGGATTCGCATATTGGGATCTTGGCATGCCCCTTCCTTATAAGCGTAAATACGGCGCCGTAAACATGAACAGAGTCGAATACGAGAAATTATTCGATAAAACGCCGCTCGATTTATTAAAATTTCCAAGCGACGAGATAGATATAGAATCTTTTTTTTGTTAAAACGCTTAACATAAAGTTTAAAATCGCAATAATGAAAATTATCGTATCCCGTCAGTTTTTTGGGGAATAAAAAATATTTGTTTCATATGTGTCATTTTTTTTGAGACAGACTCGCGTTATCCATTTCCTTACCCCAAAAAACCGACGGATTACAAATTATCTTCTATTTTCGCCGTCTCGTATCAGCCGTATTGCGTCCGAAAGAAGGAAAAACAGTATCTCTTCGTCCGACAGCGCTCCGGCGTTTAATAAATATCGTTTATCGCCAAATCCGCTTTTTATCAAACCGATTATATATCTTTTGTCAAAATCCAGAGATAACAGATCCTGTCCCGCATTTTTTGAACGGGTTCCGGACAATTTAACTTTATCTAAAAACAGATCAAATTTGTAATAATCAAAACTTTCGAAAATTGATCCTTCAAGCGTTTTATCGTTGAATAATATTTTCCATATTTCCGTATTATTTTGTATAGTTATATCGCCGGATACGATCGCTCCGTCGTAAGAAGCGTCTATATTATATTTGTTGTTTTTAAAATAAATATTTCCCGTCAAAATTTTTTCTCCGATTTTAAAATCAATAAAATGACGGGAGTATTTATTGATAATATTTCCGGTTATCAAAACGCCGTTATATTTAAAATTATAGTCCCATCGCGTTAAACCAAATTTGATATAACCGTATAGATTATAATTTTCAATTTTTTCTTCTTCAACAAAATAGTCTTCTATCTTTGTTTTGGTAGAGACGCAAGAAAATAGAAGCAATAGCGCTATCGGTAAAAAGAATGTTTTATTCATAACGGAATATTATTATTATTAACAATAATTGTAAACATTAATATTAAATTTAAGCAAAATAATTCAATAAATCGGATTTAATGATTATTTGTCCTCTAAAATATTGACTTTATGCAACTATGTATTATAATTACTTATAAATAGGCCGCTATACAAGGCCGATGGAGAATTTTTATGAAACGAATATTTACTATTATATTTTGTTTTTTATATTTAGCTCTTGCAAGCGCGGGAGACAACTCCCCTCTTTTTATTATATGGACTGCCGAAGGTTACTACGGATTTATAAATAATTCCGGAGAGATAGTTATTCATCCAAAATTTAGTAACGCCGGAAATTTTTCGGAAGGACTCGCCGCAGTCGCTCTTGACGGAAAATGGGGATATATCAATAATAACGGAAGGATTGTAATTAATTGTCAATTTGACCAAGCCGGACCTTTCATGCAAGATTTAGCGGCGGTCTCAATAGGCGGAAAGTGGGGATATATTAACAAAAAAGGAGAATTCTATATAAAACCGCAGTATAACGAAGCGGGCAATTTTTCTCAACGGTTAACCGCAGTTCAAGTCGGGAAAAAATGGGGATATATAGACGCTTACGGCAACTCGCTTATTAAACCGGAATTTGACGAAGCGTACGAATTTTCCAAAGATTTGGCTCTGGTAAGAATCGGAAAAAAATGGGGATATATCGTCGATACGGGCTCGATAATTATCGCCGTTAAAGGATTTGAGGACGCTTATAGTTTTTCAGAATCCGGATTAGCCCCAGTGAAAGATAAAGGAAAATGGGGATACATAAACGTTATAGGAGAAATGGAGATAAAACCTCAATTTGATGCGGCGGGTTCTTTTAGCGAGAATTTAGCTCCCGTTCAAATCGGTTCCCTCTGCGGATACGTTAACAAGAGCGGTAAAATAACAATTACTCCTCAATTCGATTCCGCCGGTATATTTTCCGAAGGTACGGCGCCGGTTAAAAGAGACGGCAAATGGGGATTTATTAATAAAAAAGGCGAAGTAATAATAAATAATCAATACAATTTGGTTTCAAACTTTAAAAACGGCCTTTGTTGGTGGATTAAAGAAGATAATTGGGGATATATAGATAAAAAGGGAAATACCGTTTGGCAAATGTACGACGACAAAATGGATATAAATTCTAAAACTATGAGCGCCGCTCTAAAAGCTTACGAAGATTTGGAAGAAGAGATCAATTCGTTATATAAAGACGTCGAGGAGATTGGATCTAAACAACAGCTTGAGAAATATAAAAAATAAATTCTCAAATCGGCTTCCCGACTTGGCATTCTTAGTTTTTTGTCTTTATTCCTATTAATATCATCGTTATCCCTGCGATTATTGCGACTATGGAGATTATAATATGCGTCGAAAAATTAGCTTTGTAAGGAAACGCTCCAAGTATATTCGATTTATTAGGATCGCTTTTTAAATAGCGGATTTTCACAATAGAGTTTTCAGGATGTTCGTCCCAGAAATTTTTAGGAACTTCCGAGCTTAGTTCAAATTCCCGCTCTGTTTGATCCAGATACTTTACTTTGAGCCAATAATTAAACGATACCTCTTTGCTGGTTCTAGACGTAAATCTTTCGTAAACAACGGCGTCCGCGACGATTCCTTCCGACATAAATTTTTTTTCGCGGAAAAAATTGCTTAACGTAACAAAAATGAATACCGCTCCCGATATTGATATAAATAATCCTATAATTAATAAATTCTTCGCATTCATCTCAACTCCTTTTATAAATTTTTGTTTTATTATCGACCAAATAGACTCTTTCGGCTCTGTCGGTTTTTTCTAAGCCGTTATTGTCGATATAAGCTTCTTTATAAATGTCGCAACATTTGTAGAATATATCTATAAAATCTTCAAGATCGTAAATTTCAAGATATTTATAATAAATTTTTTCATTCTCGACAAAGTTTTTAACTTCATTCGGAATAATATTTTCAGCAAATTTGTCGTAAATCCTCAACATAGACGGTCTTAATCCCGTGTACCAAGCTGCTCCGAGCATTATAGGAGTTAACCTTTTGTATTTATTGAGGTAAAACACCACAAATATCCCCGTCATTTCCGTTAATCTTTTTAAAATGTCAAATTTAGTTTGAGTATAGTAATACGGCGACCATTGCGTCTCGTAAACAATATCCCCGTTAGTTTTAATAGATTTGCGATAGCCTATTTCGTTTGAGCGCATAAATATTCCTAATTACTTAATTTCTTCGCTATATCCGTCCCTTTTTTTACGGCTTGCATAACGGCGCTTCTGAAAGAGTTCTTTTCAAGTACAGATAAACCGTTTATTGTCGTTCCGCCGGGAGAAGTTACCATTTGTCTGAGTTCTTCAATTGTTTTATCTCCGCCAACCATTTTGATAGAGCCGTAAACGGTTTGGACGGCAAGTTTTTCCGCCGTTTGACTTGATAATCCCGACAAAACGCCTCCTTGAATGAGAGCTTCTAGAAATACAAAAAGATAAGCCGGTCCCGATCCGCTAAGACCCGTTACGGCGTTCATCAACGTCTCGTCGACAATCTCGATTTTTCCTATCCCTTTAAAAATATTTTCTACAAATAACTTTTTTTCGTCTGCAAATCCTTTTGAAAAAGATATAGCGCTCATCGACTCCCCAATCAAGGCGGGAGTATTTGGCATCGCTCTGGCGATCTGTCTATCTGCTCCAAAAAAATCCTGAATTTTCTTAATAGTAATCCCCGCCATAATCGAGATAATCGTTTGGTTTGGAGTAGTAAATTCTCTAAGTTTATTCATAGTTTGATCGTTGTCAAAATTTTTAAAAATTTGAGGTTTTACCGCCAACGCTATAATATCAAATTCCTTTAACGAAACGTCTATGTCGGCGTACTCCATAACGTTAAATTTCTTAATAGCGGCTTCTTTCGTTAATGAATTAACTTCATAAATATAAATATCGTTCGGAAGGGCGGTATTGGACCTAATCAGTCCGCCGATTATAGCCTGCCCCATATTGCCTGAACCTATAAATAAAATTTTTTTCATCTTTCCCCTCACAATCGTTTGAATTCGATTTTATATAAAAAAGTGAATAATATCAAGAAATAATTTGAGCTAATAAATTTTTATATTATAGAAATAGCGTCCGTCGGTTTTTGGGGCGGAGGAGGAAATTGACACATATGCGTCGATAACGCGCGACAATTGTCGCATAAAAAATCGACGCATATGTGTCAATTATTTTTTTATTCTCCAAAAAAACCGACGGGAGTACATGGGAATATCATATTTTAATTGTTTTTATACTTAAAATATGTTATATTTATCGTAATTCTTTTTTTAATAAGAGGTTTTTAATAATTTATGAGCGATGGTAAATTAAAGAAATTAGGTTTGCTAGAAACTAATTACAAAAGAGCCGCTATAAACATCGGCAGATCTATTATCGACAAAATAGAACTTTCAGATACCGTAGAAAAACTTGAAAGAGAGATAGAATCGGCCGCAAACGACTACATAACGTTACTTAATAATTATAGAACTGAGAAGGAAAAATCGTCTATTATCTATTAATTAATACACTCCTTAACGGCGTCCAGAAGTTCGCTAATTTGAAACGGTTTGGGTATTAGTTTCTTTATACCCGCCTCCATCATTAATAGGAACTGCGTGTTCTCAGCTCCCGGGTGCGCCGTTAAGATTATTGCCGGAGGGGCTTTCTTACCCTCCCTTTCTAATTTAATCTTTATAGACGTGTACAACTCTTGACCTGAAGCTTTAGGCATCATCATATCTAAAATTATCAGATCAATTTTGTTGTTTTTGATAATATTTATAGAGTCTTCTCCGCCGTCCGATAAAAAAATCTTATACCCTTCGCCGGCAAGAATATCTTCCAATAAATTTTGAATATTGGTTTCATCGTCAACAACCAAAATATTTTTCATAATAGCCCCTGATTTTTTATTATTCATTATATTTCAATTTTAAAAAAAATACAAGCGGATTTGATAAAATAAATGACACAACTGTTAAATATCGCCGCTCAAAAACGGTTATTATACGCGCTCGCAATAGAAAATTATCCTAATTGCGTCTATCATACGTAAAAACTATAGAGATAAGCCGATAAAACAGATATGCAATTAATAAAAAAAGCGTTTGCCCGCAAAAACAAACGCTAATCAAGAAAGGTAATTTAATAACCGTTAACGTATTTATTTTCGGAAGTTTTTAATCGGCGCTTTAGCTTTTTTTAGCAAATTCCTTGAATTTGTTTTTAATTATTTATAGCGGTATTTGCAGGCGGCGATTATCCTTTTTTAAGGACATATTTCAGCATAGCGATAAACCACTCTTTATTATCGAGATTATCTAGATCGTAGTCTGTAAAATTTATCCCGGATAAAACGACTACTTTTCCAAAGCCAAAATTGTGAACTATTCCGGCGGAACGCTCCGAATAATTTTTTGAAATTAACCCTTTGACATTTGTCGTCTCTGAAAATACGATCAACGGTTTTACGTTATATAATTTATTTACCGGCAATCCGTTTAGAGAGACAAATTCTATGGGGTTTTTAAGGTAAATCGAGTTTATAGAGTCGCCTTTGTCAAATTTTTCAATATTATTGAATATCGGGATTTTTGAGTCGTCTCTAAAATTATTCGTATCGTCTCCGATCGGAATCAGAGCGAATTTCTCGTCGACTCTAAATCTAACCGGAGAATATACTACTCTAAGAAGCTCGTTCATAAAAATTATAGGCGCTTCGGTGGTTTTATCGTTGTACCCTGCAAGAATTAATGTTCCGCCGTTATAAACATATTTATTCATAGAGATGAATAATTTCATATTTTGATCTATCAGATCAAAAACTTTATTTGGCGCCGTAACGACTACGGCGTCGTATTTCATTAATTCGTTGTAGTCGTCCGCTATCTCTACCGATTTCTCGACTCGAGCGTAATAATCGTTTTTATTCAGGCGTTCGACTATCTTATTCATGTCGTCTGAAAAAATATTTTTATGCGCTCCGTCGAATAATATTTTTTTTATTTCTTTATTTTTATTAATTTTTATCTGTCCGTTGAACAGAGTCTCGTTATGTCGGCATTGGATATTGATCGTTTCGTCTCCGGTATTATCAAAATAATAATCGACAGACAATTTCTTTTTTTCCCATTTTTTAAACGATAAATTTTCCCGATACAGATAATCTCCGTCCCCTTTAACCGTAACTTCCGCGTCGGATAAATTTTCCCCCGAGACGTTTTCAACGTTAAAAGAGATATTGACCCCGTTTCTTTTTTCAAAAGACAAAATCGGTTTTTCTAAAATATTATTGATAATCAACTTTTTTTCTTTTATCAACCAAATCGGAGCGGTAAACGCCGTATTGCCGTTTTCAAAATATATTTTCAAATAGTAGTATCTAAAAGAGTCCCCATTTTCAAATTTGCCTTTTTTTGTAAACGCTTTAACGTCCAAATCTTTATAAGCAAAAAGAATTTCATTGTTATTCGTAATAATTTCCGCCGATTTTATTTTTAAAGATGGGGATTTAACTTCGACGTAAAATTCAAATAAATTATTTTTGCCGTAAATTATATCTCCGTATATGTAATCGTTTATTTTAAAATCAATATATACGTCTTTATCAAAAGTAATATAGAAGTTTTTCTTATTGATGGAACTAAAAATGTCGTCTTTTTTTAAATTATCAAACCTCATATTTAAACGAAGGTTGCTGTTAATATTCCAGTCTGGTCCCAATACCTCGGAAGATGGAATGGGCGCTAATATGTATCCCCTGTCTATTAGCTCCATATATTTTTGAAGAGAACTTTGTATAAAACCGTCGTATTTTATAGAATAAACGTTAAACAAAACGTTTGCTTGAATTTCTCTAAATAGAGTTATATCTTCTTCGGCGTTTTCGGCGTATTTTCTATTACCGTTAGAATAAATAGACATCGTTTCGTTAAAATTGTGATAATAAAATTTATTATCAGAAACCGGAACCTCAATTAAATATTTGTCTCTTAATTTTTTTGCCGCGTTTCTAATGTTAATGCGAAAATCTTCCATCTCCTTATTATTTTCATCCGTAGCGATGATCCAGAAATCAAGATCGTTGTTATTAAAAGTTTGTTCAACGGTCTCTTTATTTATAAAAGTCGATTTGGAGTAGTTGCGTTCAAAAGTTACTATACCCGATAAAACGCTTTTTTTATAGTCAAGTTTAGTCCGCGAACAATTATTTGCTAATATAACAAACAATACGCATAATATTACCGGTAAAGATTTTTTCATATTTATTATAATCGACATTCCTAATAGTAAATATTATTTTACAAGGAAAATTTTATCTTAATTCTTATTTGCTTAAATAAATTAGAGACGCCGACGGAACAATTGAGATAAAGACTTGCCTCGTACAAACTGTTTGCCGCTAAATTTTTGGTTTGAATGATATAACCGACTTCTGCAGTTTCGTCCGTCATTGTAAAATTTGCCGTTACGACCTTGATGTAACTCTTGTCGGAGATAACTTCTATATCGACATCCTCGGCAATATCTTTATACAATACGCATTTCCCGTAATAGTCCCCGCCGCTTGCTATTGGGCCGATCGTTATCTCGTCGCTTTCGGGATATACCCGCATATTTGCTTTCTTAACGTCGTCCGCAGTTATAAAAAAATCGTCTCTGAACGGATCGTGTAAGAAGCGACATGAAAACAAAACAACCGCTATAAGCGCAACCGATAATACTTTTTTTTTCATACAACTATTATATCTCAAGTTTGCGTAAATTCATTCAATTATTCAAAAAGATCGTTTTTTAAGTACCTTTCGACGATTTTTTTGGCTTTTTAGCTTTTTCATAATACTTTTCCGCCCTTGCGTAATCTTTTTTTAATTCGTATATCTCGGCAATTTTTAGATTATTGTTGAAAGACCGAGCTATTCTCATAGCGGCGGCTAATTTGTCTTCTTTTATATAAAAATCTACTAATTTCACATGATTTTCTTTATTATCGAATAAATACGTATTATTATAAGCGACGGGAAGTTCGTTCATACTTTTTGCATAATTAGTTTCATCGTCAAAATAATTATAATACAACGCTTTTATGTTTTTATCCCGAGTATCTTTTAGCGTATGAAGATACTCTTCCAGATCCTTCTTCTCCTCTTCGCTTATAGGGTTATATGTCTTTTTTATGGAATTAAATAAAATTCCTATGTCGCTATATGACTTCAATTTCAATAAACATAGTAGATATTCTTTACTGTAATAATCCATAATACTATATCGACGAGTTTCGAGCAAAGATTTTAAATAGAGCAGTTTTTCGTCTTCTTCGTTATCAAAATCGACGATTTTATATAAGAGCTTGATAATTAGATGAAAATATATAGAATCTTTATGTCTATCAGCTTTATAATCAATCTTCATAGCATCGACGTAACTTACCATTATTTTTATCGCATCTAGAGTAACGTTATTATTTAACGAAGTATCGATATATTTGGATAATTCGTCGCGATATTCTCGATCGGTAAAATAGAGAAGAGCTATATTGTCGTTTTTAAGTTTAATTAAAGTTTTAGTCGTCTCCTCTCTCATATTTAGCGCGCCGTATCTTACATACGCTTTTTTATAATCTCCTTCGGAAAAATATTTTTCCGCCTCGTTATAAATAATTTCTCCATTTTTATCGACGGATTTTTTTGTTTGTTTATTAAATACGAATTTATTAAAACATACAAGAGCGAGATTTAAATTTTCATTTTCGGGAATTTTTTCGACTTCAATTCCGGCTTCATAAAACGCGCCGCTAAGTTCATACGCCCTAAACAATCTAAAGTGATTTTCGGTCTCCTTATATTGTTCTATCGCAAGGTTCGTATAATCGTACGCTAAAAATAGATCGCCGGCCATATTTTTATCTCCGACTAACGAATTATAAACGGCGCTATCCAAGCTATTTTTTCTTGCTCTCTTTAAATTGTTTTCCAGTATTTCTCTATTATTTTGATCGATCTCTAAGAACTTGTTAAAATAAAAAAGCGCGTTCTCTACTTCTTTTTTTGACAGAGACAACTTCCCAAGGTTATAATAATCTTTTAACTCCTTATAACACTTATACAGCTCTTCGGTATTTCTCAATTTTTTGTATAACTTAACGGCGTTTGCATAATCTCCCGATTTGTAGTAGCATCGCGCGGCGTCCTCGTCTCTTTTTAATTTTTTATAATAACCGGCGGCGGCTTTATAATCCTGAATTTTCTCCGATATATCGGCTAATTTAGGTATATCTTTTTTTATCTTATAATAAGCCGCCATTTTCTTATAATTTTTCGCCTTTTCCCAATTCTTAAAAGCCGCCTCTATATCGCCTAGTTTTTCCCATTCGTCCGCCGCGTTATTGTGCTCGCCGTTTAACTCAAATATCTTTATCCTGCAAATTATCGCTTTATCTTCTCTATTCAAAAGTTTCCACATTTTTAATGATTTTTGATAATTTTCGGCGAGTTCGTAATTAATCGCGGCTCTCTCAAAATCTTTAAAATGTTCAAACAACTCAGCCGCTTTTACGTAGTTTTTTTCCGCTTCGTATATGTACGCTTCGGCTTGACTGCTTTTCTCAATATTTCCCGAATTTTTATAGCATTCCAGAGCCGCTTTATAGTGTTCTCTTTCAAAAAAATAGTCCCCTTGTTTTTCCCAATCTTTCGGCGACGATATTTTATTCCAGACTTCGGATAAAGCGACGGTATCGTTAGTTTTATAAATATGTTCTTCTAAGCTTTCAATTTTCCATATCTCCGATTCTTTTTCTCCGTCGTAAAATATTAAGTTAGTCCGCGCTCTGGTTGACGCCACGTAAAGCAGATTTATCTCATTTTTTATATACGGGGCGCGTTCTTCCGTATTTGCGCTATTATCTTCTATTTTTCTCCAGATATCTTTTGATTTTTTACCGTTTAAAAACTTCCAAACCAAAACGGTGTCAAATTCAAGCCCTTTGGCGTCGCTTATCGTAAAAATCAGTTCCGACTTCAATTCCCGTTTCAATTTCACCATCTCGTTCGAGTCCCTTACCAAAATTATTCGACCGGCGGATGAAATTTTAAGTTTTGACAACATCTCGGATTCTTTTATCTTATGTATTACCGCTATCGGCTTCCCGTTAAATTTATACTCTTCCCTATACTCCGTATTGGATATTCCGACAAGTTTCTGTTTCAGATCGAGGAGAGAGTTGGCAAATTTCACAATGCTTCCCACGCTTCTAAAATTCAATTTTAAAGGAACTACTTCGGGGACATTGACCCCCCTCTCAAAAAATTTATTTTTTACCTCTTCCCATCTAAAACCGCTGGGATTTATGATCTGTTTGGGATCGCCGGAGAAGAGAATGTTGTTGTAATCTTTTGCTAATTTAAATATAAGTTGAAGTTGAATTTCCGTAAAATCCTGAACTTCGTCGCATACGACCAGATCAAATTTAAACGCCTCGCTATCGTTTTTCTCTAAAAGGTCTAGAGCTATTTTGGTAAGGTCTATCTCGTCGCGCCTGTTTTCTTCGTTTAATTTATTCTGATAGTATTCGGCAAGAGCGTAAATATCTTTTCTGTCGTAAATAAAATTCGGAGCTCTCTTTCTACCGAGCGATCTGTATTCGTCGAACGAGAGAAGTTGAAACGTCAAGTCTTTATTTTTTTTATCTACCGTACTCAATATCTCTGAAAGTATGCTTTTAAACAACTCGGAATTAGAGTCAATGTTGCCTGCTAAATTTTGAACGAAAAGATCATAGTTATCTATTTTACATTTTCTGCAGACAAGATGGTTGATTTTGTCGAATATCGATAAATTTTTCAAACCCAACAGATAATCCGAAAGATCCTCCATGTTTTTTTTGGAAATTTGATTTTTTAATAATAAATTGAACAGTTTTTTAAAAATTATGACGTTTATTTGAGGTTTAGCCCCTTTTATTATCGCCCGTATCTCTTCCCATATCAACTCGGCGTCGTATTTGCCAGCTAGAGGGTTATTGCTTATTATCCCCTCAAATTCATGGAAATCGACGTATTTTTTCCAATCAAATTGGTAGTCAAAAGCGTTAAAAATTTCTTTGAGCGTCTCCTTAAACGTCAAAAATAAGGGGCGGCTTTTATTTTCCAAATCGCTGTTTTTTACCAGAGAGGAGTAAACGTCCTCGGAAAATCTTTTAAGATAGTTATTATATGTGATAAATACTCTTTTTTTGTCGATATAGGCGTTTTTCAGCAGAAAATATATGGAAATCGTCGTTTTACCGCTTCCGGCAGTTCCAGAAATAAGAATCGGAGGGGACATATTTAGTATATTTTCCTGATCGGACGTTAAAAATAGATAAAAATCAAGATTATCCGTAGTTTTTGTTCCAAAAAGGAGACGCTCCCACTCTTTATCAGATAAAACGTTCCATTTTTGCGGTCCGTAATCGTCGGACGCGACCTCTTCTATATTCTCTTGAGTAAAATACTCCGTTCCCAAATCGTCAAAATAAAATTCTTCGTTCTCTTCCGTTTCCGCCTCTTCAAAATTTAGGAAAGGGGCGTTCTCCGGAATTATCAAATTTGCGTTTTTCGATATATCGTCGTGTTTGCTGACGCCCCATATATAGATCGCCGTTTTCTCTTTATGGCGTCCGATTGTAAAAAGAACTCTATCCGCCTTATTCAAACGCCCCTCGAATATAACTTTTTTGGAGACCCCTTTTAGTTTTTTTACCTTTAAGCCGGAATCCCATATTCCGGTAGCTAAAAAATCAAATTTATCTTTTATTCGATCCGCTTCGGCGCGGGGCAGATTTAACAGATGATCTTTTAATATGTTATTAATTAATAAAATAAATTCCATAAATTATAAAACGAAGTTATTCATATCGTTTTTTATAAAATTTACCAATTGATCTATCTTTATCCTCTCCTGCTTCATCGAGTCTCTGAACCGCAAAGTTACCGTATCGTCTTCCTTTGTTTGATAATCGATCGTTACTCCGTACGGCGTGCCTATTTCGTCCTGGCGTCTGTATCGCCTGCCGATAGCGCCTGATTCGTCGTAAAAGGTCGTCCAATATTCGCGCAGTTCTTCTTCGATCTTACGGGCGATATCCGAAAGTCCGTCTTTTTTCATCAACGGAAATATTCCGACCTTTATCGGCGCGATTTTCGGGTGAAATCTCAAAACTACTCTAGTCTCCCCTTCGACCTCCTCTTCGTCGTATGCGTCGAGCAAGAACGCTAAAGTTGCCCTATCCGCGCCCGCCGCCGGCTCGATAACGTAAGGGTGGTATCTCTCCTTGGTCTGTTCGTCAAAATAAGCCATATCTTTACCGCTGTGTTCTTGATGAGTCTTTAGATCGAAGTCCGTTCTGTTGGCTATTCCTTCCAATTCGTCCCACCCCCAAGGATAGAGATATTCAACGTCGGCGCACGCTTTTGCGTAGTGAGCCAATTCGGACTTTTCATGCTCTCTTATCCGCAAGTTATCCTTTTTTATACCGTATTTCATATACCACTCGTATCTATTATCGATCCAGTATTTATACCACTTTTCATCCTCGTCCGGAGGAACGAAAAATTCCATCTCCATCTGTTCGAACTCTCTCGTTCTAAACGTGAAGTTGCCGGGGGTTATCTCGTTTCTAAACGATTTGCCGATTTGACCGATGCCAAACGGCGGCTTTAATCTGGAACTCTGCTGAACGTTTTTAAAATTTACAAATATGCCTTGCGCCGTCTCCGGTCTCATATATACGACGTTCGACGCGTCCTCGATCGGTCCCATAAACGTCTTAAACATCAGGTTAAAATTTCTCGCTTCGGTTAGTTCTCCGCCGCATTCGGGGCATTTTGTCGGATCTTCAAGTTTATCCTGTCGCCACCTCTTTCTGCATATTTTGCAATCTACAAGAGGATCGGTAAAATTCTTGAGATGTCCCGACGCCTCCCAGACTTTCGGCGACATGAGAATGGAACAATCCACGCCGACTATGTCGTTTCTTCTGTGAATCATATAGTCCCACCATGCGTCTTTAACGTTTCGCTTGAGCTCTACTCCGATCGGTCCGTAATCCCAACACGAATTTAGCCCGTCGTATATTTCGGAAGATTGAAATACAAAACCTCTTCTTTTTGAAAGAGAAACAATTTTCGCCATTAGACCGTTTACGTCCTGTTTTTTATCTTTTGCCATAAAATTTATCCTTTATGTGAAATATTTTTAGATTTTAAAACGTTTTATACTATATAAAATCAATTAAAAAAAAAAGCAAGATATATTTAATTATTTTATATTTACAACGGTATCTTAAATTGTCGTTCAACTTTGAGACTTGACGCATATTTCAAAAAATGAGACTTTACGCTTTGAAACAATTCTTTTATCATACTATATCTCCAATATCATATTTAGTCAATATATTATCTTTATAGAAAATCTTGATCCATTTATTTGGATTTTCTCTAACTTCAACTTCGTAATTTGAAAGAGAACAATTTTTATATTTTGGAATTAGAAAACATTTATTCTTATAACTAATTTCATTTACTTTTTTAAAGCCGTTATGTGATTTTCAAGATTATCGCTAGTTACAAACTTTGCATATAGAATGTATCGCGATTTATCGTCTATAAAAAGAATTAAATGAAACTTTTCGCTTAAACCCGGTATCCATTGATGAGTAGAAACATCTCCTTGTATTAACTCCCCAACATATTTTGCTTCAAATCTTCTTCTGTATTTTCTTGATTTAATATTTTTGGGATATTGTTTATTGAGTTTTAAATAATTCCTAATTGTTTGAATATGAATATCAGGGAAATCAATGATTTTTTCTAAAGCTATAGCTTTTAATATTTCCATAGAGGGCGTATGATAAAGCCCGTTAGATTCATATGATAACTGTTTGTATAGTTCAGATAATTGAATCTGAAAATCGTTAGATAAGATTTTTCGTCTATGAGATTTTTGTTTTTCCAAACTTTCATTATTTATATATCTATTATAAAGTTCATGCGTCCATTGCCTTGAGCAATTTAGTTTTCTAGCCGCTTCAGATTTAGAGATTTCATTGTTCTTTATTTTTTCCATATAACTATTTATATTCCTTTTTAATATCATATTATTATCCCCAAAAGATTTTTTGTTTTTTTGAATAATATTATGTTTAAAAAAAACGTCAAGTCTCATTTTTTGAAATAAGTGTAAACTTTCATTTTTTGAATGACACAGGATACGTAAAATTAAAATAAATCTATTGACAAAAAAAGTAATTTGATATATATTGACGCAGTTGACGCTGGAGTAGCTCAATGGCAGAGCAGCTGACTTGTAATCAGCAGGTTGCGGGTTCAAGTCCCATCTCCAGCTAAGTTCTTAAGGGGAGATGGCCGAGCGGTTAAAGGCGACAGACTGTAAATCTGTTCTCATACGAGTACGGCGGTTCGAAACCGTCTCTCCCCATTTTTTATCTTGCTCCGTTTATTCTTAAAAGTACTATGGATAAAATAATTCTTGAAAACATAAAAAATTTGGATTTCTCCTGTCAAAGATGCTCAAGTTGTTGCAGGTTAGAGCCGGGAGCGGTTTTCCTGACTCGGGAGGACGCCGATAACATATCCGGGAGTTTAAATTTATCTTTAGAAGATTTTTTGAGTAGATACTGCAGAGAACTTTACAAAGGAGATATACCCGTCGTAGCTTTAAAAGAGAAGAAGAATTACGATTGTATATTATGGAACGACGGATGCGCCGTATATAACGTCAGACCGGTTCAGTGCAAGACTTATCCTTATTGGCCTTATATCGCCGAATCTCAAGAATATATCGATTTAGAAAAGAGGCGATGCAAAGGAATTGGGGTTAAAGGCAATCTTACGTTGGAAGAAAAAATAAAATTATACGAACTTGAAAAAAATTCGAGATATATGATTTGGGATAAAAATAAAGAATAGTTAAGGAGTTTTTATGGCGATTCAGACTATTAAAGATAATATAAGAGGTTCTGCAATAGAGACGGACGGTAAATCAATAAGAGTTCCAAACAATCCGATTATACCTTTTATAGAAGGAGACGGAACGGGTCCGGATATTACTAAAGCTATGATACAGGTAGTCGACGCGGCGGTTAAAACGTCGTATAACGGCGAAAAGGAGATATTTTGGACGGAAGTTTTTGCCGGCGAGAAATCTTTCAACAAAACGGGCGAATGGTTGCCGGAAGAGACCCTAGATTCTTTTAAAAAATATAAAGTCGGAATAAAAGGTCCGCTTACCACTCCGATAGGGGGGGGGATAAGAAGTCTCAACGTTACTATGAGGCAGGTTTTGAATTTATACGCATGTATCAGACCGGTTAGATATTTTGACGGAGTTCCGTCTCCAATGAAAACTCCCGAACTTGTTAATATGATCGTTTTCCGCGAAAATACCGAAGACGTTTACGCCGGTATCGAGTGGAAATCAAACGGCGAAGACGCAAAGAAGGTTATAAAGTTTCTCAATAATGAGATGAACTGCAAAATAACGGAAACGACCGGAATCGGGATTAAAATAATGTCTCCTAAAGCAAGCAAGGATATTACCCGAAGAGCGATCAAATACGCTATAGACCAGAAGAAAAACGTCGTTACCCTAGTTCACAAAGGCAATATCATGAAATTTACCGAAGGCGCTTTTAAAGAGTGGGGTTACGAGGTTGCGAAGGAAGAATTTGCCGACGTAATGGTAACGGAAGCCGAGCTTAACGATAAATATAACGGCAAACTTCCAAGCGGCAAAATTTTACTTAACGATAGGATTGCCGACGCTATGTTTCAACAGGCTCTATTAAGACCCTCGGAATATCAAGTAATAGTTACGCCAAATTTAAACGGAGATTATATAAGCGACGCTTTAGCCGCTCAAGTCGGCGGTCTCGGTATAGCTCCGGGAGCAAATATGTCCGATACGATAGCGATTTTTGAAGCGACGCACGGCACCGCGCCGAAATACGCCAATATGGATAAGGTAAATCCCGGATCGATAATACTCTCGAGCGTAATGATGTTAGAGCATCTCGGCTGGAACGAAGCGGCTCAAATGATAGTTTCCGGGATGGAGAAGGCTATAAAATCAAAAAGAGTTACGTACGATCTTGCCAGAATGATGGAAGGCGCTACCGAAATAAAATGCTCCGAGTTTGCCCGCGAAATAATCGATAACTTTAAGAGATAAACTTTTTTATCTCTTCTTCATACTGTTCGACAAACATCTTATCCGGTATCGTCATGTCCAGAGATCTGAGTTCGTCGTACGAGCAAAATTTGTAGTCTTTATGTACAAAAAGTCTAATGTCGGCGTTATCGGATTCCGCAATAATAAACATTACTATCATAACGTCGTCTCCCGTATCGTATTCAACGCTTCCCAACTCTTGAACCGCTTTTACTTTTAGCCCCAGCTCTTCTTTCATCTCTCTGATAAGGGCTTCGTCAAATTTTTCATCGCCAATTAACTTGCCGCCCGGAAATTCCCATTTTAGCGGATGAGCGCTTTTTTCGTTTTTTTGAACGACTAAGACTTTTTTATCCTTAATAAGAAATGCCGCAGATACGTTTATTATGTTCTTCATCAGATAACCCCTCTTAAGACCTATTTATCAATACGATATTATAGCATAATTATAAAATATTCAATAAATATATTACTTTTTACGAAGAAAAAAGATTTTTTAGAGAAAAGTTAATAAATACAAAAAAGACCGTCGTCTGAGACGGTCTTTTTTGTTACTTTGTAATTTTACCGGAAGGCATAGAAGCCATTTTCTCGTCGAGAAGTTTTTTAGCGTCTTCCGAGCCGGGTTTATTAAGCAGGGCGAACATATTTTTTTTATACGCCTCGACTCCCGGTTGATCAAAGGGATTCACTCCCAACAGATATCCGGATATCCCGCAAGCCTGTTCAAACATATAAATCAGTTGTCCCAGATAATAAGAATTTAGCTCGGGGATATTTATTATCATATTTGGAACTTTTCCTTCATAGTGAGCGACCAAAGTCCCTTGCATAGCTTTTTTGTTTATATCCTCGTAAGTTTTTCCCGCAAGAAACTCCATACCGTCGAGGTCTTCTTTATCCGACGCAACTTTTAGATCGCTGATGGGGGCGACGACGTTTAAAGTCGTTTCAAATATAAATCTTTGCCCGTCCTGGATCCATTGCCCCATCGAGTGAAGATCCGTCGTAAAATCTACGCTTGCGGTAAAAATACCTTTACCGTTTTTCCCTTCGCTCTCTCCGTAGAGCTGTTTCCACCATTCGCTAAAGTAATGCAGCGCCGGCTCGTAATTTACTAAAATTTCTGTGTGGTAACCGGCTTTTAGTAATAAATTTCTTATCATAGCGTACGTCGCGGCCGGATTTTTTGAAATGTCTTCCTCTTTTCCGTAAATAGACGCTTCCAAAGCGCCTTTTAACAATTTTGACGCCTCTATGCCGGCGCTAACTATTGGCAGTAACCCGACCGGAGTTAATACCGAAAATCTTCCTCCGACGTCGTCCGGAATAATAAAAGTCCTATACCCCTCGTTATTTGCCAGAGTCCTTAAAGCGCCTTTTTTTGCGTCGGTCGTCGTAATAATTTTTTTTGCCGCTTCAATTTTACCGTATTTCTTTTCCAGTTTGCTCTTAAGACTTCTAAAAGCTATTCCCGGCTCGGTAGTAGTCCCGGACTTTGATATAACGTTTACGTAAACGGAGTCTACTTTATCAATTTCGTCTAAAACGGCGGATAACCAGCTCCCGCTTATGTTTTGACCGGCAAAAAGAATTTTAGGTCCTTTTCTGTCGTTTTTAGATAGATAATTATAAAAAGGATGCGATAACGCTTCTAGTACGGCTTTCGCTCCAAGATAACTGCCTCCTATTCCGACGCAGATCAATAAATCGGCTTTTTCGTTTATCTCATTTCCGACTTCGATAATCTTACTCAACTCTTGGCTTTGAAGTCTTTCGTTCGGCAGTTCTCTCCATCCCAAAAAATCCGCTCCGCTTCCCGTTCCTTTCCAAAGCGTATTCATCGCCTTTTTAACTTCATCCATATAATTTTCTATCTTAGAATCGTCTATATAAGGATAGGTATATGAATAGTCTATACTAATTTTCTTGTCCATAATTTCTCTCCTTAAAACTAATCTTAATATATCTACAAACTATTTATTAAATATCTCCTTTAAAGCCCCTATAGAACTCATCAAAGCGCTGGACTCGTAAGGGAGGAATATCGTCTTTTCTCCGTTTTGTCCGGCGATATCCCTAAGAGCCTGCACATATTTTATCGCTATGAGGTATTGAGCCGGATCGATTTTATCTCCTCCGAGCGATTCCTTTATAAGATTGATCGCTTTTGCCTCGGCTTCCGCGATTTTTATCTTTGCTTCCGCCTCTCCGGTAGCTCTTAATATTGCAGATTGTTTCTCCCCCTCGGCTTCCGCTATGAGTTTTTCTCTCTCTCCCTCGGCTTGTAATATTTTCGAGGTTTTCTCCCCTTCGGCTAGAAGAATTACCTGCCGTCTCTCTCGCTCCGCTCTCATCTGTTTTTCCATCGCTTCCCTAATCTCTTTAGGCGGCGTTATATCTTTCAATTCGACTCTGTTGACCTTAACGCCCCATTTATCCGTCGCTTCGTCGAGAATTAATCGAAGTTTTGAATTGATAGTGTCCCTACTCGATAAAGTTTGATCAAGCTCAAGCATACCGATGTTATTTCTGAGAGTCGTTTGAGTAAGTTTCTCTATAGCCATCGGAAGATTCTCTACTTCGTAAACTGATTTAAAAGGATCGGTAATTTGATAGTATAAGAGCGCGTCGATCTCAAGCGTTACGTTATCTTTTGTAATAACGTTCTGTTTTGGAAAATCAAAAACCCTCTCTCTCAGATCGATATGACTCATCATAACGCTAGTTACAATCGTTCTTCCTTGATAATCGTACCTCGTAATTCTTGTGTTAACGGTTCTTATTTTATCAATTATGGGGACGATAACGTTAATACCCGTTTGAAGCGTCCTATGGTACTTGCCGAATCGCTCGATAATTTTAACGGTCGATTGCTGAACGATTCTTATCCCGCTTGCAAGAATAATGATAAAAAGCGCCGCCAATGTAATTAAAAAAAACGCAATAAAAGACATAATTTCTCCTCCAGAAATATTTATATCAAAAATTTAAAAAATTTTGATATTATTAGATTTTTATCGACACCGTTACGGTGTTTCCTTCCATTTTTTCAATAACGACTTTTGTCCCTTTCTTAATAACCGTTCCATTTTTTGACGCCGCTCTCCAATAGTCTCCGCAGTCTTTAACGTATCCGACGCCCCTGCCGTTATCGATATCTTCAGTAACGATTACCTCTTTTCCAATTATTGCGGCGACGTTGGATTTTTTCGCATCCTTGCTTGGAAAGTATTTTATAATAATAGGTCTTACAAAGAAAATCAAAGCAAAATTTGACAGAGCGAAAACGGTTAGTTGAGCGATAATACTTTTTGTCAACATAGACGTTACGCCGGCAAAAAACGCCGAAACTCCAACAAGAGACGTAAAAAAACTGGGAGTAAATATCTCGACAATAATTAATACTACTACGGCGACAAACCAGAAAACCCAAACATAATCCGCCATCGTTCGCCTCCTTTTTTTATTGTTTTTTATTATAATAATAATTGTTTATTATTTCAATAAAAATAATAAAGAAAGTCCATTAATATTTATAACCTATCTTTTTTAAGAACTCCGCTCTTTTAATCTTATCTTCCGTTTGTTCTACCCCTTTTGGCGAAAGTCCGTCTACAACGCCGACGATAGCCGCTCCCCCATTCGATTCTGCGGTAAATACGGTCAACGGGTTAGCCGACGCGCAGAATATTCTAACGACCTCGTCGCACATCTTTACTTTTGATAAAATGTTAATCGGATAACAATTTTTTAAAAGGATAACAAACGTATGGCCCGCTTTCAAATTCTGCATTATTTCTATAGCTTTTTTAGTTAAATCTTCGTCGTTGCCTTCGTATCTGATAAGGCAAGGACCTGACGCCTCGTTAAAAGCGACGGCGAATTGAGCTCCGATAGTCGTGGTCGGAATAATTTCAGCCAAATCCGAAACCGTTTTGATAAAGTGGCTTTGTCCTAAGATAATATTAATATCCTCGCCTAAATCTATTCTATACTCTTTGACGTTCATTTTACCCTCCAAAAATTTTACTAAACATTCTATATAATAAATGAAATTTTGTCAAATTTAAGATACCGTTGTAAATATAAATTGTGTCATTCAAAAAATGAAAGTTTACACTTATTTCAAAAAATGAGACTTGACGTTTTTTTTAAACATAATATTATTCAAAAAAACAAAAAATCTTTTGGGGATAATAATATGATATTAAAAAGGAATA
>Ga0208940_1001334_pt1 | contig 26228 bp, 49 predicted proteins | sample AD_JPNNA6_MetaG_FD_184445 | JGI IMG/M metagenome (GOLD analysis project Ga0208940, IMG submission 184445) | Active sludge microbial communities of municipal wastewater-treating anaerobic digesters from Japan - AD_JPNNA6_MetaG (SPAdes) (version 2) | ecosystem: Engineered > Bioreactor > Anaerobic... | reverse complement strand
AAGGTAAAGTAATACAAGAGCAAGTACCAGAACAAATACCTTTTATGACTGGAGGTAAAGGTTTAAAGGTAATTCCTTATTCAAGTGAAATGACTTATGAAGTAACGGAATTAAGTAGTTCAAGATTACCAAGTGTTCCAGATACTAGTCTATCTATTTCAACAGGAACATTACAATTAGAAAAACAAATTGACAAAACATTTAGTTCTGGAAGAAGTAAATCAATTCAATTAACTAAAATAGATGAATCATTAAAGCCAATAGAAGATACTAAAGTAAGAGAACTAATTAAACCAAGAGAAATATTAAAAGTAAGTGAAGTATTAAAGACACCACAATCAATTAAACAATTACAAATACCTTTAACTAGACAAGTGTTTAAACCTAGAACTAAAATAGTTCCTAAAGTAAAAGAAAGAATTAAACCATTTGTATTAGGAAAAAATAAACCAGAGAAATTATTAAAGACTAAAAGAAAGAGAAAATTAGGAGAAGAAGAATTTTTAGCTATAACTAAAAGGAGAGGTAAAGAAGTAGTAGTAGGAATTGCTAGAACTCCTAAAGAAGCAGAAATGATTGCTAAGAAAGATGTATTAGGTAGACTAAGTGCAACAGTTAAAGTTAAATCAACTAAAGGTAAACAAGTACAATTAACTCCAAGTGTATTATTTATACAAAGTAAAACAGACCCACTAAGTTTAGTTCAAAGACCAACTGCAAGATTAAGTTCATTAGGAGAAAGACAAGAAATTAAAGAATCAAGGAGAAGGAGGTTCAGTTTATTATGAAAGACCCATTAAGTATTAAAAATTTCAAAGACCCATTATCTAGTAATGATACAAAAGAAAATGTAAAAACAATAGTTAAAGGTGCAATAGTATTAGGAATTGGTATACCTTTATTAGTTGGATTATCTTCATTAATAGGAGGTACAGATTAAATGAAATGCAAAATCAAAAAGAGTTGGATAGACATAGAACTAGAACATACTAAAAGTAGAAAGGTTGCTAGAAAGATTGTTAAAGACCATTTAAAAGAAATGGGATGTAATTATTATCCAGAATTAATAAAGATGGAGAAAAAATTAAATCAAAGGAGGACAAAATGAAATCAAAGAATCCGTGGTTAGAGCATTTAGCTAAAACTAGAAAGTTGAATCCTAAAGTTAAGGATGTTAAGAAACTAGCAAAATTAGCTAAAGCAACATACAAGAAAAAATAAATAGTCAAATGCGTCTGGGTATTTCGCTTTTGAACTTCCTCTCCCTTAAGCAAGGAGAGGTCGTATTAAAGTACCTAAATTAAATTAGGAGGTATAAAAATGAAAAGAAGCAGAAAAAAGAAATGTGTAAAAAAGAACAAGAAGTTATCATTTGGACTTAGTTTACCAAGAAGTAAAAAAGGACAAATGGGTACAGGTTTAATGACAGGGTTGTTCGTTGCTGTATTTGTATTTATTATGTTATCTGCATTTTTACCAGTTATTATAGAAATGATTGGTACAAGTAAAGGTAGTAATAGTGCAAATTGTAATGGATATACAGACCCAAATGGAGTTTACTCTTACAATGCAAGTTTATATTCAGATACAATTACTTGTTCAATACTTAATTTCACACCGGGTATGCTAGTACTAAGCATAGTATTTGCAGTAGTATCTGGTATAATAGCTGGTAGATTAAGTATGGGAAGTCCAGAACCAACACCTTATTATGGACCACAATACTAATTGATTAAATGAAATAGTACGAAAAGAATCAATTAGCTAATTGTAATTTTAAAAATGAGAAATAAAATAATCCTTACAATTATCTTAGGAATGTTATTGATTAGTTTAGTTAGTGCTACTACAACTGTAACTTTAAATAGTCCTCCAAACTATTTGAATAATTCTTTGAATATAGTAAATTTTATTTGCTCAGGTTCAACTGATTCTGGATATCTTGAAAATGTAAGTTTATGGACTAACTCAACTGGAACTTGGCATAGAAATGAAACAGTAAATGAATTGACTTATTTATCTAATGATACATTTACAACTACACAAAGTCTAAGTTACGTTTTAGTTAAAAATACTACTATACCCGGAAATGGAATAGTACTGAATTATACAAATGAAGTATGGGAATTTGCTGGTGAAAGTTCAATGTATTTAACTTATACTTACGCTAATGGAACTTCTGTAAATACTTCTGTTCAAATGGTATATGGTTCAACACCAACTCAATATATTTGGACAAGTCCATTCTTATATAATTTAGTTGCTTATATTGAAGTATGGATGAAAACAAAATATGCAGGATTCGTTCGTATTAGTGAAGGTCTTGATAATATAACTTATAAGCCTATTTCAGATACAAAAACATTTATATACAATTTAACTGGTTACACTCTTTGGAATTGTGAATATTGTTCTAACAATAGCGATTGTTCTTTTGCAGCAAGTAATTATTCAATTAATTATGATACTACTTTAAATTCAGTATCTTATAATTTAACTACTTATGAAACCTCAAGTGAGAATTATGTATTAAACATAACTTCTGCTTATACTCCAACTAATGCTAAATTAATTTATAATGGAACAGAATATCCAGCAACAATAACAACAAGTGGTACAACTCATTTAATAAGTACGAATTTACAAATACCATCAAGTTCAATAGGTTCAAATTATTTTTATTTCAAATGGAATGTATCAAGCACAGTTACAGAATACTCAATTAATTATACACAAACAGTAAGTCCTATGTTATTTGGAATATGTAATGCTACTTTAACAGTACCTTATTGGAATATAAGTTTTAAAGATGAAAGTACATTAAGTTCAATTAATGGAACACTACAAGGTTCAACATTTGTTTATTACTTAGGAAATGGAACAATCAATAAAACTTTATCTTATAGTGTAACAACTAATTCATCTAGTTATAGATTTTGTTCATTACCAGCAGATAAACCTTATTATGTTTTACCAGATGTACATTATTCATTAACAGGTTATCCAACTAGAATTTATAACCCAAGTTTATTAACTTTAACTAATTCAACAACTAATACTACACTTTATTTATTGAGTAGTGCTGATGGTATTTATGTAACTTTTATAACAGCAAGTACGTCTAATACTCCAATTAGTGGAGTAGATATAGAAATAACAAGAGTACTAGGAGGAAGTACCGCAACAATATTTAGTGGATTAACTGATTCTGCTGGTTCAGTAACTGTTTGGTTAAATCCTAATTATGACTATACTATTACAGCAAGTAAAACAGGTTATACAACAAACACTCAAACAATTAAACCAACCCAATCACAATATACTTTAACTATGGAAACAGGACTAGATGATTATGAATATGTTCCAGATAGGAAAGGATTAAAATGGTTTGCTTTTCCTTCAAGTGGAGTAATCAAAACAACTAATTATACTTTATTTGGATATAATGTTTCTGCTAAGAATGATAATCTAGTTAGTTGTAAATTAGAATTATTAAATAGTAACAAGACAATAATAATTACAAGTGCAGAAGTATTTGCAACAAATAGTACTTTATGTTCAGTAAGTATTAATTATTCTATGAACTATTCAAAGGTTAAAGGTAGATTATTAGTAGATTTAGGAGATGGATATAAAATATTAGAAGATGATGCTTATTGGAGTTTAGTAGAATATAATACAACTGGAAGTACTTTATTAGATTGGTTTAGAGGATTAGATGAATTAGAAGTTAGTTATTTCAATGATGATGAACAGCATAGAGAATATACTTATATACTTTTATTCTTCTTAGTAGTAATGATTATATGTGCTTCTTTAAATAGAATGGGTTGGGATATCCAAACAAATGGTGGAATGATATTCTTAGTAGGTATTTTAATTTGGATAGCTTCTATTCCGGGATTCTTAACTTTAAGTGATATTAGTCCATTTGCAATAATAGATAAATTTTTTGTAGCAATACTATATAGTATGTTTATGGTTGGATTTGCTATGAGGGAGTTAACATAATGGGAAAAGTATTTAATGTTTTATTGATGTCTGGATTAGTTTCAATAGTCTTACTTATATTTGACAGTATAGGTTACTTAGGAATTATAGCACAATTATTAGTTTCTCCTCAAACTAATTGGGGTGAATTTTTCTTCAATGCTTTAACTACGGCTTTAGGTGGTGCAACTGTATTAGGTGGTGCAGCAATTATTATAGGAACTCTAGTAATAAAACAAGATTGGTTAGTTAGAGCTGGAATGTTTACAGTAGTAGTATCTTGGGTAGAAGCCCCTTTTATAAGTCTATGGCAATTTATAGCAAGTAAGACATTTCCTTTAGAATCTTGTGTAAATAGTTATACTTGTGCAGTTTTATTTGATGGAGCAACAACAACTACTTTAGGAATGTTGTTAGCAAGTATATTAGTAGGACCTTTAATTTTATACTCAACTTGGGCAATATTCAGTTGGATATGGAGTCCGGAGAGTACAGGATAAAATGGTATTAACAGGTTCGTTAGACTTATTTGAATTGATGGTTGTATATACCACTGGAAGTATTTTACTTTCATTAATAGTCTGGGCTTTATTATTATTAGTCGCTGGAATAATTGGAAGAATGTCTATGAAATCAATTATAATTATAATTGCAACATTCTTAGCAGTAGCAGCAATGGGCTACGCTGGAATATTTGCTGGTGCTTTATTATTTTTATTTGCACTTTGGTATATGGTTGAAGGAATATTAAGAAAGTTCAATGGAATATAAACATTAATTAAGTTAAATATACTAGTAAATAAATAAAAAGATGGTAAAAAAGAAAAACACATTCAATAAAGTTTCAGAAGCATATGGATATGATAAAAAGTTATCTAATACTTTATTAAGTTATTCAAATGCTTTCGGAGGACAACAAACTCAACAAAAAAGTGTTGGTAGACCTAAAGGAGTAATGAAATGGAGAAGTCCAATGACAGGTAAGCCAGTTCCAGCACAGCAATATTATAAAGACTTAAGATTATTTAAAAGAATACAAGAACAAAGAGCAGCACAAGCACAACAAATTAAACAAGCAGAATTAGCTAAAAGAGGTATCACTCCAGAAATGTTACAACAAATAGAACAAGCTAAACAAATAAGAGAACAACAAATGCAACAAACTCAAGTTCAAACTCAACAAGTTAATCAAGTAAATCAATTACCTAATGGTGTAATTATTCCAAGAGGAACACAAGTTTGGAAATATAGGAGAGGAATTACAGGACAAGAAGGAGGTTTGTTTGGACCAGTTAAAAAAGTATACGGTTTACCAGAATCTTTCTGGAACTGAATATTTATTAAGTTAAGAGAGGTTAAAATAAAATAAAAAAGAAATGAAAAAGTGGGAATTAAAGGTAGATAGAAGTAATGATGACAAATTTATAAGTGATAATTCTATTGTGCAGATGATTATATGAATACATCTTGGGGAAGAACTATATTAAATACTAATGTAGGATTCTTAGCAATAGCAGTATTAGCAGTTGTCTTATGGTTAGTCTATGTTTTGCTAGAGAGAAAAAAGAATGAAGAATATTAATGATTTTTATTTTTTATAATACCCTATTCTTCTAGTGTAACTATTTGAAAGTGTTACAAAGATTTATAAATAGGAACTAATTAGTAAATACAAGATGGTGAAAGAAAGAAATCAAGAAATACTCAAAAAATTTATTGGTAAGAAAGTTTTGATTCTAACACAAAATGATTATGTATATAATGCAAATATCTTAGAAGTAGAAGATGACTTTGTAAGATTTCTAGATAAATACAATAAAGATATAGCTTTAAAATTAACAGACATTAAACAAGTTACTTCGGAGAATATAAAATGAAAGACAATAAGTTAAGAAATTTAGGTTACTTTATGTTTTGGTTATTTACTATACTTACTTTCTCTTTATGGATTTATTATGATTTATTATTTCAAGGTGTTGATTGGAGTAAACTATCTCCTTTAGTAAATATAATGTATGGTTTATCTATTTATGGTGCTATGTTTTTTATGATATGTTTTATAACTTTATGGTATATTTTATTTTTTCCAACATCAGAAAGTCAATTAGAATTAGAAGAAGATATTGAAAAATTAAAAAAGAAGTATAAGAATAAAGATGTATTTAGATTAAAGAGAGATGAACTAGAAGCAGAATATAAATTAAATAAAATAAGAAATAAAATTAAAGAATATAGGAGTATTTAATGATCAATCTTTTTGGTAATAAAGACGCTTTAATTGGTTCATTAGATTTATTATTTGGTGCAATTTATGTATTAGGTGCATTTATATTTAGAAAATCAGTAGCAAACGATATGTTAGATATGGGTTTTAGTGTAATAGGTGCAAGTGCTTGTAGTTGTTTAGCATTTATTTTAGTTAAAAGTATAACTGATTGGAGTATAAAAATACCCTTTGCAATAGGTTTAGGTGTATGGATTGCTGCTGGATTATTATTAGCCCCAGTAATTGGAGATGGCTGGGCTGGAGGTAAAGAATGAGTATAGTAACTGATATTCTAAAAAAACCAAGCCCTAGAACCCAAATGGAAAGTTCAATGACAGGAATTAGTGTCTTAATGATTGGTTCTCTAGCTTTAGTTATCTATTTAATTTCAACAGGTGTTATAACTGGATTCTGGTATATCTCTTTAATTATCTTATCAGAACTAGGAATACTTAGTTTCCAATTCAGTTTGTTGAGTACTACTTATCAAACTTACAGACAATATAAATTAGAAATGAATATGTACCCAATAGATTATGTATTAACCCAAAAAGTAAATGAAGCAAAAAAGTTATTAAATGAATTAGATTTAACTATTAAGAAAGTAGAAGTAGAACATAGTAAAGTATTAAAACAAGAGGTAGAAAATGCAGTTATTCAATAAAAAGAAACCAGATAAACAAGAAGAATTAGAAAAAGAAAAGTTAAGTGTATTGTATGATATAGTAGAAAAATACAAAAAAGCTGGATATTCAGATAAACAAATTAAAAAACTATTTATAGAAAAACATTATCCAATAGACTTCATTGATTTTATATTAACAGAACTGAAAGGAGGTAAAAACATGGTAAAGAAAAAAGAATATATTGAAGAAGATGAAGAAGAAGTAGAAGAAGAAGATGAAGAAGAATTTGAGGAGGAAGATGAAGATGAAGTACCTAAACCTCAATACAAAAATGTAAAGCCAAAAGAAATACCTAAAAAAGAAGTTCCTAAAGATACTTTTAGACAAGAGGTAGTAGAAGCTATTAAGAATCTTAATTTAAGGATAAGTGGAATTGAATCTTCACTATATCGTGCTGGAGTTTTAAGATAAAATGGAACAAAAAAAAGTAACTAAAAAGGTAGACCCAGAAGTAAAGAGAGCTAATTTAAGTTTTTTACAACTTATATTTCCATCTTTCTTATTAGTCTTGATACCTAATGAATTTGGAAGTAATGTATTATATCCACTACTTTTAAAAGTATTAATATTTAGTTATCAGTACTTTTTAGTTAAGAACTTTGTAGATTCAGTATATAATTAAATTCTTGTTTTACTGAATAAACATGGCAATAAGATTAGTATTTTTGGCTGGTGGTAGAAGTCTATTTATGATTGTAATTAGAAATAAAGAGATTTATTATAATGACCAATCAAGTGGAGTTCAAATGTTATATCCTACACCATCTAAAAGAGCAATAGAACTAGGAGGAGAACCTAGTAAAGAGGATATGAAAGAATATAATATGTGCAAGACAGAAGAAGAACTAATGGCTTTTGTAATCAGAGATTGCAAAAAGTCTGGAAGTAAGTTAATTAAAAAGGAGGTCATACAATGAATAAAGAGTGTAAGCATGAATGGCATTTTGTAAGAGAATTTTACTTAGATGATATAGGAAACTATATATTTAATAGAACACTACCAGCTGGTAATTACTGCAAATTTATTTGTTCTAAGTGTGGAAAAATTAAATATATTAAAGAGGTAACTGAATAATGGGAACATTTGATGATATTTTAAATTTTATCATTCCACCAGCAGTTTATGCTTTTTTAATTTATTTAATATACAGAATTCCAATAGTAACGGAAGGAATAAATAGATTAAAAGATTGGTGGTTAAATAAAAGAGAAAAGAATACAGGAACTGAAACAACAACATTGAGGTCAATTAACTATGAGTGAAATAATAGGTAGAATAAATAGAGAGAAAGGATTTGAATACAGAATAGATAAAGATGGTAATGTAACCAAAGAAAAATATTCATGGTTTAAAGATAGAACTACTTTAATTATGTTAGTAATAGTTATTTTAGGAGGTTTATATTATATGGAAATGAAACAATCTGTAACAAGTGCAGATAACTTTGATGAATATTGTACACTTTATATGGATTTAAGAGAAGAATATATTTTAAATAATCCAGACAAAGAAGTCAATATTAAAAATGTCTTAGAATACTATGAACTAAATAAATATGATTTAAGTATTAAACTTAATCTTTCAAATGGATAAACAATTATTTTTCTATCTATTTTTATTAGTTAAATTAAAAGAAAACACAAAATCTAAAGTTGTTGATACAAAGTATTTAAAAGAAGAAATAAGTAGAATAGTAGTAAGAAAAGGTGGATTTCCAAGTCGTATGGTTAAGTATTTAATAAATGATTTAGTTAAATTAGGATTAATAGAGAGAAAGAATAAAGTTAATTTGTTTATTTTAAGTGAAAACAACTGCGAAAAAAAGATTAAGAATCTAATAGAATTCGCTTAGTTTGGTTAGGGAGATACTATGTTTTGGTAGCTTGGTGCATCTTCACCTTGCAGAATTTGTATCTCCCACCATTCTTTCTTGTAGATTATACGAACTTATTGTTTATATATCTTTCTATGTCTAAAAGTTTTCACCATTTTAAAATGAAAAGAACTATTTATATATAAGTTACAATTAAATAAATAATGGAAAAAAGAAGTGTAAAAGATTTAACCTCAAAAATAGATTTTTACTTTACTGTGCTTTCTCTCTTAAAAGACAATAAAAACTTAACTCAAATTTCCAATCAATTAAATATTTCTAAACAAAAATTAAACTATTATATAAGTAATTTAAAAAGATTTGGATTTATAGAAAAGAAAGGTTATGGAGTTTGGGAAGTATTGAGAAGTAAAAAAATTGACCTTGAACACGCATTAAAATGGAACTCTAAAAAGATTAGAGGTCACGCATTTATCTGGAAAGTAAAATCCAAGCAATTTAACTGGATTGAATTATTAAATAAACATAAAATAAACTACTCTTTGGTTAGAGGTTATACACCTAGAATGTTAATAAACAATCAAAAAGTCTGGCTAGGAAAGGATTCTATAATAATTTATGACAATCGTTCTTTCTATGGTCCAAATGCTGCTCAATCAAGAAAGTATGCTGTATTTGGCTTAAAATTAGTTCTAGAAGCATTACAGAAACAATTAGATATTAGTTTAGGAAGATATTTGTTTAAACCAGTTAGAGAACATTATGGAATGATTAAGAATGAATTAGCTAGACAATATAATGACAAAGGAGATAAACTAATTGTAAGAGATGATTTAGATGGAGAATGGCTTTGGATTGATGATTCAGAGGGTATGTTAGGAGAATTAGAAACAGGAGGAAAAGGAATAACTAAAGATAGAGTTGCTTTGAATATGGAAGTTCAAAGATGGTACAATGATATGAAGAAAACTAACTTTGAAGTAACCCCATCATTTCTTATGGAATCAATAAATAAATTAGTTAGTAATCAAGTTTATATGGATAGAAATATAGTTAAACACTTTGAAGTGTTAGAAAACATAAATAAAGCAATAAATGAATTAAGAGAAGAAATAAAGAAAAATGGTAACAAAAACAGTATATAATAAATTCACAGAAACAGAAGAAAGAACAGCATTAAGTGTTTTATTAGGATTAAGACAAAAATTTGCTTTACAATTAAATGAAGAAATAAATTATACTCCTAAAGAATTACATGAAATGATTTCTTATTTGTTAAAACAAGTTAAAAGAAAGAAAATAAATCAAGTAGATTTAGCTTATGCAGTTAATCCTCCAGAAAAAATACCAGATGAAGTTTGGGGAATAGTAGATAAAGCAGTTAATCGTTCTAAAATAAAAAGATATAATTGGAAATTAGTTCTTAATGGAAATACATTAACTAAAGAAATACTTTTATTGAAGAAAGATGGAAAAGATGTTTTAGAAGCATATAATATATTATTAAACGACAAAAGAATAAATCAATTTATAGAAGAACATCCATATGAAAAAGAAGATATTTTAAAAAATATAGAAATATCTGTTCATGCAAGATATGGAGAAAATAATACAGCTAAGAAAGTTATGGAAATTTTGTAACTTTTAAATTGTTACACATATTTAAATAATACATATACATAGAAAAAACATGAAAGAAGAACTTAAAGAAATAATTAAAGAAATGAAGGAAGTAATTAACGACGAGAAGTTAAATATCTTAGATAAAGATTTACTTGAATTCTCAATTAGAATAATGAATACAAATATTATAACAATAAATAATTCTAGAAAGAATTTACTTAAAAATGAATTAAGTCCAAGAGAATATTTAGAAAATACAGGAGGAAATGAATTAGCTACTAAGAATCAAATATATGCTTTAAAGAAAGCTGGAATAGAAATTAAAGAAGGATTAACTAAGAAAGAAGCTTTCTTATTAATTAAAAACATAAAAGAAAAGTAATATGCAACAAGGGGTGATACTAGAACAAGCAGATAGAGAAAAATTAATTAGTTTAGGATATTGTGAATGTCCAGATTGCCATAAACTATTCAAAAGTTTAGAAAGATGTAAAGATGGAAAGAAAAGATGTAAGAAATGTGAAAAGAAAAGACCAACAAATAGATTTTACAATCCTTTATATGATAAAAGAAAAGGATTCATAGGTAAATTTAATATTAATAGTCAAGAGTACAATATGTTAATTAAAAAATACTTGAAACAAGGATTAGATTATCAGACAGCAAAGTCTAAAGTTAATTATGATATTAAATGTATGCAATCAAATAGATTCAAAAAAGTAATAGAAGCTAAGAACTTAGAAGTAAAACAAAATCAAGATAAACAATTAAATAAACAATTTTTAGAAGGATTAGGAATATGAATAAGATAATAAATAAGGTAGGATGGCACGAACAATTTAAAATAAGAATAGCAAATTCAGATAAGAGTTTTGAAAAGCACGAAATTATCAAGACTCTATTAGTAATGAAGTTGATAGAAAAGAATAGGAGCAATAAGTCTTGGATTAGAATTTATACAGAATGGGATTTATTTGAAGATACTATTTGTGATATATATTTTGAAGATATTAAAAATAAAGTATGTTATGCTTTTGAAATACAAAAGAAAATAGATACAGAATGGACTAACAGAATAGTTAAGAAATATAAAGATTGGGAAGTATTTGGATTCAATTCAGCAAATTTAATAATAGTTCCTATTCAAAAATTAAGTGATGATTTAAATATTCTAAGTACCCAATTAGATGAATACATCTTTTAAAAATGAAAAAGTGTGCAATATGCAAAAGAGAAATACCCAAAGATAGAGGTAAGAATGCAATTACTTGTTCTCATATTTGTTCAATTAAATACTTAAGAAATAAAGAATATCAAAAATTACATAGAAAAAAGAGAGATGAAGAATCAAATAATAGATGTCCAGTTTGTAATAAATTAATTGGTAAAAATTCAAAACATTGTGTCAAACATAGCAAATGAACTTTTATAGATTTAAACAAATAGTTTTGTGTAACTAAATAGTGAATAGAAAGATATATAAATAACATATACATATGAATAACATGGAAATAATTAATAAAAACAATTTACTTTCAGAAATTAGAAGAATAATTAAAAAAGAATTAGATAAACAATTACCTAAATCTCATGTAAACAAATTATGGGAATATCTTAATTTACAAAATGAAAGAATCAAATGTTTAGAAGAAGAAGTTAAAGAAAACAAGTATTTAAAAGAACAATGTAGAATCATGGAAAAACAATTACTAAAGAATCCAATACGCAAGTCAAGACAAATTTTTCACAAGAATGTGAAAACTAAAGGGAGGCAGATATTTAGAAAATGAATGAAGAAGAAATAAGAAAGAATATATTAAGAGAAATTGTTGGAAAAAAAGATTTAAGATTAAAAACCAAGTTTTTATCTGTTGAAATGAGAAGGGTTTTTCCAGATATAGAAAAAGCAATTAGTATGGGAATTAAAGAGGGTTTCCAAAAAGGCAAACTTGAACAGAAGAAAGAAGATAATAATATTTTAATTAAATATTCTAAATTAAGATTATATAGAAGTAAGAGTTGTCAATTATTAATTAAACAACTCCAAAAAGAAATTGGGGGTAATGAGAAATGAATGATAAGTTTATTTTAGATGCTTGTTGTGGATGTAGATTATTTTGGTTTGATAAACATCATCCTAATGCAATTTATATAGATATAAGGGATAAGGATAAAGGGTTTTATGAATATAGAAAGAATTGGGAATTACACCCTGATAAGATAATGGATTTTAGAGAATTAGAGTTTCCTGATAAGAGTTTTAAATTAGTTGTATTTGACCCACCACATTTATTTGGGAAACCTGATAGTTGTAGAATGATTAAGGCATTTGGTTGTTTAAATAAAGAAACTTGGAGAGATGATATAAAGAGAGGTTTTGATGAATGTTGGAGAGTATTAGATGATTATGGAGTTTTGGTATTTAAGTGGAATGAAGCAAGTGTAAAGAAGAAAGAGGTTTTAGAATTAATTGGAAGAACACCTTTATTTGGTCATCCTAATGGAAGTAAAATACCAACTCACTGGTTTTGTTTTATGAAAATTCCAGAAAAAGAAATTGAGGAGGAAAATTGAATGAACAATAAAGTAAAACAAAAGAGTATAACTTGGAGAGAATTAGCTTATTGGTTATCAGGAATAATAATAGGAATTTGTGCTACTATTTTATGGGGGAGGATGTTAAAGGTAATATGAAGAAAACCTCGGAGGAAAAACAAGATGAAAACTCTTAAACAATATTTGAAATGTGTAGGATGTGAAAGTGAGATTTATGAATGTTATGAATATCAACAAATGGGTTTTGATGCAGGTTTAGAATTTGGAGAAGAACATTTGAGTTTCTTTGCAATAGATAAAAATGGTAAATTTATTGTTCCAGTATATTGGAGGGGAAAACAAAATGAATGAAGAAGAATTGAAAGAACCAAAATTAATATGGAAAGGAACGACAGCAGAAGCACTTAGATTAGGAAAGGTAACTCAAGAAGATGTAGATAGATGGAATAGAAATGATGTTGAGGGAGAGAGTTTTAGTAATGGTTATGATGAGGGTTTCCAAAAAGGCAAACTTGAACAGAAGAAAGAAGATAATAATATTTTAATTAAATATTCTAAATTAAGATTATATAGAAGTAAGAGTTGTCAATTATTAATTAAACAACTCCAAAAAGAAATTGGAAGATGATAAACAAAATAATATTAGGAGATTGCATTGAAGAATTAAAGAAACTTCCAGATAATTCAGTTGATGCTATAATAACAGACCCACCTTATGGTTTAGAATTTATGGGAAAGGATTGGGATAAATTTAAGGAAGGAAAGAATATTGCTGGTGGAACAACAGGAATAGGAACACCTTTTGGAAGAAGTAAACCTCTTAATTCTGTTTATCAATATGGGTTAGAGGAAAAGAATCAACTACAAAAGTTTTGCTTTGATTGGGCAACTGAATGTTTAAGAGTTCTAAAACCCGGAGCATACCTTTTATCTTTTGGTGGAACAAGAACATATCATAGAATGGCTTGTGGAATTGAAAATGCTGGATTTGAAATTAGAGATTGCATTATGTGGGTTTATGGTTCTGGATTTCCTAAGTCATTAAATATTGGAAAGCAAATTGATAAAATTCAAGGAAATGAAAGAGAAGAAATAGAAGAGGAACATTGGGGAAGAAAAAATAGAAGTTATGAAACCGATGCAACAGTATTTAGTCAAAATCGTGTAGATGATAAGAAAGATGGTAAAAGAATAATAACAAAAGGTTCTTCAGAATGGGAAGGTTGGGGAACTGCATTAAAACCAGCTTGTGAACCAATTGTAGTTGCAAGAAAACCTTTATCTGAAAAGAATGTTGCTTTGAATGTTTTGAAATGGGGAACAGGTGGAATAAATATAGATGAGAGTAGGGTGGGTGTAAGTGAAAATGATTTAGAAGCTATGCAGAAAAAAAATGATAGTTTCAAGGGTGCAAATAATAAGGAATATAACGGAATACAATTTGTAAACAAAGATAGGAATTTAGAGGTAAACACACTAGGAAGATTCCCAGCAAATATAATTCTTGACGAAGAAGCTGGTAAAATGCTTGATGAACAAAGTGGAATTAGTAAAAGCACTAATAAGCCAAGAAATAATAAGCAAAGTGTTTATGCTGAATCAGAAGGAAGAAAGTATGGAAAATATAATGATTGTGTTTCGTATGGATTTTCTGATATAGGTGGAGCATCTCGCTTTTTCTATTGTGCAAAGGCAAGTAAGAGTGAGAGAAATTATGGATGTGAAGAATTACCAGAACAACAATTAAGAAAAGAAGATAATAGTGCAAAAAGTTTAGAGATTTTTTCAAATCAATATACAGAAAGTTCAGAAAATCCAACAGGTAGAGGAAAAACACCCTTACATAGAAATAATCATCCAACAGTTAAACCAGTTGCTCTAATGGAATACTTAATAAAATTAGTTTCAAGAGAAAATGCTATTGTATTAGACCCTTTCTTAGGAAGTGGAACAACTGCTATTGCTTGTTTAAAAACTAATAGGAAGTTTATTGGAATTGAGAAAGAACCAGAATATATCAAGATTGCAGAAGCAAGGATTAAACCTTATTTAGAACAGAGGAAACTCTTATTGGAGGAAAAGCAAAATGACACACCTTAAATCAAGATTAGAGTTTAGATTATCAATAGCAAGGAAAGAACCATTAGAAGTTGTAGCAAAGAAATGGGATAAATATATGGAAGATTACGATAACTTAGATGAACCAACTATATGCGATAAGGTTCATAATAGAGAAGCGTTTTATATGTATATGAATTATAAAAGTAAATGTAATAGGGAGAATAATGGAAAAAATGAAACTTACAAAACAACAACAATCAGAAAAGAATAGAAAGTATTATCAAGCAAATAGAGAGGATATAATAAAAAGAATAAGAGCTAATCAAATTAGAGATAATTATGCTTTAGAGAAAACCGCAAAACAAAGAATGATAAGATATATAAAAAGGAAGACAAGAAAGTATTTTCCATTAGAAGATAAAAGGTGTGATTTCTGTTTTAATGCAGCAACAGAACATCATCATAATACCACACCAATAGAATTTGATAAGTTTAATTATGTTTGTCATAAACATCACGTTTTATTACACGAGAAGGAAAAAGAAAATGTTACATAAAAACCATCCTAGATATAAACCAATGAAAGGATGGTGTGATAGATGTCATAAGAAATTTCAAAGAAAGACAAGAGGAGAGAAACTTTGTGAAAAGTGCTGGGAAATTAGGAGAAAGAAAAAATGACAAGAGAGAAAGATAAGCCATGTTTAATATGCAAAAAACCATGTTATGGAAAAGTATGCAGAAATTGTCTTAAGAAAAATAAATATAGTGGATTAAGTAGGAGGAGAAAATGATTCAAGAAGAATTAAATAAAACAATAATAGAAGTATGTTTGAAGATAGCAAAAAGAGGAGAAGGTGCAATAATTTTAGTAGGTAATCAAGAAAATAAACCATTGGTTAAACAAGAAGTAAAACCATTTAATGTAATGGAAAACCCTAAACTCCTAGAATCATTAGCATTAATGGACGGAGCAGTTATTGTAGATAAGTTTGGTTTAATGCAATATTACGGAACTATGTTGAAAGTAAGTAAGCTTTCTATGATTAAAAATTTTGGAACAAGACATCAAAGTAGTTTGAGTGCTTCTATGAAAGAAGGTAATAAAGTTTATGTTGTTTCAGAAGAAGATAACAAAGTAAGAATATTTCAGGATGGAAAATTGGTTGTAGAAATTGATGGAAGAACTAAGAATATAGAAAAGCAAGTTCCAGAGATAAACAATATTATGGAATCTATAGGATGGGGAACAGCAAGTTTATTAGGTGCAGGTATAGTTGCTCCTGCTATAGGCATTGCTGCTATTCCTGGAGTAACAATATTTGTTGCAATTACAGGTGTATCTTATTTTATTAAAAAGTTGAAGAAATACGATTTGATAAAATAAATTTGCATGAGGTGGCTATGGGAAAACAAGAAGTGATAGATTATCTAATAAAAAAGAAAAGTCCAGCAACACAAAAGGAAATGGCAGAAAAACTTAGAATAGGAAGAGCGAATATATCTACATCTTGTAGAAGCTTAAAAAAAGAAAATGCAATAATAATAACTCCTGCAAGAAGAGGATGCTTCACAGAATATATGATTTCTCTTAATCCAATTTATATGCGAAGAAAATTTTAATTTAAAAAAGTTTAAATAATTAAAAAAGAATGGAGAAGGAGGTATAACATTAATATGGAATTACAAGAAGATAAATTTGCAAGGTGGATTAGGACTCATAGAGCTTTTTGGTGTTTAATTTTATTTGTTATTGGAATAGCTATGGGATTTTTAACTCCAGCTCATAAGGAATATGGTTTAATCTATGGTTCATTTTTTGTAGTTACAGAAATATTTGCAGGAGGTTCTGGATCTTCATATGGCTAAAGGTGTTTTGAAAGGAACTGTCTTAGGAGAAGCTATAGATAAACTTAAAGAGAAAAAGGCTCTAAGAGAAGCACAAAAAGCAGCAAAAGGTTCTGGGACTATTACTATTGATACAAGTACAAATGTTGTAGGATATACTCCTCCAGAAACAAAAAAAGGAGATAAACCTGTACTTCCACCACCAACAAGTTCAGGAACTGAAACAACTTCAGGAAGAAGTAGTGGAGGAAAGATTATTTCTACAGGAAAGACTGTAACGCTTCCTCAATCTACTTTAGAAACCCCAACATTATCTGCTGGAGGCTTAGAAAAACCAGTTGATATAAAATTAAATAGAAGCGGAGGAATAACAGTAGGAAGTAGAACATATGTTGGAAATGCTTATATTTCAGAATTAGGTATGACTGCAAATCAATATAGAAATAAGTTAAGACAAGAACTAATGCAAAAAGGATCTATTCCAACAGGAACAGGATATGGAAGATTTTCTTATGAAACTCAAACAGGGATAGAAGAGATTTCTCCAGGAGAAAAAATTATTTATGATATATATGGAAATACATCAGCTATTACTTCAGAATTTTTTGGTAAAACATTTAAAACAATAGATGAATATAATGCTGCAATAGATAGATATAATAAGAGTACAGAATCAGAAGGAGTTTATTTAGGAAAACAAAGTTCATTAGAAACTCCAACAAAGGTTATAACAAGAACAATAAAAGACAAGAAAGGAAATACATATACTTATTTTGCAGATGGAACTTATCAGGTAAAAGATAAGAAAGGAAGAGTTTGGTTTGGAGAGTATGACTTAAGAACAGGACAAATTCTACAATCTGGAACAGTTGAACCAGTAACTCCTGAAGATGTATTTACGGTTGTTAGTGGTGGAACAGCATTGGCTAAACTTCCTTTAAAAAAGGCTTTAACATTTACATTTAGTAATGTATTAACAACTCCAGTAAATATTGCTTATGAACGTGTTTATCAACCAACAACTAATGTGGGTAAATTTTTAAAGGCAGCAGCAACAGGAGTTGCTATAACTAGAGTTCCAACCTTAGGAGAAGCTTATTTGGCAGACTTAACTAAAGCGGTTATAACCAAACCCAAACAAGTTGTAAAGGCAGCAGTTGAAAGCCCTGCCGAAACTTTAGGATTTGGAGTTGGAGCTGGTTTATTAGGAAGGGGATTAAACTTAGTTGAATTACAATTTAGAGGTATTAAGGTCGAGAAGATAAATCTTCCAGGATATGGAGAAGTATTTATCCAAAAAATTCCAAAATATAAAGATATTGTTTGGATTAAAGGTACATTTGCCCAATCTGAAAAAGTTGGAATAATGGAACAGATTAATAGATTAAAAGGAAGAAAAGAAAGAGTATTTGTTCAAGTTTCTTCACAAGGTATTCCAACTAAAGTATTTTCAAACACTAAAAATATGGGCTTTGAAGTTACTCAAGTTTCAAACCCTATGAGAGGATTATATCAAGCTCCACCATTTAAATTCCTAGAAGGTTACAAAAATTTAATAAATACAGATTATGGAGCATTAAGTTTTTATGCCTCTGCTTCAAGAAGAACAATATTACCCAATCCTCTTGAATTATTAAGAAGCAGCTCTAGAGATGTATTTTCTACACAAAGACCTTTTGAATATATTGAAAGAACTTACAAAGGGATTGAAACTCCAAAGTGGATTTCAGAAGTTGCGAATGCTATGAAAGAAGGAAAAGATATACCAAAACAGCATAAATCTTTAGTTGATAAATTATATAAAGAGTTTCTAAACACCCCTATTGAATATAAAGGTAAATTTTATAAAGGTATTGAAAAGGCAAATTTACTTAATTATCTCAATCTTAGATTAAGAGGAAGTGGAATAAAACTAAAAGTTTATTCAGCTCTTTTAGAGTATCAAAATAAAAATAAAGTAAGTTTAGCAGGAGGAGCTGAAAATTTGTCTGGGGTTGTTCCTTTTGGACCAGAATCACAGGTTGTAAGAGCTTTAGGTACTAGATTCTTTGCCAAATCAATAAAAGATTTAAGAAAAGGAGTAAAACCATCTCTAACAGGAAAAGTAGTTGAATTATTAACTGGAACTAAAAGAGGACAGAAAGTTGCTATGATAGAAGGACAAATGGTTGAAATACAACCCGTCAGAAGTTTTGAAGGTGGAAAAAGATTGCCTAAGGGAAAGAAATTATCAAAATTTAAGCCAGAAGAGTTTGAACCAACATTAGTTGATAGGTTGATTAATAGAAGAAGAGAAGGAGTAAAAAGACCAGTTCCAAGACCATTTGTTTCAAGATATACTCCTAGAGAAGATACCTATGATAGAAATCTTAGAAGAGTAAATGATTTATTACGTCCAGAATCCAGAATTGAAAGAGTTGAAAGACCAAGAATAACTCCAAGAACTCCAAGAGTTACATTAAGACCAAGAAGACCTAGAACTCCTAGAGTTGAACCTCCAAGAGTTACATTAAGACCTAGATATCCAAGAATAAGACCTCCAAGAAGAAAGAAAACTCCAGAAACTCCAAGACCTCAAAAATTAACTCCTAAAGAGATACAAAAAATTAAAAAATTAAAAGAAAAGCAATTGAAAGACGGATACTTAACGATGCCAACAGTATACGACGAATTAATCGGAAGAGTCGGAAGAACAACAACTAAAAAAATATCAGGATTTGAGGTTTCAAGAATAGCTTAGAACTCTCAGGAACTTTAGAAGACAAAGAATTATGGGAAAAAGAATATGGAAGAAAAAATAAGTAAAGAAAAAATAAAAGAAAAGATATTGGAAGCTATAGATATTGAAAATAGGCATCTCAGTATCAGAGAATTAACAATTATTTTAAAAAGAAATTATAAGATAATTAGGAGTGAACCAGTCATTAAAAGGTATTTGCAAGAATTAGTAGAAGAGGGGGAGATATACGAGGAATAAAATGGCAAGGAGATATGGGAGGACTACAACAAGAACTCCTGCAAGAAGAACAAGGGTAACATTTAGAGCAAGAACCCAGAGTGGCAGTAGTAGAAGAATAAGTTTTTTAGTAAGGAGAAGAAGGAGATAATGAAAAATAAAACAAAATTAAAAGAAAAGCAATTGAAAGACGGATACTTAACGATGCCAACAGTATACGACGAATTAATCGGAAGAGTCGGAAGAACAACAACTAAAAAAATATCAGGATTTGAGGTTTCAAGAATAGCTTAATATTCTCTTGAAAAATCTTTTTGAAAAAGTTTAAATAATGTCCTTGGAGATTTATTATATAAATATTTGGAAAATTTATAATGGAAACAGATGTTAAAAGCATTAATAAAAATATAATTGGAGTTATTTAGCAACATGGAGAGATACAGGTTCAACAGCTTCACTAGTAATGGTAGATTCGTTAGGCAATTCAACAACTTTCTTAAGTATTCTAATTGTTATTAGTTTTGCAGTTGTAATTTTAACATTGTTTAAACCTTCTGTAAATACAAACCCATTAGGAAAACCACATTATTAATTTACTCGCTATATTTAAAAATAGAACTTTCTTAGATTAATTATCTCATTATGGAAAACCAACAAGACTCTTATCAAAACTACGGTGGTAATGTTGAACCTTCTGATTCATTTCTAAAAGCAATGATTGAAGTAGAAGAAACATTAAATAAGTTTGAAATGGAAACATTGAGAAGAAAAAGATTAAGAGTTGATTTAAAAACAAAAACTAAAACATGGGTTCCAATGGCTGCAGGAGTTAGTCCAATTTGTAATGAATTAGGTATTTCTGAAATCTTAGGATTGTTAAGAGGTAAGGCAACAGTTATTGGAAGATTAACTAAAAAAACGGATCAAGAAACCATGAACGATATGTTTCAATTTGATAGAGTTTTAATTGAATTATTTGCTTCAAGAGCAGATGATTGGGAATTAGATGAAGAATTAGCAAAGGCATTAAAAGAAGCTTGTGTTAGTTTAGTAGAAGATATTGTATTCTCTTCAAGAAATGGTTTTACTGCTATGAATTTAAAATCATCATACCATAGAAGTGAAAGTTCAAATGTAAATTCAGAAGTAAATCAAATACAAAAAAGAGGTATTTTAGGTATAAAAACTTAAATAATTAATATGCCATCAGGAGCAATTTCAGAATTAGGTGCTATAGGAGGTGGAATTATAACTAAGATACTTGGAGCTATTGGTATTATAGTTTTTGCTATTGGTTTATTTTATCTTGTAAGATGGATACAAAAAGGTACTAAGAAACAGAAATCATTCACTATAACCGCAGTTATTGTTGATTTAAATGGGGTATTTGATTTTGATATGTTAGCTTTTGTTAAATCTGAAGAAACAGGGATGTTAGAGATGATATTTAAAAATAGAAAGACAGATTCCTTACCTCCAATTCCAAAACATCTTGTAAAGAATGGAAATGTACTTCTACTTAATTATGCTCCAGGACATTACTGTGTCATAGACACTTTTGAAACGGTTTATAATTTACAAAGAGGCAAATGGGAAATTGTTCCTTTTAATCTTGGAATGAAGAAATATATATTGTCCAAACAAAGAGAGATAATAAATAAAGCAGAAGCAAAAAGAATGAAATGGGAACAATATGCTCCTTGGATAACTTTAGGTATTGCTGTTTTGGCTGCAGTACTTCTTACAGCATTTCTTTTCTTTGTTGGTGCTAAATTAGAGGCAAAAAACATTGCAGCAAGATCTCTGGAATGTCTTGGGGGTACTGTTACATGAAAATTAAAATATTAAAATATAAATTACATAGAGGACCAACTGTGAGGGTACAATCTCATAATAAAATAAATGGTAAATGGATTGAAAACCAAAGATATGTATGGCATAAGAAGGTTGCAAATGGAGAAACTATCTTAATGCATGAGGTTTTATATCATAAAGAAAAGGAGGTTGAAAGAGAATAATGGCAAAGAAACAAGCTTTAAGCCAAGGAACTTGTGTATTTATAGATGAGGTTGGAGCAATTAAAGTAAGGGTATTTAATATTCTAAATGTTGAAGAAGATAAATTAGTTATTAGCTTTGTAGATAACATCCAAGAGCAATATAAGATACCTAAGAAATACGTAAGAGCAAAGAGAGTAATGATAATTAAAGATTCTTCAGGAAAGATTTATGTTCAAAATCCAGATAATTGGAAGAAAATTGATTTAAAATCTAAAGGGATTAAAGAATTAAGATTTAATTTACAAAACTTCTCTTTACAAGAAAGCAAAGCATCTATACATAGATGGACTCTTCCTAAAGATACTATTGCTAAATTAGCTCCCTTATTTAAATTGTTAATGATTTGTATTGTTATAGGAGTAATAGGATGGGCTGCATTGAAGTTTGGAACTTATGTTTTAGATGTTGTAATGAAATCAAGAGTTATGGATTGCTCTCAATTAATTCCTCAAGTACAAATACCTATTGGAACTACAAATCCAATAATTAATACAAGTATAACAACACCCATAGGAACATAAACCATTTGAAAAAATTTAAATAATACAAAAAGAGGATAAAATAAGATAAAATGAAAAAAATACTATATGTAATTATCTTAGGGATATTTTTACTTAGTTTTATTTCTGCTTGGAACTTTGCTTCTTCTAATGATTATAGTTTAATAAACTGGACAAGATATACAACTTATCAGAATGTAACAAATTACACTGAAACAGACCCAGTATGGACAGCTGATAAATCAAGTTATGTTTTATTCTCAATACTAAACAATGGTTCATATCTAAATAAGCCTTATACAGATACATTCATTGCAAATTATTCCACATTCTTAACATTAATGCCATACTCTGCATGGAATGCAACAAATGAATCCTATGCAACATGGTTAGCATTGAATAATGGAACTTATGCAAATGTTCCAGAAACAGATTCATATTGGAGTGCAAATTACACAGCTTTCAATGAATCATGGACAAATACATTCAATGCAACAACAAATCAAACAATTACAAATGCAATAAACTCAATAGCTTCAATAGGTGAACCTAATTGGAATGCAAACTTCACAGCATTCAATGATAGTTGGAGTTCAATTACAAATGAATCATATTATTTAGCTTCAAATCCTTCTGGATTTTATAATTCATCATCTGGAATTGGAAATTGGAGTGCAGATAAATCTTCATATGTACTATTATCTATCTTAAACAATGGTTCATATCTAAATGAGCCTTATACAGATACATTCATTGCAAATTACTCAACATTCTTAACACACATAAATTGGGCTGAAGCAATGAATGGAACATTATTCCAAACTTCTCAATGGAATGCAACAAATGAATCATATTATTTAGCTTCAAATCCAAACCAATATTACAACATAACTTCAAATATAGGAAATTGGACAGCAGACAAGTCAAGTTATACATTACTATCAGTATTAAATAATGGAAGCTATCTTAATCCAGAAGGAACAGATACCTTTATAGGTAATTATAGCACATTTTTAACACATATTACTTACGATGATGTAATGAATGGAACACTTAAAGATTATTTTGATGGTTTATATATTGGAATAGGAACAGAAACAGAAAGTAAATGGAATGCAAATTATAGCACTTTTTTATTGAATAATATTTCAATAACAAACGCTTTAAATACAAAATTAGGTATTAGTCAGTGGAATGCAACTAATACAAGTTATGCTCTATTAACTGAATTGAACAATGGAAGTTATCTTAATGTAGATACAAATATAGGAAATTGGACAGCAGACAAAACAAACTATTACACAAAAACAGAAGTTAACGCTATAAATACCAGTATGAAGAATTATGTTGATGATCAGATAGTTTCTGGAGGATATAATGATGACTGGATAAATCAAACTATTTACAACACAACCCAAGTCAATGCAATTAACACTTCAATGAAGAATTATGTAGATAGTACATTTACAACTGAAAATTATGTAAATTTACAAAACACTTCACAAACTAATTTAATCAACTTAAATAATCAATCTGTAACAAATTACATAAATTCAGTTGCATCAATAGGTGAACCTAATTGGAATGCAAACTTCACAGCATTCAACCAATCATGGAGTACAACAACAAATCTATCATATGCAACTTGGGCTGCATTGAATAATGGTTCATATCTAAATGTTCCAGAAACAGATCCATATTGGAATGCAAACTACTCAATCTTCTTAACTCATGCAACTACTTCATATGTTGATGCTCAAAACGCCTCTCAAACTAACCTAATTAATTTGAATAATCAGTCAGTAACAAACGCTATTAATGCTGTTGCTGCAATAGGCGAACCTAATTGGAATGCTAATTATTCAATATTCTTAACACATGCAACTACAAGTTATGTTGATGCTCAAAACCTTTCAATGAGAAACTATGTTGGAATACAAAATCTTTCAATGAGAAACTTTGTTAGTTACGCAAATTACACTATGAAACAGTACGTTGATGCAATGGTTGCTTCAGGAATATATGATGATGACTGGATAAATCAAACTATTTACAATACAACTCAAGTCAATGCAATTAACACTTCAATGAAGAATTATGTAGATAGCACATTTACAAATGAAAATTATGTTAATTCTCAAAATACCTCAATGAGAAACTACGTTAATGCTCAAAATACTTCACAAACTAACCTAATTAATTTGAATAATCAATCTGTAACAAATTACATAAATTCAGTTGCATCAATTAGTGAACCTAACTGGAATGCTAATTATTCAATATTCTTAACACATGCAACCACAAGTTATGTTGACTTACAAAATACATCTCAAAATAATTGGATTTCTGGAGCTTACAATACTACTAGAAATAATTATGTTGCATTTGTAAATACTTCTATGAAAAACTATGCAGATACAAAATTATCTTTATCTGGTGGAACTATGACAGGAAATATATCTTTAGGAACAAGTGGAGTAAGATTAACTAATGGAACAGCAAATACAGCAGTAATATACCATAATGGAACAGGTTGGATAATAAGAGGATAAAATGAAATGGATAACAGCAATAATAATAACAACAAGCATATTCCTTTTTTCAGGAATAATATTGTTAAATGTAAATCAAATAGAAAAAATAAGTAATGGAGATGAAAAAGAAATGAAACAACAAATAATGGAAAAAACATTAATACAAGAAATAGAAGAAGCAAGAGATGGAGATAGTTTATTAACAATAAGCGGAATAGAAAAAGAGTTTATTTACGATGAAAAGACAATAAAAATAACAGATTTAGCAAATAATGAAGTAATAAATTATAAATTATTATCAGATTATAAACAATATGTAAATGTAGGTAAAGATGTATGGATAGCAGAAATAGAAATAGATTTTTTAAACACAGGAAAAACAGAAGTTTTTGATGAAATTGATTTTTATAACATAAAAGAAAATTATTCAAAAATAACAAAAGAATACAAATTAAAATACAAAACAGAATGGAATGATACAATATGTGAAGAATTATTAAAAGAAAAAATATGCTATACAGAATTAAAGACAAATTGGACAGAATTTAAAGATATAAACGAATTACCAACAAAGAAAGCAATAATAGGAATATTTACAAATGTAAATGAAGGTGAAAAAGGTGAATGGATATTAACTTCAAATGGTATAAAAATATATGAATTTGCAGAATTTGATGCAGTAACATACTGGGATACAAATATAAATTTAGGATTAACAGGAGATATAAATTATTTTGATGATTTTTTGTGGTTAATAGACGCATTAAGCGATAAAATATATACATTTTATACAAATGGGACAAGATTTGGGAATTCATCAGTGGTATTATCTGGAAAGAGTTGGGAAGGTATAGCAGTAATAGGAAGTTATGCGTATTTGTTAGATGGACAATCAGGGACAGATGAAGTTTATATCTGGAACTATCCAAAATGGACAGATACATATACTCATTGGAACCCAATAGACGCAAATGATGCAACAAGTATGATTGCTTATAATGGTTTATTATGGATACTTGACGCTGGAGATGATGAAGTGTATAAATTTTATCCAAATGGAACATATACAGGAATACATTTTGATTGTGGAAAAGCAGGGGCAGGAGCACCACAAGGTATAACTACAAATGGAACTTTTATATGGATATTAGATTCTGCGGATGATGAAGTGTATAAGTTTTATATGAATGGGACTTATACTAATTTAAAGTTTAATATTTCAAGCCAAAGTAAAAATGGGATAGGAATAACAAATAATGGAACACACTTTTTTATAATAGATGGAAATGATAACGCTTATGTATATGATATGG
>Ga0208940_1001333_pt1 | contig 26268 bp, 27 predicted proteins | sample AD_JPNNA6_MetaG_FD_184445 | JGI IMG/M metagenome (GOLD analysis project Ga0208940, IMG submission 184445) | Active sludge microbial communities of municipal wastewater-treating anaerobic digesters from Japan - AD_JPNNA6_MetaG (SPAdes) (version 2) | ecosystem: Engineered > Bioreactor > Anaerobic... | reverse complement strand
CAAGGGCGTTAAAACCGGAACGGTTGTGACAGTGGGGGAAAAAGAGCTGCTCACCAACGGCACGCTCAAAAGCCTCAGCGGATGGACGATCCATCGCTGGATGCAGCCTACGGGGGACAGGGGCGAGGTAACCCAGGAATCCGACGGGATTAAGTTTCGCAATACCGTCGGCAATACCCGGATGGGAATCATGCAAACGGTCAACGCTGATGTTTCCGGCGCGCAGAGATTGATCCTGAAGGCTGTGGTTAAAGCCGTGGAGCAGAATCTGACGGGAACCGGCTGGCAGGGCAGAGAAGCTCCGGTTGCAGTGATGGTGACGTACACCGATGTTGCCGGCGTGGTTCGCAACGGGTTGGGCAGTATGGCTAACCCAACGGAATCACAGACGAATCGGATGTTTTGGCACGGCTTCTACTATGCCAATCCCACCGGTAACAGCCAGACCTGGCACGGTACAAAAGTGAGTCAGGGGAGTTGGCACACCTATGAAGTCGATTTGATGTCGCTGAACCCGAAGCCGAAGATGATTCATGCCGTCGGCGCCGAGGGATCGGGCTGGCCGACCCGGGAGGGCAGAATTTCTTCGATCAGCTTAAAGTTTTACGGAACGATTTCCGGTAGATAGAATTCTTTCGTGTCGCCCGGTGATGGAGCGTTTTTTTGACTTGCCAAAGACGGGGAAGATGTTTTAAAAAACAGATCGTAAAGAAGGGATGGTTATCATGTCACTGAAGAAGGTATTCTCCATAGGCTGTATGGCGCTTTTGCTGATGGGGCTGGGTTTTATTTCGCCGGCCTATTCCGATGTTGACGGCAAAATCGACTGGGTGGACGGGTATGTTAGCGCCGTCGGATACGGCGGGGCGGCGAAAGGCAACATGGCTTTGTCAAGGCCCTTGTCCAGAAGAGCCGCCATCGGGGATGCCTACCGCAACCTTCTGGAAATCATCAAAGGCGTGAAAATCGATTCCGTGACCACCGTCGAAAATTTCATGGTCACCCAGGACATTATCCGGACGCAAATTGACGGAGTTGTCAAGGGCGCCAGAATCCATAAAGAAAAGTATGAGAGCCAGCCGGATGGGTCCCTTCTGGCAACCGTGGAGATGCGCGTGTGTATCAGCAACTGTCCCGGAACCACGACCCTGGTTCAGGCATTGAATGTGGAGCAGAAGGATGATGCTCCGTTCGTTCCGAGCAAAAGGCTGCAGGACATTCCGGTTGTCCAGACGCCTCCCCCACCCAAAGAATACACCATTGTCTATGACAAAACCCGTCCGGTTACCGGCATGGTGGTCAATCTGGAGGGACGGATTTTCGAGCGCGTGCTGCTGCCCGTGATCATCGTCGAGGAAGTAGGCGACTCGCCGGTTACGATCTATTCCGCCAAGAGTGTGAAGCCGGCGGTTGTCCGGACTCATGGCGTCGTGCGATACGCCGACAGCATTGATCAGGCTCGAAACAACACGCACCTGGGAGACAATGTGATGATTATCCCGGCGTCCAAAATTACGAAAGAAAACATGATCGTTCTGAGGGGGGAAGCGGCCCGCCTGATCAAAGAGACGACGGCCCACGGGAATGATTATCTGAGCGAGGCCCGGGTGGTGATTTCAGCCCAGTAACGGCTGCTCAGCGCAGATCGCATCGCCGGAAAACCATCTGTTAAATAGTGCTTGCATTGGCTGTTCGGGTGTGGTAGAGGCCATTCAACCATCACTGAAAGTTGTTTGCAGAAGTGGGCGCCCGCCCACTTTTTTATTTTCAGGGAAGACGGATATGTACGATGAATTAAAAGAGAAAATATGGCAATTGGCCGAGCCGGTCGTCCTTTCGGAAGGCATGGAGCTGATTCACGTGGAATGCGTCAAAATGCATTCGCGCTGGGTTTTCCGGTTTTTCCTGGACAAGGAAGGCGGCGTCACGCTGGACGACTGCACCAATGTCAGCAACCAGCTGGGCGATATTCTGGACGTGCATGATCTGTCCCGCGGGCCTTATACGCTGGAAGTTTCATCGCCGGGCCTGGATCGTCCGATCTCGCGCGATCAGGATTTTGAGAAATTCCTGGGCGCCAAAGTCAAAATCAGAACTCATGGTAAAATAGAAGGCATCAGGAATTTTCAGGGAACGCTCGCCGATTACACGGAAGAAGACGGCCGGAAGGTTGTTCGAATCGATATGGCGGACAAGCGCTACAGCATCCCGAAAGACGAAATCGCCAAAGCCAATCTGGTGGATGAGGATACAGCCATTGCGGAGTGAAAAAAACGCCGACAAGCTGAACAGAACCGCAGCCGCGAGAGAAATAAGGGAGGATTGGATCAATGTTGCAAGACCTTAAACGTCTGATCGAGCAGATGGGGAAGGACAGGGGGATCGACAAGCAGATTATCACGGAAGCCCTGGAGGCGGCCATGTTGACGGCGGCGCGCAAAAAACTGGGGCAGGATGTGGATATTGAAGCCCATTATAACGACGAGGCCGGAGAAATAGAGGTTTTCCAGTTCAAGACGGTCGTGGACAAGGTGCTTGACCCCGAAACGCAGATTGCTCATGAGGAAGCCCGGCGAACCCTGGATGAAGGCGCGGAACCGGGAGACTCCCTGGGGATGAAAATAGAAACCAGTTCATTCGGCCGCATCGCCGTGCAGATGGCCAAGCAGATTATCATTCAGCGGGTCAAGGATGCGGAACGGGACAATATTTACGATGAATACAAGGACCGCAAGGGCGAATTGATCAACGGGTTTGTTCAGCGGTTTGAAGGCGGCAATATTATCGTCAATCTGGGGCGCGCCGAAGGCGTGGTGCCGCCCATGGAACAGATTCACCGCGAGACCTACAAGCGCGGAGAGCGCATCCGCTCGTATCTTTTCGAGGTCAAGAAAAATACGAAGGGCGCGCAGATCATCCTGTCGCGCACGCACCCCGCTTTTCTGAAAGCCCTGTTCGAAGTGGAAGTGCCGGAGATTTCCGAAGGGCTCATTGAAATCGTCAGCGTGGCCCGCGAGCCGGGCAAGCGCGGCAAGATCGCCGTGAGGGCCAAGGATAAGGACATTGATCCGGTGGGCGCGTGCGTGGGAATGCGCGGGACGCGCGTGCAAAGCGTTGTTCAGGAGCTGCGCGGCGAAAAGATCGATATCATTCCCTACACCGACGACGCGGCAAAGTTCGTCTCCAGCGCCCTGTCTCCCGCCAAAGTCAACCGGGTGCTGATCGATGAGGAAAACCGCGCGATGACGGTGATCGTTCCCGACGACCAGTTGTCGCTGGCCATCGGCAAAAACGGCCAGAATGTTCGCCTGGCCGTCAAGCTGACCGGATGGAAGATTGACGTCAAGAGTGAAACCATGGCCGCCGAAAAGGACGAGGATGCCTATGCGTCGTTGACCCGGGTGCCCGGCATCGGACCGGCCATGGCGGAAAAACTTTTTGCCCAGGGCATTAAAAGCGCCGCCATGCTGGCGGCGATGGAGCCGGAAACGCTTTCCGCGATTCCCGGCGTCGGCGAAAAGACCGCCACGGAATGGATTGCCGAAGCCATTCGGCTTTTGGATGAGGAAACAAGCGATCGTCAACAGGGATAAATTTTTTTCAGGGCCCCACCATTTTATTTGAGGGAGTTTCGGGAATGTCGAAAAAGCGAGTTCACGAGTTGGCCAAGGAACTTGGTCTGGAAAATAAGGATCTGATTGCCCATCTGGAAAGGTTAGGCATTACGGTCAAGTCCCACGCCAGCACCCTGGAAGATCATGAAATCGAAAGGATCAGGGAAGACCTGCAGGCCACCTCCCCCAGGCAGGTTGTGGAAGAAAGAATCAAAACCACGGTAATCCGCCGCCGTACGGTCCGGACGCCGGTTGAAGAAACGCCGGAGGAAAAAGAAGAAAAACCGGAAGCCGAAAAGGCCGAACGGGAAGCCGCCGGAGCAAAAAAAGCAAAGCTCGAGGAGCAGCCTGCGGCCGCAGCCGTCGAGGGGGAACGGAAACCGGCGCCGGCGGAGGCCGCCAAACCGACGGTGCCCGAAAGTCCGGTTCTGCCGGAGAAAGAACCGGCTGTGGAAGCAAAGCCCGAGCAGCCGACGCCGGCTGCGCCCCCGGTGAAGCCCAAGGCGCCCCAGGTGATTCTTCCGGTCCGGCCGCCGATGATGTCCCGCCACAAAATCGTTCGGGCGGAGGAGAAAAAAGAGATCCCGGCCAAGGCGCCCGCCAGGCCCGGCGAAGCGCTCGCGCCCCCGGCGCCGGAGAAAATCGTCAAAAAAGAATTCGAGAAGCCCAAGAAAAAGGGCAAAGGGACGGTGGAAGTCCTGATCGGCGATGAAAAAGAAGTTCCGCGCCGCAAAATTCTTGAACGGAAAATTGATAAGAAATTAAAGCGGGTCGACGACGACCGGGAGGTTGTGTTCAGCAAATGGCGCGAAGACAGGAAATCCGCGCCCGTCAAGATGAAAAAAACCGAAATTACGGTGCCCAAGGCCATCAAAAGGCGCCTTCGCGTGGGAGACACGATTACAACCGGCGAACTGGCCAAGAGAATGGGCGTCAAGGCCGGCGAGGTGATCAACAAACTGATGGGAATGGGCGTCATGGCCACCATCAACCAGTCGATCGATTTTGATATTGCCTCGCTCGTGGCTTCCGAATTCAGCTTCCAGGTGGAACGGGCGGAGATGGAATTTGAAGATTCGATGCTGAAGCCGCAGGCGTCCGGAGAAAATCTCAAACCGCGGGCCCCGATTGTCACCATCATGGGCCATGTGGATCACGGCAAAACGTCGCTTTTGGACGCCATCCGTCAGACCCATGTGATCGACGGCGAAGCGGGCGGCATTACGCAGGCCATCGGCGCCTATCACGTCCATATCAATGACCGCGACATCGTCTTTCTGGATACCCCCGGTCATGAAGCCTTTACGGCCATGCGCGCGCGCGGCGCCCAGGTGACGGATATCGTCGTGCTGGTGGTGGCGGCGGACGACGGAGTCATGGACCAGACGGTGGAAGCCATCAACCACTCCCGGGTGGCGGGCGTGCCCATCATCGTGGCCATCAATAAAATCGACAAACCGGGCGCCAATCCGGATCAGATCAAACAGGCGCTGGCCGAACACGGTCTTTTGTCCGAACAGTGGGGCGGCGATACGATTTTCACCGAAGTTTCGGCCAAAAAGAAAATCGGCATCGAGGAGCTTCTGGAGATGATTCTTCTGCAGGCGGACGTGCTGGAACTCAAAGCCGATCCGGATCAGGCCGCGCGCGGCATCATTATTGAAGCCAAGCTGGACCGCGGCCGCGGCCCGGTGGCCACGGTGCTGATTCAGCAGGGAACGCTCCGGGAGGGCGATGCCTTTGTTTCCAAAACGGAATCCGGCCGCGTTCGGGCCATGATCAACGATCAGGGGCGCCGCGTAAAAGAGGCCGGACCGGCCATGCCGGTGGAAGTCATCGGATTTTCCAGCGTTCCCCAGACCGGCGCGGAATTCATCAGCGTGGAGGATGAAAAGAAAGCCCGGAACATCGCCGATTACTGGGTTCGCAAGACGCGTGAAAAGGAGCTTTCCGCTTCCTCCAAGATTACGCTGGAGCAGCTGTATCAGAAGATCAAGGAGGGCGTGAAAGACCTCAATGTCATTGTGAAAGCGGACGTGCAGGGCTCCATCGAAGCAATCTCCGACGCGTTCAAGAAGCTTTCGACCGAAGACGTACAGATCAAGATGATTCACAGTTCAACGGGCGCGATCAGCGAAACGGATATTATGCTGGCTTCCGCCTCCAATGCCATTGTGATCGGCTTCAATGTTCGTCCGGACAGCCGCGTGAGCGATCTGGCGGGGCAGGAAGGCGTGGAAATCAAGCTCTACGATATTATTTACAATGTGATTGCCGACATGAAGGCGGCGATGGAGGGCCTTCTGGAGCCGGAATACCGCGAAGTGGTCCAGGGCCGCGCCGAAGTCCGTGAACTTTTCCGCGTGCCCAAGGTGGGCATCATTGCCGGCTGCCATGTGACGGACGGCAAAATCACCCGCACGGCCGGCATCAAACTGGTTCGCGACAGCGTGGCGGTTTTTGACGGAAAAATCCTTTCCTTGAAGCGATTCAAGGACGATGCCCGGGAGGTGCTGGCCGGCTTCGATTGCGGCATCGGCATTGAAAGCTATAACGACATCCATGTGGGGGATGTGATCGAATCGTATATCACGGAGACCCTGGAAAGAAAATTGTAGCAAAGGTCGGCGATGATTATCGGCTACGGATGGATTGTTCTGAGGATTCCGGCATCCGGTTCTTTAAAGGCGAAACGGAGCGTTTTGAATAAAGTGATCAAACGCGTCCAGAATGAATTTAACGTTTCCATTGCCCAGGTGGGGCAACTGGATGATCATCAGTTTGCCCGGATCGGGTTTGCGATGACCGGCAATGAATCGCGTTTCATCAGCGGCAAGGTCGATCACCTGCTGCGCTTTATCGAAGAGTTGAACGTGGCGGATGTGATCGACACAAAGGTGGAAATGATGGCGGTTTCCGATTTCACAGAGGCGGCCTCCTGGGTAAAAGGCAAGTACGATGAATTTTAAAAGGGCGGACCGCGTCGGCGAATTGATCATGGCGGAAATGTCCGACATTCTGCTTCGGTCTGTGAAAGATCCCCGTCTGCATGCCGTGACCATTACGGCGGTCAAGGTGACGGATGATCTGCGCAACGCCAAGATTTACTTTGTCGAAATGGGCAAGGATGAATTAAACGAAGAGATGATGGCGGGATTGACCAGGGCCAGGGGATTTGTCAGACGGGAACTGGGCCATCGCCTGCAGCTTCGTTTTGTGCCGGAGATTCTGTTTGTGCACGATAAATCCTTCGGCTACGGCAACCGCATCGAACGGCTGCTGGCGCAAATCGCCCAACAGGAAGAAACCCATGATTAAGGATATTATTGCCGCCGTTGCCTCGGGAAAGCGGTTTCTCATCACGGCCCATGTCCGGCTGGACGGGGACGCTCTGGGATCGGAGCTGGCCCTGTGCCGCCTGCTTTCGGATCTGGGCAAGGAAGCGGTCGTCTGCAACCAGGACGCCACGCCCGGTCACTACCGTTTTCTGCCGGGGGCGGAGCGCATCGTTCACGATCCGGTCCGCCCGGAGCTGTATGATGTCGGTTTTGTTCTGGATTGTTCGGAACTGGAACGCGTGGGGGAAATTGCGGCGGACGTGGCCCGCATTCCAACCCTGATCAATATCGACCATCATGTTTCCAACGGCGGGTTTTGCGCGCTTCGGCTGCTGGACCCGAAGGCCAGCTCCACGGGGGAGCTGCTCTACCGGCTGATGCGCGAAATGCGCGCGGTGATGACCGGGGATATCTGCACGAACCTCTATGCGGCGATTTTGACGGACACGGGCGGTTTCCGCTATTCCAGCACCCGCCAGGAGACGCTCAGGGCGGCGGGCGACCTGGTGAAAGGCGGCGCCGATCCGCAGTGGATTTCCGAAAACATTTACGAGAGCGATCCCCCGGCCAAACTGCAGCTTTTGGCCCGCGTTCTGGAAACGCTGGAGATGGATCTGGATCTCGGGATTGCGTCCATGACCGTGACGGAAGAGCATTTGCGGCAAACGGGCGCGTCGATGGAGCACACGGACGGTTTCATCGATATTCCCCGCACGGTGAAGGGAATCAACATCGCGATGCTCTACACGCAAACAGGCGCCAAACAGTTCAAGCTGAGCCTGCGGTCCAAGGGCCGGGTCAACGTGGAAAAAATCGCCCGCCGCTTTGGAGGCGGAGGGCACATCAACGCGGCGGCCTGCCGGATCGAAGGCGACCTGGAAACGATCAAGTCCCGGGTGCTCCAAGCGGTTAAAGAAACATAAGCGTTTATGAACGGAATCGTGGTGATTGACAAACCGGCCGGGCTGACGTCCCACGATGTCGTGAGCCGGGTCAAAAAGATCCTGGGCGCGAAAAAGGCCGGGCATACCGGTACGTTGGATCCCCTGGCCACCGGTGTTCTGCCGGTCTGCGTTGGGGAGGCGACCAAACTGGCGCCGTTTCTGACGGCGGACCGCAAACGGTACCGGGCGACCCTGCTGCTGGGCGTCGAGACGGATACACAGGACATCCAGGGGAGGGAAACCGGAAGATCGGACCTTGTCCCCTCCGAGGAGGAGATCCGGACGGCGCTTCAGAGCCTGACGGGCAGGATTCAACAGGTTCCGCCGGCCTTTTCGGCGCTGAAGCACAAAGGCAGGCCCCTGTACAAATATGCGCGGGCCGGAGAATTTCCGGACGTTGCGGCGCGCGAGGTGGAAATCTTCGCTCTCGACGTAATGAGCATCGCCCATCCGCACGTGACCTTTGAAATTTCCTGCTCGAAAGGCACATACATCCGGACGGTCTGCGCCGATGCCGGCCGCGCGCTGGGCTGCGGCGCGTGTTTATCCGGATTGCGCAGGCTTCAAAGCGGTTGTTTCACCGAAGACATGGCCGCGCCTCTGGAAGAGGATGCGGCGGCGGCCCGGCCGGCGCTGCTGGAGAAAATGCTGCCGATGGCGCAGGCGCTGCCTTTTGCCGCGGCCGTTGAAGTCAGCGAACCTGCGGCCGGCCGGCTGCGGGCCGGATTTCAGCCGGACGCGGAGATGATGCGGGGCAATGTTCTTCCTTTTCTTGCGGCGGGAGATATGATAAAGTTCATCACTCCCGAAGGCGAGCTGGTGGCGCTGGCCGAAATGCAGATGCCGTCGGGCGATATCGCGAAATTAAACGGGAAGACCCGGATTGCCAGGATGCTCAGAGTATTCAACCGTTTGCATCCATGAGTGCCAAACATAAAAAAGGACATACTTTTGATAGGGAGGAATTGACGTGTTAACTTTGGAAAAGAGGAAAGCATTAATCGAAGACTACCGGCTTCACGAGAAGGATACCGGTTCGCCCGAAGTACAGATTGCCCTGTTGAGCGCGAGGATCGAATATCTGACCGAGCATTTCAAGACGCACCAGAAAGATCACCATTCCCGGCGCGGTCTGTTGAAGCTGGTCGGCCAGAGAAGAAGATTGCTGAATTATATCAAAGAAGATGATGTGGAACGCTACAGAAATATAATCAAGCGTCTGGGTCTCAGGAAATAGCACGAGCCATTCAAGGGCGGAAGGCAAAAGCATCACCGATTGGCCATGGTTTTAGTTGAACCCCGTGTCAATCGGCTTTTGCGTTTCGCCCTTGAATTTCCTGTTCCGGACGACAAACCCAAGGAAGGCGGAGGAAAGTGAATGAGTGACAATTTCAGTACGGATTTTGCGGGGCGTAATTTTATACTAAAGACCAATTACGTGGCCGCGCAGGCGGACGGTTCCGCGCTGGTGTATTACGGGGACACCGTGGTGCTGGTGACGGCGGTATCGTTGAAAAGCGTCAGGGAGGGCGTGGATTTTCTTCCGCTGACGGTGGATTATCAGGAAATGACGTTTGCCGCGGGCAAAATTCCCGGCGGCTTTTTCAAGAGGGAGGGGCGCCCCAACGAGCGCGAAATCCTGACATCGCGCATTATTGACCGGGCGATTCGCCCCCTGTTCCCCAAGGGGTATTATTCGGAAACCCAACTGGTGGCCACCGTGCTGTCCGTGGACAAGGAAAACGACGCGGATGTGGCGGCCATGATCGGCGCATCCGCCGCGCTCGAAATATCGGACATCCCCTTCAAGGGGCCGATTGCCGGCGTGCGGGTCGGCCGGATTGGAGGCGAGCTGGTCGCGAACGCGTCGCCGGAAAAAATGCAGGAAAGCGAAATGAACCTTTTTCTGGTGGGGCGCAAGGTTACGCCGAGCCGGTCGGGTCGCGCCTATGACGTCGAACTGGTAATGATGGAAGGCGAAGCCAGGGAAGTGCCGGAAGACATTATCGTCGATGCCATCAAATTCGGTCTGGAAGCCGTTCGGCCGGTGATCGATCTGCAGGACCGGGTGCGACAGGCGGTCGGCAAAGCCAAACGCAGCGTGGAAGAAGCCGCGCCGGATGAAGAACTGATCGCCCGGGTGCGCGAGGAGGCGCTGCCGGGCCTCCAAGAAGGCTACTCGATGCCGCGGAAACTGGAGCGGTACGGCAAGCTGGGCGACGTCCGGAGCGCCGTGGTTAAAAAAATCGGCGGCGATGACGCGGCGCTCTGCAAAAAAGTCGCGGCGATCATTGAACACCTGGAATCCCGTATTTTGCGGGACATGATCATTCAGGAGAAGAGGAGAATCGACGGACGGTCTTCGACCGACATCCGTCCCATCCATTCGGAAGTCGGCGTGCTCCCGCGCGCCCACGGGTCGGCTTTGTTCAACCGCGGTGAAACGCAGGCGCTGGCGGCGCTGACGCTGGGAACCTCCTCGGATGAACAGCGCATGGACTATGTCAGCGGCGAAGAACTTCGTTCTTTCCTGCTGCATTACAATTTTCCGCCCTACAGCGTGGGCGAAGCCAAATCGCTTCGGTCTCCCGGCCGCAGAGAAATCGGCCACGGCGCGCTGGCGCGCAAGGCGCTGATTCCCGTGCTTCCGCCGCCGGAGCAGTTTCCCTACACAATCCGGATTGTTTCCGAGATTCTCTCTTCCAACGGGTCGTCCTCGATGGCGACCGTCTGCGGCGGTATTCTGTGCCTGATGGACGGCGGCGTGCCCGTCAAAGATATTGTCGCCGGCATTGCCATGGGACTGCTCAAGGAAGGTGAAGATGTGGTCATCCTCTCCGATATTCTTGGTGATGAAGACCACGCGGGCGATATGGATTTCAAGGTTTGCGGCACGGAAAAGGGCGTTACCGCCATGCAGATGGACATCAAGATCGACGGTCTGACGGAGGACATCCTGCGCAAAGCGCTGGCGCAGGCCCGGGAAGGCCGCCTGCACATCATCGGAAAAATCCGTGAAACGCTGTCCGCGCCTCGTTCGGATATTTCTCTTTATGCACCGCGCATCACCACCGTGAAAGTGAAGGAAGACCAGGTCCGCACGGTGATCGGCTCCGGTGGAAAGAATATTCGCCAGATCATCAGCGAAACCGGCGTCACCATCGATGTGGAAGACGACGGGACCGTGACCATTGCGTCCGCCGACGCGGAAGCGGCGGCCCGCGCCGTGGCGATGGTCAAATGGCTCACCGAAGAAGCGGAAGTCGGAAAGATTTACCGCGGCACCGTCAAAAAGATCGTCGATTTCGGCGCGTTTGTCGAAATTCTGCCCGGCACGGAAGGCCTGCTGCATATTTCACAGATCGCCAAGGAAAGAATCGCCAAGGTGACGGACGTTCTGCAGGAGGGTGACGAAGTGATGGTCAAGGTCCTGGAGGTCGATAAGTCGGGAAAGATTCGCCTCAGCCGCAAAGAAGCGCTGGGCGCGGAAGTCAAATAGCGGTCCATCGGTTCCGAAACGTCATTCCGCGCCGGTTGTCCGCCGGCGCGGAATGCAATTCTTATTCTTTCATGGAAACCATCAACGTTCAGATTCGGAAAATTGCCGGCAACGAGGATCTTCCCCTGCCGGAATACATGACCCGTCTGGCGGCGGGAATGGATCTCTTCGCGGCCGTCGCCGCGGAGGAAACGATTTTGCCCGGCGCGCGCAAAAAAATACCGACCGGCATCGTCATTTCCCTGCCGGAAGGCTATGAGGCGCAGATACGGCCGCGCAGCGGCCTGGCGCTTCATCAGGGCCTTACGCTTTTGAATTCCCCGGGAACCATCGACGCGGACTACCGCGGCGAAATCGCCCTGATTGTCATCAATCATGGAGATGCGCCCTTCGTGGTGAAAAGGGGCGCGCGTCTGGCGCAGATGGTCGTCCAGAAAATTTGCCGGGTGCAGTGGGTTGAAGCCCTCCAACTGGATGAGACGCCAAGAGGCGAAGGCGGTTTTGGACATACCTGAGCAGCGGCCGGCATTTTGCATTTATCGTCAAACAGTGGTATGAAAGCGGTAAAATCGAGATGAACAAGACGGGCGCATGAAAAAATTCAAAGTTAAAAAAACCTTTCAGGAAATCAACGAGAAGATCAAAAAGGGGCGGGCCGTTGTTGTCACCGCCGAAGAAATGATTGACGTGGTGGAACGCCACGGCGATGTCGAGGCGGCGCGCCGCGTGGACGTGGTGACCACCGGAACCTTCGGCGCCATGTGCTCCTCCGGCGCCTTTCTGAATTTCGGGCACACCGCTCCGCGCATCCGGGCCTCCCGCGTCTGGCTCAACGACGTGCCGGCTTACGGCGGCGTTGCGGCGGTCGATTGCTATATCGGCGCGACGGAAGTCGTCGAGGGGGATCCGCTCAACAGCGTTTATCCCGGCGAGTTCAACTACGGCGGCGGCCACGTGATTGAAGATCTGACGGCAGGCAACGTCGTCAAATTGCGGGCCGAGGGGTACGGGACGGATTGCTATCCGTCGCGCAAATTTGAAAAAAACATCACCATCAACGATTTGCGCGACGCCTTTCTGTTCAATCCGCGCAACGCCTATCAGAACTATAATTGCGCCGTGAATCTTTCCGACACGACGATTTACACGTACATGGGCATGCTGCGTCCGCGCATGGCCAACGTTTCCTATTCGACATCCGGCCAGCTCAGCCCTTTGTTCAACGATCCCTATTACCGGACCATCGGCATCGGCACGCGGATTTTCCTGGGCGGTGCGCAGGGATTTGTCGCCTGGCCGGGAACGCAGCACAACCCCCATGCGGCCAGGTCCGCCAACGGCGTGCCGAAGGAAGGCGCGGGCACCCTGGCGGTGATCGGCAACCTGAAGGAGATGAGTCCCGAGTGGCTGACCGGCGCCAGCATTCTGGGTTACGGCGTTTCTTTGTTTGTCGGCATCGGCATTCCCATTCCCATCCTCGATGAAGAAATGGCGCGCTATACCGCGGTGAAAGATGAGGATATTTATGCCCAGGTGTATGACTACAGCATGGATTATCCCAAGGGCAATCCCAGGCCCGTGGCGGAAGTCAACTATCGGGACCTGCGCAGCGGAACCGTGATCATCAACGATAAAAAAGTCATTGCCGCGCCTCTGTCCAGTTACTACAAGGCCCATCAGATTGCCGAACTTCTGAAGGGCTGGATCGAAGCCGGAAAATTTCTGCTGGGAGAGCCGCAGCAGAATCTGCCCTCCATTCCTTTTCCATGATCCGACGGAAGGATAAATAGAGCAATAAATTTAATACTTATGAAATATCTTTGCTTGACTTTTTATGCTGATTGTAGTTTTTTAAAGCCACAGGGAAAGGCATTGGAATACGGATATTGAACCGGGAGTGTTGATCCATGAAAATCGGGAGATATTTAGTCGCCTTTGTTTTTTTCATGATGCTTTTGATCGCCTTCGGCAATCGGGGAGTTGTCGATAACTATTTCATCGCCAAAAGACTGTCTCAACTGAAAGCGGAAAACAATGCGCTGATTGCACAAAATAAAGAACTGGCGGGAAAAATTCTTTTGCTGCGAAGCGATCCGGCCTATATCGAATCGATCGCGCGCAACGAACTGGGCATGGTCAAACCCGGAGATGTGGTTTACCGGTGGACCCAGTAATCCCAAGCCGTCACACAACATAACGGTGCTGGAATGGATTTAAAAAACCTGTTTTCGCAAACCAAAAGCCTTGTCGGCCTGGATATCGGCTCGACCTCCATGAAGCTTGCCGAGATTGTCAGCACCTCTCAGGGCATGACCCTTAACCGGTTTCTTCAGATTCCCGTGCCGCCCGGGGTCATTGTGGAAGGCGTTTTGCATGATCCCGACGCGCTGGCCGGCGTGATCAAGGAGCTGTTCCGGAATTCCGGCTGCAAGGGAAAAGGCATTGTCACTTCCCTGTCCGGCAATTCCGTCATCATCAAAAAAGTGACGCTGGCCCAGATGGAGGAAGCGGAGCTGCGCGAGTTGATCCACGATGAAGCCGGCAAATATCTTCCCTTCGACAACATGGATGACGTGAATTATGACTTCCAGATTCTGGGAGACAATGAATTCAATCCCAATCAGATGGAAGTGATCATTGTGGCCGCCAAAAAGACGGATGTCAACGGCTACCTGGATGCATTTGCCGCGGCAGGCCTGCAGGTCATGATCATGGATGTGGATTCCTTCGCGCTGGAAACCATGTACGAGGCGAACTATGACTTTGAAGAAAATGAGATTGTCGTCATCGTCAACATCGGCGCGAGCCTGACGAATATCAACGTGATCAGGGGCGGTATGTCCGTCTTCACGAGAGATTTTACGATGGCCGGAAACGCCGTCACCGAGGCGCTGCAGGAAAGGTTTCAGGTGACGGCGGAGGAAGCGGAGCGCATGAAGGTGGAAGGGACGGCCGGCGCACAGGAAATTCCGGGCCTCGAAAACGCCATTCTGGACGCAGCCGAGCCCATCTGCTCGGAGATCGAAAGGTCCGTCGATTATTTCCGCTCTACGTTCGGCGGAGAAGAAATCAAGCATGTCTTTCTGTCCGGCGGATCCTCGAGAATTGCCGGATTGAGCGACCTTTTGTCGCAGCGGTTGAACATCGGCACGCAGTTGATCAATCCGCTTGCCAAAATCGGGCACAACAAAAAGAACATTGGCGAAGCAGAACTGGACGGCATCAAAACTATCGGCGCTGTGGCCATCGGGTTGGGTTTAAGGAAAATAGGTGACAAATGATTAAAATCAATCTTATCCCCTACCATGAAAAAGAAAAGAAAGAGAATCTGGCCCGGCAGATCGCCGTCATGGCCGGGGCCTTTCTTCTTTTTATCCTTTGTCTGGCCGGCGTTTACGTCTATATGACCGTTCAGGTCGGCCGTCTGGAAACGAAGCTCACGGAGTCCAGGGACAAGCTCAAGGCGCTGGAGGCCAAAGTGGGCGACCTGGACAAGTATAAGAGCCAAATTGCGGAATTCGAGCTGAAGCTCGGCGTGATTGGCACCCTGGAAGAAAACCGCGTTTACCCGGTCAAAATGTTTGACGACCTGGCCATGCTGGTTCCGCAAAAAAGCGTCTGGCTGACCAAGATCGGACAAAGCGATGAAAGCCTGACTCTGGAAGGCGTCGGTCGCGACAACATCGCGGTTGCCGGTTTCATGAAAACGATTGAAAATTTCCCCGCGATCCAGTCGGTGGATCTGGTTTCGTCCAAAAAAGTGGAGATTGCCGAAACGACCCTGCAGCAGTTCATTTTTTCCTGCAAGTTGAAAAAGGGGTTTTAAGCTATGGCGATGGAATTCAACTTAGACGAACTGAAGAAATTATCTCCGCAGGTCAAGGCCCTGATCGTCGTCGTGGTCATTTTTCTGATCGGCTACCTGTACTACTTCTATTTTTTGTCCGACACACTGACCAAAAGATCGCAGATGAGCAAGGAGTTGGAGGAGCTTCAGACGCAGATTCAGCAGAAAGAAAACATTGCGCGCCAGATGAACAAGGTCAAAGCGCAGGTTGCGACGCTGAAAGAAAATTATCAGGCCGCCCTGCAGAAGCTTCCTTCCCGGAAGGAAATTCCCGGCCTCTTCTATTCCGTTGCCACGGCGGGCCGGGAAGCGGGCGTGGAATTCGTCCTGTTTGAACCGCTCCCCTCCGTGCCGCAAACCCTGGAAAAGGCCGAAAAACTCTCGGGCAAACTGAAGCCCTCCGACAAGCGGCAGGAGGAGCAGGAAAAGAAGGCCGAGGCTGAGAAAGCGGCCGGCAAGCCGCCGGGCGATGCGAAAAAAGCGCCGCCGGCCAAAGCGCCGGCATCGGAGCCTTTCTACGAGGAAATTCCGATGAAGGTGACCGTGACGGGCGGATACCAGAACATTGTTTTCTTTTTTGACAAACTGGCCAGGCTGCCCCGGATCGTCAATATTTCCGATGTTTCCATGGGAGACCGAAAAGAGGGCAAGGGGAAAAAATATTCGATAACCGCATCCTGCATCGTGAAAACCTATATGTTTGTGGATAAAAAAGAGCAGGCCAATGAAAAGAAAAAATAAGAAACAAGCGATCGTTTGGTTCGGTGTATGGCTCTTCCTGGCGACGATGTTGGGCGCTTGCGGGGATCAGGAAAAGGCGCCGGCCGCGCCCCGGCCGCCCGCGAAGCCGCAAGCGGTTCAAACGGCGCCCTCCGTTCAACCGAAAACCGTTCAGGCCGCCCCCGCATCCTCCGCAATCCCGGCCGTCCAGATGCCGGCGAACGTTTACAGCTACCGGCCGCAAGGCAAACCCGATCCTTTCAAGCCGTTCGTCGATGCGCAAATCGTCGCGGCTAAAAAAGGTAAAGCGGCTGCAACCCCATCCATCTTCCCGCTGCAGAAGGCCGGAGTGGAAAATTTCAATGTCGTGGGAATTATGGGAGATGACATCCGCCGCATGGCCATTGTCGAAGACGCGGCCAAAAAGTTTTACCCTCTTTTTGTCGGAACGCGGATAGGGCTTCATAACGGAAAAGTAACCGACATCCTGGCGGATCGGGTGATCGTGGATGAATTGGACGGAAAAAAAACAAGAAGAGTTGTTTTGAAACTGCGTCAAAATCAATAATGAGGTAAGATCATGAGAAAATATCTATCCAGAATCATTCCGGTTGTCATCGTCCTCTGGGTTTTTCTCTATACACCGGCCGGCGTGATGACGGGCTCGGGCGCACAGGACAACGTAGGTTATCTGGAAAACATCCTGCTGGAAAAGCAGCCCGGAAGAGAGAAAGTCATTCTGGAGGTGTCTCAGCAGCCTGCGAACATTCCCGCTTCTCTCCAGGGGGATAACAGCCTCTTAATCCGGCTGGAAAATTTGTATCTTCCGAACCATCTGCGGGAGACGCTCAGGGGCAATCTGCTCAACGTGATTGACGTGCGGGCGGCGCAGAAAACGGAGAACGGCAAGCCCTGGGTTTATTTAACGATTCGCCTGAAGGAAAACACGCCCTATTCCGTTGTGCCGGAGGAAAAGAAAATCGTTGTTGATTTCAATATTTCCGGCTTGTCCTCGAAATTGGTTCAGCCCCGCGAAACGGCGGCCGGGGAAAAACAAGCGGCGCAAGTAGGAGGTGTGAAAAGATATACCGACCGGATCATCTCCCTCGATTTTCAGGACGCGGACATCAAGAGCGTGCTGCGTCTGATGGCCGAATACGGCAATATCAGCATCATTTCCGGCGACGACGTCAAGGGCAATATCACGCTGACGCTGAAAAGCGTTCCGTGGGACCAGGCGCTGGATTCCATCCTGAACATCAAGGGACTTACGAAAAAACAATCGGACGACGTCATTATCGTGATGACGCTCGCCAAAAAGAAGCAGGATGAAGCGGACCGTCAGGCGGCCTTTGAGGCTCAGCAAAAGGCGGATGAGGAGCGAAAAGCCAGGGAACAGAAGTCCGACATCGAAAAAGGGAAACTGCGCCAGATCATGATCGAGGCAAAGATCGTCGAAGCGTCGGATGATTTTATCCGGAACCTGGGCATCCAGTGGGGCGGCGGCAGCAGCCAGCGTGTCGGCGGTACTTACGGACTGGGCATTTCCGGGGCGACCAACCCGCTCACAACCACGACTCGAATGAACTATGCGTTTCCGCCTGAAATTAGTCCGGCAATGACGATGGCCGCGGTCAATATGCCGTCCGCCGTGGCGGGGCCTACGCTGGGCCTGGTATTCGGCGGCGCTCACGGGTTTATCGAAGCGCAGTTGCAGGCGCTGGAAAAAACCACCCGGGGCAAGATCATTTCTTCGCCCCGCGTCGTGACGATGGATGACGTCAAAGCCATTATCAAACAGGGAGAAGAAGTTCCCTACATTACGCCGGCCACCACCTCGGCTCCCCCTACCGTCGCTTTTAAAGACGCTCTGCTGAAGCTGGAGGTCAAGCCGAAAATCACCGACGACAACCGGATTTCCATGGACATCAAAGCTTCCAACGACTGGGCGGACTTTACCAAGGCCAATGCTCAAGGCGAGAATCCGCCAATTGTTAAAAACGAGGTGGAATCCAAAGTAGTCGTGAAAGACGGCGATACGGTCGTGATCGGCGGCATCGCCAAGATGGACGAGAACAGAATAGCGGCCGGCGTTCCCTGGTTCTACAAGATTCCCGTTTTGGGATGGCTGTTTAAAACGGAAAACGTCACTATCAAGAAGCGTCAGTTGATGGTTTTCATTACGCCGAAGATCCTGACGGAATCCGGATACAATGAAGATGAATGCGACCCGACGAAAATGGACAATCTGGACCGCTGCCGCAACCGGAAATAAACCGTTGCTTTTCCCGACATTGTTCCCTTCGCGTGCGTCCGTCCGCGGGGGGATTTTTGTGCAACCCTTCCTATCAAGCTTGCTCCGGCGAAATCAACGGAGCTGATGGAATCATGAAACTGAAAACCGTTCTTGTTTTTTTTCTGCTTGCGGGCGCGCTGTTCTTTTGGTCCTGCACCAGCACGCCTTATCACCGGGATCAGGCGGACATTCATTTGCAAAAAGGCATTGCTTTCATTCAGGCCGGAAAGTATATCGGCGCGCTTGCCGAGCTTCTGGAAGCGGAAAAAAACGCCCCCGATGATCCGGAGATCCGTTATTATCTGGGTATTGCCTACCTTGGCCGCGGCATGAAAGACCAGGCGATGGAGCAGTTTCAAAAGGCCGTCTCTCTGAAGGAAAATTATTCCGAAGCCCATAATTACATCGGCGTCATGCGGATGGACGAGGGCCAATGGCAGAAGGCCATTGAATCGTTTGACCGGGCGCTGAAGAATCCGGTTTATACGACGCCCGCGTTTGCGCTGTACAACTCCGGAATGGCCTATTTCAATCTTAAGAATTATGATATGGCCCTGTCGCGGTATCGTCTGGCCCTGAGCCAGGACGGAGTGGCCGACTGGCAGCCGCAGATCGAACTGAACATCGGCCTGGCCTATCTGCGAAAATCGGATCCGGTCCGGGCCCGCGAGCATCTGGAAAAAGCGGTGGCGCTCAACCCCTCTCTTTATGAGGCTCATTTTTACCTCGGGGAGATTTCACTGGATCTGCGGGACAAGGCCAAGGCCAAAAAATCCTTCGAACAGGTGATCAAACTTGCGCCGCAATCGGCTTTGGGGCAAAAATCCATGGAGTATCTAAAGACTTTGCCGTAACCCGCCGGGAAACCCGACTGATTTACAGGAACGCCCTTCATGCAGCAAACCTCCCAGAACGCATTTTCGCGAAGACGGTCTTCTCTGCAAAGAAAAATTCCCCGCTGGGGAGCGGACGGAATTCTTTTCACCGACATCTGCAACATCCGCTATCTTTCAGGATTTACAGGCAGTGAAGGCCTGCTGATAACAAGCCGGGACGAAACCTGGCTGCTGGTGGATGGACGATACACGGCGCAGGCCCGGACGGAGGTTTGCGGGATTCCCGTTTGCGAATTTGCCGACAAGCTGGAGGGCATCGAACAGGCAGCCGCAAAAATGGGCCTTCAAAAAATCGGCTTTGATCCGTTGCACATGAACGTGAGCGACTATGACCGGCTGATCCGGCGATTGAAAAACGTGAAGCTGATTCCCCTGGGCGAAGAGGCGAGGATGCTCCGGGCCCGCAAGGACGCCGCGGAAATTTTCCTGATGAAAAAAGCGGCGGAGATCGCGGCAAAGGCGGTAAGGGGGCTGGCCTGCGCCCTGCGGCCGGGCTGGACGGAGAGAGAAGCGGCCCTGTATCTGGAAATGCTGGCGCGGCAGGGGGGCGCCGACCAGGTCGCCTTTGAAACCATTGTTGCCTCCGGAGAAAACGGGGCGTTTCCGCACGCGCGGCCGACGAACCGGAAGATCCGGCGCGGGGATTTCGTCGTGGTCGATTTCGGCGTCCGCTGTCAGGGGTACTGTTCCGATGAAACCTGCACCTTTGCAATTGGGGAATTGACACGGGGTCAAAAAAATGCTTATCGTGCCGTCAAGCGGGCTCATGATGAAGCCATCGCCGCCATCGGGGCGGGCGCGGCCGCGGCGCAGATTGATGCGCTGGCGCGCCGGACGCTGGGGAAAAAATACAGCCGCTATTTTGTTCACGGGACGGGCCACGGCGTAGGGCTGGAGGTTCACGAGGCGCCGCGTCTGGCGCCGACGTCGGGCGATGTTTTGCAAAGCGGCATGGCTCTGACGGTTGAACCCGGCCTCTATTACCCCGGTCTGTGGGGTCTTCGGATTGAAGACACGGTGGTTGTGAAAAAAAACGGTTGCGAAATGATTACCTCGATGAGCAAAGACCTCATCACCATTGAATAGCATTGAGGTTGACCTGTTATGAAGGTATTTCCAGAAGACCTGCTGTACAGCCGCGAACATGTGTGGGTGCGGGTTGACGGAGACATGGCAACGCTGGGGATTACGGATTACGCCCAGGAGAGTCTGGGGGAAATTCTATCCGTTGAATTTCCTGAAATCGACACGTATGTGGAGCGCGACGAAGCCTTCGGCTCCATCGAATCCACCAAGGCGGTGGTGGACCTGATCGCTTCGGTCAGCGGGACCATTGTCGGCGTCAACGAAGACATCAACGACGACATCGGCATCGTCAACAGCGATCCCCATGACACGGGATGGCTGGTGGTGATCGAGATGGACGACATGGAGCAGCTCGATGATCTTCTGGACGCCGCAGGCTATCACGATTATATTCTGCGGCAGGAAGCGGACTGAAGCCCTTCTATGACCTGGCGGCTCATCCCGTATCAATCCCATAGCGCCTTTCAAAACATGGCCATCGACGAGGCCATTTTCCGGGAAACCCTGAAACATCAAAAACCGCCGACGCTTCGTTTTTTCGGCTGGCATCCGGCGGCGGTTTCCGTCGGCTATTTTCAGGACGTTCCAAAAGAAATCCATGTCGGCCGGTGCCGATCGGCCGGAGTCGATATGGTTCGCAGGATGACCGGCGGGAAAGCCGTTTATCACCAGGATGAAATCACCTATTCGCTTTCGGCCGGACCTTGGGAGCGCCGGTTTCCTGACGGCATCGTCCGGACGTATGAGATCATCAGCTCCTGCCTGGCGCGCGGCCTGTCTGAACTGGGCATCCACGCGATGCTGGCTGAAAAAAGCGCTTTGGCCCGAAAAAAGGAAAGAGCGCCCTGCTGTTTTTCCGAGCCTGCCGGAAAGGAGCTTACGGTGGACGGCCGGAAAATCTGCGGCAGCGCACAGGTCCGGTCGCACGGGGGGTTTCTGCAGCACGGATCGCTTCTGATGACGTTCGATCCGGCCGCGACCGCCGCCCTGATTCAGTCGCCTGCGCCGCCGGAACAGTTGAGAAACCGAGCAGTCGGCGTAAATGAGCTGGTCGAGACTCCCGTAAGCGCGGAAGAGCTCTGCGAAGCTCTGCGGAGGGGGTTTTGCGACGCGCTGGGGGTCGATTTTTGCGAGGGGGAATTGACGCCGGAAGAAAAGGCGATGAGCGACCGGCTGGTTAAAAAATACGAAAGCGACGCCTGGAACCGGGAGCGAAAAAAAGAAGACGGTCCGGCCGTTTAAAGGCATCGTATTTTTGTTGCAATTTCCATCGGGATCGCATATAGGAAAACCTCCAAGGCGTGCGGCGAAAAAAGAAACGACGGCCCAGCGCCGAGGGTAAATTTGACGCGGATAATCGCGGGAAAGTTTTTTGAAGGGACTTTCCGGGCAGGGAGCGTGATTTAAAACCGATTGGAAATTTCAGGGTAGTTGACGGCGCAGGCGTTGTGCCGGACTGCCCTTTTTTTGCGTTTAAAAGGCAGATGAGCGTCATCCTTCGACAGGGATCCTTCGACAGGCTCAGGATGACACAAACAGCTCACAGGATGACATTGATTTGAAAGTCAATATTCATTATTCATGAGGAGGCAAACATTGGAAGTAAAAGTCATTGACAACGACGTGGAGAAAGCGCTTAAAATTCTCAAGAACAAACTCTCAAAAAGCGGATTGTTCAAGGAACTGAAGGTTCGCCGGGCCTATGAAAAGCCCTCGGTCAAGAAGAAAAGAAAAACCATTGAAGCGCGCCGCAGACTGGCAAAAGTTCAGCGCCGCCGCAGCAATTAACAAAAAAACAGCGCGGATTATTCAATCCGACCTCCCGTCGCGCCGGACAGGCGGACGGCCTGTTCCCCGGCGGAGCCGGCGAGGGGGCGCCCGAACGTTGGATCGCCCTTCGCGAAGCGACCCGTCGGATCCGGCGGCATCATGAAGGAGGGAACCGCATGGAAAAGCAATACCTCATCGATGAATTGTCCAGGGAAGAGTCATGGCGGATCTTCCGCATCATGGCGGAATTCGTGGATTCGATCGAGGACCTTTCGCGGGTTCAAAACGGCGTGACCGTTTTCGGTTCAGCCCGTGTCAAGCCGGGGGATCCGTATTATCAAATGGCGGAAAAACTGGGGAGGCTTCTGGTGCAAAACGGATTTTCCGTGATCACCGGCGGCGGCCCCGGCATCATGGAAGCGGCGAACAAGGGCGCGGCGGAAGCCGGCGGCCGGTCCGTGGGGATGAACATCAAACTGCCCTTCGAACAAAAGCCCAATCCTTACGCCAATCTGCAGATCGATTATAAATATTTCTTCATCCGCAAGGTGATGTTCGTCAAGTATGCCGTTGCCTATATCATCATGCCGGGCGGCTACGGCACCATGGACGAGTTTTTTGAAGCCCTCACGCTGATCCAGACCAAGCGGGTGAAAAGCTTTCCCATCATCGTGATGGGCCGCGAATACTGGCGGGGGCTTCTGGACTGGCTGAAAAACACTATGCTGCGGGCAAACATGATCCTGCCCTTTGACATTGAAATGATTCAAATCATCGATGAGCCGGAAGAAGTCGTTAAACACATTCAAAAATACGTCATTGTATAGACGCCACCCGTTTCCCCGCCGGGAGAGCCGTTGATGTCCCTGGAAAAAGTCCTGCTTGATCTCAAAAAGGGCAAGGTTGCGCCCTGTTATCTTCTGTATGGAGAGGAAGAATATCTGATCCAGGAATCGCTCCGCGATATCCTGGACCTTCTCGTGCCCCCGTCCGACCGGGATTTCGGCCTTTTTTTTCTCGACGGAAGCGAGGCGGATTTCGATCTGCTCCGGGACCGTCTTTCGGCGCCGTCGCTTTTGGGCGGCCGCAAAGTGGTCGTCGTCAAAAACACGGAAATATTTCAATCCCGCGAAAACCTGGGCGACCTGATCCAAAAAATCCGCGAGAACCTCGGGGAGAACCAGGATAAAGCCGTTCGGTCATTCCAAATGTTTTTGAAGCTGTCGGGATTTGCGTGGGAGGACCTGCGGGGCGCAGGATGGCAGAAAATTTCCGATGAACAATGGGCCGGCGCCGTGGAAGACGACCCGGGAGACGACCGGCACACGTGGCTGCCGCGGATCGTTGAAATCTGCGCCGGCCGGGCCATGACGTCCGGCGGCGACGCCGATCTCTCCGATTCGTTTGAAAAGCTCCTTGCCGGCGGACTCCCGGCGGGGAATTGCCTGATGCTGACCGCTGAAGCGGTGGACAGGAGAAAAAAGATCTTCAAGGTCATCGACAGGACGGGCGTGGTCCTGCATTTCGGCAAAATCAAGGAAGCCGCCACCCGGGAAACGCTCAAAAGCGAAGCGCAAAAGCTGCTGAACGGCTGCGGAAAGAGTCTGACGTCCGGGGCCTGGGCCGCGCTGGGAAAAAAGACGGGATTCCAGCTTCGTCCTTCCCTGAATGAGCTGCAGAAGCTCGTCGTTTTTGCCGGGGAAAAGACCGTGATCGACGAGGAGGACGTTGAAACCGTTGTCGGCAAAACCAAAGAAGACAGGATTTTTGATCTGACGAACGCTTTGAGCGAGAAAAACGCGAAGGCGGCGCTTCTGGCGCTCCAGTCCCTGCTGGAGCAGGGCGAGCAGCCTTTGATGATCCTGGCCATGATCAGCCGGGAGATTCGTCTGCTGCTGCAGGCGTCCATCCTGACGCAATCCGGCAAACTGCCCCCCGTGACGCCGGGCATGGAATTTCCCTCTTTTCAAAAAAACGTCTATCCCTCCGTTTCGGCCATGGCGCAAGGCATGGCCCGCAAAGAAGATTTGCTGGTCGGCAAGCATCCCTTTGTGATTTTCAATGCGCTGCGTCACTGTCGACGGTTTTCCTGCCCCGTCCTGATCGGCTATCTGGAGGAGTTGCTGGAAATGGATCGCGCCATGAAATCCTCGACCACAGACCCGCAGCTTCTGCTGGAGCGGTTTCTGATCAAAGCCTGCGCTTAAAGTTTCCGGATCCTGGCCCTAGCCTGTTTTTCGGCGCGGGAAAGTCTGCGGGCAGGCCCTTTTTTATGTCCGACGCGGCCGCTCGCGTCCTCTTCCTCTTCATCTTTCCCGTAGGCCATGTCGTCTTCCGGCATCGCGAGCTGCCTGTCCACAACCGATTCGAATTCCGGCGAGGGCATTGCGGCTTTGCCCCGACGGACGGCATAGGAGACGATTTCGCGGTCGGAAGAAACCACCAGAATTTCCTCGTCCGAAGAGGCGATGATTCTTTTGAGAACATCGTCGGCTTTGACGCCTTTGGGCGAATAAATCATGTCAATGCCGGCGCTGTAATCGCGCTCTTCCCGGGCGGAGCCTCCCACCCAGCCGTCAAAAACAACGGTAATCCGGTGATCTTTCCGGGTTCGGTACTGCGCCAGCCAGTCGATGAGCGCAGCGCGTCCTGCTTCGAGGCTGTGGCGTTCGAAACGACGCAGACGAATGGACTGCCGGATCAGATTATAGCCGTCGATGTAAATATGCATGGGGGATTTTTGCACATTGAAGCGGCGGATTCAATGAAAAAAAGGCAGGTATTTTTCTTGACGGGAGGCTTGTCCGTCTGTTACCGTCGGGCACGTTTGACGGTTTCGTAAAAAGTCATCTTGTCGCTCTTTTGTCATGCTGAGCCTGTCGAAGCATGACGTGATATAGAGTACTTACGTTCACCCTTCGACGGGCTCAGGGTGACAGTGGTGATTTTTTACGGGTTCATCACGTTTTGAAGGGCAGTTAAAAAAGCGGGAAACCGCTGAACAATAAACCATTCGGAGGTTGTTATGGACATTAAAAAAATATGCGTGTTGGGCGCAGGGTTGATGGGCAACGGCATCGCGCAGGTTTGCGCGGCGGCAGGTTATGAAGTGACGCTGCGGGATATTGAACAGCGTTTCATCGACAACGGCATGAACACCATCAGGAAGAATCTGGGCCGCGACGCGGAAAAAGGCAAGATTACCAAAGAACAGATGGAGGCGATTCTGGGCCGGATCAAGCCGACGCTGGATGTCGGGGAGGCCGCCAAAGACGCGGACATTGTCGTGGAAGTGGTCATCGAGCTGATGGACCTGAAGAAAAAGGTATATGCGGAACTCGAAGCGGTGGTTCCCCCGCACTGCCTTTTTTTCACCAACACTTCGGGATTGAGCATTACGGAAATGGCCGCCATCACGAAAAGGCCGGAGCGCTTCATCGGCACCCATTTCTTCAATCCGGTTCCGGTGATGAAGCTCCTGGAAGTCATCCGCGGGCAGCAGACCTCCGATGAGACGGTGGAAATCGCCAAAGCCTGGGGAAAGAAGCTGGGCAAGGAAGTCGTCATGGTCAACGAAGCCCCCGCCTTTGTCGTCAACCGCATTCTGTGCTCCATGATCAACGAGGCTTTTTTTGTGCTGGATGAAGGTCTGGCCACGGCGGAAGACATCGACAAGGCGATGCAGTTGGGCTGCAATCATCCCATCGGCCCGCTGGCGCTGGGCGACCTGATCGGTCTGGACACCCAGCTTCGGATTTGTGAGGGCATGCACCGCGAGCTGGGCGACAAGTACCGCCCGTCGCCGCTTTTGCGGAAGCTGGTCCGCGCCGGCAATCTGGGGCGCAAATCCGGCCGCGGCGTTTATGACTACAGCAAGAAATAATTTTGACGACCTCGTAAAAAGTCAATTTCGCACCCGTTTTGTCATACCGGCGAAGGCCGGTATCCAGTAATTACAATGAGTTATGGACCCCGGCGCCTGCCCCGTACTGCGATACGGGGTTCGCCGGGGTGACGATTTTGATCACTTTTTACCCCTACAACGACACATAACGCAGTCTCTCCAATGCCGTTAGTTTTCGTTTCCGATGAGAGACATAAGCCCGATAGTTTTTCATCTGTATCCATGAGACAAGCTCAATGAGATCGACGGCGTCAAAAACTTTCATAGGCAACACCGCACTGATGAGCAGCCTAAGCTGCGACAGCGTAACAGCTGGTGCTTTTTTCCCCCAACCGGATTCTCATGTGCCAGAGG
>Ga0208940_1001331_pt1 | contig 26280 bp, 17 predicted proteins | sample AD_JPNNA6_MetaG_FD_184445 | JGI IMG/M metagenome (GOLD analysis project Ga0208940, IMG submission 184445) | Active sludge microbial communities of municipal wastewater-treating anaerobic digesters from Japan - AD_JPNNA6_MetaG (SPAdes) (version 2) | ecosystem: Engineered > Bioreactor > Anaerobic... | reverse complement strand
TTCAGAGTTTGGTTTTAGCGTTGGCAAAAACCAAATGTGCTTGACCGAGCGTTGGCTTTTTACACTAACGCACAACGTTACCAGCATAAAAGAAGTTTTTGCGAAGCAAAAATTTGGGTGAGTGCCGTTAGGCATGAACTTTTTATGCTGTGTTATACGCCGTATGACGCAAAGAGCCATTTCCAGATACTATAGGGACGCTCTTCAATTATTTTCCTCCTCTATTTCTTCATGCAATACCAAAATTTCATGTAGTTGTTCATCAGATAATGGCTGTGCATTTTCTATCATTCTATCAACTTCCTTTTTAGTCTCGTTGACACTCTCCTCGTATTGTCTTCTGAGAATATCTGTTTCTCGCATGCCACTTACCCAATGCTCAGCAATGCTTTTTTGAGTTATTTCGTCAACCACAGGTATATAAATTTCTTTAACAAAATCTGTTGTTATGCCCCCCTGAGCTCCGCCTGAAGTTACAGTTTCTAATTGTAATTGACCAAGCTCGCTATTTAGAAAAGCATGTATATACAGCGGATTAACCCCTCGCTTCATTCTAAGCCTGAATACATGTTCGCTAAATATGGCTTTTGGAATTGGTGGATTTTGAGACCTATCCAAAAATGGAAAACTGTCATCTATAATTGCAGTCTTTCCTGTGGTTGCACCATCCTTAGCGATTAATATATCAAGATATGCCGCTCCACCCTTTATTCTATTAAACTCATTATAAAAATCATCAGGAACAAAGTTTAGGTCGAAAGAAAAATCCAAAGTTCCGTCTCTTGTGATATTCGTAATTGTTATGCTTGGAATTTCTCCTGTGCTTCTTGTTACACCACCTTCTGGTGATTTACCAGCGTTCATTTTTGCCAAGAGTTTATGGAGAGGGACAAGTTGGTGACCTGAGCTTCTAAGGCGCTCGAAATGTTGTAATATAATAAACTTATTGAAATAATATGTAGGGTCTAATCTATAATATAGGCGAGATAGAGGAATCCAGAAGATACCTTTGACTTTGTCTTCGGAACGATTTTTATAGTGTTCAAGTATCGTTGGTAAGTCGTTAGTGTCAGGTCTCAAAGTTGAGTCATAACCGATATGGTTAGCAACTGCAAAAAATACATCATAATCCGGAATATCCTCTATTCGTTCGTAGGGTGTTTGATATTTTCTGATGAATAATAAGCAAGTTTTCATGCCCGAACCTGCTTTTCGGAAAGCAAAATCTGGTAGATTGACCACTCCGAGGATTTTAAAATTCAGCCTAAGCCATTTAAGTAGTTCTTTGTTGCTCGGATTATTTAGAACTCCAATCTGCAATACAACGCCTGCTCGTGGATTCTGAGAGTCATCATCAACTAAGAATTTCTTATACTGTTCAAGAAATAGTATGTCAGAAAGCTGGGATTTCCTGCCTTTTCCAAAAGTGAAACTATTAAAATTGTTCTGACCTAGATTGTCTCGGTCATCCCTATTGATTTTCACTCCGAATGGGGGATTGGTCATTATTAAGGTAAACCTATTGACGCCTATATTTGGGTTCCTAAAATTAGAATTGAAGCCTGTATTATTTTCAATGTTGGTATGACCATCATCGTTCACAATCATATCCATCATTGCAACACGGGCAATTTTTGCATTTATCTCAATACCATAAACTTTCTGTCTTGTAAAATCATAAATTTTCCTATCAATCAATCTCTGGTTACCAGCATAATTTACCCTAATTTTGTCCGCTACCTTCTTCATACAATACAACAAAAAACCGCCACTGCCACATGCAGGGTCAAGAACTATATCTCTTTCATCTGGGTCAAGCATATCAACCACAAACTCAACAATTTGTCTGCGAGTAAAGTATTGCCCAAGTCCTCCTCTGAAAACAACACCCAAGAATTTTTCAAATGCTTGACCTTTTGCATCTAAGTCTGTTTCAGTAAGAGAAATTTCTTGCAATGTTTCTACGATAGTCTTTATTTTGGTATCAGAAACATAAATAGATTCAGTGAAGACATAAGGATCTATTCTTCGTGCATCATTGTAAAGGTCAATACACTTTTGTGCTATGATGACCTCGTTTTCGTTCTGTCCTACTTGGAACTTGTAAGGCTGACCGTTTGGAGTAGTTCTCTCATCTTGTATTTTTGCAAACAATATCTTACTCATCTCATCAAAAGCGGTGGCAGGGTCTACTTTACCACCAGACCAAAGGGTATTATGGCATTTTTGAAAAACGCTGGCTAATTCACTAAAAGAAACTCTCCTCAGGTCGTCTTTCCCCCCTCGTAAAAGTCTATAAGTAGGAACCAAGCCGTAGTTGATTGGAACATCGGCAATCCTATTTGCTACTCTCTCATTGGCTGGATAAGTGCCTATATCGTAAACCTGTCTTTGCCTAAAGTTATCAACTATAAGATATTTCGACCTAAGACTATTTGCATTTCCAAATCCTTGTTCTATGGCTTGATTAAATTCGGTATCTGAACAATTTTCCCTCTTGCTTTCTACGACAACGTAGTTCGTTAGTCGTTCATCACCTTCATATACAACAATGTCCGCGAAATCACTTGGAGTTCTGCGAGGGACTTGGACTTCAAAATCTATTCTGGATGGTGAATAATTATAATCCTCAACCAATTCAATATAAATGGCTGCCCGAACACGCTCCTCAGGTCCAAACTCGTATTCCTTGTTCTGAATCAGATATTTTATTTTCATGTCGGTAATCTCAATTAGATAACGGCTGATTCCCAAATCAATTGTTTCTTGAAGTGTCCTTCGTGGCATTTATGCAACTCCTTTATTTATTTCTTTTACTTTTGAAGTGAAGAACGTCTCATACAAATCTTTTAGGCTCTTGAGTAATATGGCGTATAACGTTTCCGGCGTATGCGACGTTTTCACCGTAGCGCAGCGAAGGTGAAAATGTGGCGAAGCCCAAGCGACCGCCAGGGAGCGCCGCGCATGACGCCGTGTTATATGAAGTCGCACCGCCATGATAGCAACCAGTCAGCCGAAGCCACGGAAGGCGAAGGCTGTTTACTGGAAAATAATTATTCTACTATCATTTTCATTAAATTTATTGGCTCCGCAAGAACTTGAATTCCTTGAGGAGATTTGCCAGTTTCAAATATTGTTTGCCAGAAATCATTATTCTGTTTTCCGCCAAATACTGTACTTGATAATTCTTTATTTACCCACAAAGGGAGGTTATTTAAATTTCTAACAAAAATTCTAATTCTATCCCATAGTGGTTCTGGGAAACGGTATTGGAATAATCTTTCTTCTTTAATGGGATTACCTTGCATAATGAAATAATTTTTAATTATCTGATGAATGTATTTCAACCAATTATATGAAATTTCTTCCTTTGCCATTCGATAGGCGGTAAGATGTGGCAATGGTATATTTTCACCTTTTTGTATTTTGCTTTCAATTTGCGAAGTTCCTATATCAGAATCATATTTGCTGATATAAATTTCTTCTGCAATAATATTCATTAATGATAAGATTTGTTCTTTTTCTAATTCTCTCGGATTTTCACCCTCATCATATTTAAAATCCAAAGGTGTTTCAAGAACCTCTTGGAATATAAAAAACGAATAAAATGTTTTTTCTATAGTGCTGTATGAAAAAGGTTTTTCCTTACCACGACCACCAAAGTCAATATAATCCTTTAACTTATTGTCAACATTGTGAGTTATAGAATCTCTAACGGCATCGAGAATATATCGTTTGACTTCACGAGATTCACCTTTATAATATTTCAATAAATCACGTTCTGAAAATGAATATGAACCTTCAGGTATATTGTGATCTTTAATGTATTGTTCGACTCTATCAACATATAGTGCACTACCTAAATGACGTTGTATTGATTTATCAAAAGCAACCTGCCGTAAGGTTGTACCTGCATTAGTATTTGTTGTGAGCAATGTATCGATATTTGGGTTAATAAATATTCTGACGGGGATATTTTTTGAACCAAGCATTATTTGAGCCGATGCCTTATGCTGACCATCAAATATTTTTACATAGGCGAGTTCATCTTCTAAGTTTATCCAGCCAAGTTGTATATGCAATTGAGGACGTTTAAGATAAAACTCTTGAATTAACTTTGAAATGTTTGATCCAATTGATCGTGGATTTATTTTGTCATCATGATGTATGTATTCAATCGGTAATACCGCAAAAAAATACTCAAAACCACTTATTTCATCTTGATAAATTGGTTGTGAAATTATTTGATTATTACCTTTTTCTGAAAACGAATATGATATAGTCATGCCATTGCGACTAAATTTTATTGGATAAATTGATCCATTATATAATTTCAAAATATCATTTAAGTTTGGACCACGATTTTCTGACGAAAGAGTTGTTTTCAAGACTTCAAAGCGAGCTAATATTCGTGCTACATTCAAGTCAGATGCTTGTTTTGATCGATTACAACTGCTATGAGTTAGTGCAAAATTTGAAGGATTATCAGGGCCATTCATTTTGATTGGAACAACATGGTCAATATCTATGGAATCTTTGTGAATAATTATATCTATTTCTTTTTCACAAATAAAACATTTTCCATTTTGAGTGTTGTGAAGTTTCTTAATAAGTTCGTTTCGATCCTGCGTATTTAATCGGGATAAATATAATGATGGCATTTAAGCACTCCTTTTATCATTTTATCATATTTTCATTTAATAATACTTTAAGTCCATAACTTTCTTTTGCCGGCCAGGACGGCCGGCGTCCCCAAAATGACGGGGAAAAAATGTCAGACAACTTAGTTATTATCGAACAAGTTCGGATATACCAATAAAATCGGGGTGATATCCGAAGTACTTCGGATATTCCGAATCTGGCCGAACTACCAGAAAACTCCCATAGGCTAACAATTTTTGTCATTTATTATTTCCTTCTTTGAGTCCCAATGTATCAAGTGGACTCTTTATCTTCCCAATACTTTTAATGCTCACATGAGTATAAATTTCGGTCGTTTTACTATCTTTATGTCCCAATAACTCTTGAATGTATCTTAAATCAGTTCCGCCCTCCAATAAATGAGTGGCAAAGCTGTGTCTCAAAGTATGGACTGAAACATCTTTTCTTATATTTGCCTTTTCACAGGCATGCTCCAAAATCTTTTCAACGGTTCTTATGGATAAATATCTGCCTGGCCTTGCCCCTTCAAAAAGCCACTTCCTGGGTTTATATTCCCTCCAATACTCCCTGAGAATTTCTAATGCAGTCTCCGATAGAATCGTATACCTATCTTTCCGTCCCTTTGACCCTTTAATGTGGATCAGCATTCTTTCGCTATCTATATCCTCGGGTTTCAGTTTGACCACTTCGCCCACCCTTAATCCAGCAGAATAAATAAGCATTAAGATTGCCTTATGCTTGATATTATCAACAGACGAGAGGATTTTTGTAATTTCTTCTTGGCTTAAAATAACAGGCAGTTTTTTATCTTTGCGCGGTCTTTTAATTTCATAAACAAACTTCCGCTTTAGCACCTCACCATAGTAAAACTTTAATGCGTTGATGGCTTGATTCAGGGTAGAAGTTGCAGATTGTTTATTTTCTGCAAGATGAAGAAGGTAATTCTTTATATCATCATCATTAATGTCAGGTAGTCTTTTACCTAAGAAGTTTAGAAAATCTTTATTGAAATAAATATAGGCTTTAATGGTTTTATAGCTGTATTTTCTTGAAACAAGTTCTCTTCTCAAATCCTCAAAGTTATAGAGAGATTGCTTGTCTGCTTCCGCAGGGGAAATTTTGTCCCTCACAATGATGGGAGAAGGATGCTGAGATTGGAGAGCAGGGTCTAAATTAATTTCTTCACTTTCAAAGACTTTAAAAATCTTCTCTAAAATTCCGTTAGTATTCGGAAAGGACCAATATTTTTCATCTGGATGCCATCTGCCTCCCTTAATGTTTTTTATCTTTTTCACAAGAATGGACTGATAACTACTAAATGAAACTCTAATTTCACCTGACTCGTCTTTTCTAATATTGATTTTTGGCAATCCTTTATTCATCATTGTAATATCAACATCAGTCTTTTCAAAAAAAGTCAATAGAAATTACCCATAAGAGCTCATCCCGCTTTTAGTGGAAATTCCATAGCAGTATAACATTCATATCCTCAACAAATCTTCCTGTCAATTTTAATTTTTTCTTCGCTCAATACTTTTTCTAATTCCCTATGGTATTAAATTTGTCAAGTCAATTTTAATTTTTTCTTCGCTCAATACTTTTTCACTACTTTTTATCAGAGGCTTAATACTCATAAATCCACTGAGTCGATGCATCCGCTCTTCACTCTGTAAAATTGCAGCATCAAGCCACCTCTTCTTCATGTCTCCTTTGGCCCATCTTTTAACCCCAGTTTAAAACCGTTCAAAAGAACTATTCAAGCATTCAAATGTTCAAAATAAAACCTGCCTAAAAACTTCTCGTCACTCAGACCAAATAATTCCTTCAATATCTCAAGCGATACATATATATTTACTGGCAGATTGGGACGTGATACCTTGTCTGAATACAATACTGAAAATAGTGTCTCGTCAATCCTGCAAAATACATCTTCGTAAAACCCTTTTGCCCAGCTTTTCTCATATCTCTTCTTTAAAGTATCAGGCATCATATTCTTCTCAGAAAATAGTTCTGGCATTTCATGTGTTCTGTTTTCTCTAAACACAACTATTTCTCCTTAAAAAATTTTGTGCCCCTATACTATATTGTTGACATCCTGTAAATTAATTTATATGATTTCATCCATAAAATTTTATTAGTAATACTCTTACCCTTTTTGCAGGGGGGTCATATATCAATTTCATTATTTTCAATTTATTCAGACACTACAAAAATATGTTGAAATATTATTCATAGTATTCATTATATGTGTAATTATAGATATATTTTTGGAGGTAAGTATGGCAGATTTCATTGATTTTGTTGCAAAAGAAGCTGGAAACCGTGAAATGGGGGAAAAATTTATTAAAGTACTTAAGCAAGGGGATGCCCAGGAATTAAAAAAATTCTTTGATTCCAATGATTACACCGGCGTATCAATTGATGACTGTAAAACCCTTATAAACAATAGGCAGACAATTATCAATTCAGTAGACACAAATCTTAAGGATTATTAATGCTGGAATGAATTTTATCAAATTGATTATATTCATCATATCATCGCTTTTACTATTCAGTACTGTAGCATTATCTTTAGATGGCAATAACAATTATGTCTTTTCACTTTCAGAAGAGATAATGTCATTACCTAAATATTGGTATTTTAGGGCCGAGGATCGGGAACAATACAAAGAAAAAAATTATGACCATTCATCATGGGATATTCATGCTATCAACCAACCCTGGCATACCCAAAAAGAATTCCGTAATTATACCGGAAATATTTGGTACAGGATTGTTTTTAACTGTGACCTTTGCAATAGCAATAACTATAAGGGTGACTTTGCTTTATTAGTTCCAATACACTATCGTGGAGCTCAGTTTTATTTAAATGGTGTATTGGTTAAAGAAACACGTCCCTTCATTAAGGGAATATCCATACCAAACCTTGGGAAGCCCGATATTATAATTTTCCCACATAATTTAGTGACAAAGGAAAATAATGTAATTGCAATACGGATAAGCTCATTTGATTATAATTCCGGTTTCGAGGGGATGATAAAAATTGGGACATTTCCAAAAATATCAAAAGTATTTGTTCAAAATAATTTATTCTACGGGCTTTTAATTGGGATTAATTTATTCCTATCGTTATATTTTATTCTTCTTTTTTATTACAGAAACAAAGAACGATTTTATCTTTACTTTGCCGGAATGGCTTTTTCATTTGCATTATGGACGACCGGTTATATTGGTATTATTTTCTGGATAATTGATAATAGAATAGCCTATCTTATATTAGCATATTGCGGTTCGGTAAGCATTGTTATCTTTGCAATCTTATTCATACATTCCTTTTTATCGTTACGACATAACATATTCTCGAAATTGCTTATTGCTGCATTGGTATTTTTCCTAATTTATTGTACCATAGAAATAATTCTTACCGGGCTGGTTGTAACGTACCGAATGTATCTATTCAGGATTTTTCTGCTGACATGTCTTATTTATATGCTCTATACAACAATATTATGCTTGTATGCGATTAAGATTAAAAGGCCTCATGCTCTTAAAATATTGGCAGGGATTATTGTAGCATATTTATTCATCTTTGCATCTGTTTTAACATGGCTTCATATAATTGATTTTACTCCTTCATCTATAGAACCATTTATGGCAATGATTTTTGTTTTTGCCTTCGTGCTTGCTTCACGGTATGCACAGGTATTTTCCGAACTTGAAAAAGCGCATTCAAAACTTCTTGTCCTTGATAAAATGAAAGATGACTTTCTTGCTACCACCAGCCACGAACTGAAAACTCCGCTTCATGGAATAATGGGAATTGTTGAAACAATTATGGATGGTTCATCCGGGCCAGTGACCGAAAAACAAATACAAAATCTGGCTCTGATACGGGATGAGGCATCACACCTCAACAAAATGGTAATTGACATCCTTGACTTCAGTAAGCTTCGTGCAGGAAAGGTGGATCTATTCCTTGAGCATATCTTGGTTGATCAGGTTGCAGCAACAATTGTATCACTTTTAACTCCTGAAGCTAATAAAAAGGGACTATCGCTTACATTAAAATCTTCTGGACCCTGTGCGATAGTTGCTGATCGTAACCGCCTTAGACAGATAATAATTAATCTTGTGGGAAATGCAATTAAATTTTCAGATAAAGGCACTATTACCGTAAATGTAGAATCATCTAAAGAGGATGTAACAATTACGGTGAGTGATGAAGGCCCGGGTATCGACGATAGCGATAGAGAAAGGATTTGGAATCCATTTATACAGGCAGAAAGCCCGGACAACCGTCATTACGGAGGTACAGGACTTGGACTTCCAATAACAAAATATTTAGTGGAACTTCATGATGGGTCCATTCATGTTGAAAGCGAAAAAGGTAAAGGGACATATTTTATTGTTAGACTCCCAAAACAGCCTAAAACCCGTGGTATAACGAAAACCAAGCAAATTGAAGTAAAAAATGATAGCCTTGTGCTTCCTTATGAAATTTCTCCTTCATCTGTTGAACAGGATGAAGAACTTGCAAAAATTCCATTTTATAAAAAAGCTAAAATCCTGGTTGTTGATGACGATGAGGTTAACCGCAAAGTAATTGAGGGTTTCTGTGCAATAGCAGGATATGAACTAATACTGGCCCAGGATGGACCAACAGCTCTTGAACTTATGGAAAAACACAACATTGATCTTGTACTTCTAGATCTAATGCTTCCAGAAATGAGCGGGTATGAGGTATGTCAGAAATTACGCCAGTCAGAAAAATTTGTAAACATCCCCATTATTATAGTTACTGCGCGTGACAGTGCATCAGATATGGTTAGGGGTTTTGTTACCGGTGCCAACGATTATATCACAAAACCATTTACCCGTAGTGAGTTACTCATCAGGATTGAGAATCAATTAGCAATTAAACAGATGCTGGAGCTTGAGCGTTCAATTATGCATGAATTAAATAAAGAGGTCGAATTTAACAGAGGTCTTTATCAAAGAAGTATTGAGTTAAAGCAGATGGCAACACAGATACTTGCATGGGAGCGAGTAATCAAAGAAGACATGGAAGTTGCCAAAGTTTTCCAGAAACGTCTCATGGCATGCCCTGCACATATACCAGGGCTCAATTTTCATTTTTTGTATCATCCATTAGCAGGACTCAGCGGTGATGTGTATGATATTATTCAACTCACTCCAGATATCATCAGGATATTTATAGCTGATGCCACAGGTCACGGGATTACTGCTTCACTCAATACTATAAAAATTCTTTCAGAGTATTCCTCTGTTAAGGAAACAATGCATGCATCTCAGGATTTGCTCAAGTTTTTAAACCAGCGATTCATTCAATTATTCAAGGATTACGGAATAGTTTTTACATGCCTTATTGCTGATATTCATCTGAATGAAGGCAAACTTTCATTAGTTTCAGCAGGTCATCCTCCTGCATGCGTTATCTCAGATGGTAAAGTTAACTTTATTAAACCCCATGGACCAATCATTGGGCTTTCTTCCAATTATCAATATCAGCCTACAACAATCCCTTTTAAAAAGAAAGATACAGTGCTTCTTTATACTGATGGGCTGCCTGAATTCATTTATGCTCAAAATAAAAACTTCCAAGATTCTTCAAAAAATGAGTATGATAAGCTAAAAGAAATAATTGAAGGTCATAATACTATCGAGTCATTAGAAAATCTGTGTACATCGCTTATGGAAGGAGTTTCTAATAGATCTAACACATTTATCAATGACGACATAACTATTATTGCTTTTCAAAAAGATTTAGGGCTCTGACCCGATTTTCTCCTTTTCCTCTGCATACTCCGCATTCTCTGCGTGATTATTTTTTTTAAAAATTACTATGCTCTGACCCCTTTTTTTTTCAATTTTTTTATCAAAAAGCACAAAATTTTTTCTAAATCTTTTTAATTTTTTAAACTTCACGCGTTGTATAGAGTAAAAGCGTAATGTAAATATTACTACATACACGGAGGAATACCTATGGCACGGAAATTGCGTGTACAGCTACCAGGTTTAACGTACCACATCACTTCCCGCTGTATTGAGTGGAAAAACCACCTGCAGGAAGACTACTTCAAAGCCTGTTTTGTGGAAATACTGAACAGAGCAAAACAAAAATATCATTTTAAGCTCATTGCCTTCTGTGTTATGGATAATCATATCCATTTAGTTATTCACACCCTTGAGGATGGTGCGCCCATTTCCCGTATTATGCAGTATATTAAGGCGCGGTTTGCTGAACTGTATAATAAAATAACCGGCAGAACCGGTCCTTTCTGGAATGAGCGGTATAAGGATAGCATCATACAGTTTGCAAAGGATGGGTTTCACTATTTGTTGTGGTTATTATGGTATCTGGCATATAATCCCATACGAAAGAGGTTATGCTCTGACCCTATAAAATACCACTACAGCAGCATTAAAGCATATTTACAGGAAGAAGCTGATGTAGGAGTACCCATAGACCATCATGAGTACTTTGTTAATCTTGGGGAAACGTTTACAGAGAGGGTGGCAAGATTCATGCAGTATGAGGAATATTACAGGAAGAAGTATTCCATGATACTTGAGTGGGTGTAAAAGGGGTCAGAGCTGTTATTAAGTTAGTAATTACCACGCTATTACTGACTTATACTTATTTGTTTTAACAACAATATCCCCAGTTGCTGGTGTATATTGCACTAAGTTACAATTAATAAGCTGCTTATACTGTTTGGGGATACGTGCTCGTATATAATAATTGTGCCCTGCTCCGCCAGGAGTGTATATTTCAATACTGTTACCCTTAACTTTAAAATTAACAGTAGAAGAATTATATACAACAAACTCATAGAAAGCATCTTTCACAGTCATCCATCGTATCCAGGGGTAGTTTTGCTTTAATGAACCAAATTCTTTTTCAAAGTTGCTTTTCAGCCAAAGCCACCCTTCATAAGATTTTGAACGCATTTCGTCAAAGACATCATCAGGATGGATAAAATGGCTGATTATTCCAAAATTTTGGAACGCATCGTACAAAGCAAATTTATCAAAATCCTGAAAATAATATCCTGATGTAATACGTGGTATCTGGTAAAACCTGTTATCAGGTGACCAGTCAAATTCTTGTTCTACTCCGCCACTTTTTACTACATATAGCGTCGACACAACTCGTATACTGGGGAAAACCTCTCCCAGCGCCTGCAATCCTGTTGCATCAATTATATTATGCGGTGCAACATAGCTAAAAGGGAGAGCACTTTCGCCATACAGTGCTATCCATTCATTTTTTGCTACAGTGAGAGCCTGAACCATTGTTTTTTTATCCGGCCACGGTACTGAGTCATACTCTTTTGCCTTTGTAAGAGTTAATGACATATGGTTGTACCCATGCAGGCCAAGTTCAAACCCATTTTCAAGAGCTGCTATTCCCATTTTAGTACTAAGTCCATTCTGCGATAAATAGAAATCTCGTACTGCAAAGCCTGTTTCATCTGCTTTTGTATCACGGTTATAATTAAAAATTAAAAAACTGGAATAAGCAAATCCAAACTGCTTTTGCCATGCCAGTATATCTTTAAACCATACATCAGAAATAAAAAGGGTGTCTGTTTCTTCAGGTAGTTTCTTTAATTTTTCTATGATTTCTTCCAGCTTCTTGCGGTTGAATTTATCCTTTTCGTTTTGTAACAAGTCACTGTAATATTTAATTCTGTATGGCTTATATGCAACATTCCACCATGGTGCAGGGAAATCGTCGATCATAATTAAACCAACATTTATCATCCCTGTTGCAAACACGTCTGCAATTTTATAAATGCTCTGAACAATCATCCCGCGGGTCAACTTAGATTTATCCAGCAAATTAGTATTCCAGTACAATATCTTACCTTTCTTAATTGTTCGTTCCCATACAACAGGATATTTATCTGCATCAAATAATGTATTAACCGTACCAATAACTTTGACATCACTTTCCAGAACTGCCCTGCGAACATTACAGTCTATATCATCACCGGGTACATTTACTCCATTTAAAAACAATGAGGGTTGTAACGTAAAACCCTGTTTAAAATATTCTTCTTTTTTTATATATTCTTTAATTCCTATAAACGTATTCAATTCATTATCTGGTTCAACATAATTTAAAAATATACATTTTCCACCATTTTCAACATAACCTTTCAATAACTTTAATGGAACAGCATCTGCAGTTTTAGTTGCCACCAGTAGCGCTTCATATTCAGTTAAATCATTAGCCACCAATCCTTTTATTTCTTCTTTTGTATACACATCACAGCGAATCTTTGCATATTTAAAGGCATAGAGTATATTATTGTTTACTACATTTGATCTGTCTATGTCACCAATTATCACACCCACATTAAGATAGCCATCATCATAAAAGAGTGCTTCATGTATAAACCGTGATGTATTGAGCATTACTTTGCTCCCACGAACCACGTAGTTTTCTAATGCAAATGCTCCCGTCTTTGATATAACAATAATACTTGATTTGCCATCCCCTGCTTGAGGCGGTGCATCGGTTCGTTGTAGCTGTAAATATGTCTTTACATCTTCACGCAATGGGATAATCTGCTGATAGTGCAATGATTTTGTTACATCCTGCTTTTCATCCTTTTCTACCATTGCACTGTCTTTATATATGATCTTTATATTGTTTGGATTGTTGGTCCAGAATCCCTGGAAGTAAATCCCTATCTTTGTAAAAAGAGGGCGTATATAGGGAAGTAAATCCCATTTTGTTTCGTTGCCATCCTTATAGCCATATGCACCGTAGGAATTGACAATGATAATTTTTATCCCTTTATTGGCTGCATCAATCATGAACTTTGCATAGTTTATACCTATGTCCTTACTTGCCACAACACCGCCATTATACCAGGTAACTATCGCCCGTATATCATCAAGATTACTTAACGATGAAAAGCCCTTATCAAAATCATAATATTTTACCTGCAAACCATTTGCGGTAATATCCTTTTCAAAAAACCATTTTAACGGGTTACTATCATCGGTATACCCTTCGGATGATTTATAGATACACAATACCGAAAGCCCTTTTGCTTTTGCAAAAGAACTCACTGTGCTAAATATAACAATACAGAAAGATACTGTTATTAAAGCGATAGTTTTAATAAAGCTCAATTTCATAACGTATATCCCATTTTGAAGGTTTATCTTTAAGGTACTGTACTTCTGCACCTGCACCAACAGTTTTTATTTCTGCAGCAAGATTTTTTAATCTTTCAGCTATTACTGCAGCCTGTTTTTGCGATAAAGCCATATTGGATTGCTTGCTTCCTACAGCATCAGTATAGGCAACAATATTAATCCTTGTAAAGCCACCCATCTTTGCCAGTTTACCTGCAAGCTGGTCAAGTATCAGCACCCCATGGGTTGTAAGCTCATCACTTCGTCCTTTAAATATTGTATCCTGATTGAACATATATACAATACGTTTGCCCTTCTCCTGCTTTATCAGAAATCCCACCATAAACGGTACTTTCTTTGATACTGCGGTATTGCCTGCATCATCTGTTATCTCCATCTGGGCTTCTAATTGCATATTATACACTGCAGGTTCACCTTTATCATCGGTCCCATCCCAGGAAATTACTTTAGGCGGCATGCCTGCACCATTAATTACTTTAACAACAGCACCATCATCGCGCATAAATCTAATCTGCCACTGCGCAACATCTCCATCAACTGATGGAGTAATACGCAATGGTGTTTGCAGCGGTGTAATTTCATTTGGCTCAACTTTTATGTCAACTGCTACTTTAGTAACGACAGTAACAGTAGCAGCTGGAGACTTAACGACAATCCCATCATCATATTTTATAGTAAGTGCAGCTACATATTCTCCATCAGGTACTGTTTTGAGATTATCATCTAATCCGTCCCATAATACATCATACGGGATAAAGTCATTTCCTCTAATTGTTTTTACAATTCTATTTTTATTGCTTATAGAAACAAACCAGCTGGCTATGTTTTTCTTGTCCGTTGCCTGAATAGTAAAACTTACTGTATCCTTAATTTTATCATCATTTGGGGAAAATTTGGGATATGAAGGGGTCAGAGCAATAGCACGTTTTGCCGCAGATAGTACAATCTCCTGCTTTTTAGAGTTGAATCGCTCACCTGCAGAATTTTGTATGGTAAGCTGAACATAGTATTTGCCTTCCGCAGCCAGCACATTGTTTCTTGCCGTACCATCCCATCTGAATGTTCCCGGCACCGCACCAGCAAGGCTATATTCCTGAATCTTCTGCTCTTTTTCATCATAAATTTCAATCCACCACTGCTGGATACCTTTTTCATCAAATGCAGTTAAACTCAACGTTGCAAAGTCATCCTTGCCATCGCCATCAGGTGTAATAAGCGTTGGATTGGCTGACACAAATAGTACTGGTTTACCACCGGCCCCTTTTGGGCTATATATGCTGAAGAATTTACCTGTTGCACCAAACTTCAGGTCATGTGAGATATATGTTTTATCAGCAGTGGATTTGGGCAGAGTAACATTTGAATACGTATACTCTGCAAACAGATTAAGTTTATCCCAGCTCTGTGAAAGTGAGATTCCTGGCATCATTATGCGCTGATCAAGTGAATCATATTGATACTGCAAAAATACAGAATACAACAACCGCCCGCCAAAAAGATTTTCAACCTGCTGCGTTATTTTAACCATTGGGCCATAATAAGAAACACCCTGCGGAGCCCAGTATGGAACAAGTAGTATATCTCCGGAAGAATACTGGTTAAATTTTGTATCCTCGTACGAATAAATACCTGCAATATCAAAGAACATATTCCATTGCGGTATACGATATACTCGTACTGTAAGCTGGTTAAAGCTAGACAATCGAGTATTGGTATCCGATAGCATGCGGTATTGAAGCGCATTATACCAGAAAAGCCGTTTACTCAATGGGAAATCATATTCAGAAAAATTTATATCAAGAATACCCTCAAACATATCATACGTAATGGCATCTCTAAACTTCATCTTTAACGACTGTGTTAGATCATTTTCATCATCATGACTATACGCTACTTTTACGGTAACTCCAGTACCTGGCGGCATCCACCAGAACCCAGCCCCATAGGACAATGACATATAACTTAGTGATGTATCATACAAAGGATTGCCGTAATCTACCGTACCCGAATACATGGTACCGCCCAGATGTGCAAAAAGCCGCATATACAAAAACCTGAAGGGAACTGCAATTTCAGCAAAAGCTTTGTGCATTGTCACATTCCCTTTAGATGGATAAAAGAGCTGCCCGGTTGTAGCAATGCCTCCAGAATCAGTTTGTTTATTCAATTCATAGCCCGCCTGTAATGCAAAATACTGGCTGGGCTCATATAGACCACTTAAGCCAATACCATAGCGTGTGCGTATATTGTCACTAAAATATATACTATTGCCAGTAATAGAAGGAGCATGTTGTTTTTGTAATTCATAATGAGCCTTACGTGCATATTCAAAATCCGGCTGTGCATTAATGCATATTTCATAGTTTCCCTTAGCATCCTTCCAGTATCCCAAAAATTCATTGATATTGCCCATAGCAAAATTTGCTTCCACGTTCAACGGCTGCACTTTTAAAATATTTGAATAATATTCTCGTGAGGCATTATAATTGCCGTTTTGCAAATAGAAGTTGGCTATTTCTTTATAAATACGCGCATTGTCTATCTCCAGGTCTAAGAACTGCTTTTCATACACATTGCGCATTGTGGCAAGGCCAAATGAAAGCTTTTGGTTAACATCATCATCAATAGATTCCAGTAATGAGTCTGTATTTGCCAGTAAAACTTCAATATCCTGAAGTGGTAACTACTCAGAAAGTAGAGGCACACTCAGGGGAAAATATAGATTGTTTGATTAAGCTTCTACTTAATAGTTCATGTAAAGGTGGAATAATATAAGTCTTTTTTAAACGGTCCAAAATATATTCCCAAAAAGAAATGTTAAGTTTTCTACAGGTTTTTTTCAGACTCATAAATGTATCACGACAATTCCGCCCGGCCTCACTTCTGGTTCCACCATGAATTTTCCGTTTAGTAACATATATACGTATCGAGTTTTCGCTGATATTATTATGAAGAGGTATTTCCGGGCGATTTAATACCATAAGAAGTTCTTTTTTATTCTGCCGAATCAGATATAAAGCATTGTTGATATCTTCAAATTCGGTCGTTTGAGAAAAAATTACATCAAACTGATGTTCCAGGAACTGCTTTGTATCTTCTGCAGGCGATTTCTTATAGTTTTTTAATCCCTGATATAAATCCCATATCTTCCCACGCATATCATCTACAATCTTTTTATGATAATCATTTATAGGCACAATATAGGTAAGTTTTCTTTCAGCGTGAATCCAGCATAATGCATGGAGCAATATAAAAATTTCAAATTGTCCGGCATCATCGCTCAGGATAACAAGATCTTTATTTATCCCGTGGGAAAGGATACTCCCCATCAATGCGGCTTCAGTAACAATGGTAGTTTCTTTTTCACTTCTAATGCCGGTTATCTTTAAAAATTCTTCCCACTTATCATCAGTATCAAATTTCTGATGCAGCTTTCCCATTAAGCGTTTCCTTTTGTCTGACGGAAGCTTCTGTCTTGCCATATATTCAAATGATTCTTCGCTAAGAACATAATCAGTATTACGGCCACGCAGTATTCTTAAAAAATTTATACGGCTTTTGCTTTCAGTACTCTTAAAATATGAAAATAGTTCATTCCCAATATGAGTACAATAACCGTTTTTACCATTGTGACGCGCTCCTGTATCGTCTACCGATATATAATCAGATACTTCCATTCCTGTTTTCAACAGCGCTTCCTTCTCTTCGTGAAACAATTCATGCCCTTCTGTTAATATGGTGTTCAGCTGCCCTGCTGAAATCTTTATGCCAAGCTCATGGAGACTGTTTACTATTAACTCATGGGGTACATTCAAATCGTAATTTAAATGCAGAATGTACTGTTTTAGTTCAGCTCCGTAATGTCCGCAAACCTCATCCGGTAATGATGCAATAATATATTTACCATCCAAGGTCTTCCAACACTCTCGACGATACACTATTGTTTTGGAATTTATCTCGATGTTCTGAATGGTGTAATTTTTATACCCCTTAAATCGCGAATTGGCGGGTATGTTTTCTGCCTTTATTACTACTTCCTCGTATTTCGTGGTAGATTTCTTTTTCTTCTTCTGCCTATCTTTCCGTGACCGGGGGGCTTTCTTCACTATATCTTCTTCGAGCTTGCTCGCTTTAATCTTTGGCCTGGGGCTTCTCCCTTTGACACGTGCTATCTCATCTTTTAATAATTGAATCTCTTTATCCCGCATTTCAATTATTTGTACGCATTGACTGATTATATTCAGTAATGCTTTAACAGTTGGAGTCTGCTCTTCTTCCGGTATCTCCGGTATCTGTATCTTTATATCCATTAAGACAAAGTAAAATTAATCCATTAAAATTAATAGTCTTTTTTTTTAATTGCCTACTTTTTTTGAGTAGTTACCTGAAGTGAGCTTTGAGAAGATACTTCTCCTTTACTTAATTTTACCAGTGATAGCATTTGTTCAATATCATTCTTATATGTTGCAGATACTTTTTTACTCTGCAATGACTCTTCTAAAAGAGCTATCGCCTCATTGTATTTTTTTGTTTGTGCATAGGCAAGGGGCAACCCGGGAAATTCAGCGCCGGCAGCCAATTTTTTTACCAACTCAAAAGAACTGACTGCATTTGACGGTTTATCATACAATAAATCAATGGTACCCTGAACCTTATATGGTTGATACATTTGTGGATTTAATTTCTTTGCAGTTGCAGCATACCTATAAATCCTGTCAGACTCAAAGTGCCAGCCTGTTGCCGCCTGCATTGCTGTATACGTCTGCACATCTTTGCCAAATGCCGCAGTGATATCATTGTATACATACAGCTCTTTCTGTATTTCTTTTAATTTTGCATTGTACCATTCAAGCGTTGCTTTATCGCTGGCAAGCGACGATGGCTCAATGACAGCCTTGCCTTTCTTTTTATCATCTATCAGTTTTGCATATCGTTTTTTAATTATGCTACCATCATCCTTAATGGTTTTAATCAAAGGCATTAATGATTGCAATCCAACAGTATGTATGGCCAATCGTGTTACCTTTTGTTCGGCCTGCTCAATTGAGTGAAACATCTTATATGCAAGCAGAGCATCATATTCCTTAACCGCATCACCATACATTCTGTTCCATATATACGTATCAACAAGCCCTTTGCGTAAATTGACATCATCAGGATTTTTTACCAGTGCCTCTTTATAACTATCTATTAATGCCCGACGCTCTTTTGCAAGCTCATCTTTAACATCTAATGATATACCCGATAGTTCCGGATATAAATCTACAACCTGTTTTGCATCATTAATTATTCTTGCTGCTTTTGCACTTTCACCTAAATCAAGATATATCTTAGCCAATTTTTTATATGCTGATATCTGCTTTTCATTTATATCGATTATGCGGTAATATTGTCGTATGGCATCATACGCCCTTCCTGCCCAGTAATAATTATCACCTAAAACCTCAAGCACTTCAATATTACTGGGGGCAATAGTTTCAGCCTTTTCAAATGTGGCGATAGCTCTGTTCATTTCACCTTTCCACGAATATTGTGTACCCAGTGAAATATACGCATCCACATTTTCCGGATCTATGGCAATAATTTCCTGATAATACTTTATTGCTTCATCATAGCGATTGTTCCAGCCTGCAAGTACTGAAAGAAGCTTTCGTGCAGTGATATTTTTTTCATCAATAGCAATGATATTTTTATATTCACTGATGGCTGCATCTAATTGATCTGACCATGAATAAAATGCAGCAAGCTCTAGCCGCATATCAAGATCACGTGGATTTTTTTCCAAATATTTTTTTAGTAAAAATATTGCTTTGTTATAATCATATAGCCAACCATAAATTTGCACAAGGGAAAATAGTGCTTCTCTATCACTAATATTTGCACGTAATTTTTTTTCATAAAATTCAGGAGCATTAAACAGTATGCCATCACCCGGAGTGGCAAAATCTTTTGGTGCAACCTCAGGAAAATCCATAAGCTGTGCTATACCTGTACTATATTGAGGCAATAATAAAATGGCATCAACATAAAAGTAGTAATCCCAGCCGCTGCTTCTTTTTTGTTTTACTCTAATTGTCAGGGTGTGTTTCCCAGCATTGAGTGTACCACTGGCAATTTTTACCCAGTAGAACCCACCAATACCATAAAAACTTTTCACATACACATTCTCAGCTGATGCTGTCTGAAACGGGCCGTTGTCAATTTGCCATTCAATGGGGGATGCATAGCCAGGCCTATCCTTATATGCTGATCCGGGAGGGGTGCATCCCATCCAGAAATCATATTCCTTGGTATGGGTAACATAAAAAACATAGGTAGCAAAATAACCGTCCTGTGGGGGATCAACATCTTTTGAAAGTTGTAACGCAAACTTATTACTGCAAAAGAAGTTATATATGGGTTCACGGGCAAAATTCGTTGATACCGCGTTTTCACCTTCTATCCATATATAATTTTTATATGTTATCTTAGAAGTGCGGTTTTTTTCATCGCTTTGAGCATTATCGGTAAATTGCGCATAGGTTATTGCTGCTATAACCAGAGCACTTATTATTGTAAAAAATATCTTTAATCTTCTTTTTATAATCATATATACCCCTCATCCCCAAATGGTGTCTTACTTTACTAATTTTTGAAGTATCATTATTGCCTGCAATCCTGTTACTGATTCATCAGGATATGCATCCTGGCTCAAGGAAGCAGTCATAATACCCATATCAACAGCCAAACGCATAGCATTATAATATTCATTATCATTTTTTATATCATTGAAAAAAGGAGGTGATTCATTTTTAAATTTTGACCGTAATCCTTCATTATTACGTGATAGTACTAAAAAATCCTCAACTAGCTTTGCCATCTCACCACGAGATACTACCATAAATGGTTCAAATGCGCTCCCCTGAATATACGAAAAGAATCCCTTCTGTCGTAAAGAGACAATTGCACTTTTATACTGAGACTTTTCCAGATCAATAAAATTGGCATCAAGTGGCTTTGCAGTGGCAATATACTTTTGCAATTCAAATATTTCATATAATATATATGCAAGCTTATCTCTTGTCATTGTGGGCTCAAGAATAAAGTCAGAAACTTTTGCTACATTGATGGACAGTGTCTTTATACGGGATATAACTTCAAGTCGGTTGGCAGCAACAACCTGCAATTCCCTGTTAAGCAATAAGGCTTTTGTGTAATTATCACGTGCCTTATCATAATCTGCTTTTAAAAAATACGCATCACCCATTGCTATAAATGCCATTGGATTATCCAAGCCTTCCACTGCACGTAAGATATCAAGTGCACCCTGAGCACCCGCTTTCCCTTTTGTAGAAAGCAGTACACGTGCCTGTATAATTGCCCCCAATTGATTATTCCCGGATGGAGAAGAGGCAAGTTCAACCTGTGATGATGCATCCTGATAGTTCCCTTTTAAATAATAATAGTAGGCCAGTAAAGCAGCTACCGTTGTATCAGATTTTTTTTCTTTTATCAGTTCTGCCTGCCGTTGCATCAAAAGAGTATACGCTTTGTTAATAAGCTTATCTTTTTGCACAGGATTTTCCAGTGATTCTGCATTGGTTAAATTTTTATATATACGTTCATAATCCTTTTGTGGGCTCTGCTTTATTAATTGCCCGCAAGAAATAAAAATTAGTAGAATAAAAATAAATATCTTTTTCATATCACACCACCATCATATTATTTACACTATGCTCAAAGTATTATCATTAAATTATACTAAAAATAACTCATTATTTACAAGAAAAATAATGATAATTTTTCACTAATTATTCCTAAAATGTGGAAATTTGAATAAAATATAAAATAGTGTACATTCCCGTCGCCTTCGGCGGCGGGGGTGTACACTATTTTCATTATGAAATTTTTTAAGAAATTATTGCTGATAATTTTTTAAATATAAACACAATACAACATCACACCACCAAGATAGTGCACTGAGTTAATAATCTTTTTTTCATCAATAATAGCAGGAGACTGCAAACAGAAGCTGTGCAGGTGCATACAATGACCATGTAACAACAGTGCTATGAGGTACTTTGTGTACAAACTGGTTAAATGCAAGAACACCGTCAGATATGGCAAAAAGGATTGCTGCCATGGTTACAATGGCACCCCGGGGGTATACATTTTTCAGAAACGTACCAATAGCCAGGAGCAATACCAAGGATAAAACAAGCATATACAGTATAACCGGAATATATACTTTACCTTTTGCTTTGTGAATTACTAAATAATACAAAAAGAAAATTGATAGAATAATCATAATAATAATTATATCAATGGTTCCAAAATGATAATTAATACTCAGCGCATACACATAGCACAGATGGGTTAATAAAAAGAAAAAAAGTCCATGGATAAAAAAGCTTATCTCTTCAATCATAAGAAAAGTATCTGCAATCAATGCAAAGACAAGTCCGGCAATAATAAAGATATTATACACGGTAAAACCACGGACATATGACAGATACAATGCAATAATAATGACAATATAGGTGATAAGGGGGGTGAAAATATATTTAAGCTTCAAAATCTTTTTAAAGGCCACTATCTCACGGAGAATAAAAATAATAAAAAATATACCTACAAGATATGCAACATTTGTCTGCACAATAATATCGGGCATTTTCCCTTCCCCAAAAAATAGGATTTCACCACCATCATTCCCAACATGATATGGATTCAATCACGTGATTGTAAGTCCTGAATCATGTTTGAATATGACAGGATAGTGTTATCATTTACAGCAGGTACTTATGAACTGTGTTACTATTATTTTTTTTGGTTGTCAATGTTTTTTTCTTTATGAGTCTGCAATATATCAGTAATATCTTTGAGTGTTTCGGGTTTAAGCTGAGATTTCATTGCGGCAATATTTTCCTTCTGTATTTCTTCATATATCTCTTTACGGTGCACTGCCACCGATTTTGGTGCTTTGATTCCTAATTTAACCTGATCACCTTTGATATCAATAATAACTATCTCAATGTCATCGCCAATCATGATGCTTTCGTTTACTTTACGCGCCAGTACCAGCATGCAATCACCTCTTCACCTGTGCTTTTTTTATCTCTTCCAGGATGTAATGGCGCACCGTGTATTTATCGCTTAATGATATGGCCTGTTTGCCACGTCGTGTTTTAGGATTAATAAGGACAGGCCCCTGTAGATTGGCGGTCATTTTTGAAGGATCTTCTGGTATGGTAACTATCGCAAACACTATGACTTCATCAGGGCTTTTTGCACCTATATCCTCTAAATCTTCTGGCATAACGTTCAGTTCATACTGCATCATAAAATCTATGGGGCGTATAATCACAAATGCTAAATCAGGTTCATCATACGCCTGCAGCCATTTAAATGGTGATTTTTCATTGGCATCCAGAATGATAAATTTTTTAATGTCCTCAAAACCATAAATGCCTTCAGGGAAATCAATAATCTGCCGTTCATCAACTTCAATTTGCCCAAATGGTTTTGTTGCTATTGTTACCAACGGTAGCACCTCTTCATAGCGTTATTATCGCAGGAAATCCATAAGTGTGGGCTTGATTGACCGCGCACCAACTGCCAGTGCATAGTTGTGTACTGATTCAAGCCATCTAAAGTTCATTATGGTTTCAGGAAAATCAATCCCTTCAGATTTTGCCAGTATGTCAAGTATATTACTCTTTGCATATTCCGAACGTTTTGCAAGTTCCTCAATCCTGTTTTCTTTTGCACCAACTGCAGCAATGTGGCGCAACACATTATCAAGCGCCATATCAATAAGTCCCAGGTCACGCCCACCAACAAGCTCCTGATCACCCCGCACCAGGTCATCACGCAACTGTATAACCATATCAAAAATTGACATACCACTTACTGACACCGTGGGATCAACATTGTTTGGCGGATTGGGAAAATCAGGATTTACCATGCCAGCATCGCGCAAAAATGTCCCGCTGCCTTCATCTTCAAGCCATATAGCATGCGGTACCGTTGTTTCAAGCACTAAATTGTTTCGCGCACCTAGTGATGCTTTTACGCTCAGGCCAGCATTATTAATCTTGTCTATAACCATATCAATGGTATCACCGGCGGCAATCTGAATTGAAACGCCATCAATCTTAAATGATTGTGTGGCAAGGGCTCTGTATTGCGACACATCTTTGTTGGCCGATAGCACCTGATTGGTTGCCCAGAATGCCCAGTTTCCCGGAACATTAACATCCAGATACTCGCTGTTTGCAACTTCGCGCAGTATTTTGCCTATATTTCCACGGTACTGCACACCAATCATAGCATTCCCCTGATTGCCTGCAGTGAGTGTTTGATAGATGGGGACAAATGGGTCAGGTATATTTTCAGTGCCTGTTTGATAGCCACCAAAGATGGGCTTACCTGTCGCCCCCCTGATATTTGCAATGTTAACAAGTTCTTCTAACATCTGATTGATTTCGGTTGCTGCAGCCTCTTTTCGTTCAAATGAAGTATAGATGCCATGTGCACCCTGAACTGCCAGAACACGCAGGCGCTGAAAAATGCGAATAACCGATTGCAGTGCTGAATCCACCTCGCTTAATTTTGATTTTGATTCATCAATGTTTTTAATATACTGCTCTATCTCAACCAGTGCAGTCTTGTATAGCATCTGATTGGTGGCAGCTACAGGATTATCACGCGGGAACTGCACATTTTTCCCGGTTGCAAGCATATTTTGCATGGCATCCATATCCTGCCCATGTTTGTGCAGGTTATACACAAGATTGTTGTTGATCATCTGATTGGTTACGCGTTGCATGGTTTATACCCCCTGGCCTAATTTAATGATAGTTTCAAGCATACGGTCAATCATGGCAATTACTCGCGCTGAAGCATTGTATCCATGCTGGAACTGTACCATATTAGCCATCTCTTCATCTAAGTTAATCCCTGATACTGACTCACGGAGATTGGCCAAATTTTTAAGCAATGTTTCCTGGCTTGCAATTCTGTCTTTTGCTTCTTCGCCCTGCGAACCAATGCGCGAAATAAGCGAAGTATAAAAATCATTGAACGTTGCATTTGAGTCTATCATTGCATGCTTGTGCTTGAGAGCTGCCAGTGCCAGTGCGTTAGATCCATCACCAACACCATTTGATGTATTGTAGTCACCGGTACCGCCTAAATCCTTCCCTTTAGCAGCAGCTATCGAATCAATATCGTATTTGATTGCATCATCAATATCCATGTACGATGCAGGATTAAACATTGGCGTAATGGTGATATGTTCTCGCGATGCAATTATCTTGCGTATATCATCCACCCTGCGATAATCAAATGCACCCTGTGGACCTGACTCTTTCAAAATGCCTGCATACCCCACTAATAGTTGCCCTGAATCTTCTAAGTGCCGTATAATAAAATTTTTCTTATCAGTATCTTCGGCGATAGTAGCTTTGAAAGCTAACTGGCTGTTGTGATTAATGTAACCCACAACGCCAATCTTTGCATCATTCACACGCTTGATGACATCAAGCAGCGTGTCAGTTGCATAATAATTTATCTTGATTTCCTGATCCATTGCGTTGTTTTTCACAAAGGTAAGTGTACCGGTAATTCCAATGGCAGCGGAAGCATCAACCTTATTGTTACCTGAGATTTTAAAAAGTGCTGTTACATCATTGATGCCATCATTGTTCAGGTCAAAGTTTCCTTCCACATTGTCGCTTACCGCGATGTGTTTAAAGAAATTATTATTTGTTTGATTGTTTTTCCCAAAGCCATCTCGGTGCACTTCATTTATTAAATCAGCCAAATTTATTGCAAAAGCATTCACATCATTAATATTCTGGCGCAAAACTCCATCACGTATAGAAATAAGACCTGCTAACTCACCGCTCTGAATAGTAACATCGGTGAGTGTCTGTTTCCACAGTACCTTATACATGCCATTATTGTCGGGATCCTCCATGGCAACAAGTGGCCTGAATACCTCACCCTGCACCAGGTTTTCCCCACCAATATACACTATAAGCTCATCCTTGTCCGTGCGGCTGACACTAATATTTATAAGCTGGGACAGCTTTTCTATCAATGCATCACGCTTATCTTTAAGGTCATTGGGATTGTCGCCTAAGGCTTCAGCTTTCAATATTCGTTCATTCAAATCACGGATTGTCTGCGCGTATTCGTTTATCTGTTCCACGGTATGCCCAATCTGCCTGTTTGCCTGCTTCTGCAAATCGTATAGTTTACCATATACATATTTTACTTCATTTGCCAGTGCAATTGCTTTTTCCTTTACTACTTCCCGTGTTGAACGCTCTTCAGGATATTTTGATAATTCTTGAAAACCTTCCCACAGTGCATCCAGCCTGCTCCGTATGGACTGATCGGATGGCTCATTGTACACCATCTCAACCTGATAGATAA
>Ga0208940_1001329_pt1 | contig 26303 bp, 22 predicted proteins | sample AD_JPNNA6_MetaG_FD_184445 | JGI IMG/M metagenome (GOLD analysis project Ga0208940, IMG submission 184445) | Active sludge microbial communities of municipal wastewater-treating anaerobic digesters from Japan - AD_JPNNA6_MetaG (SPAdes) (version 2) | ecosystem: Engineered > Bioreactor > Anaerobic... | reverse complement strand
CAGATCCTGCATCGCCACTTTCCTCGCCGCCACCGCCGCGTCCTCCGAAGGCTCGCGGCCGCACCGTCGTTTTCCGCTGCTATGGGACGACTGTGGTCGGAGACCGGACCCACGGGGCGAGCATGCCGGTCGGTGGTTTCACCAACGGTGGCCGGAGGTTCGCTCGTGGATTTGCGGCAACCGCATGATCACGCCTCAGCGGTGCCGCTTGGCGTGGAAACTTCAGGTTGAAGCCGGCCGGCGACCTCGTACTGCTTGGCGCCGTGACCGAAAAATCCTCCGCTCCCTTCACCGCCACCGGCAAGCCGCTCGTCGGCATTGTCATGGGCAGCACTTCCGATTGGCCCATCATGGAAGCTGCCGCCCGCCTGCTCGACGAGTTCGGCATCGCCACCGAACGCCGCGCCCTGAGCGCGCACCGCACGCCCGACGCCGCCCTCGACTGGGGCCGCGGCGCCGGCCAACGCGGGCTCAAGGTCATCATTGCTGCGGCGGGCGGTGCCGCGCACCTCGCGGGCGTGATGGCCGCCGTCACCCCGCTGCCGGTCCTCGGCGTGCCGATGGAATCGGCGTCGCTCAAGGGTCTGGATTCGCTGCTCTCGACGGTGCAGATGCCCGGCGGCATCCCCGTCGCGACGTTCGCGATCGGCAAGCCCGGCGCGATCAACGCCGCGCTCTTCGCCGTGGCGATCCTCGCGCAGGGCGACGACCGCATCCGCCAGGCGCTCGACGATTACCGCGCCGCCCAGACCAGGAAGGTCCTCGAGGCGAAGCTGCCCTGAGCGGCGGCCAAGTTTTCCGAGGTAGGAGCCTGCTTGCAGGCGATTCCGAGTTCGCAGGCCGGCTGCTCGCCAGTCGTCTGCAAGCAGGCTCCTACACTCCAACGGCCCTGTGCCGTACTCGGAACGAACCGTCGGAATTTCACACAAGGTAACGAAGAGAACGAAGCGCATAGTCGCTCCAGAGAATGGGCACCGCTCGCAAAATCATCTTCGGGATCTACGGCCTGCTTTTTCTCGGGCTGATCGCAGGCGGATTGCTGTTCTCCTGCCAGCCTGCGCGAGAGGTGCAGGTTCAACGCGAGAAGATCCTGGCGCTCTCCGAAGCTGAGAAGGCGTTCATTCTCGATGAACTCATCCGCCTTTTGGCCACAACCGAGCGCAAAGGCGTGGATGGCACGACTGAACTGCAAGCAGCGCAGATTCCGCCACCCCTCTCGTTGCTAAAGCCGTACCGTTTGCAGCTGAGAGAAGGCTCCGCGTGGCTGGATCTTGCGCACAATTTCGATCACGGCATTTCACTTCGCGCCACCAAGGAACCGAATGGCTGGTGGCAGCTTTCAGCCGAGCTCGAAGAGTTTCAGCCTGAAACGGTCCTCTTCAAAAAGGCGCCTAGCCAACCCGAGGTGTCCCCGATGATGAGTACACCGCCCTGAATGGATCGACTGTTCTCTTCGTTTCCTTCGTTACCTTCTGTCGTCCCCTCCGGAATCCGCTCCGCTTCCTTCCCAATCTCCCTCTCACCGTAACCGTCTCCGCTACCCGCGACATCACCACACCATGAGCACCACTCGCAAACCCGGCCTCGGCACGCTCGCGCTGCATGCCGGTCAAGTTCCCGACCCCGTCACCGGCTCCCGCGCCGCCCCGATCCACCAGACGACCAGCTACGTCTTCCGCGACGCCGAGCACGCTGCGAATCTCTTCGCGCTGAAGGAACTCGGGAACATCTACACGCGCCTCATGAACCCGACGACCGACGTCTTCGAGAAACGCCTCGCGGCGCTCGAGGGCGGCAGCGGCGCGCTCGCGCACAGCTCGGGTCAGGCCGCGATCACCGACGCGATCCTCAACATCGCCGGCGCGGGCGACCACATCGTCTCGGTCGCGCAGCTCTACGGCGGCACCTACAACCTCTTCCAGTACACACTGCGCAAGCTCGGCATCGAGGTGACGTTCGTCGACGGCGAGGATCCGGAGAATTTCCGCAAGGCGCTCCGGCCGAATACCAAGGCGTTCTACGGCGAAGGCCTCGGTAACCCGCGGCTCAACATCTTCCCGTTCGCCGAGGTCGCCGCCATCGCGCGCGAGGCCGGCATTCCCGTGATCGTCGACAACACCTGCCTCTCGCCGATCCTCAACCGCCCGATCGAGTGGGGCTGCAACGTCGTCGTGCATTCGGCCACCAAGTACATCGGCGGCCACGGCACCTCGCTCGGCGGCATCGTCGTCGACGGCGGAAACTTCGACTGGGGCAACGGCAAGTTCCCCGGCCTGAGCCAGCCCGACCCGAGCTACCACGGCATCGTGCATTGGGACGCCTTCAAGGCCTTCCCGCCCGCCGGCGGCGCGAACATCGCCTACATCATGAAGATGCGGCTGCAGCTCCTGCGCGACGTCGGCGCCTGCATCAGCCCGTTCAATTCGTTCATGATGCTCCAGGGTCTGGAGACGCTGCACCTGCGCATGGAGCGCACCTGCGCCAACGCGCTCAAGGTCGCCCAATTCCTCGAGGCGCACGACCGCGTGGCGTGGGTGAACTATCCCGGACTGAAGAGCAGCCCGGCGCACGCGCTCGCGCAGAAGTATCTCTCCGGCGGGTTCGGCGGTTTGGTCGGCTTCGGCGTGAAGGGCGGCTACGAGGCCGGCCTCGCGTTCATCGGCCGGCTCAAGCTCCTCAGCCACCTCGCCAACATCGGCGACGCCAAGTCGCTCGCGATCCATCCGGCGAGCACCACGCACTCGCAGCTCACGCCCGCGGAGCTGACCGCTTCCGGCGTCACGCCCGACTTCATCCGCCTCTCGATCGGCATCGAGGACAGCGACGACATCCTCGCCGACCTCGCGCAGGCGCTGGAGGCGAAGTAAGGCGGCGGCGACGTGGCACGGACCTCCCGGTCCGTGTCCGCGTTGTGCGCTTGCCGGACATGGGTCTGGAGACCCATGCCACGGCGGAATTCGGAGCGTCTTTCCGTGGGGGCGTCGTTCCAGCGTACTTCGTTGCGAAGAACGCGAGGCGTCGCCCTCCCACGATTCGCCTCGCGCTACCGCTTTGCCTTCGGCTGCCAGCCGGTGAGCAGCCACACGGCGCCGAGACCGGTGTAGAGCGCGATGATGCCGGCGGTCTCGTGGAGCGCGTGATAGTGTCCCGGGAACCTGGGGGCGAGCAGGACGATGGCCGCGATGCGCAGCAGATTGGTGGTGAACGCGAGCAGCAGGCTCAACGCGAGCAGCCCGGGAAACTTCCACCAGCGGGCGCGACGGTAGAGCAGGCCGATGGTGCCGAGCAGCAGCGCGGAGGAGAGGAGCCCGAAGCCGTTGCACTCCGTGGCGACGGTGAACGTGCCGTGCGGGCTGACCAGCTGGAGCTGAGCATCCGGGTTGGCGACGATGCGCAGTTGCGACACCAGATCGAACGACTGGAGCATCCGCACCGATTCGATCCCGGCCATCTTGCGCAGCGGCCAGTCAAGCACCGGGAAAAGCAGGACGAAGAGGATCAGCAGCGCGAAGGCGGCGAGCAGCGGCAGCGTCCGCCGCAGGGCGCGTTCGCCGAAGACGACCTGGACCGCGCCCGCGGCCGCAGCGACCAGCCCGGCCAGCACGAGCAGCGGTGTCTTCAGGAAGAAGGCGCCGGCCACGCAGGCGTAGGAACCGAGCAGACACGCGAGTCCGGTGTTGTCGAGGTGCAGCCGGAGGTGCAGCGACCGGCGATGCTCCCAGGCGATCCAGAGACCGGCGAGCACGAGGATGAAGAACGACTGCTTGAGCTGTTCGCGGGCGAAGGTCTGCGCGGCCAGCCAGCGCGCCACCGGCCAAAAGGCGAGGGCGGTGAGCGCGAGCAGCGCTCCCGCGAGCCAGAGTTCGCCGTGGCGGGCGACGGGGGCGGAGGAAGGAGTGGGTGTGTCCGGCATCGGCGGCGTGTGACCGCGCGCAGCCTGCGAAGTTCGTGCGGCGTGGTCGAGCGGGGAAGGGTGGCGGGTGGAGGGGCGGTTTCTCCGCAACCGCCCTGCTGCACCCGCCCTGGACGTCTCGTCCTGCCGGTTGGCAGAATCGGCGAGAGAAACGGGCCTCCCTCACACGCCGCGTTTGTTGCCGAACCAGTCGATGTGCAGGCGCGGGGCGAAGCGGTAGCCGCGGTCGCGACAGAGCGCGGTGAGCCACGGCGTGCGGGCGGCGAGCGCCTCGCGGGTGGTGCCTTCGGGCATGAGCAGGACCTTGTGGCGCGGCGGCGGTACGGGGAGTTGCGCGAGCAGTGCTTCGGCCTCGGCGAGGTCGGCCTCGGACGCCACGACGAACTTCAACTGGAAGTCGTAGGCGGCGAGCCACGCGGCGACCACGGCGGGTTGCCAGCGGAGCGCTTCGTGGCGGTCGCTCCACGCGGCGCCGAACTGGGCGGGCGGCGGGGTGGCGTTGCGCAGCTTTGGGCTGAGCGAGGCGAGGTCGCAGGCGATGCCGGCGGGCGGCACCGTGCCGGCGGTTTCGATGGTGATGTGCTTGCCGGCGGCGTGGAGCGCGGCGGCGAGCGCGGGCAACTCCGCCGCGATCAGCGGCTCGCCGCCGGTGAGCACGACGTGGCGCGCCGGGTGGCGTGAAACTTCGGCGACGATCTCGGCGACCGACAGCTGCTTTCCCTCCGGCGACCACGACGCGTAGGGTGTGTCGCACCAGGTGCAGCGGAGGTTGCAGCCGGCGGTGCGCACGAAGACCGATGGCACGCCCGCCAGTGCACCTTCGCCCTGCAACGAGTGGAAGATTTCGGAGATCAGCATGGGCGGCGCGGAAGGCGGGAGAATTCGGAGGGGAAACCGCTAATGGACGCTAATCGGCGCTAATGGTTCGGAAGCCCTCGGCCCAGTGGTCTTTGCCGATCTCGTACTCGTCGATGGTGAAGCCGTCAGCGTGATCCTTGAACCCGGGCATGGCCGAAGCTCGTTGTTGAGCGGCTGTGGCGTCTGCGGGCGTTGCATAGACGCCGATGAGTTTCGAATCTTCTTCACCTTTGGGCAACTGATGGGCGTGGAAGAGCAAATAGACCGATTTCATCGCAGGGGGAGCTCCGGATTAGTGTCCATTAGTGTGCATTAGTGGTTCCTCTTCCGGTTGGCCTCGGCGGAAGCGGGCTGGCGTCGGCGTAGCGGGTCGGGTCGGGGATTCCGGCGACGAGGAAGGCCTCGCGGCGCTCGACGCAGGTGCCGCATTTGCCGCAGTGGATGTCGCCGCCGACGTAACACGACCAGGTGCGGGCGAAGTCGACGCCGAGTTTCGCGCCTTCGAGCACGATCTGGCCCTTCGACAGGGCGATGAACGGGCGGAGTAACTGCACTGCCGCGTAGGTGCCGAGGCGGAGGGCGTCGCCCATCGCGCGCATGAAGTCCTCGCGGCAGTCGGGGTAGATCGCGTGGTCGCCGGAGTGCGCGGCGATGACGAGCCCTTCGGCGCCGATGCTCTCGGCCAGCCCGCCGGCTGCGGCGAGCATGATGCCGTTGCGGAAGGGCACGACGGTCTGGCGCATCGTCTTATCCTCGTAGTGCCCCTCCGGAACGGCGCCGCCCGTTTTCAGGAGATCGGAGGCGAAGAGGTTGGCGATGAAGTCGAGCGGGATGATCGTGTGTGGCACGCCGAGGGCGCGGGCGTGTTCGGCGGCGAAGGGGATCTCGCGGGCGTTGTGCTTCGAACCGTAGTCGAAACTCACCGCCGCGGCGACGCTGTGGTGGCGCGCGGCCCAGTGGAGCGCGGCGACGGAGTCCATGCCGCCGCTGCAGAGGACGATCACCTTCATGCGGCGGACCGTAGCGGCGGTGCGGGGCGCGGCCAGAGAAAAGCGGCCCGGCGCGGGGGACCTGATCTTTCGATCCACACGGTCGAGTGATCGCGGTGGCCCCGGACTGCCAGGCCGTCCGTTGAATCGGCAGTCCCACTCTGCCGAATGCCGGAGCGCCCTCCCGCGATGTGGGAGGGCCCTACGCGAGACCTATTGAGCCTCGCACAATAGACTGACCAAGGTAGACGAACTGCCGGGCCATCCGTTCGCTCGGCGGGCCCATTCTGCCGTACGGCAGAACGCCCTACCACCGGACGTCAGTCCAATACGCGAGACTCAATAATCGGCCACCGCCGGCAGCGAGGAGACGAACTCCTGCGGCGGCAGCGGGCCGAGCGTGCGGTCCCAGTGGTCGATCTCGCGCTGGAAGGCTTCGGCCTGTTGTTCTGCGACCTCGGGATGCGGCGTGGTGCGCAGCCCGAGCCGGAATAAGGCGATGGCAAGAATCTGGAGTCGGTCGAAGTCCCGCGGGTCGTCCCAATGGCGCTCAAGATACTCGTGACACCACGGGAGCCCGCTGAGGCGGCGGTTGAGGCGGAGGAATTCCTCCCGCCAGCGGTGGGCGAGGCGGCGGGAGTTCTCCTCGTCGCGCAGTTTGCGGCCGGGCGAGGCGCTGACGTGGTGCAGGATGCGGCTGTGCAGGGCGACTCGGCAGGTGCGGCCGAGCGCGCGGGCGCGGAAGCAGAGGTCGACATCCTCGCCGCCGTTGCGGAAACCCTCGTCGAAACCGCGTAACCGGAGAAAAAGTTCGCGCGGCACGAGCAGGCAGGCGGCGGTGACGGCGGCGGTCTCGCGGCTCGACCACGGCGCCCACAGCCGGTGGAGCGACTCGTCGTGGTGGGGTTTGCCGGTGAGACCGACGTCGAACCCGATGTGGTCGAGCTCGCCGGTGGCGGCGCGGAACTGGACGTTGCCAACGATGCCCGCGCGGCGGTGGCGCCGGAGCACCGCGAGCATCGGCTCGAGCCAGCCGCGGGTGAGGACGAGGTCGCTGTTGAGCAGCGCGAGGATGTCGCCGGTGGCCGCGGCGCCGCCGCGGTTGTTGGTGGCGGCGTAGCCGAGGTTGCGCTCGTTGAGGAGCACGCGGACCGGCGTGCCGAGAGACTGGATCCACTCGCGGGTGCCGTCGGTGCTGCCGTCGTCGACGAGGATGATCTCGTGGTCGAGCCCGCGGGGGAGGGTTGCCTGCAACGAGGCGAGGCACGGCTGCGTGAGGTCGAGCCGGTTGTAGAGCGGGATGATGAACGAGACCTTCACGCAGCGGAGGGTGTGCTGCGCTAGGAAACGGCGGAGGGGGGCGCAGGGCGAGCTCGGAGGTGGAACTGGCGCAGTGCAGTCGCGCCGCCTTCGGTGGCGGGACCACACCGCACATTTTCTTGTTCCGATCGGAACAAGAAAATGTGCGGTCGCCGGCGATGCCGTTGGAAGGGGGAGCGGGCCGGGAGCACGGAGTTCTGTCGCGGTCGGGCCGGGATCTCGTGCTGTGCCTGGATCGGGGGCGCGGCAGGCGCGCGCTCAGTCGACGTTCTCGAGCAGGCGGCGGAGGTAGGCACTGTGGTGCGGTCTTGCCCAGGGCCGCGATCTGACGCTGGAGCCCGGCGCGGTCGATCCAGCCGTTGCTGAAGGCGATCTCCTCGAGCCAAGCGATCTTGAGGCCCTGGCGGTCCTCGATGACGCGAACGATGTCGCCGGCGTCGAGCGGCGCGGCGTGCGTGCCGGTGGCGGATCCAGAAAATGTCCGCTTCAGCGGGCACTTCGGGGAAGTGCGGTGCTGGAATGCTCAGGCGGAGCGCCCGTGGCGGAACCGGCGCACGAGCACGAGACCGCCCATGCGGTCGGTTGGCCGGGTGGGTGGTGGTGGACGCACGCGCCTTTGCCGCTCGCCGGCCGACACCGTTCAGGCGTGGTCGCGTCTCTGCCAGGCTTCGACGATCTGGCGGATGGTCTCCTCGAGGCCCACGGAGATGTCCCAGCTCGGGTAGTGGGCGCGCATCTTGCGCAGGTCGGAGTAGTAGCAGATGTGGTCGCCGATGCGGTTCTGATCGACGTAGGTGTAGACCTGTTTCTTGCCGGAGAACCGCTCGGCGATGGCGAACGCCTCGAGGATGGAGCAGGAGTTGGCCTTGCCGCCGCCGAGGTTGTAGACCTCGCCCACGCGCGGGGCGGAGACGAAGGCGTGCATGAAGCGCGCGACATCGAGCGAGTGGATGTTGTCGCGCACCTGCTTGCCCTTGTAACCGAAGACACGGTACTCGCGACCCTCGAGGTTGCACTTCACGAGGTAAGAAAGGAAGCCGTGGAGCTCGACGCCGGTGTGGTTGGGCCCGGTGAGGCAGCCGCCGCGCAGGCAGCAGGTCGGCATGCTGAAGTAGCGGCCGTACTCCTGGACCATCACGTCGGCGGCGACCTTGGAGGCGCCGAACAGCGAATGCTTCGACTGGTCGATGGTGAAGGTTTCCGCGATGCCGTGCTCGTAGGCGGGGTCGGCGTAGTCCCAGCGCGTCGACTGCTCGACGAGGGCGATGCGGTTGGGAGCGTCGCCGTAGACCTTGTTGGTCGACATGTGCACGAAGGGCACCTCGGGGTTCACCTGGCGGTTGGCCTCGAGGAGATTGAGCGTGCCGCCGGCGTTGGTGTCGAAATCGTCGAAGGGGATGGCGGCGGCGCGGTCGTGCGAAGGCTGGGCGGCGGTGTGCACGATCACGTCGGGTTTCACCTCTTTGACGAGGGCGAGCACGCCGGCGCGATCGCGGATATCCAGCTCGTGGTGCTGGAAGCCGGGGAGCTCGCGCAGGAGGCGCTGCTGGTTCCAGCGGGTGTCGCCCTGCGGGCCGAAGAAGACCGCGCGCTGGTTGTTGTCCACGCCGTGGACGGCGTAGCCCTGCTGCGAGAAATAGACACAAACCTCCGAGCCGATCAGGCCGGAGGAGCCGGTGACGAGAAGTCGCTTCGCCATGAGGCCGGAAGGTATGCGGACGGCGGAGGCGCAGGGCAAGCGGCGGATTGGCCTGCGGGCGCGGCTCGGGTGGGATCGCCAGGGGCGCCGGAACCGGCGCCGCTCGGGGTTGAGGATTCGGATATGCTGCGCCGCTCGTCGACGATTCCGGTCGCGCGGGTGCACACGGGCGCAGTGCGTCCCCGTTGTTCAGCGGGGCGGCGATCCGCCGCCGCTCCTCGGCTTCGCTTCCACGTCCCCGCGCGCAGGGACGTGGTGCAGGCCCGGGCCGGGCGGGCTGCCGGGGCACAACCGGTCGCGACAACGCGGAGACTCATCGCGGCGGACGGCGCACCGGGGCACGCGCCGGTCCGGCCATGGGTGCCGGAGCTGCGCCCTTCAGCGCGGGACGGCCATGATCGTCTCGTAGAAGGCGGCGAGCGACTCGGCGGAGCGATCCCAGCTGAAGTGCTCCCGGGCGAAGGCGGCGGCGCCGGCGGCGAGACGCGAGGCCAGCGCGGGGTCCGCGCGGAGCGTGCGGATGGCGGCCGCGATGCCGGCGGCATCGGCCCGGTCGAGCACGAAGGCGTCTGTGCCGTGGCGGACGACGGTGCCGAGGTTGCTGCGCGGGAGGATCACCGGGCGGCCGGAGGCGAAGAACTCCGGGAGCTTCGAGGGGAAACGGTAGTTGTTGAACGAATCCGGAGCGCCGGGCTGCACGAAGATGTCGGCCAGCGCCAGCAGCGGCGCGAGGTGGTCGTGCCGGGCGATGCGGCCGAGCGGGATGAGATGCGGCGCGGCGCGCTGCGCCAGATCGCCGGGCAGGGCGCAGCAATCGTGGCCGGCGCGGATGAGGGTGGTGGGCGTGCCGGTAGCGTTGAGGGCGACGAGCGCCTCGTGGAGCTCGGCCATGTCGGCGCGGTTGGTCGCGTGGAGATTGCCGTGGTAGAACAGGACGGTGTGGTCGTCCTCGAGGCCGAGTGCGGTGCGCAGGGCGGCGGGGCGCGGGCGGGGGAAAAACTCGGGGGCGACGCCGGGCGGGATGATCCGGACGGGTTTGCCCGGGGGAACCAGTTCCGCAAGCCGGTCGACGATCACCGTGCAGGCGTCGGCGCGGGCGAGGAACTCGCGGCGGCGGTGCGGGTGCGATCGGTCGAGGCCGACGAGCCGCTCGAGCTCGGCAGCCGGGAGCGCGGCGAGCTCGGCCTCGGGCCGGCGGAGTTCGGCGGCGAGGATGTCCCCCTCGTTGTCCTCGAGGTGGACGAGGAGCCTCGCGCGCGCCTCCGCGGCGACCGTTGTGGTGAAACGGCGGACACGCTCGGCCGTGGTCCAGGCGTGGACGAGGTCGGGGCCGGCGCCGCCGGCGAAGAGGGCGGCGCGCTTGCCGCAGTCGGCGTAGGTGACGCAGCGGAACCCGGGCGCGCGATGGGTGCGCACCAGCTCGGCCCCGTGGGGGACGGCGACGATGCATTCGTGGCCGCGGGCGACGAGCTCGTTGGCGAGGGCGGCGACGTGGAGGGCGCTGTTGGAGGTGATGTCGCCGTAGAGCGCGAAGAGGATGCGGCGGGGGTGCGGCGCGGGGGGGCGCGCCGGCGGTCGCCGGCCGCCCAGGAGCGTGGCGAGGGGGGGGCGGTCGCAGGGGCTGGCGGCGGGCGGGAGCGCGGCGAAATGGAGACGGCGGAGCAGGCTCCACGAGGAGCCGTCGACCGAGGCCTCAAGCCGGAGCTCATGGATGCCGACCGGGAGGGCTCCGGACAGGGTGAAACGGCAGGCTGCGGCAGGCGCCGGGGGCGCGTTCGGCGCGAGCGATACGTTTTGCCCCGGTTCTTCGGTCTTGCCGGTGAAGAGGTGCTCGCCGCAGACAAGCCGCACCGCGGGCGGCCGGGCGGCGGCGGCGGCGCACCAGCCCTGCAGCCGCCAGGCGTTGGCGGGAGCCTGGAAGGGGGTGGGAGTGTCGAGCCCGTGCTGGAATGCCGGGGCTTCGCCCGCGCTGCGATCCCGCCCGCGGCGTTGGAGCGCGCGTTCGAGGGCGCGCAGGGGGGCGGTGCAGCGCCAACTGCGGGAGTTCTTCATCCGGCGGCGTTCGGTCTCGAGCTGGTCCTGGCGGAGGAGGGCGTGGTCGGCGGCGGCCTGGGCGTGGGCGAGGAGGGACCGGGCCTCGGCCAGCCGGGTGCGGTGGTCGGCGCGGGCGTCCTCCAGCTCCATGAGCTGAACCTGGGCGAGGATGAGCTGCCGGCGCAGCGCGGCGGGCTCGTCCTGTTGGCTGCCGGGGGCCTCCGGGGCGGGATTCATCGCCGCAGATGAAGCGCCATCGTGGGGCCGAAGTGAAGTCGGAACCGGGGTGGGGCGGCGCCGGGCGGCGGCGAGGGGCCGACAATCGGATTGATCCGGCCGGAGTGCCGGCCGAGTCTCGGCGCCCCGATTCCCGTGAAAACCAACGCGGTTCTGCGCCCTGTCGACAAAGCCCTGGCCGGCTACGAAACCCTGATCCGCCAAGCGGAGGGGCGGCGTGCCCAGCCGTTCCCCACCGAGAAGGTGCTCGCCGCGCAATGGGGCGTGAGCCAGGCGGCCGTCAATCGCGCCGCGCTGCGCCTCATCGCCGCCGGGCGGCTGCGCCGCGAGGGCTACAAGCTGCTGCCCGTCGCCGCCACGACGGTCTCGCTGGTGGGCGCGCGGCTGGCCGTGCTCTCGCACCGGGCGATGCGCTTCCCGGGCATCGCCGAGGAGGCCGCGCGGCGCGGCGTGCGCGTGGAGGAGTTCTATTTCATCGGCCGCGACACGCTGCGCAACGCGCTCCAGAAGGTGCTCCAGCACCGGTCCGACGGCGTGATCATGCGCATCACCGACAGCGGCTGGGAGTGGGACAACGAGACGGCCGAGCTCGACCGCCTGCGTATCCCGTATGTGGTGGCCGAGGAGGCCCCGCCCGGCCACAACCTCGCCGCCGAGGATCTGCGCAACGCCGCCGCGCAGCTGGTCGGCCACCTCTTCGCCCACGGCCACCGCGAGATCGTGTGCGTGGGCTCCCTGCGCCGCCTGCAACGCTCCGGCGCGGTGCGGCTGGGCTTCGAGGAGGCGTGCCTGCGGCTCGGCCTCACCTCGGCCGCGCGCAACGTCTTCGAGATCAACTCGCACACCCCGGAGGCGGTGCGCACGGAGTTCCAGCGCATGCGGCGCACGTGCCCGCGCGCGAGCGCGGTCGTGCTGTTCGACGTCGACATCCTCAAGAGTTTCCTCGCGGCGGCGCGCAAGGAGGGGCTGCGGGTGCCGCGGGACCTCTCGGTGGTCGCCGTGGGCGACTCGGCGGAGGCCCGCACCGCGGAGCCGCCGGTGACCTGCGTGGCCTTCGACGCGCGCTGCATGGCCCACCTCGCCCTCGACCTGGCCTGCCAGCAGCTGCTGGAGGTGCGCCGCCTCGGGCGGGTGCCGCCGCGCCAGCGCATCCGCGTGGAGGGCACGCTGCGCGAGCGCGGTTCGGTGGGCGTGCTGGCGACGTTGCCGGGGACCCGGCCCGAGGAGGCCGCCCACGGGGCCAACCGGCTGGCGCGCGTGTGGCCGCACGCGGTCGAGCCGCGCCTGCGCGAGGCGGCGGAGACGTGGCACTGGCCGCACCGGCTCGTCGAGCACGGCGCGCCCGGCGCGTTCGTGCCGGTGGACCTGGCGGCGCAGGCCAACCGCTCGCTGCGCCGGCCGCACGGCTGGCTGGGGCACCTGCCGCTGCTGCACCTCGGCTCCGGGCTGCTGCGCATCCATGGCGTGGATTTCTCGTTGCTCGACGAGCGCACGAACCGCGGGCGCAGCGTGGTGGTGCTGCGCTCCAGCCGCTTCCCGCCGACCTCGCGCCGCTCGCTGCCCGACGCGCTCGTGCTGCCGGTCGGCCGCCGGGTGCGCGGCGTCTACTTCCTCCACGGCTGCGGCTATGCGGGCGAGCGCGTGCCGTTCGCCTGGTACGAGTTCCACCAGGCGGGGCGGCCGGCCGCGGTGGTGCCGCTGGTGGCGCGCGGCGTGGGCCCGGCCCACAGTCCGGATACGCCGCCGGCCAACATCCAGGACTGGTGGCCGGAGTTCCCCCAGTTCAACGCCGACGGCGTGCGCCATGTCGTGGTCTCGGAGAACGGCGACCCCTTCGCCTACGAGCGGTACCTCTATACCCTGGAGTGGGTGAATCCGCAGCCCGATGCCGTGCTCGAGGAGATCCGCGTGCGCTCCAACCCGGCCGTGCCGACGACCCTGGGCCTGCTGGCCGTCACGTTGCTGCTGGAGTGAGCCGCGATGCGATCGGCGCGGACTTCACTCTGTCGCGCCGATTCTTTCCGTTGCAGTTGCAGGGGCTGAGCTTGCTCAGCCCGGTTGCGGTCGCTCCGGCCGAGCGGTGCGAGCTCGCACCCTACGCCGACTGCATGACTCGGCGGAGGGACGGCCCGCTGTCGTGAGTCGAGGGTCCAGGGACGGGCGCCCACCAAGGGGAACCTCGGCCGGGCGCTCCCGGACGAAAGCCTTGGCGGCTTTCGCCCCGCGGCAAGGCGGAGGGCTGGTGCGAGCGCCGTCGATGGCACGGTGCCGTTCACCCCACGAAGCCGCGGCGTCCGTCCCCCGACTCGATCCTTTGGCTACACGGGGGCCACGATCCGCGGGCGGGGGTGCCGGGGGGGGCGCACCGAGGCCCGATGGACGATCTCGACCGGGAAGACGATGGTGCCGGAGGCGTCGGCCACGGGTTCGCCGAGGTTGCGGCGGATGCGCTCGAGCAGGAGTTCGACGGCCCGCATGCCCATGGCGCGCAGGGGCTGGCGGACGGTGGTGAGCTGGGGGGCGGTGGTGCGGGCGGCCAACGTGTCGTCGAAGCCGACCACGGAGATGTCGTGCGGCACGTTGTAGCCGGTGCGGGCGAGCACCTCCAGGCAGCCGAGGGCGATGGCGTCGCTGGCGGCGAAGATGGCGTCGGGCAACGGCTGGCCGACATGGCGCTCGAGCCAGGCGCCCATGACCTCGCGCCCGCCCTCGGTCGAGAACCGGCCGTCGACCATGAGGTCGGGGTCGAAGGCGATGCCGTGGGCGCGCAGGGCGCTCTGGTATCCGTGGATACGGCGCTCGGGGCCGCAGCGGCCGCGGGGGCCGGTGATGTGGAGGATGCGGCGGTGGCCGGCGGCGAGCAGATCGCGCACGATCGCCTGGGCGCCGGGTTCCTCGTCGGCCTCGATGTTGACCACGCCGGGGAGGGGCTGGTCGGGGTGCATGGCCACGAAGGGCGTGTGGGTGGGCAGGAAGCGCGCGGAGGCGCCGTGGAAGACCGGGGCGATGAGGATGAGGCCGTCGATGCGCCCGTCGCAGAAACCGGGGATGCGGTGCGAGTCGCGGTCCCAGTCGTGGAGGGCGAAGACGGTGGTGGTCTGGCTGTGGACGGCGGCGTTGGTGATGATGCCGTTGAAGGCCTCGAGGAAATAGTGGTCGAACTCGCCGCCGTCGTTGACGATGGCGGCGATGCCCAGGGTGTTCATGCGGCGCTGGGCGAGGGCGCGGGCGGCGGCGTTGGGGCGATAGCTCAGCTTGATCGCGGCCGCGAGGATACGTGCGCGGGTCTCGCGGGAGATGCGTGTGGAGGTGCGCGCTCCGTTGAGCACCGCCGAGGCGGCCATCGCGGACACGCCGGCCTCGCGGCCGACATCGGCGAGGGTGGCGGGGCGATCGGGGCGCTTGCGGTCGGCGGGCATGCGGGGGCGTTTGCTGGAGGTGCCAGACAGTGCCGGCCGGGCCTCGACGGCAAGTTCCGATGCCGGTGCGGCGAGGCGTTCGCGGCGGCGGGCGCCCGGTGGCGCGCGGGTCGCGGCGGACTGCACGCTTGACACCGCCCGGCGATTTTGAGTTCTCGACCCTTCTTTCGACCAATTTACGTCATGGCCAACACCAAATCTGCCATCAAGGCCGCCCGCCAGGCCCTCCGCCGTCAGGACCGCAACAAGACCGTGAAGTCGCGCCTGAAGACCATCTCGCGCAAGCTCACGAAGCTCACCGCCGAGAACAAGACCGACGAGGCCCGTGCCGTCGCCGTGGAGTTCATCTCCGCGCTCGACAAGGCCGCCAAGAGCAACGTCGTCCACAAGAACGCCGTGGCCCGCCACAAGTCCCAGCTGAGCAAGCTGGTCCTGGCCAAGGCCTGAGCGCTGGCGGTTTTCGCCGACCTCACCCTCACGCGCCCTGCGTGGGGGTTTCGTTTTTTCTGGGCCGCGCGCCCGCCGGGACTAGTTTCCGGCAGTTGCGCCGTCCGCCGCACCAACCGCCGCCACCACCTCCACCATGCCCGCCGACGACTTCCTCAGCTTCCCGCCCGACACGCTCGTGCGTGACCCGCTCCGGCTGCCCTTCCTCGCGCGTGGCGAGGGCTGGCTGGCGCTGAACAAACCGGTCGGCGTGCCGTGGGCGCCCGATCCCTGGATACCGCGGCAGACCGATCTCGTGCGCGAGGTGCGCCGCCAGTTGCGCGACGGCAAGCCGCAGCTCGCCCGCCTCGGCATCGGCGCCTTCCACGGCATCGTCGGCCCCGACCTGGTCGCCTCCGGCGCCGTGTTGTGCGCGACGACCGACGCCGAGGGCGCCCGGCTCGCCAACGCGCTCGGTTCCTCCCAGGTCGAGCTGACCTATCGTTTCGTCACGATGGGGCGCCCGGCGCAGGAGGAGATCGTCTGCGAGCTGCCGCTGGCGCCGCACGCCACCGAGCCGCGCATGCTCGTGTCGCACACCACGGGCAAGAAGACGGCCACGACCTTCCGGCTGGAGAAACGTTTCCGTGGTTACGCCGTGTGGACAGCCACCTCGACCTACGACCGGCTGCACCAGATCCGCGTGCACGCCGCCGAGAGCGGGCTGCCGATCGTGGGCGAGTCGCGCTACGCGAACACGACCCCGATCTTTCTGTCCGAGATCAAGCGCGACTACCGCCCCGCCGGCGACGGCACGCGCGTGGAGCAACCGCTCTACGGCGAGCTCTGCCTGCACCTGGCGCAGATCCGTTTCCCCGGCGCCGACGGCCAGCCGGTGACCGTCGAGGCGCCGTTGCCCAAGCCCTTCGCCGTGCTGCTCAAGAAGCTCGGCGAACACGTGCCGGTGTGAGGTAGGAGCGATCTTCTTTGCGCCGATCGCTTTCGGGCCGCGACAGAAGATAGCGAAGAGAACAAGGGCACCACGGCGGCAGGAAGATCTGCCCCTGCGGATTGTCGCATGCGCCCAACCGGCGCTGACCTTCGCCGCGAAGTGGTGCGACCTGCCGCCTCTCTTGGTTCCCATCGTTGCCTTCTGCGGTTCGCTCCGGTCCGGTTGTTTCCCCCGCGCCGCGCTCTCGACATCCGCGGCGTTTCGTTTTCCCATCGCGGCACCTCATGAGCGGCGCGCGTTTCACCTTCATCTGCGGTTCCGACGACTTCGTCGTGGGCCGGCTCGGCAAGGAACGCTTCGCCACCCTCGCGGCCGACGCCGCGGACGAGTTCTCGCGCGAGATCGTGAACGGTTTCGCCGCCAACGTGGCGGAGGTCGAGGCGGCCGTGAACAAGTTCCGCGAGGCCGTGCAGACGCTCGGGCTCTTCGGCGGCCGCCGGTACGTGTGGCTCAAGGACGTGAACTTCCTCGCCGACTCCGTGACCGGCCGCGCCGAGAGCACGCTCAAGCAGGTCGAGGAGCTCAAGACGATCCTCGCCGGCCTCGATCCGGAGCAGGTGGGCGTGCTCGTCACCGCGGCGCCGGTGGACCGGCGGCGCTCGTTCCCGAAGTGGGTCGAGGGCAACTCCGACTTCACGCTGTGCGGCGGAGAGGCGGGCGACGAGGCCACGCTGCAGCAGGTCGCGCTTGGCGAGGCGAAGGCGCAAGGGGTGACGTTCGAGGGCGAGGCGTTGCCCGTGCTCATCGCGAAGGTCGGCGCGAACACGCGGCTCATCGTCGAGGAGGTGCGCAAGCTCGCCGCCTACGTCGGCGACGCCGCGAAGATCACCGAGGCCGACGTGGCCGAGATCGTCGTGAGCACGGCGGAGGGCGATTTCTTCGAGGCGGCCGAGGCGTTCTTCTCGGGCAACCTGCAGTGGACGCTCGAGGCGCTGCACCGGCATTTCTTTGCGGGCGGCGATGCGCGCCCGATCCTCTCCTCGCTGCAGAACCGCAACCGCCTGCTCATCCAGGTGAAGATGCTCATCGACGCCGGCGAGGTCCGCCTCGGGCCCGGCGGGCTCGACAAGGCCGGTTTCGCCCGCGCGCAGCAGGCGTATGGGAAAGCCTATGGCGACCTCACGGAGAAGACCGCCTGCAACATCTTCACCCAGAATCTCTGGTACCTCGGCAAGCTGGCGTCGTCGTCGAAGATGCCGTCGCTCAAGCGCATGATCGACAACCAGCAGGAATTCTATGCGACGTTCCAGCGCCTGCTCGACCGCCCCGGCGAGCAGGAGGAAGTCCTGCGCGAGATGGCCGTGCGCTGCCTGAGCTGAGCGGGATGGGATCTCGCGGAGTTGGTCACAGAGGCCACGGAGGGGGAGGAGCGCACGGAGGCCGAAAGATTGGTTGAGCCGATCGCCTCGGTGTTTTTTGCCGCCGAGCCCGTGCCGCGCGCGGAGGTCCGAAGTTGTTGAACCACTGATCGGTTCCGCCAATGGGCGGAACATTGGAAGTGCCCTCCGGCTGATCGCCTCCGGCGCGTTGGGTCCGGCGCCCGCTGATCGCGGGCGGGAAGTGGTGGAACCGCTAATGCACGCTGATCGACGCTGATGTGTGCCTCCGGATTAGCGTCCATTAGCGAGGATTAGCGGTTCCAGAATCCTCCGGCCATTAGTGCCAATCAGTGTGTTCTGCCGCACGGCAGAATGGTTCCTCCTTCTGCACTCCGGTCGCCTCGCACCTACCGCGGATACCCGTTGCGGCGGTTGCGGAGAAACCGCCCTACCTCGTCTCTGGGGCGCTTGCGGGATTGTCAGGCCGGGTGCGATTCGTTTTGGCTGGTCGCCGTGCCTGCCAAACCCACCGCCAAACGTCCCGCCGCCGCGTCCGCTGCCACTGCGGCTCCTGCTTCCGCTTCAACCTCCGCCGCCTTGGTGAAGGAGGGTGCCGCGGCCGCCGCCGCGCAGGCCATCCCGAACGTGCTGGCCGAGCGCTACGCCTCCGCGGCGCTGCGCGCGATCTGGTCGGGCGAGGGGCGCATCCTGCTCGAACGCGATTTCTGGATCGCGGTGATGAAGGCGCAGCGCGATCTCGGCGTGCCGATCCCGGCCGAGGCGATCAAGGACTACGAGCGCGTGAAGGGCACCATCGACCTCGCCTCCATCGCCGCCCGCGAGCGCACCACGCTCCACGACGTGAAGGCGCGCATCGAGGAATTCTCCGACTTGGCCGCGCGCCAGTTCATCCACCTCGGCCTCACCAGTCGCGATCTCACCGAGAACGTCGAGCAGCTCCAGGTGCAGCGCAGTCTGCGCATCGTGCGCGACAAGACGACCGCCGCCCTCGCCGGCCTCTCGGCCCGCGCCGAGCAGTACCGCGACGTGATGATCACGGGCCGCACGCACAACGTGCCCGCGCAGCCCACGACCCTCGGCAAACGCCTCGCGATGTTCGGCGAGGAGCTGCTCATCGCCTTCGACCGCCTCGAGAACCTCCTCGAACGGTATCCGGTCCGCGGGCTCAAGGGCGCCGTCGGCACCCAGCTCGACCAGCTCACGCTGCTCGGCGGCCGCGCCGACCGCGTGCAGGAGCTCGAGGCGCGCATCATCAAGCACCTCGGCTTCAAGGCCGCGTTCACCTGCGTGGGTCAGGTCTATCCGCGCAGCCTCGACCACGAGGTCGTCACCGCGCTCGGCCAGATCGCCGCCGCCGCCGCCAGCTTCGCCACCACGCTGCGCCTGATGGCGGGCCAGGGTCTGCTCACGGAAGGTTTCCAGAAGGGGCAGGTCGGCTCCTCCGCCATGCCGCACAAGGTCAACGCCCGCAACTGCGAGCGCATCTGCGGTTTCCATACCATTCTCTCCGGCCTCGCCGTGATGACCGGCGGCCTGGCCGGCCACCAGTGGAACGAGGGCGACGTCTCCTGCTCGGTCGTGCGCCGTGTGGCGCTGCCCGACGCCTTCTTCGCGATCGACGGATTGCTCGAGACCTTCCTCACCGTGCTCGCGCGCATGGATGTGTTCCCGGCCGCCATCGCCGCCGAGAACGAGCGCAATCTCCCCTTCCTCGCCACCACCACGATCCTCATGGAGGCCGTGAAGGCCGGTGCCGGTCGTGAGACCGCACACGAGGCGATCAAGGAGCATGCGCTCGCCGCCGCGAAGGCCATCCGCGAGGGCGGCTCCGGCAACGGCGATGGTGCCATGCTCGACCGGCTCGCCGGCGACAAGCGCCTCGGTCTGTCCAAAAAGGCACTGCGCACGATCCTTTCGGAGAACGAGCGCTTCGTCGGCGCGGCCCCGAACCAGGTCGACGCCTTCGTGGCGCAGGTGAAGCCGCTGCTGCGTCGCAACGCCAAGGCCGCCGCCTACGAGCCCGCGCCGCTGCTCTGAGCGCGTGCAGTAGCGAGGAGCGAGTAGTGGGTAGCGAGTAGGCGGACGGCGCCGGGCGGGTGGCTTCTTCCCCGGCTGCCTTCATTCGCAGCCCGCGCGGTGCCCACCCCTCCCGTAGCGCCGCGGGTGAGCGCAGCGATCCGCAATTCTCCGCTGTAGCTGGACGACAACGTCGTTCAGCCTGGCCGAACGATCGTATCTGGAACTCACGAACTCCGGAACAGAATTGAGGAACCACAGATAGACGCAGATGAACACCGATGCCGGAAGTAGTCCGCTATAGCTGGGGGCGGGGACCCCGGCTGGTCCGCGTCGACGGCAAAGAACCTGGCGCGGCCGAGCCGCAACCGAACCCGATTGTGGCCACGAAAACGCACAAAGATGCACCCAAAGGCCGGAATGTTCTCGTGGCTTCTCGTGCCTCCTTGTGGCGATCTCGCTCGGCGTTGTGATCGAGCGAAAGCGCGCAACGGAGAACGTTTGAGGGATGGTCGGATCGAAACGTGGCGCCGTGGCGGCGTGAGTCCGTTCCCTGCCGCTTGGGGCTGGGAACGGACGGGCGCGAGGATGGATCGGAAACAAATCGACGGAAGTTCGCGCGCCACGGCGCAACGACGCGACGCTCGGAGGCCGGCCTCGACGCGGCCGGCTACAATGGGCCGTGGCGAGCTCGGTGGGCCGGTGTAGTGGCGCATCAGGTGCAGCGCCCCCCGGGGCGCCGGGTTGAACGGTCTTGCCGGGGGTGGCGCGGTTCGGCTTCGCTCGGCGGATCGACTTCGCCCCCACCACGAACGCCTTCTGGATCCTGCCCGCGGCCGGTTTCGCCGCGGGCTTCATCGACTCGATCGCGGGTGGCGGCGGCATGATCAGCCTGCCGGCGTTGCTGGCCGCCGGGCTGCCGCCGCATCTGGCGCTCGGGACCAACAAGCTGCAGTCCGCGCTCGGCACCACGTTTTCGGCGGCGAACTATGCGCGGCGCGGTTGGGTAACGAAGGAGGGCCTCGCGACCGGCATCACCTGGACGGCCCTCGCCGCCTTCGCGGGCGCGTGGTGCGTCTCGCGCCTCCCGGCCGATGTGCTGGTGCGGGTGATCCCGTGGCTGCTGGTGGCGATCTTCGCGTACGTGGCGGCGTCGCCGAAAGTGGGCACGGCGCGCACGCGGGCCCATTTTTCCACGACGGCCTTCAATGTGCTGGGCGGTTGCGCGCTCGGGTTCTACGACGGCTTCTTCGGGCCCGGCACGGGCTCGTTCTGGGCGATGGGCTTTGTGCTGCTGCTCGGCTACCCGCTGCCGCAGGCGACCGGGCACACGAAGGTGATGAACCTCGCGAGCAACGTGGCTTCGCTGGTGTGGTTCGCCTTGCAGGGCCACGTGCTCTGGCTGCTCGGCGCCACGATGGGCGCGGCGAACATCGCGGGCGCGCTGCTCGGCTCGCACCTGGCGATCCGCAAGGGTGTGGGTTTCATCCGCGGGGCGTTTCTCGTCGTCGTGGCCGCGACGATCGCGCGGCTGCTGTGGCGGTCGCTGGCCGGGTGAGGCGGCGCGCCTCCGGCGATGGCGACACCTTCCCCTTTGGTCGCCGGCCTGCCGTCCAGGCGAACCGCGTAGCGGCGCTCGCCCCACAGGCCCGGGGCGTCAACAAGCTCGACTTCGAGCCCTTCGCCCGTGTGATGATCCGCGATCGAGATACGGAACCGGGCCCGCGCGGTCGGCATGGTGCCCGCCAAGAAATTCGTCCCCTAGAATTCGCCACCCCTTGAACCAAGCAATCCTCCCCGCCGAGGTCGTGAAACGCGGCGCGGGTGAATAACACTGTTCGGCTAAAATGCGAATCTACGCCAAGCTACTTGGGGTTTCCGCGACAGCGACGGTTTTACTCGATGTGCCGTTTCTGATCTGGCATGGGCTTTCGGTCAGTGAAGTTGCAGGCGTCGGCGCAATGATTGCGTTGTTGGGTGTGTTTTCGGCTTGGAGTTACGCACAGCGAGCCCGCCTTTTTGGTGAATTTCGTGAGGAGTGGAGAGTGTTCTTTGCGGCTTTTCCGGCGACATTTGGTGTTATTTTGCAGGCCCTCGTCGTGGCCGGTTTCAGTTATTATGATTCCGGTAGTCTGCTTCCCGAAACGCAGAAAGAAAAAGTCATGCTCGTCGCAGGAATTGCGGTGTTCATTGTTTCGCTGATTCTTCCAAATCGATTGCTCCCGTTTTTGACCAAAGATCGCGCATGAAGAAAAAGCCCAACCTTGCGTGCGGGAAAAAGGTAGAAGACCGGCGACGGCAGGGCTAGCTCGGTCACAGCACAACGCCTCTACGATGTCCTTTTCAACCTCAGTATCCGCGGTTCGGCGTGGCTGCCTTTGAGCGTCGGCGGAAGAAAGATGAAGCACCGCTCCGGCATGCCGCGCACAATGCGTCAGCCCATTGTGTTGCTCGGCGCATTTACCTCATTTCTCGGCTGGGCGACGTATTCCATCTGGACGACTCAGGAGCTTACGTTGGGGACGATTCTATTCGGCTCGCTGCTCTCGGCCGGTGCGCTTTGGAACGCCTTTCTGTTCGGGGCGGTGCTGGTTTCGCAGTTGAGAAGGAAGAAGCCGATCAACCCGGCGCCAGAGACAACGCGCGGGGGCGAGCCGTGATTCAGATGGGCCTTCTGAGAGCGATCATCTCGTGTTTTCTCCTCCTGTGCTTCTGCGGCTGCGTGCCTGGCGGCATTGAGTCTCACCCCAAGCGGGCGGAGCGCCGTCCGGATGGGCGTGCGGCGGCCCGCCAGTTCATCGGCTCGGATCCGTCGGCTGAATTTCGGAAGAACCGGGACGCGGGCGTCGTGCTGTTCTACTCCACGGGAAGCCTCGTGTCCGGGGACAGCTTCCCCGGTTTGAGCCAAGAGGAAGTGGACCGGTGGATCACCCATGATCGCCTGCCGTTCGTCAGGAAGTTCCAGGACGATCCGCCTCCGTTCTTCGTCGGCGACGATTTCTCGGCTGCCGAGTATTGGGACGCCGTAAGCGAGTACCTGACGGCCTACAATCGTCTGGTTCTCGAAGAGATGAATAACCGGAGAACCAACAAGGTACTGCCGGGAAAGCCGACGGAGCCCTCGCCCGCCCAGCCGGATCGGCGGCCCGTCGGGCCGAGCCCGTAGGTATTGGAGGAGCGGATGAAGTACGTCGGCCATTATCCATCCTATGGGGAGGCGAATGAGCGCCAGCTCGACCTGATAGCGGCGGAGATCGAGGCCTTGGTCTTCTATGTGCCGACCGGCATGGACCAGGTCTACCTGGGCCGGCTGCCGATCTATGCGTTGTTCGTCCCGGAGGAGTCGGCCGAGGCAGCGCGGGAGGTCCTCCGCTTGATCCCGGACGAGAACCACCGCTGCCTCTACGGGTGCCCGCATTGCGGTTCGCGCGACGTGGTCGAGCGATTGCTCGACGAGGGGTTCGGCACGGGGTGGTTCTCGCTGCCACTCACCTTCGGCGTCGTGGCGTTCTCGCGGATGATCGAGCTGCGCGTGCGCGGCCGCCGGTACGTCTGCCGTGCTTGCGGCGCGGTCTACCGCAAGAAGCCCTAGCCCGGGAGCGGGCAGAGTGATCCCATCGGATCGGAACGTGGCGTCGTGGCGGCGTGAGTCCGTTCCCGGCCGCTTGGGGCGGGGAACGGACGGGCGCGAGGATGGATCGGAAGCAAACCGATCGGAACTTCGCGCGCGACGGCGCAACGGCGCGACGGACGGGGAGGAAGGAAACCGCTGATGCACGCTGATGCGGAGAATTCCCGGAGGCGGCAGAAGGTAACGAAGGGAACCAAGGTCGATCCGACAGAGGAAACACGATACCGACGCTTGGTGACCCGCGGGCGGACGAAAGGCTGGGCGGCTTTCGCTGCGGAGAGAGATCGATCTGGGCGGAGTCGAAGCCCTCACGGGCTTCGCTACGACGGAATGGGCGATCTGCGTGCATCTGCGTCCATCTGCGGTTCCACCTTCCGGGTGCGGATCGGAAGTTCTCGCGCAACGGCGCAGCGGCGCGACGGGCGGAGGGAATGGAACCGCTGATGAACGCTGATGGACGCTGATGCGGAGAACGCCCGGAGGCGACAGAAGGCAAGAACCCGGACGGGCCAGGGGATGGCGGGAGTAGAATTCCCGGCATCTCCATCCTCCGAGGCGAGCATAGACCACGGATTACACGGATCATCACGGACCGGATCCGGTCATCCGTACCCATCTGCGAAATCCGTGGTCCTTTCGATGAATCGAGTTCCTTGAGCGTTAACGAAGGGAACCAAGGTCGACCCGACAGAGGGACCGATGCAGGCTTTTGTCTGCCTGTGGGTGGACGGAAGCCCGGGCGGCTTTCGCGACGGAGAAGGAGCGATCTGTGAGAATCGGTGATCATCGGTGGCTCCACTTTCCGGGTGCGGATCGGCAGTTCCCGCGCGACGGCGCAGCGGCGCAACGGGCGGAGGGAATGGAAGCGCTGATGCACGCTGATGCGGAGGACTCCCGGAGGCGACAGAAGGGAACGAAGGCAACCAAGGTCGATCCGCGTGAGGGAGAACGATGCGAATCTTTGTTTACCCACGGGCGGACGAAAGTCTTGGCGGCTTTCGGTACGGAGAAGGCGTGATCGGGGCGGACTCGAAGCCCTCACGGGCTTCGCTACGACGGAACGGACGATCTGCGTGCATCGGCGTCCATCTGCGGTTCCACCTTCCGGGCGAACGCCGAGCGGGCCCCGCGCGGCTCACTCGGCGCGGAGGGCGGTGAGCGGGTCGACCTTTGTGGCGCGGCGCGCGGGAATCCAACACGCGGCGAGCGTGGCGAGGAAGAGCGTGGCTGTGACGGCGAGCAGCGCGACGGCGTCGAGCCCGACCATGCGCGGCAGGAGCGCGGCGAGGACCCGGCCGAGGGCGACCGCGCCGGCCAGGCCGAGGACCGCGCCGACCGCGGTGAGGAACAGGCCATGGCGCAACACGAGCCCCAGCACGGAGGCGGGGCGGGCGCCGAGCGCGAGGCGGATGCCGAACTCGCCGGTGCGTTGCGCGACGAGGTTGGCGATCACGCCGTAGAGACCGATGGCGGCGAGGGCGAGGCCGACGAGCGCGAAGGCCGAGAGGGCGCGCGCGGCGAGCACGAGGTTGTGCTGCTCCGCGTCGACGGTCTGGCGCACGGTGCTGGCGCCGAAGGCGGCGAGGTCGGGATCGACTTCGGCGAGGGCGCGGCGGAGCTGCTCGGCGAGGCCGGCGGGCGCGGGACTGCGCAGCACGAGTTGCGCGTAGGACCACGGCTCGTGGGCCAGCGGCTTGTAGATCTGGTAGGGCGTGGCGGGCGCGCGGGTGTTGGCGGCGCCGTCGACATCGCGCACGACGCCGATCACCTCGGCCCAGTAGGGCTGGCCGCTGTCCATGCTGCCGATCCGCCGCCCGACCGCGCCGCCGTCGGGCCAGAGCGCGCGGGCGAGGGACTCGTTGATGACGATCACGCGCGGTCCCTGGGGATCGACGACGGGCTCGAACAGCCGGCCGGCGACGAGCGGGATGCCGAGCGTGCGGAAGTAGCCGGAGCTGACCATCACGTGGAAGGCGGCGGGCAGGTGCGCGGCGCCCGGCGACTGGCCCTCGACGAGGACCTGGCGGTCGCCGTTGTAGGAGAAAATCGGCAACGCGGTGGCGATGGCGGCGGACTCGATGCCGGGGATGCGCTGGAGGCGCTCCTCGAGCGTGCGGAAGAGCACGGCGCGCTGCGCCTCCGTCGCGTACTCCTGGCGGGTCTCGGGGATGGGAAGGGCGGCGGCGAGGATGCGGTCGGTGTCCCAGCCCGGGCGGCGTTCGAGCAGGCGGGCGAAGCCGCGTTGGAGGAGCGCGGCGCCGCCGAGCAGCACGAGCGCGAGCGCCACCTCGGCCACGATGAGCGACTGGCGCACGCGATGGTGGCCGCGCCCGGCGCTGGAGCCGCGCGCCTGGGACTTGAGGGCGGAGTTCACATCGGTGCGCGAGGCGAACCACGCCGGCACGAGGCCGAAGAGGATGCCGGTGCCGAGCGCGACGAGGAAGGTGAGCGCGAGGATCCGCGGATCGAGGCCGAGCTGGAGCGAACCGGTGGCGCCGCCGACGACGAGACTGCGGTCGACCACCCGGTTGAGGCCGCAGGCGAGCGCGACGCCGAGCAAGCCGCCCGCGCACGAGAGCAGGACGGACTCGACGAGCTGCTGCCGGATGAGATGGAAGCGGGAGGCGCCGAGGGCGGCGCGGATGGCGAGCTCGCGCAGGCCGGCGGTGGCGCGGGCGAGCTGGAGGTTCGCGAGGTTGGCACAGGCGATGAGCAGCACGAAGCCGGAGAGGCCGAGCAGCATCCAGGAGATGCGCTGGCTGAGGGTGTCGAGCAGCGCGCGGTGCAGCGGCACGGCGGTGCAGCGCAGGCCGGCGTAGGATTCGGGATACTGCTGCGCCTGGGCGGCGACCACGGGCGCGAGCTCGGCGTCGATCCGCGCCGGCGCCACGCCGGGGGCGAGGCGGCCGACGAGCTCGAACGTGCGGTAGTCGCGCCACTCGATCTGGTCGCGGGTGAAGTCGAGCGGGCGCCAGAGCGCCGCGCCGTTCCAGAGCGGGCGGTAGTCGAAGACCGGAGGCATGACGCCGATGATCGTGACGACGGTGCCGTCGAGCCGGAGGGTGCGGCCGACGACATCGCGGGCGCCGGCGTAGCGCTGCTGCCAGAAGCGGTGGCTGAGCAGGACGACGTTGGTGCGGCCCGGCTGGAACTCCTCGGGGGCGAAGGCGCGACCGAGCAGCGGCGCGATGCGGAAGGTGGCGAAGAAATCCGCGGACACGGTGGCGGCGCCGAGGCGCTCGGCGGGCTGGCCCGGTTCGGCGAGGCCGAAGGCGGTGTGGCTGTCACCGGTCACTTCAAAACCAGCCACCTCGGGTCGGTTCAAAACCAGCCACTTTGGGCGGCGGGTTTTTGATAGGAGTTGAGGGTTGGAGGACAAGCTTCGAGCGGAGCGCGGCAGGATCTTGCC
>Ga0208940_1001327_pt1 | contig 26359 bp, 23 predicted proteins | sample AD_JPNNA6_MetaG_FD_184445 | JGI IMG/M metagenome (GOLD analysis project Ga0208940, IMG submission 184445) | Active sludge microbial communities of municipal wastewater-treating anaerobic digesters from Japan - AD_JPNNA6_MetaG (SPAdes) (version 2) | ecosystem: Engineered > Bioreactor > Anaerobic... | reverse complement strand
CGCTATTGCTCAGCGCACCGCTACTCCATTGTAAAGCAGTTACGCCAAAAGTATTCATCATCGCCGAGGCTTTTATCGCTGTTACTAAATATTCACCTGGATTTATAGTTACCGATGGGAAAATAAAGTCCACACCTTTGGAAAATTTCCATCCTTGAAGGTTATGAGCGATATCATCAGCATTGTATAACTCAATGTATTCCAACGTGTCATTTCCTGCCTCCGGCGGGTTATACATTATTTCGTTTATCACGATTTTCGGTACCGGTAATTTCGCCACTATTGAAAAGAAATTATTGCTTTCGTCCATCGGGTCGTCAGGTATTACACCCTGAACCCTGATTTTATAATTATTTGCCACTTGTTGGTCAGCCGGAATAGTCCATTCAAAGAAACCCGAATTTCCTAAGTTGTCAGCAATATCAACAGTATATGACGGAGGCCGCAATAAAACTATCTTTACATTACCAGTGAAATCTTGCGATGTCCAAGTTATGTTTTGTTTTGTTCCTCTTTCCCACATTTCATATCCGTTGGGAGAGGTTACTGTAATAGTAGGCTGCACCTTTGCCCAGCAGATAGCAAAGGCATAGTAGTGTGTCGTATCACCGTTTATAACGCTATACCCCGCGTTGATATAATACTCCGGACTATTGGCATAGGTAAATATTTCGCGTCCTACGCCTGACTGGTTCGGCGGGTAGGTAGAATAACCCGGTTGCCCGTAATAGCTCCGTCCCTTAATGCTTGTGGTGAACACCGTACAATCGGTATTGATGGCGATTCCGTCTGATATACCCGCATAGTTATTCAACACTTGGGTGAATATCGGGCTACCTGCGGGACACGACCCCAAAACCTCTAAGAATTCATCCGAAATCACGCCGCCTGAAGCATCTTGAAGGTATACTAAAGTCTCATACAAGCTCATGTTCCCATACCCAGCCGCAATCAGTTGATCAATCAGCCCGCCCTCCTCGTTGGAGACGACAAAGGTTGTGGCTGTATCGGTAGTAGCTTTGTTCCCCGGAACGGGCAAAGCATTGTTGTTAGCATCAAATTCAATGTCAAAAAGCGAATTCCCTTTTGGTATGGGATTCAGCCTTTGCCAGGATTGTGCTGTCCCGACATTAATAACTACGAATGCTAAAAATGCAAAATAGATTTTTTTCATAGCGATTATAATTTATTATTACATAAAAAAATACCCTTAATTATTCCTGATTATTACTAAATAATTCCACACAGCAGTTACTTGTATGTGGTCGGTATGGATTTCCAACAGAGATCATGTCAGACCTTCAGGCGCTAAAACCCCCGCCTGCCACATACAATTTGTTGTGCATCGTTTTTATATTTTGATAACTTTTTGTGTCAATTTCTGGTTATGAGTCTCAAGTTCTAATAAGTAAATACCGTTTTCTAATCCCGATAGGTCAATATGGTTTTCCTTCACGTTATCCGCACAAAACACTTGTTTACCCTTCATATCGTACGCTTCAACTCTGTTGATGATTTCATTATTCTGTGGGATAAACCACAAAATCCCCGTTGTAGGGTTAGGATAAATAATGATATTGTCATTTTTAGTCAGATCATTTACCGATGTATTGTCGGCATTCCACGCAATAGCAAAGGCATAGTATGTTCCACCGGAGCTGTCGCTTCCGGCAGGAATATAATATTCAGGGCTGTTGGCGTAGGTAAACATTTCGACCCCCACGTAGTTGGAGGGGTAGGTGGAATAGCCCGTTTGCCCGAAATAGTTCCGCCCTTTAATGCTTGTGGTGAACACCGTACCATCCGTATTAATGGAGACTCCGTCTGATATACCCGCATAGTCACTTAGTATTTGGGTGAATATCGGGCTATCTGCAGGACAGGCCGCCAAAACATCCAGGAATGTATCCGAAATCACGCCACCCGAAGCCTCTTGAAGGGCGACTAAAGTCATATACAAGTTCATGTGACCATATCCCAGCTCAATACAATAATCAATCAGACTATCTTCCTCGTTGGAGAGGACGAAGGTGGTAGGCTGCACCTTTGCCCACCCGATAGCAAAGGCATAGTAGTGTGTCGTATCACCGTTTATAACGCTATACCCCGCGTTGATATAATACTCCGGACTATTGGCATAGGTAAATATTTCGCGTCCTACGCCTGACTGGTTCGGCGGGTAGGTAGAATAACCTGGTTGCCCGTAATAGCTCCGTCCCTTAATGCTTGTGGTGAACACCGTACCATCGGTATTGATGGCGATTCCGTCTGATATACCCGCATAGTTATTCAGCTCTTGGGTAAATATCGGGCTACCTGCAGGGCAGGCCGCCAAAACGTCCAGGAATTCATCGGAAATCACGCCGCCCGCAGCCTCTTGAAGACAGGTTAAAACCATATACAAGCTCATGTCCCCATACCCCGCCGCAAGCAGCCGGTCAATCAGCTTGCCCTCCTCGTTGGAGAGGACAAAGGTTGTGGCTGTATCGGTAGTAGCTTTGTTCCCCGGAACGAGCAAAGCATTGTTGTTAGCATCAAATTCAATGTCAAAAAGCGAATTCCCTTTTGGTATGGGATTCAGCCTTTGCCAGGATTGTGCTGTCCCCAAATTAATAACTACGAATGCTAAAATTGCAAAATAGATTTTTTTCATAGCGATTATAATTTATTATTACATAAAAAAATACCCTTAATTATTCCTGATTGTTACTAAATAGTCCCACGCAACTGCTTGGGTATCGGCGAAGTTGGGGCATTTCAAATACGTCAACTCTAATTTAGCACTTCTGCCCCAATTTTGCCAATACCTTGCTGTATGCAGGATTTAACTCCAATCAGTACAATACTGGTTATTATTACTGGAATCGGCACATCCATATATCTCACCGCATCTCCTTTGCTCCCAACATCCTTTAGCTTGATTCCATCTTTCCTCTGTCCAAGATCTAAATTGACATCCTGGAGGAAGCCTTAATTCATTCTCAATTTCAACTTTGTTTACATTTTTAGAAACCAGTTCTAACATTTTTTTAATTTTATTTTTCATGATGTTTTATTTTTTTGCCTACTCTTTCAAAATGCGGTTTTCGGCATCTCCGTATGAACTATTTTTGTTTTTCTTTTTAAGGTATGGCCGGACGTAATTGCATTCAACGGTTGGCGGGTTGATGAAGGCACGACTTTGAAAATCGTCAACCAAATATACCACAAATGTTCATAGAAGTACAAATGTTCAATTACTTCTGTCTGCACTGCTTTTGCCAAGCCGATGCTATCGATTCGTTGTTTATTTTCTTTTGACAAAGTCATTCAAATAATTTTAAGCTCTATTCAATCAACTTGTTATTCATTTTGCGAAAACAGAAATTTCATTTATTTAAATAGTCATTAAACAAAAATCACTTCTTTGTCGGACAGTATGCTTTAATAGTTAAAAAGAGTCCTATAAGTATTAAAATTATTTCGATTACCAGAATTGAATTATTGTTTTCAAATTTTCCTTGTTGTACCTGTGGAAAAAGCATTCTAAACAGTCCAAGCACAATTCCCAAATATCCAACTATTGTCAAAATAGTTTGCCAACTGAAAGTCCAAATGTTATGTTTATTGACAATGGCTAATCCTGCAACAAAAAGTAAAACACCATTCAAGTAAATGAGAGGCACAATTTGTGTGTCGTACAACGTTGGATTCCATATTTTCATTTCTGAAAAAATCATTACGATTAGTGTAGGTCCAACAATTTTTGCTAATGATTTAGATTTATCCATTTTGTCTATCTCTTGATGCGTTGTTAGCGGTTAGTTGTTGTCTTATTTCAGTTTTTTCATTGTGTTGCTTGTAAGTAACGATTTCATTTGTGTAATCGCTACCTTGTTGAGTTGCAGAAGTCTTTCGCTTTGCGACAAGCCTTGTCGAATTAACAAGGCGTTCACACTTTCCATATTGCTCAATACAACAAGTTGTTTTAAAGTGGCGTAATCACGTATATTTCCTGTCTTGTCGGGATTGCTGTCGCTCCACTCTTTTGCCGTAATTCCGAAAAGGGCAACATTCAACAAATCGGCTTCGTTGGCATAAATAAAACTTGCTTGCTGTTTGGTAATCTCCTGTGGGATAAGGTTTTCTTTAATAGCATCCGTATATATTTGATAGTTTACTTTGGCAAGGATGCGTTGCAGGTTCCACTCTAATTTAAGTCGGTTGCTTTCTTCGTCTTTGAGACGTTGAAATTCATTTACCAAGTAGATTTGAAATTCGGGGCTTAACCACATTGCAAAGTGAAATGCAATATCTTTATGTGCATACGTTCCGCCGTATCTTCCGGCTTTTACAAGCATTCCTACGGTTTTTGTTCGGTCAATCCATTGACCAACTGACATTATAAATCTGTTCGTACCTGCTTCCTGCCCAATTACCCCGAATTCGGGGTAATTAAAATCGGGGTTATTTACTCTCTCCCAAACGCCGAGATACTCTATCGTGTTTTTGTTGGTTATCCATTTTCCTATCAGTCCGCTACCTTCTCGAAAAGTAACGGTCATATCCGTAAGGCTGATATAATCAATATTCTGCTGACTGATAACCGTTATTTCGGGTTCTTTTACTTGTAATATTATTCCTTTTGCCATAAAAATCGCTGAATAAATAAAGTACAAGTTTACAAAAAAACAAGACAAATAACGGCGATTTTGGATTGATTATTTTGTTCTTTTTTGTGTTTTTTTGATTTTCTTCATCGCCCAATCATAATGGCTTGAAGTTGCTGAAACACAGTAACTACCCAAACTCGTTGTGCCTGTCCAATTAAAAAACTTGTAGGTAACGGTTCGCGGGTTTAAGGAGTGGCGGATTTCGAAGCACAATACTGTTAACCAGCACTGAACTTGAATAGAAGTATAAAGCTCCAAGTTTGCAATGCTGTTTGTTTTTGCTTGCAGGTACGGTTTGCGGCTACCCGAAGGGTGGGACTTATACCACAAAACTGTCTTTGGAACACGCCCCCCCGCCTTTTAGGTAGGTGTTGTTATGCGGTTGTTTTTCTTTCATTTTTACAGTCAATAAAGCATCCAAATATGCATTCTTTATTGTCTTTGTTATAATCCTATATTGTAAAACATCTATTAGAATTTATTTATAAACAATACCAGCCATAAATTTCTACACTAACTGATTGTAAATCTTTCTGCTCAACGTATTTGTTTCTTTACCAAATAAACATTCACTTTCCAAAACGCAACTTTTGCTTGTGTTAATGAATCACAAAGATCATCCAAATTAATGTCGTTTTTTTGATACGCAAAACCAGAATCTTTTTGATTATATTCACTCACAATAAAATCCGGACGGTAATATTTTATAATATCTCGGTCCCCTAAGAAATTTGCCCAAATTGGATATGAAAAGCACTTTGTTTCCCACGTAAAAGAAGGAGCCCAAGGCCCTATAACAACATCCTTCTCACTTGTTAACTTTTGAAAATAACTATTCATTTTTTGCACAGTATAACTACGTGAAAAAAAAGCCTGTTTATAAAAATAACTATTCATTAGAAACATCGCAAGCAAGCATGAAATAGCTATTGATCTATGCATAAATTTAGCCTGAGATAAATAATATCCCATAACTACTGACATTAAAAAACCCATTGAAAGATAAAAACTAATTAAATAGCGTATAGGTAAATAGGTAAAACCAAGTTTGTGCAATTCTACAATTATCCAAGAAACACTTACCACTAATAATGTAAGGTATTCTTTCGGGTGTTGTTTACTCACTATATGTTTGATCGCTATAAAAAATGAAAAAACAAAAAAGACTGTAAACATCAAGTATCTTTTGGATAGAAAATTTAGTTTCAAATTTTCCCAAATTAAATCAACCGTAATGGTCTCTAATGAAAAAGTTCCTGACTGTTGTTTTGCTATTTGCAACCACGCTTCCTTAAATGGCATATACAAAATAAATACAATGCCGAAAACTACACAAATTAAAATTATGCATGCCGCGATTAATTGATTCCTATTCGCAATAGACCTGTCAAGGATATAGTCAGCCATTTTAATTAGTAATGGGATTGCAAGAACGTAAATAAACTGTATTTTGAATAAAACGGATAAAGACAACAGCGCAAATAATAGAACAAGAGGTAAATATCTATTCTCTCTAAAGTAAAAGGAATAAACTAATGCCGAAACAACAATTAAAATAGAAGAATACATTTCAGCCAAACATAAATGGCTGTATTGATGGATTGGAAATAACATCATCGTGGTTACAACAAATACTACCCCTATGAATAACGTTATTTTTCTAATAAAAAACATCAACAATAGAATAGCACAAAACAAAACAGTAATTAACCTTGCTCTCAACATGCTTATTCCAAACAGCTTAAAAAAAGGAAACAAAAACAAAGAGAAAAAAGGTGTTTTTAAAAAGTTATCTGAATCCAACAAATTGAAATGACCGTGGTTAACGAAATTTCTTATTTGACATGTATTCAATCCCTCATCTGTCCAAGACCCCCTGCTACCAGTTGCCATAATTAAATCTGCATCGGCATTTAAAAAAGGCAATTGAGATATAATATACCCAATTAAAATTATCGCATAAAGTGATCCGAGCAAACTTTTTTTATTTTTAAAATAACTCATCATTTCTCTAGTCATTTTTCATTGGTTTTTAAAATTCCGAATAACGGTTTGGGGCTTTGCGTTCGGGCAAGGCGACGGGACGAAGTCCTGTCAACACGCAGCGAATACACGAGCGGACGACTTTCATACCCAATGCACTGCAGCCCGTCTGCCGTAAAGTCCCTGTTAGCAGTAGTGCTTAAGTTGTTGTCCATTGTTTAGGTAATCCAACTTTTCTAAGCACTTCGTTTGCTTTTTCCAATTTGTCAGGAAACAGAATTTTGTCGTCGAACTTATTTAACGCTTTGTCCACCCGAACAATCGGAATTTTACGTTTCTTTATTTCATCTGTCACTTTCATATCAAGTAAAATTTGATTCTACAAAGTTAATTATTTTTTCCCTACGCACTAAAAACCCGTCATATTCAACATTTTTCTTGAACGGAAACCAATCCTCGTCTTTTTCTCCCAAAACTTTAAAGTCTTCTGTTACTTCCGAAAGAAATTTTGTTATTCTCATTCGATAAAGCCTTGTTCGGGATTTTGTGCTACCTGTAGCATAAACCCAAGCATTCGGATATTTATCGGTAAAAGCGTAAAGCGTTGCGACAACTGTCGCAAAGACTTTTTCGCTGTCCCCATTGTTTGAAATTACTTTATCGTCTATGTCGCCTATTGTTTGATCTTTGTCACCAAACGCAAGGTTGTAAACGTTTTTCACGTTGGTTTCTTGAAAACGCACAAGTTTTTCAATCAAACCTTGCTGTCCTTCGCTTGTAAATTCAAAGGTCATTAACTGTCGCTTTATGCCAACGGATATCTTGGTAGTTTCATCTCCTACTTCTTTCTTTCAGTTCAATTTTTTTTTAAAGATACGTTTTTTTTCGTCACGCATTACTGCTAACGTTTTGGGGGGTTGCGTTCGGGCGGGTTGGCGGGACGAAGTCCTGTCAACACGAGACGAACGCAGGTGCGAGTTACAAAGCTCCGAATTTGCAAGTTACCCCGCCTGACGCAAAACCCGTGTTAGCGGTAGTGCATTTTGTCTCATTCATTTTTCATTAATTCAACTATTTTTTTTGCGTGTTTCCAAGTCGAAAAATAAAATACAACTGTCAATCCAAGCAAAAATATTGAAAATATCCATTTGCCTTGAATACTTGAAATTATTGTGAGTAAAAGGAATAATGTCATTGAGGTTCTCGATAAAGCGAATTCTCTTGACAATATACTCGTAATAGAAAATTGTTGCTTCCTTTCATTGAACTTTTTGTAATCATTATCAAAAGGAATTGCTTTGATACATTTCAATATATTTTCTAATAATGAGCCTATGCGGTTGATAATAAGCCCTATTTCATAAATGACAGCACAAAAACTAATTGTAATAATCGTTTCTAAACCAAAGTTTATTTCTTTTATTGATTTGAAAAAGTCTGATTCGATAAAAGCAAATATCTGATTATTAAACAATACAATGCAACAACCTGTGAAAATAAAACCTGTCAGAAACATATTTAAAAGGTTGTAAAAAGGTATTTTTGTTTCCATAATTTTATAAATTTAATGTTCCTATATATGTTCCGTATGTATCTGATAGATATTCATCGTCTAAATAGTCAACAGAATAGTTCTCTTTAGATACATAAATATGAACTTTATTTTCTACACATTCAAAAACAATATCACCAGCAGAATTTTGAGTAATTGTATCATAACCTTGATAATAGTTCAGATTTACAGAAGGGGCTTCGCCAATTATTACAATTTTGGGATTTAGTTTTTGTAAAACTTCAGCGGGCAATTTTCCAGAATCCCTGCCGTGGTGTGGTGCAAATAAAATGTCTATTTCTCGCCATTCAACATCATTTTTTATTTTTTCTATAAAATCTTTTTCCAAATCGCCCATCCACATTATTTTTGCCCCATTGTCTAATGAATATTGAAGAATTGGCGATATATTATTTGGACTGCCGCCATCTTTGGCTGTTTGCAAGGCAGATTTGAAATCATCATTTGTCGTAATGGGCCACAAACATGTAATTCCAGAGCTATCTCTCTCTTCATCTGTTATATTCAACCATTTCCTTCTACAACCTTTGAAAAGATAGTAATGCTTACTTCCGTCTCGAAGTTCGCAGTATTTATTAAAATCGTCTGTTTCATCTGATTTTGTTGCCTTGTTCTCTACACAATAGAAATTATTAATTCCTATTTGATTTTCGTATTCTTCCAATCCACTTATGTGGTCATCATCAGGGTGTGTTGAAATAAAACGAGTTATGATTTTTCCACGACTTTCATTTTTTATTTCATCTAAATGCTCGTTGAACAAGTCCCAATCAACTGTTCTTCCAGTAGAATAATTGCAACAATCTATCGTTGTGAAATTATCAGAGTTATATTTGATATAGAACATATCACCATCGCCCACCGAAAAAGATTTAACTATACTCATATTCATAAATTTATTTTAAAATTGTTACTAAATTTCCTATCAAGTACGCACTGTCGCCCGCGCATTACCGCTAACATCTGATTTACGTAACAAAGTTACAAAATTCGTATATATTAAATTTAGAACATTCGTATATTAATTTTAATTTTAATCTCTATTATTTTCATATGTCTCAATAAATCAATTAAATAAAATAATAAAACTAATTGAAAATATTTGCAATTACGAATGTTTTGCTAAATTTGCAAAAAATACAAAACTATGCAAATTGAAACCTTATTAGTTGATTATGAAAGGAAATTAGCGCTTCAACGGTACAGCAAAAACACCATTCTTAACTATAAAAGCGCCGTAAAAGCTTTTTTACAAGTTGCAGAAAAAAAATTTAGCAGTCCTAATGAGCTTGGTGTGATTGAAATAGAAAAATATGTTTTTTGGAAAATAAATAAGCATGCTGTAAGCCATTCTTATCAAAGGATGATAGTGGCATCAATAGATAAATTTTATCAATTGGTTGTTGGCGTGGAATTGAACCTGAAACATTTGTATCCTTCTCGCAAAATACATTCATTACCGAAATATTTAAGTATTGATGAAATAAAGAGAATGATTGATTTAACAACCAATCAAAAGCACAAGTGTATTATCAAACTCTTGTATGGGTGTGGGTTGCGTTTGAGTGAATTACTAAACCTGAAAATTACAGATATAAATTCTGGCAATATGGTTGTTCATATTCGAAATTCAAAAGGAAACAAGGATAGGGTAGTTATGCTCTCTAATCAATTATTAGAAGATTTGAGGAAATATTTTTTAGCATATAATCCCAAAGAGTATCTGATAGAGGGGCAGGGAGGTGGATTGTATTCTGAAAAAAGCGTGCAAACTGTAGTGAAAGATGCGGCTGTGAGAGCCGGAATCAAAAAGCAGGTAACGCCACATATGTTGCGACACAGTTTTGCAACTCATTTACTTGAGAATGGTACTGATATCAGGTACATTCAGCAACTATTGGGACATTCATCTATCAAAACGACAGAGATTTACACGCATGTAACCGATGTTTCCAAATCAAAAATTAAAAGTCCATTGGATTTTTTGTAATTAACAGAGTTTATGTAGCAAATACTGCGTTGGGCGTTGAGCGAAGACGAAACGCCCAATAAATGCTCATTTCGACTACGCTCAATGAGCAAATACTACTTTGGGCGTTGAGCGAAGACGAAACGCCCAATGATCATCAATAACACACTACTTTTCATAAAACACTTCTGGGTCTCCAACAATAGGAACTCGCAATAATTTGTCATCAAAAATTTCATATGTACCTTGCCTTTTTATTTCTTTCCAAAGATTATTTACCTTGCGATATTTATTGTATTCATATCGCAAACCAATTGACCGAGATCATTAACTATAATAATTTGCTTAATAGCTGCAAGGTTTGGAAAAAATTGATCAACCAATTCTCATTTTTTATAGTATTTCATTGCATCAGGCATTATTTTCTTAATTCTGGCAATTCGATTTTGATCAGATGGATGCGTACTAAGATATTCCGGTGGTTTTGAGCCTCCCATTGCCGACATCCTTTCCCAGAATTCAATAGCTGCATTAGGATTATAACCTGCCATTGCCATAAATAATAATCCAAGATAATCAGCTTCGTATTCATGCGAGCGTGAAAAAGGAAGGCTTATGCCTACCGTTGAACCTATTCCATAGGCCGCCATAAAAAGTTGCTGTGTTTCGGCCGGTTTCTCAGCAAGAGCGACGGAAAGCGCCAGAGCGCCGGTTTGGATAAGAAGTCCTTGGCTCATACGCTCATTCCCATGTCGCGCTACAACATGAGCAATTTCATGCCCTATGACTACAGCCAGTCCTTCAACGGTTTTGGTGTAAGGCAAAATACCGCTGTAAACCACTATTTTACCACCAGGCATCGCCCATGCATTTGGTGTATTATCTTCTATCAGGTTATACTCCCACTGGAATTCGGAGATACGACTCCCAAGGCCGTTTTGTCTGAGATAATTTTCGGCAGCAGTCGCAATCTTACTTGCCACATCCTTTACCATACGTCCTTCAGCAGTATTTTGGGCTACTTTATTCTGCTTCAAAAAATCGCTATAAGCCGTCAGGCTCATTGCTACTAATTCCGACTCGGGCAAAAGATTGAGCTGCTTACGATTAGTTAACGGCACACTTGAACAAGAGTATAAAAACAGCATAAGCGCTAATGCAACAAAAACAACTCCGGATTTAAAAAATGCAGATGACCTCATTTCTAATATTTTTTTGGCAAATATAGATTTTTCTCTCTTTTCAGTATTAAATAACACCACCGTTAAAATAGAACTTAAAAACCTAATTTAAGGTTTGATAACTACGTCCCCATCAATATTTGCCTGCCCGTTTCCAGTTGCCAAAAGGATTATTATAATTAGAAAAAAAAGGCCAAGCCGATAAATGTTTATCCCCAATTAATCAATAAAAAGTCCATTTTTACTGAACTATTGATTTTATGAGGCCAATCTTAATTTAATCTTTTTGGCGGTGTCTCACAAGTACCCAACTGCTGTTTTTAAGTTACATATTTGTTTTAAGACAGCCCCCATTACAAGCGCTTTACCATTTACGAACTTACCAATGAGTAAATTGGGTTTATTCTGTTTCAAAACATGAAGTTTCACTCTTTTTCGTTCCTATTAGTAAGCGCTAATAATAATCAAACACACGACTGGAGCATTGTTGACAGCTATACGATTTTGGGCAAAGAGTCGGTTATGGTCTGGGACTGAGAAGATACTAACGAAAAGACTGTCGGCCCTGATTTGTATTTCGCTGCAATATCCAACGGGAATTATATTAGCACGCTGAAACTTATTAAACAATAAAAACTAATTTTGCTGCCAGATAATCTGTAATTATTTTCATGAATATAATTGTAACAGGAGCCAGCAGGGGAATAGGTTATGCACTGGTAAAACAATTCGCATCAACCAATAATTCATCCATTTTAGCTGTTGCACGAAATGGCAAACAATTGGCTAAACTGTCCGAGGAGTGTAAAAAGATAAGTCCCTCGTCCGATGTTGCAATTATGCCACTCGACCTTAACAAATCGGGTGCATCTGATATTGTTGCGGACTGGGTCGTCAAGTCAAAAAAGAAAATTGACATTCTGATCAACAACGCCGGACTACTGATAAATAAACCTTTCGTGGAATTAACCGAAGATGACTTCGACAATCTTTTCCATACAAATGTTAAATCTGTTTTTTGCTTAAGTCAGGCTTTAATCAATCATTTCAACAATCCCGCCCATATTGTTAATATTGCAAGTATGGGTGGTGTTCAAGGTAGCGTTAAATTTTCGGGATTGAGCCTTTACAGCGCCTCCAAAGGCGCAGTAGCAATATTGACGGAAGCACTGGCTGAAGAGCTGAAAGAGAGGAATATTAAAGTTAACTGCTTGGCATTTGGAGCAGTACAAACCGAAATGTTTGCCGAAGCTTTCCCGAAATATAACGCCCCGCTTCAACCTAAAGAGATGGCAGAATTCGTTGCAGATTTCGCTAAAAAAGGAGGTCATTTTTTTAATGGCAAAATCTTATCCGTTTCAACATCCACACCTTAACCAACTTACTCAATAATTCTAATTCATGTCGCAAGAATTAATTTCTCATAAAGGATACATCACGGAGATTGAACAAGATTTAATTCGGATATCTATCATCGCCGAATCTGCTTGTAGTGGTTGCCATGCAAAAGGCTTCTGCAGTGTAGCTGACACACAAGAAAAAATTATTGAGACGCCAAACCCAAAAACTAATATTTACAAAATTGGCGATCAGGTAGAGGTAACATTAAAGAAATCACACGGACTGAAAGCAGTATTTTATGGTTATTTCTTACCATTTATTTTAGTAATCATCAGTTTGCTAATTATTTACAAGATCACTAAAAATCAGGCGGTTGCAGGACTTATATCGCTAACCATCCTGATTCCTTACTACATAATACTTTATTTTCTGCGAAAAAAAATGAAATCTTCATTTTTATTTGCAATAAAGCACTAAACAAACATTTTTTTACTTTGTTAGCTACAAAGTCATGATACAGGATATTGACAAATTATTGTTCTTATTATTATATTAAAAACCATTATTGATGAAAAATCTGTTTTTATTGCTTTTTTTAGCCTTTGGACTTGGCCTGTGTTCATATTCTCAGGAAACATTGTCCCCTAAAATTATCCGTAAAGCCTATTATGCTGATAAAACACCACCATTAAGAGAGATGACAATTATTTTGCCCGGCGAGCGACAAAGAGAATGGAAAAACAGCGAAATCGGTAATCCATCCATAAAAATGATTCCTCCAGCGCCTAAAACACCTGTTGTTTATGAAAACCTTCAAGAGACAACCGGCATTCTGGGCAGTCGTGGACCGATAAAAAGCATTCCCGGTATAGGAAATGTAAATGGAGTTTATCCTCCCGACACTGAAGGAGCTGTTGGGCCGGATCATTATTTTCAAATGATCAATCTCTCTTTTGCAATATGGGATAAAAACGGCACCAAGCTATATGGCCCGGTTGATAACAGCACCTTGTGGGAAGGCTTCATCGGTGCATGGACAGGCTCAAACGATGGCGACCCCATTGTACTTTATGATGTAAATGCTGACCGTTATGTCGCTTCACAATTTGCAATAGAACGGCCTAATGGTAAATCTTATCAGTTAGTAGCTATTTCGGCAACAGGCGATCCTTTAGGTGAGTATTACCGCTATGCTTTTGAGTTTGACCATTTTAACGATTATCCTAAGATGAGCACCTGGCATGATGGATACTACTGTACTTTTAACTTCTTTGAATCAGGTTTTATCGGTAGTGGTGTAGCAGCTTTCGAACGAGACAAAATGCTTGTTGGCGACCCCGACGCAGGAATGATATTTTTCGGCTATTTTCCAGACAAATTTAGTCTGTTGCCAAGTGATGCAGAAGGCCCTATGCCACCGGCAGGCACCCCCAATTATATTGCTACCATGAACGCCTTCGGCAACAAACAATTTGAAATTTATGAGTTTAACGCCGATTGGAATAATCCTTCGAATTCAACCTATCAGTTAGGAGTATCTTTAAATCCAGGCAATTTCAATTCCGAGATTTACGGAATTCCTCAGCCAGGCACAAGCTCAACGTTAGATGCATTAAGCCAAATGTTAATGTTTAGGCTTCCCTATCGTAATTTTGGCAGTTATGAAGCTATGGTAGCCAACCATACAGTTAATGTAAACGGACGTGCCGGTATTAAATGGTATGAGTTTAGAAAAAATAATGGGGAGGACTGGTCAATATATCAGCAAGGGGTATATGCTCCAAACGACGGGCTACATCGCTGGATGGGTAGTATAACAATGAACGCAGCCGGAACTATAGCGCTCGGCTATTCCGTTTCGGGTAGCAACGACGTTTATCCTTCTATTCGCTATACCGGTAGGCCTAAAGATGCACCATTAGGACAGATGACCTATGACGAAGTAGAAGCGCAAACAGGTTTTGGATCACAAACACAGATTAGCCGCTGGGGCGACTACTCTTGTATGAATGTTGACCCAGTGAACGACTCAATATTTTGGTTTACAAATGAGTATATGAATTATAGCTGGAAGACAAGAATCATAGCTTTCGACTTTGCTCCTATTCAGTTACCCGAAGCTTATGCCGGCCCTGACGGATATGTTTGTCAAGACACTTTTTATTATGTCAACGGAGTAGCACAATATGCACAATCTTGGAAATGGACAACGTCGGGCGATGGTTTTTTCGTCGCTCCAAATAATTTATATTCACCTTACCTACGTGGTAACCAAGACCTCCAAAATGGATATGCATATCTAATTCTCACCGTAAACGGTTTTGAACCAAATCTAACGGCTAAAGACAGTCTGCTATTAACTATCACCTATCGCCCGACAGTATTTGCAGGAAACGATACTGTTATCCATACAAGTTCGCTATACCTTACGAATCCTCAGGTAACAAATGCAGCATCTATAGAATGGGCTACTGATGGAGACGGTTTTTTTGAAAATCCAGCCGATTTGCAAACAATATACACACCTGGAAAAGGTGATCTGGATGCTGGTCAGGTAAAGCTAACTCTTAACGCAGCCCCATTAGCGCCCTGTTCCTTCGGTAATTCAGACGCTTTAAACCTATATTTTGATCCAACGATAAATGTCGGGGAGCCAATCGTCAAACCAACCACTACTATCCTTCCTAATCCAAGTTCAGGAGTATTTACAACAAATCTCACAGGATATTCCAAAGATACAGAGATACGGATTTTCAACATGGAAGGTGATCTCATTTTCACTGAATACATCACTTCAAACAGGCTTAATAATGGCCTTAGGCGAGATTTTGATTTCCGATACAAAACAAAAGGAATATATGTCCTTAAAATCACTTCGGGAAATCAAACGCAAAGCCATAAAGTGGTTATTCAGTAATACTTTCCACATAAGCATTAAGAAAAAACAATATCAAAACTCCTCTAAACCTCTTTTAGAGGTAATAGTTTAAAGTTTTTATCCTTTATTGATAATGCAAATATGAAAAATAATGAAATTCTCAACCAATTTCATTATACTTGCAATCAAAATATGACATCATGACTTATGATCCGGCAATTATCCGAACACTTAACTTCAACGAGCTAATCAAGCCAATCGAAGAGTTAAGAAATTGCAGGATTTGCCCTCGCAACTGTGGAGCAAACCGTTTCAGTAACAAATTGGGTTATTGCAAAAGCAATACATCATTTTACATATCATCAATCTGTATCCATCGTGGTGAAGAACCGCCAATTAGTGGTAAAAACGGCATCTGCAACATATTTTTTGGCCATTGTAACCTGCAATGTATCTATTGCCAAAATCATCAAATAAGCATGAACCACCTCAAAAACGCAGCACATCAAATGTCGCTGCAAGAGACGCTGTTAGAAATAATAATGTGCTTAAATGAAGGCTGCAAAGGAGTAGGTTTTGTATCGCCAACACATTTCGTACCTCAGGTAAAAGTAATCATCAACTCCTTACGAACGTTGAATATCAAACCTACATTTGTTTATAATAGCAACGGTTACGACAAAGTGGAAACACTTCGTACGCTTGAGCCATATATTGATGTTTATTTACCCGACTTTAAATATTCGGATCCGGAATTATCAAAAAACTATTCGGATGCCGAAGATTATACAAATGTCGCTCTGGCCGCGTTGAAAGAGATGTACCGTCAAAAAGGCTCTACTCTGCTACTTGATGAAGATGGCGTGGCAATACACGGGATTTTAATCAGGCATCTTGTACTACCCGGCCATGTACAAAACAGTATTGATTCGCTCCGCCACATAGCCGATAATCTTTCTACTTCAATGCACTTATCATTGATGTCGCAATACCATCCTACTCGATTTGTAAATCCAAAACTTCCTATTAGCCGTACTTTAAATGACAACGAGTACCGGCAAGTTATCGAAGAGTTTTACAATTTGGGTTTTACAAAAGGCTGGTTACAGGATTTAGAGAGTTATAACAACTATCTGCCTGATTTTGATAAAAACCACCCTTTTGAAAGTTAAACCTATTAATGGTTCTATTACTTCTTTAACAGATCAAAATATTTGATTTTCCAAAGAGAAAAAGAAAGCTTTTTAGAGAACGCTTAATCAGTTTTAAATACACTTAGTTACTCGCTATTGATAAGCGCTGATTTAGGAAAATCTTATTTTTGGCAAACGATTAATAGAAATAATATGAGACTAATAAAAAGAGTGATATTATTCTTTGTAGCCTTTATGGCTTTTTCAGTGTTGACAAACTGTTCAAAGAAGGATAAAACATTAAAAATAGCCATCTCCCACATCAGTAATTCGCCTGATAAGAACAACTATATTAAATGGCTCAGATCATTTGCGCCAGAAGCCGAGCTATTTGTAATGAACAAAATGTCGGATGATTCCATGATAATGGTTTTCGGCAAATGCCATGGATTGCTGTTAACTGGAGGCGAAGATATCTATCCAAAATGGTACGGACAAGAGCAAGATACATCAAAATGTGGCAGCTTCAATATGAAAAGAGATACTTTGGAGTTTTATCTTTTAAAAACAGGCATCAAACGCAAAATACCATTACTTGGGGTCTGTCGTGGGCATCAACTAATAAATGTTGCTATGGGCGGAACACTATACGTTGACCTACCTTCGGATATTAATTCAAATGTGAATCATCGCATTGAAGATTGGCAAAACTGCTACCATGATGTTCAGATTTATGATAATGGGTTGCTTGGGAAGATCAGTAAAATTGATATTGGTGAGGTAAACAGCAATCATCATCAAGCTGTTAAACGCCTTGCGGAAGGACTTAGAGTACACGCTATCGCAAATGACGGAGTAATTGAATCAATTGGATGGACCAATACAATAAACAAACCATTTATGCTGGGAGTGCAGTGGCATCCGGAACGTATGGATACAACCAGCGCACTATCAACACCTATTATAAGAAAGTTTATTGATGAAGCAACAAAATATAAAGAGAGACCATTATGGAAAAGGCTATAATTATAACAGGAGCGGCCGGTTTTATAGGTAGCGTACTCACTGGAAAACTAAACCAAACAGGGGAGAAGAATCTTATTCTTGTTGATGATTTTTCCAGAAAAGAGAAAGAGCAAAATATTGAAAATAAAGATTTTATTCAAAAAATACATCGTGATCACTTTTCCGACTGGTTAGATGAACATGGTCAAAGGGTAGAGTTTTTATTTCATATAGGAGCACGTACTAATACTGCCGAGTTTGATGTAACTGTTTTCAACAAGCTCAATTTAGGATATTCTAAAATGATTTGGGAGAAGTGCGTACATCACAAAATCCCCCTTATTTATGCTTCCTCAGCTGCCACTTACGGAATGGGTGAACTTGGTTATGACGATCGTCACGAGATCATCCCTAATCTCAAACCACTGAATCCTTATGGCGAATCAAAAAATGAATTCGACAAATGGGTTTTAATGCAAAAGAGCGTGCCGCCATTTTGGGCAGGATTTAAGTTTTTTAATGTTTATGGTCCTAACGAATATCATAAAAACAGAATGGCATCTGTTATTTTTCATACTTACAACCAAATCCTGAAAAATGGCAAAATGCTTCTTTTTAAATCGCACCACCCTGATTTTGAGAACGGAAAACAAATGCGCGACTTCGTTTATGTAAAAGATCTGGTTAACATTTTGATTTGGTTTATGCAAAACAAACCCACTTCAGGAATTTATAATCTTGGCACAGGCAAAGCGCGAACATTCCTTGATTTAGTTAATGCCGTGTTTGATGCAGTAAATATTGAACCGAAAATTGAATTCATTGATACACCTTTGGATATTAGGGATAAATATCAGTATTTCACACAAGCTAATATGGTTAAAACTATAGGAACAGGTTACAAAAAGCAGTTTTTCTCTTTGGAAGAGGGAGTAAACGACTACGTAAAAAATTATCTTATTGATCAAAGGTTTTTTTAAACTGCGATAGAATATTTTTAATTTACATAATAGAAATTGTACTATTACAGACACATAAACGTTATAGAATCAATAATTTAGCCTAAAAAGATTTTCTATTAATTAATTCTGGATCAAATTTTATGATGTGTAATTAATTTTTTCCGAAATCATTTGTACATTTGTCGGGATTATACTTTATTAGTAAGGGACATTCAAGCAAAAGAAAAACTATGAAACACTTAACTTCTTCTTTTCTGTTTCTTTTATTTCTTTTAATACTTTTTAAATATCCCATTCATGCTCAGATCCTCACCGACAGCAATCTTCCGATCGTTGTAATAAATACCGATCTTGACCCAAACACCGGCCAACCGCAAATTATCCCCGATGAGCCCAAAATACCGGCTACCATGAAGATCATTTATCACCCCGACGGATCGCGAAACTACCTGAGCGACATTAACAATCCGGAATTCCTTAACTACGACGGGCGGATCGGAATTGAAATTCGAGGAACCACATCACAAGCGCCTGATAAAAAACCTTATGCCTTACACACATTGAAAGATGACGACTCAACGAAATATAATGTAGAAATACTCGGCCTTCCTAAAGAAAACGACTGGATACTCAATTCATTTGCTTTCGACCCATCCCTCCTAAGAGATGTCCTATCCTACAACCTATCACGTAAAATGGGCAATTGGGCTTCTAATTGTGTTTATTGCGAATTAATGGTAAACGATGACTATAAAGGACTTTACATTTTTTCGGAAAAGATTAAAATAGACAAAAACCGAGTGAATTTAGTTAAGCTTACCACGACTGACAATGAGCCACCGGAAGTTACGGGTGGTTACATTTCCAAAGCCGACAAGCAAACGGGAGGAGACCCTATAGCATGGGAAATGCCATCTTACACAGGGCCGTATAATATGGTTTATTATATTCACGATCAGCCAAAACCAGATATCATTACTAATGATCAGCACATTTACATACGGAACTATTTTTTTGCATTTCAAGAAGCAATGGACAACGGGAACAATTCACTCATAAATGGTTACCCTTCAATGATAGATGTTCCTTCATTTATTGATTTTATGATCAGCAATGAATTAGCATCCAATGTAGATGCCTATCTGTTTAGTACTTTTTTTCATAAAGACAGAAGCGGCAAATTACGCGCAGGCCCTATATGGGACTTTAACCTTACATACGGCAATGACCTGATTGCGTGGGGATTGGATAGAAGCAAAACTGACGTTTGGCAGTTCGACTATTGTAACCGTGGTTCGAAATTCTGGCAAGACCTGTTCGATGATTCGACTTTTAATTGCTATCTTACAAAACGGTGGCACGAGCTTACTGCTCCAGGATGCCCGTTAAATTATCTAATGATTAAAACCCAAATTATTGAGATAGTAGAATTAATCGCAGAAGCCGTGTTAAGAGAAAATTTGAGATGGGGTAACATAGGTAATTATGCTCAAAACATTAACGACCTAAGAATCTGGTTACAAGAAAGAATTGCATGGTTAAATGAAAACCTTACCAATTATCAAAATTGTGCTGACCCCGAAATTCCAGCGCTCGTAATAAATAAAATCCATTATCACCCAAAATCTGAATCAGGTTTCGATGATAAGGACCTGGAGTTTATCGAAATTATTAATTACAGCAACGAGACTGTTGATCTCACTGGTATTTACCTTAGGGAACTTGGTATCAGTTATAATTTTCCCAACAATTCTTATGTAAATGCTTATGAATATATTCGTCTGGCAAGCAATGCCGATATTTTTGAACAATTCCACGGCTTCCCTCCATTTGGGCAATATACACGTAACCTTTCCAACAAAACACAGAAACTTTTACTATGCGATGCCTTTGGAAATGTAATTGACGAGGTGCAATATTCTGATTCATCCCCCTGGCCTGAGGAAGCTGATGGCCATGGCCCATACCTCAGCCTCATAAATCCTGAACTTGACAATAGCCTCGCCGAAAGCTGGACTACTTCATCCGATCCTCTTCTAGGTTTATCAAAATTGACTTACAATCCAAACGTTTCGCTTTTCCCTAATCCAACATCTGATTTTTGCATAGTGGAAAGTGATCAAATAATAACAAATATCAAACTTGTAAATGTTTCCGGTAGAACTATAGAAGAAATACGAAATGTTAATTCTACCTTTATCACACTCCAAGTTTCAGACATTGACCCGGGTTTTTATATTCTAAAGACGGAATTTGCCCACGGTCTCAGAAGTAGCTCCAAACTTATAGTTTACAAAAACAGATAAAAATCCAGCCGTTTAGTAATATCTGTAGCTTTTTACCTCTCCGATATGTTTTGCAAGGCGAACCACCTGGCAAGAATAACCATACTCATTGTCGTACCAGAGGTACACTATCACAGTTTTACCGTCTTCCGAAACTTTGGTTGCAGGTGCATCGAAAATGCAGGCGCATGAATCGCCAATACCATCGGAAGATACAAATTCCGTTGATGTACTATATCTTATCTGCTCGATCAACTCCCCTTTCAAAGCTGCTTTTAGGAAAAAATTATTGACCTCTTCAACTGTTGTCTTCTTTTCAGTATCTATTGTCAGGATTGCTAATGACACATTGGGGGTAGGCACTCTTACAGCATTTGAAGTTATCTTTCCTTTGAGGCTTGGTATTGCTTTTGCTGCTGCCGAACCTGCTCCGGTCTCAGTAATAACCATATTTAAAGGCGCTGACCTTCCACGACGTGATTTTTTATGGAAATTGTCCAACAGGTTCTGATCGTTAGTATAGGCGTGTATCGTCTCAAGATGGCCTTTTACAATCCCCAGCTCATCAGTCAAAACCTTAAGCCCTGGAACAATTGCATTAGTTGTACATGAAGCAGCAGAATAAATAGTTTCCTCTTTTACATTTAGTGAATTCTGATTTACTCCATACACAACATTCGGGATATCGCCTTTGCCGGGAGCAGTTAGCAATACTTTGGCTATACCTTTGGCCTTCAAATGACGACCTAATGATTCCCTATCGCGAAATATTCCAGTATTATCTATCAACAAAGCATCCTTGATACCGTAAGCTGTATAATCCACATCCTCAGGATTACTGGCTGCAATCATATGTATAACATGACCATTTATATACAGACACTTATTATCAAGGTCTTCTTTAGCTACACCACGAAAAGCTCCATGAACTGAATCATTTCTGAAAAGTGAAATACGTTTTTTAATCTCTTCCGGTGTATTGCCACGGGTAACTATGGCTCTTAAGCGCAATTGTGATCCGTTACCGGCAATCTGTATCAGCTCGCGTGCCAGCAACCTGCCTATTCGCCCGAAACCGTACAGAACAACATCCTGAGTCTTCGTACTACGCGGAACTACTCCAACAAATGCCTTCAATTTGTCTAAAACAAATTCATTAACATCCTTATATTTGCCCTTATCATCGGTCCATTCCGAATTCAAGCGACCGATATCTATTCGTGCCGGTGCAATATTATTCGCCAAAATTGCCTTGGCAATAATTAATGAATCCTGAATACGAACAGGCTTGTTTAAAATAGCTTCAGCTCTGAGGTGCTTGTTCAAGATTTTACCAGGCCCACGATCAATTAGTTGACTTCTAAGGCATATCAACTCTATTGACTTCTCAAACCACAATTTACCTAAAACATTGATGAACTCAATTGCCGCTTTTTCGTCATCAATCCATGTCTTTAACGACTGATCAAATGTATTCATAGTTTCTCATTTAAATTATTAAATTAATTAACTCTTAAAATATTTCTACTACAATGGTTTTTACACTTTTTTATGCAAGGCAAATATAAACAATTTATTATTGCGATCACGATTATTTAATAAAAAAAACCGCATAGCAGCTTTTAGTCTCTGCTATGCGGCAATAAATAAGTTAAAACTCTGATATTATCGCATATCAATAATGTAAAATCCAGGGAATTCCTTTTCACTAAAACTAAATGACTTTTCGTTTACCTGTACATTTGTTTCAAATTTAGTGATTTGATAGGTGTACTTACTTCCATTACGATCAAAAATCTCGATTTGATAAAGTTGCATTTTATCTTTTTCGATAAAAAAGTGTACTCTATCGTAAGATTTCTTTTGGTAGGGGGTAAGCTCTAATCCATACACATTTTTACCGTGTAATGAAGTAACTTTAGGTAGTAATTTCGATTTGTACTGCTCATTGTAACTTGTTAAAAGTTTAGTAGGTGTAAAAACGTCATCATTTTCCGAGACGTCGTTCACTTGAACTTCTTCTGCATCGCTTATCACCGTCCAGAGAGTTTTGCCGTCAGAAATTATTGTTTGACCTGCTACCTCTACCCTGTAACTATCATCACTGACAACTGCCTTTCCAGTTGTTGTTTCATTGATGTTAGCCTCAGGATTTTCCATTTTATAAATAAACTCCAATTTCATGGATTTATAGGATTTAGTCTTGCTGATGACTTCATCCAATATCTCTGAAGCTTGTTTATCGCGCGATTGTGCAAAAAGGAATGCTGTTTGAAAAGCCACAAAAAATGGTATCAGCCATAAAACCAAGTTTCTCATAATTTTTTTCGGATTATAATTTATTGTTCATCTCGCTCAATAACTGTTCCAATTCTAACTCCGACTTTATAATAACTTCACGTGCTTTACTACCTTCAAAAGGCCCAACGATACCTGCCGCTTCAAGCTGATCAATAATCCTTCCTGCACGGTTATATCCAATTTTCAGTTTCCTTTGCAATAAAGAGGTAGAACCTTGTTGCGTTTGTACTAGGATTCGAGCAGATTCTTCAAAGAGTTGATCTTTTTCTGTTGGGTCGAATTCGGTTATATGTTCATCTTGCTCGTCAGCAAATTCAGGAAGAAGGTATGCATCCGGATAAGCCCTCTGCGAGCCAATGTATTCAGTAAGCTTTTCAATTTCTGGAGTATCAATAAATGCACATTGCAGGCGTATCAGATCACTACCTGTTGAGAGTAGCATATCACCTCTTCCTATCAACTGATCAGCCCCTCTGCTATCGAGGATAGTACGTGAATCCACTTTGGAAATAACCCTAAAAGCTACGCGAGCCGGAAAGTTGGCTTTTATTGACCCGGTAATGATGTTTACCGAAGGCCTTTGTGTGGCGATGATCAGATGAATTCCAACAGCACGTGCAAGCTGGGCCAGGCGGGTAAGAGGAATTTCAATCTCTTTGCCGGAAGTCATGATAAGATCGGCAAACTCATCTATCACCAAAACTATATAAGGCATAAAATGATGACCATCATTAGGATTAAGCTTGCGCTCAAGAAATTTTACATTGTATTCTTTTATGTTCCTAACCTGAGCATCCTTAAGCAATTCGTAGCGCGTATCCATCTCAATGCCAAGCGAATTTAAAGTACGCACTACTTTTCGTGTATCAGTTATGATTGCTTCCTCCGAATCGGGAAGTTTGGCAAGATAATGACGCTCAATTTTGGAAAAAAGAGTCAACTCAACCTTCTTAGGATCAACCATAACAAACTTAAGCTCAGCAGGGTGCTTTTTATAAAGCAGTGAAGTAATTATAGCATTAAGCCCCACTGACTTACCCTGACCGGTTGCACCGGCCATCAAAATATGAGGCATTTTGGCAAGGTCGGCAATAAAAACTTCATTAGAGATCGTCTTTCCCATCCCAAAAGGCAACTCTGCTTTACTGGCTTGAAACTTTTCGGATGCAAGTACCGATTTCATTGAGACAATATCGGGATGCTGATTCGGTACCTCAATACCTATTGTCCCCTTACCAGGTATGGGAGCAATAATTCTGATCCCAAGAGCCGACAAGCTTAATGCGATATCATCCTCAAGATTCCGAATTTTTGCAATCCTGACTCCAGGCGCAGGAATGATCTCGTAAAGCGTTACTGTAGGGCCAATTGTTGCTTTAATCTTTACTATGTCAATACCATAATGATTCAGCGTAGCTACTATCTTTTGTTTATTCTCCATCAACTCTTCGTTTTGCACGTTGAGCGTATCCCCGCCATAATCATTTAACAAATCAAAAGTCGGAAACTTATAATGTGGTAAATCCAAGCGCGGATCATAAAGGCTATCCACACCATACCTCGATTTGATTACCGGTTTGTCAAATTTCGATAAATCACTTTTTCCTTCTTTTTCAGTCAAATCTCCGTTTGTATCAGTATCGGGCAAGACAACAGGATTTTCTATTGTAAAATCAACCTCGCCCACATCCCTTGTCTTTACATCTTTTTCTGGAACATCTAAATCAATCTCAAGAGTATTAAATGGTGAATCCACATTATCCGATTTCGAAGCATCACTATTCTGACCAAAAGGTTGTTGAGTTATTGGTTTAAATGTATTTCCGGATAACTTCCCCTTCTCTTTCGAATCATCAATATCTTCGTTGTTTTCATCTTCTTCATCCTTTACTTCATAATCCTCAAGATTATACTTATCGCCTCTGCCTCTGATTTTTTCCACCCCATCTTTTTCCTCTTTACCATCTTTTTCTTTTTTCTTTTTTCTTCTAATATTTAAAAATGAAAATTTTACATTAAAAAGACTAAAAAAACCAATTAAAATAAGGAAAACTATAAGTACAAAGAGAAGCGCTATGCCTGTGCCTGGTTTCCCAAGGTAGGTAACTAACCATTTTTCAACAAAAATACCGAACACTCCGGGAAAGATCCCATCCATCACCTGCGGTATTAAATAGGCAAAAGTTGTAGGAAACCACAATAATCCAATAATCAACATCCTGGAAATTCTCCATAAACTAAAACCTACCTTAGGAAAAATAAGCTTAATGCCGGCTAAAAATGTAAAAATTAATATCAGGAAAGATGCAACACCAAAACCTTGTTTAACAGTATAATACGCACTTATTGCTCCTAATTTTCCCATTAGGTTATGAACAACAATCCCCCTGTCGGTAAGAATCTGCCATAGGCTTTCATTAAAAATCTGATCGTCGAACTTCCATGTATTCAGATACGAACCGAAAGCAACGCCGAGATAAACAGACACAAGCGCTAACAATACACCAAGGATCTGGCCGTATTTTCGATTGCGATAAAAAGGGGTACTGGAGGTCCTCGGCCTTCTTCTCCTCGAACGTCGGGCAGAACCCGATGAATTTTTTTGATTCTCTGCTTTTAATTTGTTGCTCTTAACTGCCATGCTGAATTAATCTGTGTTCTTTGGCAAAAGTAATAATCTAATCCAAAACGCTCTTTTAATCCGTCATAAAATATAATCTTACTGATTACAGAAAAAACTATCGTGGATTTTAGGCCACTTTTCAAATTAACATACAATACAACCCCTGAAATCAACTTCTCCATTAAATAGGTGTGTTTGGATGGTTTCCAAGCCGTTGATTAATGTCTTTAATATCCCTTTTTATCTCACGGATGCTTTCTATCATTTCATTTTCTGCCGGACGTTCTTCCGGCAATTCGGCGCAGATGTAATGCACAAACCGCCACACCTCTCTGATCTCATTCACATGTATGCTATAAGGCAGATAAATAGGATTGAGCGAGTGCAATCGTAACAAACCGCTCTCAACAATCATATTTTCGACCACTTTAAAAAGTATGCCCTCATTTAGGGTAAGAATAATATAGGCCTGA
>Ga0208940_1001326_pt1 | contig 26360 bp, 38 predicted proteins | sample AD_JPNNA6_MetaG_FD_184445 | JGI IMG/M metagenome (GOLD analysis project Ga0208940, IMG submission 184445) | Active sludge microbial communities of municipal wastewater-treating anaerobic digesters from Japan - AD_JPNNA6_MetaG (SPAdes) (version 2) | ecosystem: Engineered > Bioreactor > Anaerobic... | reverse complement strand
AATATCTAAATATCCTCCTACATTTACATCTGTAGCACCATAACCTATAACAGGAACTAAGTCATATCTCTTACCTTTACTTGGCGTATGTAAGTTTATAGGATCCACTATATATATCTTATTGCCTCTGAATTTCATTACCATACCCAGAGCACCTACCAGACTATTGAGAACCTTTCTACAAGACCAAGGAGAGCCACTTTCATCTACAAAGTTTTCGTGAGGTACTGCGAGATAAAAAAGAAAGTTTGTTGCAAAGTCCGCAATACGCAGGTCATTTGATGTATATATATTGTCGAAAGTTAGTCCTATTTTATTAAGTATATTTTGGAATATTATATAATAGTATGTTGTATCCTTATAATATGCTCCTGAAGAATATATTGAAGTATCCAAGTAAGGGATATTATCAAGCACCTGCATACCATCATTACATTGTATCTCTATAGGTACATCCATTGAAGAAGAATAATCTTCAAAGTATATATCAGTATTTACAAAGCCCTGAAAGAATATATTAGCAGTATCACCTGTTGAACCATTGTATGCTATTACCTTATATTTTTGGTCGTCATCAGTAAATAGGTCAAGCATTGTTAGTGGTTGTACATATACCCTTATAACTGCACCAGCACCTACTGTGGGAGTATAGATGTTGTTTACATCAGTTGTGTAACTTATTTCAAAGGGATTTACATTAGGGTCAAGGTCAGTAATAGTACCGACATAATCTTCTTCAAGTATATGTATAAAAGTGGTTGTTCCGCTTCTTCTTTTATATTGAACTCTATATTTTACTCCGTAGGCCATATTATCTGTAACTGTTTACTCTTCTATTATAATTATCAAGTACACCTATAAGTTGAGTACCATCAATACGAAATACTACTTCTCCTGTACCTACTCCGTTATTTCTGTTTATCATATTATATAGGTTACTCTGTTGTGCTGTAGTTAGTACCATTTCTCTTGGTTTGAGAACCGCTGCGACTTCTGATATACCACCAACAATACCACCTGTATGGAACTTAGGTAGTAATGAGTTGAAGGCTGTCTTGGCTATACCACCAGCGAGAGCAGCAAGAGGAGCAGCGAATAAAAATCCATAAGGTGTTGTGGCCGCACTCTCCAAGGCGTTCTTTACCAAAGCGGCTACACCCTCAGCGATAAACGCTCCTATAATTTGTTTTACTACTGACTTGATGTTCTTACCATATTCCTTGAAGTTATCAGCACCTTGAATGAGGCTGTCAGATAGACTTTTTATACTCATACTGATTGCTCCGAATAGTACTTGACCTGTTGTGGTACTATCCTTCTTCATCTCATCCATAGTTTCTTTGAATTTTAACTTGAGATATGAGAGGTTATCAATAAATGGTGCGAGTTTGTCTGCACTTAGCATTTCAGCAGGTTTGACTGACGCCAGTGTATTCTGAATTTCTGGTATCTGTGATTTGAGGGTAGCAGTGACTTCTGTAAATGCTCCATTGATTTGTGTTACATCTATTGGAAGTTCTCGTATAATACTTTGTTGTTCCTGTATCTCTTTTGTGATTTCCTGAGTGAGCCTGAGAGATGACCTGAGTGTATCACTATGTTGAGCATCCAGCCTAAGACCTTCAGCCCTTTTATCATTTAATGCCTGAAGAGTATCTTCATTCTTAGCACCTATATTATAACTTTCTTGAGCGACAGAAAGTTCTAAGTTGAACTTCTGTTTATCCAGAGCATAAAGAGCCTCTTGTTGAGATTTATAACTATTTAATAGTTTCATTTTTTCGGCTACGGATAGCGTTTGTCTATATGTATCATCCTTTATCTTGTATTCCAAGTCAGCAATACTGGCAACAAGTTTCTCTCTTTTAAGTAAATAATCTACATTAAAGGATTCCAGTTTATCCTGTACCTCATTCAGTTTAGTTGCGGTTGATACATTTTCTTTTATTGCGTCACCCCATCCTGTAAAGGCTGCTTTTGCATCATCAGCTGCACCTTTAAAGTCACCTTTGAATAGTTTTACTATAGCAGAACCCAGATAACCTATTTTTTCAAGTGTAGTATTTATAACGGCTTTAACAATATTGAAGGCGTTACGCATCGTATCAGCACCTTCATCTGTTCTTTTCATCCAAGAGATAAGTCCAGCGATTGCTGTGGTTATTGCGATTATTATCGCTCCTATACCCGTACTGATAAATGCAGCCTTTACACTGGTTATTGCAGGTATCATTTTCTTGAAGGCTGCAATACCACCTGTAGCCAGACCTGTGAATTCTCCGCCAATATTACCTATTTGGTCTCCGAGTGGAGATAACGCCTTGGTTATTGTATTACCTGCTGTTTGTACACCATCACTTAGTGCCTTTGCACCTTTCTTGGCTTTATCTATTCCTTGATTGAAGCCAGCAGCCTGTAAAGTGAGAGTTGTTAGAAGAGTGAACTTAGACATATTCTGTTTTTATTATAAATACACTTACTTGGTATCATTATTTTTGGAAGTATGATAAGAATTCCTGTTCTCTCCTCATTCGTTCTTCTGGTGTTATTTTCGTTTCTGGTATCTTCTCCCAGTCGAACTTGATTAGGTCTTGTGGCTTCTTTATTTTGTCACTACTTATAGCTGCTGTAACATAGGCTATATACCTTACCTGTTCCCAAGTGTTTTTATAGTTTTCATTAAAGTGATGTAAGACAGATTTTAATTCTATACCTGTCATCTCATCTAAAAAGTAGTTAGGCGGTATATTACAGCCGCCTACTACTATACCATAGATATCAGTTATTCTGACTGGCTCGCTATTTTTTTTTCGCTAGGTGTATCGGTAGTACCTTCAGCCTGTTGAAGTAAGTAGTTATTGAATATCTCTATACTATCAGGACTTTCATCTATTACATCTATGAACTCATCAAAGGTATAGTGGAAGGTCTGCTTATTATTTGCTTTTAACATACACCAGAAGAGAAGAAGTAAGTCATTAACTGTTTCTTTCATCTCATCTATACCTCTACCACTATTTTCTTCAAAGAGCATTAACGCCCTAAAGGACTTCTTTACTATATAGTCCTGTTCTTTTAATTTAATTGTGATACTATCTATCATATTTCTTTTCTATATAAATACTATGTGCAAAAAAAAAAAGGTGTAGGTTACAACGCCTACACCTTTCAGAGAATTTATAAATTTACTTACACTAAAGTAAGCTCACCTGTTCCGTCAAAGGTAACAGAGTATGAAGCAGTCTCACCATCACTTGCGTTGAAGTCGAACGCTGTGATATATGCCGTACCACTAAAGTATTTAACTGAAGTTCCAGCTGTCCAAGAGGGTGAGGTGCCTGATTTGCTAGCGAATTTGATTGTAGTAGAAGTACCACCAGTGAAGATAGCATACAAGTCATTGACTGATTGAGTAGTTCCTGTTGTGCTCATATTATAGAGAGCGTCTGTACTGGCGTTCCAAGTATATCTACCTGTTTTCTTTTCTGTCCAGTTTGCACTATCCTTGCTTGTAAGTTCTCTTGTGTTTACACTTACTGAGAGTTTTGCGGATGTTGAGAAGGCTATCGGCTGGTCATTAACAAAGACCATTAAGTCGCCACCATATTGAATATAATCTGAATGTGCCATTTAATTTTTTATTTATTTTCTTATTATTATTTACTACTTATAAATACAAGAGCAGACCAAAAAGCTAGCGTGAGCGAACCCTGAACGCTAGTTTTTGGATGTACGCACTCTCTTGAAAGGTCTCATTTACACTATCAAGGCGTATATCTATTATATCTATTCCCTGAACGCTACCAGTGTAGTTCTCCAAGGCGTTGAATACTGCTTCCGTTATGTTTATACATTCTGTGTATTCCTCTGAAAGAATAGTAATATCTACCAGTGATGAGTATACACCTGTGCGGTCTTTGGTATGTTCTAAGTCAGAGTTTCTTTCATATACAATACAGGGTAAGGTCTTACCTTCAGGTATTACTAAAGGAAAGATATTAGTTCCTGTATACCCTGTTATTGTACTGTTATTTGAAAGAATACTATATATTGATTTTCCTAAAGTTATCATTGTTTATATTTTTTCTTCTTTATTATTCCATTGTATGAGATTTACTTTGTGCCTCTTCTTGTGTTCTGCTTGATGACATTCTTCACAAAGAGCTTCCAAGTTATCCCAGTTGTATCCAAGTGTTTTCTTTTCACTTATTGAGTTCCCTTCATCTATGGGTATTATATGATGTACCTGTGTTGCTGGCGTTATCTTATCCTTCTTTATACACTTCTCACACAAAGGATTTTCCGATAAATAGAGTAACCTTAGTTTACGCCAAGTTGAGGTATTATATACGGCTTTATAGTTTATATTATCTTTCTTAGCTGTATACTCTCTATTCCTATTATCTATCTTTCTCAGTATTGGCATTACTTCTTGTTATATTTATCTACTGTCTTTGTTAGAGATTGTATTATAGCCTCACTTACACTTTTTTCTGCTCTGTCTCTGGTCTGTTTTACTGCGTCATAAAAGAAGTTTGTTGGTTGTAGTTTACCTGTATAGTGTTTATCTGCATCTGTCTTTGCAGCATCTTGTCTATATCTGAAGTATCTTTTCTTACCTTTCTTATAATACCTATCTTCTGTACCCCATTCTATCCACTTTGCTTTATAGTTTTTAACACCTACTTTAATACCAAAAGTAGAGCTCATTGGCTCTGTAGTGAAAGACCTATTTATTTCTTTGTAGTTTGTTTTACTCTTATTCTTCTTTCTTGATTTGAAGTTACTCTTAGCCTGTTGAAGTATAACCTTTGCTGCTGTTCTCATACCACCAAGTACTATTCTATTCTGTACCGCTGGTATCAGTTCTTTAAATAGTTCCTGAAGTTCTTTATCATTTATTATCTTCAGGTCAAGGTAATCTTCAGCGTTAGGTCTTGCAGCCATTACTCATTTATCTTCTCTACTGTAAAGGATAATCCTTCTTTATATCCTATTTCAGCTATTTGGTTTATTCTATACTTGTAGTCATTGAAGAGTATTATACAATCCTCTGTAATACCTGTCCTATAGTGTGTTTCAAAGTTCAGGTTATTACTTGTGAAGACCTCATTAGCATCTACACCTTTACTACCACCTATATGTTTCTTAGCTGCCTTTAGAGTATAGAGAGTAGTATAAGATATTGCCTCAGCTCCAAAGTCATCTTTAGTGTTAGTAGGTGTTTGTATTGTTATCGTATATCTGAATTCTGATACATTCATAATATTAATTTTTACCCTACTATAAAGTCCCGATATGGGTCAAGTAACCATTTTATTGTGAAAGGAATTTCATAACCTTGAGCAAACGACACTAAGTTTCTATTGAGATAAAAGTGTCCAGCCAGCATTATTACCGCCTGTGTTATAGATATAGGCATTGTCGTTCCTGTATAACTTGTAAGTCCTGTAGTACCACAGTATAGTTCTACACTTTGTTCTGCTACATCAAGGTAGTGTTGAAGTATTGCGTCATCACCTGTATAACTTTCTTCAATATTTAACTGCCTCTTGAGTTGATTTATATTAGTATTATACTCCATAGGATTGTTTTATTATAAATACAAGCAGCAAGAAAAATATATGTAAAAAGAAAAAGGATGACCATTATAGTCATCCTCTTTCTGATATATATTGGGTATTTGAAGTTATTATGACATCGTTCCCAAAGCGAAGGAAGCAGCACGCCTCTTAGCAAAGTTCCAGTAAGTATTAACTACAAGTCGGACTACTCCAAGATGAGCCTGTGTATATGGGTCTACAGTGATATCGATAGCACCCCAGTTTCCGATTAGTAAGTCAGCCCAGTTAGCGAAGAGAATCTTACCAGTGGCCATATGAGAAGTGTTATAGATTGGATAGCCATTCATAGTACTGCCTTCGACTACAAAGCCACCTACATAAGTAGATTTAGTAGTAGTTTTACCTTTACCATAGAGTGCAGGAGTAGTTACATATGCTAATGATCCTGTGAGAGCGTTTGAAGCATTTATTGCACTTTCAAGTGATACAATACCTTCGAAGGAAGTTACACCTGAGTAAGTGTTAGACATTCCATTAAGAATACCAGCTGGCTGAGAGGTATCACCTGTGAAAGTTGAGAAGATAGCAGCCTCAAGAGTAGCTAACACACTTGATGTGAGGTCAGACATAAGTAAGTTCTCAGCACCAGTTGTATCCTGATTTAAGAACATCTTTGAGATATCAAGGATTGTTGTAATACGCTTAGGTGCAAGAGTCACTTCTGTGAAAGCTCCTGCTCCATCAGCAGCTGTTATGTTTTCGCCCTTCCAAGATGAAGTAGTACCAGAATATACAGGTATACTTACATTACCATTAAGTCCTGATAAAAGAGTAGCTCCAGCTTTAACTGCAACAAGATTACCTCTGAGTGCTCCTATCATATCTAATTTCTGTTCTGCGATAGCATATTCGCCTTCTCCAGCTGTGGTAGCGTTTACGATTGCTCGAGTTTCATAAGGGAGAATTATTTGGCCTCTGGTTGATAACCCAGCCTTTAACATTTCATTCTTTCCAAGTTCCATAACTTGGAGAGTTTCATCAGAAGTACTTCTTGTTTCTACAAAGTCCCTGATTGATTTTATAAGTGAGAACCTATTTTCCATTGTTTTTGTGTTTATTGTTATATTTTTTTTATTATTATTTGTATTTCTTTTTTCTTCTATCTCTTTATCGATATCTTTAAGTTCATTAGTTAGGATATTGAACTTTGTAGTTTCATCTTCATTTAACATACGCTGTTCCTGTTTACCCGTACTTACTATTCCCTCAAGTTCATCCATCTTGAGCTTTCTTGTTTCTATAAGGTTGTTATAGTCCATTATTATTACTTTTATATTAAATACAGATATTATTTTAATTTTTGTATTTGCTCTTCAAGACCTCTGTAATAGTCCTGTAGTTCTTTATCTTTTCTTTCCTGTTCAAGCCTCTTTTCTTCTTGAAGTTTCAGGTCATTATCTATCTTATCCTGTTCTTCTTTCTTTAGCTGTTCTATTTTATCCAAAGAGCGTCTACCTACAGTAGTTTCACTATATGCAGGTCTGTATACAGGACTTACATCAAAGAGTTCATTAAATCTTGTTATGGTTCTTTTATATAGACCATCATTAAGTTTCTCATATCTTTCTCCATCATCAGCCACAGTGAACGAAAAAGAACTTGAGAAGATATCACCTCTCTCTATCATTTCTGATAGCTCTTGATGTAGAGCTGACTTACCGATTTTCCACCAGTATCTTAGACCTTTATCATCTACATCCAAGTGTAGAGAACCCTTACCAAAGCGACTTCTAGCGAATACACCTTTATTCTCATTATGATTAAGTACTGCTAATACATCACTTTTTTCAAGAACACCTTCTAAAGCTGTTGGTGATATTTCTTCTACAAAACCGCCTAAGTCACGGCTCATAGTGTTGAAGAGTAAAGCATACCCTTCTACAATACCTTTATCTGAATCTGATTTTAATTCTATTTCGTAGTTACGGACTTCTTTTTCCATTATTTCAAGTTGTTATCTATTTTATTTTCGGCTATTAGTGCATCAGTCGGCTGTAGATTTGTTTGGATATATGCTCTATTACCTCCTGATACAGGGAATTGTGCATTTAGTCGTTCTCGAATTTCGTTAGTAGTGTAACCGCCACAGGAATGAAGTTTGACCATTGTATCAGCCTTGGTTACAGCATCAAGTCGTATCAAGTTCTCTACATCGAACTTTAAGTCACTCATATTCCATTCAGAGGGTAAGAAGAGTTTTCTGAAGAACTCATTCTCAAGTTTCTCTATGATTGGTAGTAAGCAGGAGTTCAAGTAGTCAAGTTGCTGTTGTTCTGCTGTTGAGAATTTACCACTTTCGGAGAACGCCAAAGAAGGTGGTACTGAGAAGAACCTACAGATATCTATTACTGAGTATTGTCTACTTTCAAGTAACTGAGCGTCTTTAGGATTTACTGTTATACTCTGATATTCAAGACCACTATCAAGTACTACTATACTACCTGAGTTACCACCCAAGTCAGCGTTTAGTGCATTGATAAAGTTCTGTTTTGCTGCCTTGGCTTTATTCTCACTTATATTTACACCTGCAAGAGGTCTGAGTATTCCAGCAAGGTTAGCACCTGATTTGAAGAAGTTATTACTATGTTGTTCAGCTGAGTAACTTGTCTCTAAAGTAGTATAGGCATAAGTCAGAGTTGATACTCCCTGTAGACCATCTAAAGTGAAGTTCATTATATGGATAATCTGACTTTTATCGTATTTCTTTTTTGTTACTCTATCAAAGTATTTTATATCATTTTGTTCCACTATTACATCTATATTGTCAGCGTTTAAGAGTGTTAGTGATAATACAGTACCATTCTTGGCTCGGTCTACATATATATAGGTATTACCTTTGAGTAACATACTGGCGACCGCCAGTTTCATAAAAGTGAACTTAGATTGGAAGTTATTAGGTTGTACATTTAAGATGTTATATAGTGTACCATCATAGTTTACATACTTCCAGTTATCTCTATATTGATAAGGAAGGAAAGGTAGACTGGCTATACTATTTGATATTAACTCTACACAGCGGTATACAGTAGAGAGTTTGAGAGCCTTACTTTGAGTATATGCTGCATATGTGGAAAAGTTGAGAGTACCATATATAGGATTTGACCATTCTTCGAACTCACGCTTTTCAGGTTCTTTATTATTACCGAATATTCTATTAAATATTGACATATATTCTTTTTTTATAAATACAGGTGTGTTATTATTTTTACCATACATTAAATCCATATTCAGGACTTACCAAGTAACCACCCAAGGCATCAGCCATAGCAGATACACCATCTATCTTGTTGGTGTCACTATCTGATTTATCTATAGTAACAAGTCCTGTGAAGTTCTGCTTGGTGATGACATTTGAGAACATCCAAGTAGTTATAGGATTATCTTGTATTTTTATCTTACCCAGTAAGAACAGCCTCTGTATCTCTCTAAGAGGTCTATTCATTGAGGATGGTAACTGAGAGAAAGCCAGTAGATAGTAGTCAAGTGAATTTAATTTTTTGACAAAATCTCCAGCTCGGTACTTATCATAACTTATTAGTTTTATGGGATTAGTAATATTTCGTTCATTTATTTTTTCTATTATTTTATCGTAGTCCACAGCAGGAGTTTCTTGTATTATCATAAACCCATTCTCAGCTGCTTCCCTGTATCGCTCTCTATTTTTCTTGGTAGTTAGTGCATCTCTACAGATAAAGTAATCTGTGAAGAAGTAGTATACATCATCCTTTTTTATCATATAGGATACAGCAGATATATCATCATTCTCTGAGAGGTCTACACCACAGTATACTTCCTGACCTTTGAACTCCTGGTCTTCAAGTGAGATATCAGCCAAAGCCTGTGTAATATATTTGTACGGTATGAACTCATTCTCTTCATTATGATGGTGAAATAGATTGAGATGTTTCACAAGTATTGGTACTCTGTCTGTTTCACTATGCTTAGCTACTTGTAGTTCCTGTTTAATTGCTCCTGACTGTACACTTACTCCAAGCATCGGATTGGCTTTCTTGATATATATATCGTTATCATAAAGGTCAGCTGCATATCTATCATCAGCGTCGATAGTGTATACGGCAGCAAAGTGTGTATCATCTTTTATTTCATTGAAGAGTACCTTCTCACTATATTGACAGAGCTTGTAGTAATCAGTATCCATACTTAGACCTGCGGTGCTTATTATAAACATAATATTATCATTACGCTTTATCATTGAAGACCTTAGTGTTCCATATATATTGGTATTATCAAAGAGGTGCATCTCATCAAGACACATAAGGGATCCTGAAAGTCCATCAAAAGGCTTAGCCTCATTACTTGTTACTATTATCCTGTTAGTACCGTATGTTATCTTATTGTAGTATATCTTTATATGTTTCTGTCTTGGGTCTTTCTGTAGGCATAACATTTTAAGTTTTGCGTAATCTACCTCCATTGTTTGTTTAGTAGTATTACTGGCTAGTATTATCTGAGCGTCGTGACCATAAAGAAGTTCATATATACAGAGTAGAGCTACAAGTTGTGTCTTGGCGTTACCTCTACCTACAGAGATATTCGCCACCCTGTATTTTCTCATTAGAGTATCTTTACTCTTAATACACCATACATTGGCTAATATCCATATCTGCCAAGGCTGTAGTTCTGTCTTTCTTGGTGGGTATACCTCAGTGAGGTCAAAAGATTGACAGAACTCTACTATTATATTGAGGTCATCCTCATCTATAAAGTAAGGAGAGTTTTCATCTAAGTCATTCAGGAACCTTTGAGCAGCAAGTTTGATGAGAGTACCACTTGGTATCTCATTTGATATTATATCTATAGAATAGTTTATTGCTACCTCAAGGTATGACATTATTAGTTCCTGACTTCTATCTGCTTCTTATTGTATGTACCTACAAAGTTTTGAAAGGCGTCTTCATCACCTGTTTTCTCTTCTACAGTTGATGGTACTATTTTATACTCTTTCAGTTGTTTAAATATTGTAGATGACATTTGATATAGAAGGTATATGTTATTTGTCTTACCTTCTTTTACATATTGGTCTAAGAGAGTATTATATATCATCATATTGTTTATTACAACCTGTGTTGCAACATTGGTGGTGATATTATGATTGTGACTTATTTCAGTCAGTTCCTTCTCTGCTTTCTTTACATTGAATTTCTTCATATCTCTATTTTATTATAAATACACCTGACTACTTGGTTTCAGACAGAGGTGTAAGTCATACCCCATTTTTGAGGACATTTGTGTCCCTTTTCAGGAGGGGGGATTTCACCGACCTATCAATATTTTACGCACCCCATTACCCTTCTGTGTTGTTTATTCTTTGTAGCATCTTTACCGAACCATCTAATACAGTTTGCATCCAGATATAGATTACAAAGCAAGGAGCAGCCAGCATTAGTATCAGTACTGTTGCCATATATTTAAATACATCTTTCATATTATTTATTTTACTCTTTTATTATTTGTGTGTTGAATGGTTTACTTCTGATACCGCACCTACTGATAATAGATGTGTAAGTACTCTTACATATATTCATCTTATCCATTATGTAATCTCGGAAGCCTGAAGGGTCAAAGTCATTGGCTAAAAGATATTCTTTCATTGAGATGAGAAAGATTGTAGTTGTTTTATTTATTACCTGTTGTTCTTCTATCTTCTCATCAAGTGCCATTATAATTTCTTTTCTCATATCTTCTTTATTCAGATAGTACTCAGGTGTATCTGTTATACTACTTGTCAGGTCTTCATCATCACTTATCTCTAGGTGTGGATATTTCTTTAAGCTATTTATATTATAACAGTAGCGGATAGTTGATTTATACAGATAGTGTAGTGCAGCCTGTATGCGTTGTTCATCAAGTTTAGGTAGTATATACTCATACATTCTAATAGTCATAACCTGAACATTATCATCATTTACCTCAAGATGTGCATTCCTTATTGCAGTCCTAACTATATATTCAAGTACAGGCATAAGTTGTGTTACTATTCTATTACGGGTCTCTCCTGATGTAGTCCCTGTGTAGGCATAGTAATAGTCCCTTATTAGTTGTTGATGATATGGTGTCCAGTATTGTGCCATTAGTTTCTAAATATCAATATCATCAAAGGTTTAATATATCCTATAGAGTTTCCATCATCTATAGTACCATCATCGTTACCGAACCTAAATCCCTTGTTAGGTTTCTCTAAAAATCTTATCTCACAGTTAGGATTATGGTAACAGTATTTATGAAAGTATCTTGTATGGGTACTTGCGGGTAGTAACATTACAGTGGTACATTTACTTTCATATGCTTTCTTTACAAATAGTGGTATGTATATATCGAACATTGGATGGCAGTATATAGTTTCTCCTGTCCAGTCTTTATCAAGACAGGAGTTCTCTTTGGTGTAGTATCGTGGTAGTAGATGATTATTATCACTGGCACAAGCGTCTATAGTGAAGTTGAACTCCTGTGTTAGTCCTGACCATATATCTACAGGTGTCCTGAGATATTTCATACTTTTACTTGTACTGAAAGACAGAGTATTTTTTGCTATAGTTCTTTTCATATTATATATTACTCTTGTGTCTGTTATACCAGCGTCTTAGGTACTTTACTTTATATTCATCATCCTCTTCTTTCTTGATAAGGTCATAAAGAGAATTTACTTTATCCCTGTTGTATTTACCACCCTTGAGGTTGATGTATTCTTTTCTTACTTCCTGTAGTTGTTCTGTTGTTATAGTTTTCATTGCTGTTATTTCTATATAAATACTCAGTGCAATAAAAAACCCAGTCTATTGTAGACTGGGTCTTTCAGGATATATAATAAATAAAAAGGGAGCCTAATACAGGAGTACTTGAAGTACTTTATCTTGTGTCAAGTCATCATACTTACTTACCGTATCTAAGAGTGCATCTATTTCATCTACATTGTACTTTATTTTATAGTTATCATTCAGGACTAGGAAAGGTTGTTCTTCATATTCCTGTTTATCTGTTGGTATCTTATTCAAGAAGAAAGGTCTTTCAGCCATTATCTCCGCCAGTACACCTACAGCGTAATGATTGTACATTGGTCTGATATTAGTGTATATATCATCATCTATTGTATAGAAGAGTTCTCCACTTTTACCTTTCTGCCAGAAGAGGATTACCATTTGAGGATTAGTGTAACCACTATAGAAATATACTGCTACTTGTTTTGCTGTTGCTGTATCGTATATTTTTCCATTGATTATCTCTTTCATTTTATTTACCTCCTTTTTTACTTTTTATGACATTGTGTTTTCTGTCCTGTATAACAGGTTGGACACATACTATTATTCCTTATATAATCTTCTACCTCTTCAGGTGTTACATCACAAAGGTCAAATCTGATAGTTTGTATAACATTTCCATTGACCTTAATATCTGTTCTGCATTCGTAGCAGCTTGTCTTTTCACAGCTAAGTACTAATACCATTGATAGCACCATTATTATCATCATTAACTTTTTCATCTTGTACCTCCTTTTAATATATTTGTTCTTTAGTTATTCTATTGAGTATGATGTAATCCAAGTAAGTATTATCATCATAGCATTCTTTATCTTCTATTGCAGTTACCTCATATACAAGAAGAGGATATGTAGCTCTTATGAGTTCTGTAAGGTATTTATTCTGCCAGAGTTTATCGTAGTGAACATATTCACACATATAATCTATTTCTTCTTGAGTTAGTTTAACCCTTTCCATTTCATTACCTCCATATTAGTTTATATCTCTCATCATATTCTGAGGTACATACACCACAGCTGCCATTATATCTTCTACTTTTTATATATACTTTTCCACAGACAGGGCAAGTACCTGTATATTCTTTCACTTGTCTTCTTGCAAACGGTCTGGTTACTTTCTTGTGTGGCTGTAGTCCTACCTCCATACACTTCTCTTTGAAGATTTGACTATTGTGCCTGTGTGGTTTATTCATTAACAGAGCGTGAGCAATTTCGTGCAGTACCGTCTGTTTCATTTCTTCTAAGTCGTTATTAAGTAACCATTCAAGGCTTACTACTATCTCTTTTCTGCGATAGTCACAGTGACCTATTGTAGAGTTCTTCATATTTCTCAACTTACTTGGTAGGATGGTTACCGTCCAGCCCTTTTCTCTTAGGTCATACTGGCCAAGTTTATCCCAAGCGAACCTATATAGTTCCTCTCTCTTGGATTGTTCTTCTTTTGTTAGTGTTTTCATTTTACTCCCATTTATTTTCATTCTTATTATAGTTGAACCTACAAGTCATACTGAACATCTCAGAGACAGACCCATTTAGTTCGAATTTGGTATGCTCTAAGAATTCTAATACAGTTTCATCATTTCCATATTTACTTTTGATATGGTCAGATACTACTTTGTGGAGTTCATTTTCAATAAAGTTCATCACCTCTTTTTTAAAAGCTCATTGTTGAGTCTGGTCATTGTTATTCCGTAGATTATTGCAATGAATAACATTGTTCCTGCGATTGCTGCTGCTGTTGTCATAGTTCGATTATTGATTTTAGTTAATTTTCAATTGTATCATCAAATTCACTTGTCAAATCACTTTGTAATAAAAGATTTGCAAATGCATCAACAAATGATTCATCATTATTTAATTCTTTTTTTCCTAAAGCATATAATATATGATGAATTTTTTCGTGATAGAACGTTTGTAAGTTTGTAGTTTCTGGGCGTTCTTTGCCATTTCTTAAAAGGCTCAAACGTATTTTGTTAAACGATATATCTGCATCTCCCATTGCACCTTTTTCATACATTATGTCTTCATTTATTTCGACTTCTATTGTATGAGCACCGAGCTTAAATCTTTTAGGTAGTTTCATAGTTCGTTTATTATTTTATTTTTATTATATACGACTTTTTTACCGTCTTGTTACAAATAAATATCCAGTGATTTAGCAAAAGACCATTTTCCCGCTATGCTATTTAGCACTTTTTTTGAAGTTTTCTTGCTGCTTCCACATAAGTATAGTTTATTTCTTTGGGTTGTAGTAAAGTGGAGGATATGTTTTTATCATATTCTTGTTCATACATATCTAATATTTGAAGTACTGTTGTTGGCGTTTCTATATTTATCCATCCGTCAGAAGCAGTATAATACTCTTTAACAATACAGTCCTTAACTTTAATTATTTCCCCCAAAGGAACATTATGTTCACAGTGAAAGTAGAAAGCCATTGCACCACCTTTATGTAGTGTATCTATTAGATTTATAAAAGCGGTTTTCTGACCATATTTCATTTCAGTACCTTCTACTTTACTTTCTCCAAAGATGAACAGTTTACCATCCATCTCATAAAAGAGGTCTACATCTGTTGGTGTTATCTTTCTTCTTCTAAGTAGACCCTCAAAACTCATTAGTTTAGCCTGAATATATCTATCCATATTATCAGGATCCAAACACCCTCTTTTAGTGTCCATATTTTTTTTTCATATTAGAATTTATTGGTATCGTTCCCGTATACATCCCATTTATCACTAAAGGTTGTTCTTGAGAAGTAATCTAAGAACCTACCTGAGAAGTTTTCTTCTATCATTGTATAGAACTGGTCAGGCTTACGGCTGTGTTCCCTTCTTGGCTCTGTTATTATATCTCTTAGGTTGTGAGCAGTCCACATTGGTTTACCTTTTATACCTACCAAGCAGAATTCACACTGCATCCTGAGCCAAGACCCTATACCCATCTTTTCTTTATTCCATACAAGTATTGCTTTATATTCAAAGCCCCAGAGTTTCATTAACTCTTTTGCTTCCCATATGAATTGATGAGTAGTCCATAACCACAGTACAGAATCCTTATCAGCAGGTATTTCTATTTGGGATAGTTCTTCAAAGGACATTAAGGGATAAGGACAGGCAACTCTTCCAAAGCCACTATCAGGTCTGTATTCTGTATTGTAGTTCCAAGGCGGATCCATTACTATATGTTGGTATACGCCTTCAGGTAATTTTATTTCACCAGATTCTATTAACCTTTTCTGTTCTTCTATTTGAGCCTTACGCTCGTCTTTCTTGATTTCATTGAAGGCTTGATTGATACTTATCTTACCTGTTGTTAGTTGTTGTTTTAACTCATCACTACCTTTCTCTTCTATTTTCTCTACTTGAGTAATAGTACTTTCTCCTACACCAGCGATTTTTGATATTTCTTTTCTGGTATCTATTTTAAGGTTTGGCGATATCGCCGAACCTTTTACACTTCTACCTTCAGATAATTTTTGATTTTCTTTTGCTTTTTCTTTATAAAGACCTTTAAGTTTTAGTGCTAATACAGACCTTTGCCAGTCGTTGATGTTCCTTCTACTGAACTGATTTATTATGATCCACTCTTTAACCTCATTGATATCATTGAAGTTCTTTTCAGTTGTTTTGAACTCTATATTATTGTCTGTGCAGATTTGGTATCTGTTATGACCATCTACTATAGTGTCGTTCCAAATAATAATTGAATCTCTACAGCCTTCAGTTATTATACTTTTAATGAGTCCCTCATATTCTTCTTTTGTTAGAGGTGGGATTAGTTTTCTTAGTTCTTCATTTACATTTATTGTTTTCATATTTTTTAAAAACAGAGAACCCCAGTTATTTCTGTGGGCCTTACATCACATACTTTAACTGGGGTCTCCGTTTAATTTCCTTTTATGTTGATAGTAAGGCCAACTACATATAAATATTGCGTACAATAGAAAAAGTCGTGATTTTTAAAAAAATATTTTTTTATTTTTTAAAAATCTTTACTTTTTCTGATTTTCTTGATATTTATTGTATATAACTATAAGAGATATGAAAGAACGAGTATGTAAGATTTGTAATACAAGTAAGCCACTTGATGAGTATTACACAAGAAGAACTATCTGTAAGGTATGTGAGAAGAGAAGAGGTAAGTTAGAGCGTCTGAATGAGGGCGATATTAAAGACAAGCCTAATACATACCGCAACGCCCTTGAGAAAGAGATACTATTCCAAGTTATGTATGCACTTGGATGGTCATTCAATGATGAGAAAGGTATTTGGTATAAGGAGAGTGCTGGTAAAGATAAAGATGGTAACTGGCATTATCAGAAAGCGTAATCCTTATTTAGGCACTGCCTAAATTAGGTGTTAGCTCTATTCTTTTTCATTGTACAATATATTTATAGATAACACACCAGTTTTGATACAGTTCTGGGCTGACATATAATAGTGGTCAGGTAAAAAACAAAGGTTCTTTATCATCTATGAAAGGCAACATTATAAAGAGCTGGCACTATCCGATAACTGATAACCAGCGACAAGTCAAGGGATGAAGGTCCACTGGCCGAGTAGTAACGCAAAATCGTAAAATTGTAAATCGATTAACTCCCAGAAGTATAGCTGGGTCCCATATAAAGAAAAGGGTTCAGGGCGAAGTGATGATAAAGAACAGTGACGGGACAGAGGTTCCGAACAAAAGTCCACTCTTGACAGGATATAAAGGAAGGTATGCTCAGTCAGGATGTTCTCCGAAGGTGCTCTGGTCCTGGGCCGATTTTCTAAAAAATTATTATGTTTGTATAAACAAAAAATAGATGATATGGAGGATTTGACACCACTTGCTGATTATCCTAATTTGGATTGGTTTAGGAGTAAGTACCCTGGTATGTTCAGCTGGGGATTTGAGTTATTTGGAAAGAAGGGTAGGATGTTAGTAGACCCGATTGAGTTAGACCTGTACCGACTGGCGGTAGCAGTAGACACGCAGAAGGGTAGTGATATGACACCTGAAGAACGGCGGACTGAACTCAGGAAGTTAGTCAGGGATATATACTATAATGGTGAGGTTGGTGGTAATCATATATTGAACGCCTATCTCCTGACTATTGCCAGTACATTCGAAGGTGCTAAGATGTTGATTAAAGAGAATAGCAGGCAAGAGGTTGGTATAGTCCTCAGTATGGATGTAGACAGTGATGAACGGACTTATGTTGCTATACTTTTTAAGGATACATTTGATGACTTATACTACAAGGCAAAAAGAGGTAAGACCTTTGTAGAGATTGTCGGAGAGATACCAGGTGGTAGAAGATAATTATTATTAAAAACCTGTAGATGTGATGTTTACAGGTTTTTTTATTTATTTTTCATTACACCACACAAAAAACTACTATAACAGATGTGATTGTAAATAATTGTGTGTATCTTTGAGGTATAACAAATACCAAAGAGATATGAGTATCAAAGTATGTTCATTCGCCAGAGTATCAACAGGTGTACAGGATTATGAACGCCAGTTGAGCGACATTACCACCTTCTGTCAGGCTCACAGGTATGAGATAGTCAGAGAATTTGCAGAGAAGGAGAGTGGCAGGAACAGAGAACGGAAGGAGTTGAGTAATCTACTTACCTACTGTGAAGATAACAAAGACAGTATTAACTATGTAGTAGTATCTGAACTGTCACGCCTTGGCAGGACTGGTGAGGTGATTAATACAGTTGAACGCCTGAATGATTTGAAGGTGGGACTGATTAGCCTGAAAGAGAACTTGCATACATTGAATGATGACAGGTCAGTAAATCATACAGCATCTTTGGTTATGGGTATATTGAGTAGTATCAATAGTTATGAGTTGACCACTACCAAGTACAGGAGTATATCAGGATTATTACATTCAGCTCAGAATGGTAACTGGGGCGGTGGTAAGTTATTACCATACGGATATATGAGAGGTGGTGAGAATGGTAAGAAGTTAGTGATAAATCCCAAAGAAGCGGAGTTAGTACAGAAGATGTTTCAGTTGTATTTAGATGGTTATGGTTGTCCAAAGATTGCATCTATTTTTTCTGGCTGGGATGTGCCGACCAGAACAGGAGTAAAGTGGAGAGATAAGGTAGTGTATGATATACTCAGGAACACTATATATATTGGTAAGCGTAAGTATAAAGGTGAGATATTATCCTCCCCTGTTATTATAGATGAAGATACCTTCAGGAGAGTAAATACCTTATTAAAGGAGAATTTTAATAAAGACGGCATAAATAAAAAATATGATTTCTTGCTTGATGGTAGGATTATCACTTGTGGTGTTTGTGGTAAGAGTTATTACGCTCATAAAAGAGCAAGTTTGAAGGATAATACCTACAAGTGTGTGAGTATCCGTTATTATGATAACTGTGGTAATTATGGTATCAGTATTCCAAAGTTAGAGTATGCTATTAGGTATGTAGTTGCCACAGAATTTAAGGACTTGATACAGGTAGACAAAGAGAAGGTATTAAAGATGGATACAGAGTATAGTGGTATGATGGGCCAGCTTGATAAGTTGAATAAAGAAGAGAACAGGCTTATACACCTATATACTCAGGGTCTTATTACATTGGAGAAGTTTACACTAGAACAGGGTAAGGTAAAGAAGCAGATTGAGACAATAGAAAAGGATAGGACTGAGTTGAGGATGAAGATAAAAGAACACTTTATTACTGCTGACAGAGAGTACCAAGCTAAGCAAGACCCGAAGAATATTTATAAGGATAATATAAGACAGGTAGTAAAGAGTATTGTTATTACAAAAGATGAGAAGGTATTAAGTACAGTTGCAAAAGACAGGACAGTTAGAGTTGATGTAAGAGGATATAATGATAGTGTTGTTACTTTATATCTTTCACAGCGAGCTAAATATTTTCTTTGTAAAAATAAAAGAGTAGTATATGAGTAACAAAGTTTTTATTGTGCACCTGTATTTATATATGATGTTCGTTCTTTTATAGTTTTTAAAAAATCATTTTTCACTATCAAAGGTGCTGTTTACTCCCATTTTCAGCACCTTTTTCTTTTTTATATCTATTATATTATTTTACTTAGCCTCAGTATTAACTAATAATATTCATTATGACACCAAAAGAATTATCAGTAGCAGTAAAGGATGTACTTATGTCAAAGCCGAATAAAGGGATTATATTCCCTTCATTCTTGACAGGAGTAGAGGACAGAGGTAAGTTTATTGAGTATTGTATTAAGTACCTTGATGGTCAGGGTATCAATTATTATGAAGGTTTACAGGTACTCTGTCAGGAGAAGATAGATGGATTACTGAAAAGTGAGATAGAGAAAGAAGGCTGCATCTTGTTCACTAATGCAACAAGTTCATCAGATTACTGAAAAGTGAGATAGAGAAAGAAGAGGCTGCTATCAAGTTTAGTACTCGGCGACTGGCGGAGTTGAAGAAGAAAGTAAAAAAGGGTGAGTAATCACCCTTTTTTTATACACTCCAGATTTTAAGCCTGACAGGTTCTTGTTTCTGTTTTTCTATCCATCTCAAAATAGCACCTACAAGAATTTCAATAGTACCCTTGAAGAGTAATCCTTCAGCGTCTTCATCAAGACCTGGTATATCTACCAAGTAGTTTATCAAAGACGCCGCCAGTCTTTCACTTTCTGTTATATCTTCTTTTATAACTGCATCGGCGAGTAGAGCCAGTCTGACTTTTATATCTTCTTTTATTCTGTCAGCGTATGTATCATCTACAAAGGTGATGATAGCCTTGAATACATATCCATCTATTATTTCCAGAATACCTTTTAGTTTGATTACCTCATCAAGTTTTTCAGTTAGAATTTTCTCTTGTTCTAAAGTGAATATACCTTTTTCCATATTATTAATTTTTATTGTTATTATTATTCTTTGGTATAACTGTTAATCCTTGGCTGCCGAGGATGATTGATATTAAGGTATAAAAGATGATATCTGGGACATTAAGTCCAGAGATGGTACATACTACCACCCCGATATAGATAATTAAACCTATAAGAGATATGACCCTCTTACTTGAGATTTCATCACCGCTGCTAACCATATTTTTTAATAGACTCATTTTTTTGTACACTTGAATATCCAATCAAGAACCAGTTTTGTTAAATACCCTACCAAACTACCAATAATAGTTATTAGAATTGTGGCAGTTACAGCCTCCATTGTTGGTAGGTAAGGTGTTATGTTATTTATTTGTGATGCTGCACCACCAGCACCGCCTAATACTGGTAGTATATCTGTGAGTTTATTTAATCTTTCTATAGTCATAATTTTAAGTTATTGATGGTATAACGCTGTAGGTTGATTTTGCTACTGTGAATTTGTATGGGTCTTGTACTATATCTACCTGATACCAGTATACTTTTTCCTCTATATCATTTTGTTCCTTAGTTATATTGACTACAGCGACATTATTTGTTACTGTTACTCCTGTTACATTGAAGACCATTGTATCTTCATCATACTCATTTTCACAAACAGTGAAGTTTACTGTATAGCCACTATACCCTGCGGGAACTGATACACTTATGGTTTTGTTATTACCTTTGTATGTTGTTATTTCGTTAGCCATATTTTTATTATCCTATTAATAAATACATTTATTTTCTTAATTTATATCAAGGTTTAGTATATCCAGACTTCCATTTATTACATCTCCTGAGAGTGAGCCTGTTATGTTATTTGTAGATATTGTACCTATTATTGTAACACTAATAGGTGTTGGTGTTGGTGTTTCCATCTTATATTTTTTTTCTATAAATACAAGTTATGGTACTACATTACCTGTAATAGTTCTTGTTGAAAGTGTACCCGATAAAGAGTTATCTGTTATTGAGCCCTCAAGTGATGATTGATAGTATACTGGGACTTCCACAGGTACTTCTACTGGGACTTCTATATATTCATTTGGTAATAGAGTTTGTCTTATTGATGTTGCAATACCTTTTTCAGGTGTTACACTTACTGAGGCAGTTCTATATCCTTCCTTTGATATTGTTACAGTAAAAGGATAATAGATTTCATTTATATCAATATATGTTGTATCTCCAGTTTTTTCCTGACTGCGTATGTAGAATATAATCTCTGTGTTTGCAAGAGTGCCACTTGAACTACAAGTACCAGTATATACTACTGTACTATTCTTATCTGTTATGACTACCTCTGCATAGGCGGCGTTTGTAAGATAGAATTTGAAGGTGCTTATATCATTAAAGATTGCTTTTGCACCGATTTGAGATATACCTTTATAGTTAGCCCTTACTACATTAGGAACTCCATATCCATCTACATAATCAAGTCGAGCTGTTGAGGCATAATACCCTCTGATACCTATTGCAGCACTTCTCAGGTCGCCATTATACATTTTAATATAGTTATCATAAGGCGCTGTTGAGTATGAGTATAGATATAGACCTGAGCCTATGATTGCTTTATATCTATTAATATTATAGGTAGTTCCTATTGGTGCAGGATAGTTATTAGTTAGCCCATAATCAGTATCTATTACAGTAAGGTCTTCAATAATCCAGTTTGAAAGTTTTCCTTGAAGAGGATAGTTGCAGCCTATTATAGTACATCTTTTCATTTCACAGCCAGCCGCACTACTTATACCGAATACGCTGTAGGTCATTCTTGCTGATGTTGTGATAATACTATTATAGATGTAAGCATAGCCACTAAAGTAAAAGTGTATACCACTATTAGCAAAGTTCTTATAGAATAAACATCCCTTAGTAGTAACTGCAGTATTTAAAGGACTATCACCTACTTTAAGATATCCTGAATTATTTACCATCCATTTATCTGTAGTAGGTGCTGTATTCCATATTAGAGAGGCGTTATACCAGTGAACATATGCACCTGTAGAGATTGTTATAGAATATGATATATGATAATCGGAAGTACCATTTAATGTTATACCCGTCCAGCCGCTTAGTACTGCTGTTGAATATAAGTCATCAAGCGTCCAAGGCGTTGTAAAGTTATTACCCTTGGCATCTCCTGCTGAGTAACTTATTGTTATTCTATTACCATTAAGTGTTATTGGCATATCATAAGTTCTTTAGCAAGTTTATTTCCGTCTCTAATAGGTAATATGGATGATACATCATACCCAAGGCAAGAAGTTCTTTATCATCAGGTTTTTTTAATTTATTTTTTTCTTTCTCAAGTTGAAGCACTTTTTCTTCCTTAGTTGTGGGTTTCTTTTGGATGATATATTCATAACCTTCTGGTGGTGTTGGTAGTGTGATTTCTTTAGCCATAGTTTTTCTTTATTATAAATACATTTATGATGAACAATCCTGACAAGCCTCATTACAGGTTCCATATCCAGCATATGATGGTATATTAGTGTAATAATCAGGTGTACCTGAAGTATAGTTCTTTATTTCATATACTATATCACCAGCGCAATAGAAGTCACCTACTGATAGAGAGTTAGTATTACTAATATATCCACTACCGATATATCCCTCACAGAAAGGATATACACAGGTATACATATCTACATAATATATCCACGCAGTTTGTGGTGGTGATGTAGATGGTGTTCTTGAAGGTGTTACACTTGGCGTTCTTGATATAGACATTGAAGGTGTTACACTTGGTGTTCTTGATGGTGAAGCAGCAGGTCTGGTAGGTGTTACTGAAGGTGTTCTTGAGAACGACATAGAAGGAGTAACACTTGGTGTTCTACTGAATGAGACAGAAGGAGTAGCACTTGGCGTTCTTGAGAACGATACAGAAGGTGTTACACTTGGCGTTCTACTGAGTGATATAGAAGGAGTAATACTTGGTGTTCTACTCAGGGATGTAGAAGGAGTGATACTTGGTGTTACAGAAGGTGAGCCTAATAATCTTGTAGGTGTAATACTTGGCGTTATACTTGGCGTACTACTCAGGGATATAGAAGGAGTAATACTTGGCGTCCTTGATAATGATATTGAAGGAGTAATACTTGGTGTTCTACTCAGGGATATAGAAGGAGTAATACTTGGCGTTCTTGAAGGTGTAACAGAAGGTGATATAGCATTACAAGAGAATACATCATTAATATATCCGTCGCTCATTATTTGTACAGCGAACTTTGTACCATTATACAAATAGTACCAGCGTTCATCACCAGTAAAGTAGGTAGTAAGTGAACTATTGGTGTATACATAGTTTCCTGTTACAGGTGTTGATGTAGTAAGATATACAATATCATCAGGTATTTCAAGAGTTTCACAAGCAGCCGTACTTGTTCCGTATGTGGTTGTTGATACTATATCATATTGGAATGCGGCTATAGTACTTTGTGAAGGTGTTCTTGATGGTGATACACTTGGCGTTCTTGATGGTGTTATTGAAGGAGTAATAGATATACTTGGAGTTCTACTTGGTGTTGATGTAGGAGTAGGAGTAGGCATATTATCACAGTCGACAAAGTCCATAACCATACCATTACTTTCAAGTTGTATTGTATAATTTACTACTCCATCAGTTATATAATACCAGTTTCCATCTCCTATAAATATAGTAGAGAGTGAGGTATCCTGATATCCATAGTGACCGATTGTAGGAATTGTTGTGTCAAAGTATATCCTGTCATCAGGAATTTCCATTGTACCACAAGCGAGTATGTAGGTACTATATGAAGTTGTAACTATATCATAACCATAATAAGGTATCCTACTTGTTGAAGGAGTTATAGAAGGAGTTATTGAAGGAGTCCTTGATATCGATATACTTGGAGTTATTGTAGGAGTAATACTTATACTTGGTGTTAGAGATGGTGTTATTGATGGTGTGACTGACGCAGTAATTGATGGTGTTATACTTGGTGAAAGTACTGGTGTTGGTGTAATAGATATACTTGGCGTTATTGTAGGAGTAATACTGATACTTGGTGTAATTGTTGGTGTTACAGATATAGAAGGTGTAATAGAAGGTGTAGGAGCAGGAGCAATATAGAATTCTAATGCAGTGATTGAAGTATCAGTACCTATCTGGCCATCTCTTCTTTTACCATAAAGTTTTTGCTCAGATATAGATAATTCTCCATCTGATGTTGTGATATTATATATTGTGTTCTTCTCATTATATAATTGTTCATCTCGTCTTTGTGGTAATAGTTGTAATAATTTAATACTTGATGTGTCTTCAGTAACATAAGTATTAAGTGAATTTTCTGCTTTTTGTCCATCCCTTCTTACAGGTAATAATTTTCCTTCTACTATATCCATATTTATATACTACTTCCACAGGCTTCGTTACAAGAGTTATATGGCGAACCACTAATAGATGTTGATACTCCACCAAGTGCAGCATAACCTGAGACATATGCAATTCCACTTTCATATATGTACCATTTCTCTAATGTGAGTGGAACACTATTTTCAATATTATATGTATCAATATACGCCCCACAGTATGGATATTCACAAGTATATACTTCTATTTCATATCCAAAGGCGGTAGGCGTTGTAGAAACACTTGGTGTTGGTGTTGGTGATAATCCAGGTGTTGCACTTGGTGATGGTGGTGGTGGCGGTGATGGCGTTCTACTTGGTGTTGCAGTAGGCGTTCTTGATGGTGTTGGTGAAGGAGATGGCGGTGGGTCTAATGATTCCCTTTCAGCAGCCAGTTCTATCATATCCACAGACATATATTCATCAGAATCATTATATCTACCACTATAGATATAGAACGCTTTATTACTCAGATAAGTGTTATCAGTTATTAAGTAACTATCAATATCATATAAGTAAGATGTTACATCCAAGTCACCTGATAATTTAATTCTTGGTTGACTATATTGAGCCTGTAGGCTCTGTAAGACAAGTTTTGAAGTATTATATTTAGTACCGCCTGTGTAAAGAGTTGTGCTTGTAGTTCGTATTAATCCAGTAATATTTGTACCTAGTGAGGTCTGTGCATCAGTTTTTAATGCTCCTCTACTACATCCATATGTACCTGTACCTGTTGTAATATTCTGTATAAGTTCTTTGTTGTTGATTATTTTTGACTGAGATTGTACAAAGTGGGATGTACCTTCATTACCTATTTTATCTCCTGTGTTAGTATTAATTATTTCTATTTCAATATTTCTAAGAATTAGGTTATGTACATCTACATCATTATACATATCCTTAACATATAGTGTTATATATCCATCTATTAATGTGCCTGAACTTGCAGGTACTAATGGAATTGTTAAGGACATTCCATTATTCCATTTATCATTAACTACTGATTGAGATAGTTTATAATAGTATGTATATGGTGGTTCTACTACATAAAGATATTGTTGTGTGGTAAGTGTTGTACCCCAGGAGTTACTACCGTTATAATATTTATTTCCTACTTTTATATCTATAGGTATCTTTACATAAGTTTTTGTTGTTTCAGTTTCCTCACTAAATATATTATCTGTGGTATGTGTGTTTACAAATACATCCATCTTTACCTTTATGGATAGATTACTATCTTGAGTGATATTAGAGAAAGGGAAAGTATAAAAGAAAGATGCATTACTATCATTAAAGTATAAACCATATTCAGGCAAGTCATATACATCTTCTTTTATTCCATAACCATTATATGTTCCACCTATATTACTCCATCCATTGAAAGTAACTCCTGTGTTTATATAATAGTCACCTTTACTTTCGAAAGAACCAGTCACTGGCCAGTTGTTACTATCACCGAACTCATAAACATACCCTTGATAGTTATATGGGTCATAATTTACTTTGATTACATTTTTGGCAGGTACTATATCAAGTTTCTGACCAGTTTGATACCATCCCAAAGTAGTACCACTAATATCTAAATATCCTCCTACATTTACATCTGTAGCACCATAACCTATAACAGGAACTAAGTCATATCTCTTACCTTTACTTGGCGTATGTAAGTTTATAGGATCCACTATATATATCTTATTGCCCTG
>Ga0208940_1001322_pt1 | contig 26413 bp, 26 predicted proteins | sample AD_JPNNA6_MetaG_FD_184445 | JGI IMG/M metagenome (GOLD analysis project Ga0208940, IMG submission 184445) | Active sludge microbial communities of municipal wastewater-treating anaerobic digesters from Japan - AD_JPNNA6_MetaG (SPAdes) (version 2) | ecosystem: Engineered > Bioreactor > Anaerobic... | reverse complement strand
TTTCTTCTTCAATGACAAGCGCATCAGGATTAAATGAAAATGTGTATCCAGGGTTCTTTTTTAAAAATGCATTGACAATATTAAACATACGTTTAAATGCTATGAGAAGATCCCCAAACCGTTTATCCCTTCTGAATTCATGTATGCTCTGTGCTCTCAGATATAGCTCATAGTAATCATAACATCCTACTGCCAAACATGCATTGACCTCATCAAAGGCAAAACCCTTTTCATATAAAAATGTTTTTGCCCTCCCATTAATAAAATCAAGAATCGCATCAACCAATTGGGCACCATTATTATACTGTGTGGCTATTATTTTACAAACATTTGCAAGATCCAGATGGATAGCATTCCCAACAAGCATATCAACAATTGCTGCTGACTGACGTCGCAGTGCATAAGGATCTGCAGAGCCTTTTGGTATATTACCAACGGAAAATGAACCAAAAATATTATCAATTTTTTCAGCTAACGATACAACAATACTCACAATACTTGAAGGTAGTATATCACCCTGAAATCGTGGCCGGTATTGGAAATCAATAGCATCGGCAACCTCACTATCCTCGCCATCAAGAAGCGCATAAATTTTACCAATTTGCCCCTGTAAGGACGTAAACTCAAAGACAAGGGACGTCGTAAGGTCGGTCTTTGCCAATAGCACAGCACGATCTATCTTTTTCATAGTAGCATCATCGAAGGATAGTTGCTGACTTATAACCTCAGCTATCTTCTGCACCCTTACTACTTTATCATAGATAGAGCCCAGCTCTTTATGGAAAAGGATAGACTTTAACATATCAACACGATCAGCTAATGGGATCTTTCTATCCTCTTCAAAGAAAAATCGTGCATCCGTGAAGCGTGCCCTGATAACACGCTGATTTCCTTTCACAATATGCTCTGTTGGTGGATTATTTGATACAACTAAAAATTTTGGCAATAGTTTGCCGTTATCATCACGGATGGCAAAATACTTCTGGTGCTCCTTCATCTCAGTAATAAGGACTATATCAGGAATAGTTAAGAACGACTCATCAAAACTACAGATAACTACATAGGGGCTTTCTGTTAAAAAGGTAACAGTGTCCAGGAGTTCTTCATCTTCCACCAGTTTGCCCTGCAAGGTTTTAGCAGCACTATACAATTGTTGTTTAATACTCTCCTTCCGCTTATTGTGATCAACTATCACCCCATGTTTTTCTAAAACTTCACCATACTCCCGGCAATAATGCAGGGGAATCATACAATTGTTCTGGATATAATGCCCTCTGACTTTATTATCAAACGGTATTCCATCAATTGAATGCATTACAACCGTATCATTGAAGAGGACACAGATATAATCAATAGGTCGGGGAAAACTAATCCGTTTAACATTCCAGCGCATACGTTTGGGAAAATTTACCTGCATAATGATTTGCTCAATCATCTCCGGAATAATTGCTGTTACCGGCTTTGCTTCTACCATGCGTCTGGCATAGATATAATCACCCTTACTTGTATTCTGAATAAATGTATCTTCCAATTTTATTTTGTTCCCTTCTAAAAACCCCATGAATGCCTTTGTGGGGTTTCCCTCTGCGTCATAGGCAGCCTTAACCGATGGACCTTTTAATTCTTCATAATCTTCCGATTGCTTATCAGCCATATCGCTGACACATACTGCAATGCGCCGTGGCGTTGCATAAACCATACACGAGCCAGATGCAATCCTGTGCGTTTTCAAACCTTCACTCATAAGTGCGGCTATTTGCTGTATAGCAGGAGGAATATATCCTGCAGGTATCTCTTCAGTACCAATCTCGCAAACAAAGTTAATCCTCTCCATATCCTTTTATCCTACTTTCGTTTCTTTTTTAATTCCACATAAGGATTTATATGCTGACCTTTCCTGATAATTTCAAAGTGTAGATGCGGGCCGGTAGAGTTGCCAGTATTACCACTCTTAGCAATAATCTGCCCCTGTTTTACATATTGACCTTCTTTCACAATTATTCTGGACAGATGCCCATACAATGTTCTATCGCCCCCGGGATGAGTTACGACAATCACCTTACCATATCCCCCTAACCAGCCTGCATAGCTTATCCGCCCATATTTGCTGGCATGTATCCATTCATAGTTTGCTCTAACATCAATACCCTGATGGAACTGCTTATCACCATATACGGGATCTTTACGCCATCCATAGCCACTGGTAATATATTGATTGTTAACAGGCCATAGAAACCCCTTGAAAATATCAAGCGGCTTTGCATCAGGGATAAAGATATGCTGCCCAACATTGATAAAATCAGGATTAGCTATTACATTCTCAGCAATTATTTTTTGTATCCCTACATTGTACTTTCTGGCAAGAGAAGGAAGCGTCTGACCGCTTTGTACACTAACTATCAATCCATCTTTATTGGGGATGGTTAAAACCTGTCCAACATGCACAAGGTCATATGATTCCAGCTTATTACATCCACAAATCGTATCCATCGAAACACCATACATTCCAGCAATCTCGCTTAATGTTTCACCCTGCTTTATAGTATGGTGTACAATCTTTAATATGGAACGTTCACGGGGTTCCTCAAATTCTTTATTGGCAATGGTCTTTTTCTTAATTTCATCATACCATGAAGCTTCTGAAAAAAATATATCGTTAATACCAGCCAAAATAAAAAGCACAACAAGGCACAAACAAACAGCAGCAAATGCTATCCCCGCTCTCCTGAAACTGCGCCATGAAATGCTTTTAATAAAGGCATTGTTTTTCCGTCTGTGGATAATAATTATCTCAGATGATAAAAGTGTTATGCTTATATCACCTACTATATAATTATGTAAATGCCACGATCTCATAGATTCATTATCGGCAACAAAGAATCAGTCGTCATTTTTCAGAACCCTTCTTGCTGAAAATTCCCGCAGCCTGCGGCGTTCCAGCGTACGATTCTTCAATAAGCTTCTTCACATCTTTCTTTTGTCCACCTGTTATGGTAACCACACCCTGAGAAACCACACCACGCTGTACAGTCAGTATTGGTGTTTCAATATCACCCAGCACCTTGGCTGTTTCCAGTAATTTAACCTCTTCATCAGCAACAATATTCCCAATGACAGTCCCTGCAACAACAACATTTTTGGCATGTATATTTGTCTTAACCTTTCCGGTTTCACCTACTACAAGCTCCTCATCGGTTTTGATCTCACCTTCAAATTTCCCATCAATACGAAGCGAACCACTGATATAAAATTTACCTTCAAAAACCGAACCTTCGCCAATAGTACTATTCAAGCTATCACTTTTACCAGCCATACGTTTATCACCTCTTGCTTATTAATTTCCTTGTTGCATTATTTTTTTGAATGTACATGTACTTTTGAATTATTGCAATTTTATTTCAACTATTTTTTATTGCAAATCAATTATTCCTGTACTATTTTTACTAAAAGCAATACTATTATGTGCGATAGTTACTGATAATTAACTGCAACCTGATGATATATAATATATGAACATATTACAAACACCCATCGTTGTCAATGAGATATTCTACTCCCTGCAGGGTGAAACTACCCGTACTGGATTTCCGTCTCTTTTTATACGGCTGGCAGGCTGTAACCTCAATTGCAGGTGGTGCGACACTGCCTATGCAAGGACCGGTTATACAATGACTATCGCCAGTATTGTAAAAAAAATACAACAGTACCCATTAGCCAACCATATTACCATCACTGGTGGCGAACCTCTGATACAGCAGGGCACGATAGCTTTGCTGAATATTCTTTGCACACATAACTATCCTCTTCAGCTTGAAACCAATGGCAGTATTTCACTGGAAAAAGTACCGCAACCCGTACACAGGATAGTAGATGTTAAAACACCTTCAAGCGGCGAGGAAAAGTCATTTAACTTTACAAACCTGCAATTATTGCAGCCACACGATGAAATAAAATTTGTGATAGCCAATGACAATGACTATAATTATGCTAAGGAGTTTATGCAAAAATATTGTGCCAATACATGCTGTGTTATTAACTTTTCACCGGTAGTGTTAACCATGAAGCCGCAGACACTTGCAGAATATATTCTGCGTGACAGATTACCGGTACGGCTTAACGTTCAGTTGCATACAATGTTATGGCAGCAAGAACCCAAACATTTTTAGGAGCAAGCGATGGACTACGTAGGACATATCATACGCCCCCCTTCAGAAGCGTATAGTATGATTATTCAGGTAACCGTTGGGTGCTCGCACAACATGTGCACCTTTTGCGGTACCTATAAGGATCAAAAATTTTATGTCAAAGATATGCAGCAGGTGAAGCGTGATATTGATGAGGCTTCGCGGTACCGCTTTGATCGTGTTTTTTTAACCGATGGTGATGTGCTTATACTGCCAACCGAAACATTGCTGGATTTATTTGCCTACATTAAAAAAAAGAATCCGCATATTGAGCGCATTGGTGTTTATGCCAATACCAAAGCCATACTAAAAAAATCAGTGGCGGAATTAAAACAACTAAAAGATGCCGGGCTTGGCATTGTATACCATGGCATTGAAAGCGGCAATGAAGAAGTACTACGCAGGATACGCAAAGGGGCGCTTCCGCATAAACAGTTAGAGGCAGCACAAAAGATTAAAGAAGCAGGTATTGCGCTATCACAAACAGTGCTGCTGGGGATTGGTGGTATTGATTTAAGCATCCCCCATGCCATGGACACCGGCAAACATTTAGGTGCCATGTCACCCGACTATGCATCGGCATTAACCGTTATGCTTTTACCCAATACACCCTTATACCGTGACTATGTACAGGGCAAATTTGTATTGCCCGATAAATTTGGCTTACTTCGCGAGCTCAAGCTCATGATAGAAAATATGGATGTAACCAGTACATGCTATTTTACATCAAATCACGCATCTAACTATTTACCCATTAAAGCTACATTGCCTGACGATAAAATACAGGTTATTTCGTTGCTTGACCATATTATCAATACAAAAGACGAATCAATATTAAAACCAGAATATCTCAGGGCATTGTAAGGAGGGGATGGATCATGGATAAGTCAATGGAAGAGGCTATACGTTTTATTAGCTTTGAACTTCAGGAGAGCCCGGGCACCGATATTGCAAAGCTTATTGAGAAAGCCAGTCAGCAGTTTGACCTTACACCAATGCAAACCGAATTTCTGGTTAACAAATTTATATTAAATAAATAGTAACGCTCTGCACCGATAGAATGTACAGTATGAAGTATATACACCGTACATTGTCATTCAGGTCTTTACCCGGAATCCAAATATCTATCGTTATATCCTGAATCAGCGTTAAGGATGACATCCACCGCCAATTTTATTTCATATGGATGGCAACACCCATGCCATAAAAAACTCCTCATCTTCAGGTTTACTGAAAATGAGGAGTTTATGGCAAAGCTTTTATTTCAAAATCAATCTACTCTTCTTCACCTGTTAATTTATCCAGTATTTTCTTCTGCCCTCCTGCATATACTGCAAGCTTCTCACCTTCCAATTCAATCTTACCATCGTTTGCCAGTTTCTTTCGCCATAGCACTGTTCCATCTAACTTAGCACAGAAGATATAATCACCTGATGCAATATAAATTTTGTCATCAGCCTTTGTTGGAGGGCTTACAACCTTGCCTTCCCATTCAACCTTTCCATTCTTTACAAAGTAAATTTCATATCGGGTTACCAGCAGTTGTCCTTCCGGTTTTGGAATCTGTTTATCCTTCTTTACAACCTTTGCAACTTCTTTAACTACCTCTTTTGGTTTTTCTTCAACCTTTATGATTCCCTGCTTTTCATCATTAAAATCTTCAGGTTTAAATTTTTCCACCTTATCTCTACTTACCACAATCTCCTCTTTAGCTACTGCAATTACCTTCTCTATTGCTTTAGGCGACTCACCTTCCTTTGCAATAATCACTTCAACCTTCTTTTCTGCCTTTTTTACATCATCCGCTGTAATAATTACTTTTTCTTTTTCCTCAACAACGGGAGCTACTTCAATAATTTTATCAACATGTTCTTCAACTGCTTCTACCCTCTTTACTACAGCCACCTTCCCTTCAAAAACCTTGATACGTGTTGTTTTTTTAGCATCAGCTTCAACCGAAAAATTTGTGCCGCGTACACCAGCAACTGCGGTTGGAGTTTTCACTAAAAAACTTTCATTTTTTAAAAGCTTTTTAGGTTTGCATATCATCTTCCCAATATCCAGACCAAGTGTTGTGTTTTCAATGCCATCCTTTCGCAAAAATTGTGCCATAATAGCTTTTGATTTTTCTTTTATCCTGATTATGGAATCACCAATTTTTATATCACATGACGAAAGTGCACCTGTTTCAATAATATCCCTTTGATTTATCGCTTCGCCGATAACTGCTAACTGCCCATTCTTCTTCACATCACCTATACTGAACGCTATTGATGCATAATCATCAACCTTCTGCTTTGCGCAACTGCCTATAATGGCTAAACTTATAATTACCAAATATACTAAACCCCGTATCATTGTATATCCTCCATTAAAGTAAAGATAAAATATTGCACATTTTATAGATTTGAACAAATACAACAAACTATAACCAACCTTCTTAATTACAATCATTTAAGTATACATGTATTTGTAGAAAAAATGCAAATTTTTTTTATAATTTATAAAAAATCATTTTTTATATATCACTTTCCCATAATCTCTGAAATTTTTGTAAACGGATAAGGATTATACAACAAACTTTTCTTTTACAATTTGAGATAGTAAATACCTATTATACTATTTATACAAATAATAACTTCCTTCCCTTGTATTCAATACAATCTAAATCAATACCATAAACACCTTTCATTATTTCAGGATTAACAATTTTGGAATCACCATCACCATAGACATATCCCTCTTTCAACACTATAAATTTATCTGCAAATTGCAGTGCTCTGTTAATGTCATGAAACACTATTAACGTAATTAAATTGTAATTGATTGTATAATACCTTACTATCTGTAAAATTTCAATCTGGTTTTTGATATCCAGATGGTTGATAGGTTCATCCAGTAATAAAACCTCAGGCTCCTGCACAATGGCTCGTGCAATCAAAACCTTTTGTATTTCTCCACCACTCAATTGATTTATGGTTCTAAATGCTAATGAATCTATATTAAAATTATTAATGGTTTTCTCAACAATTTCCATGTCATGCTTTGTTGGTTCAAATGATATATATGGTTTTCGCCCAAGAAGTATTGATTCAAATACGTTGCATGATGGGAAACTATTGCCTGATTGAGGTAGATATGCGATAGATTGTGCGATATTGTTTTTTGTCATTGCATTAATATTCATTGTATCCAGGATAATAGCACCGTTATCAGGTTTTATTATTCCATCTATTGCCTTTAAAAGCGTTGATTTACCTGAACCATTTGGACCAAGTAATGCTGCCACTGTACCTCTATGCAATTGCAACGAAATATCTTTCAAAACTATTTTTGAATCATATCCAGCAAAAAGATGTTCTACTCTTAACACTATAACGTACTCCTTCTTACCAGTAGATAAAAAAACATTGGTGCACCCAGAAATGAAGTTATAATCCCAACCGGAAGAATTACTGGTGATAGAAGCATTTTTGCGATACTATCAGATATTAAAAGGAATAAAGCGCCAAACAAAGCTGAATATGGTATAAGGAAACGATAATCATTGCCAATAATCATCCGAACAATATGCGGAGCAATGAGCCCAACAAATCCAATGATACCTAAAAAAGCAGTACAGAGTGAAACTATCAGTGCGCATAATAACATCCCCAGTAAGCGTAAGGATGTACTATTTACACCCAAACTTTTTGCAACATCATCACCCCATAATAATGCATTATAATTCCATCGATGAATGTAAAAATAAACAAAACAAGCTATAAAGCCTATAGTCATAATCAAATTCTCTACCCATCCGGCTTTTCCGATATCACCAAATGTCCAGAATATTGTTGCCGAAACCTGAAAGTCTGTAGCAAAGTATTGCAGCGCCATTGTTGAAGCACCAAAAAGACTGCTCATAGCAACACCCGCCAATACAATTGCTTCCGGTGATACCTTTTTAACCAATGACAAAAGAAGTATTATTGATACAGCTACAATAGCACCTGCAAATGCAGCAAACACCACCATATAGACATTGAAAACACTCACAGATTCATTGCCATATGAATGTGTAATCCCCGCACCCAAACCAATGATTGCAACTGACGCACCAAATGCTGCACCATGAGATATACCCAGTGTAAAGGGAGATGCCAATGGATTTTTTAAAATATTCTGGATAACACATCCAGAAACGCCTAACGATGCTCCTGCAATTACAGCAGCAACAGATCTAGGTAATCGAATATTGTATATCACATACGAAAGATCATTTTGCCAAAATAATGTTGTGATAATCTTACCAAACGGTATATGAAGCGAACCAGCAGTAAGAGAAAACAAAAAAGCAGCACCCAGACAAAGCAGAAACACAAACCCTATCCCCAATTTTACATATAATAACTGTAAATATTGTTGCATTAATCCAGATTTAATGTACGGTGAGTCCCGCATTGGTAAATTTAACTTTGCCATATCCTTTATAACTCTTTTTTAAATTATCGTATACATCCATACCAACAAATTCTTTCACAATTACCCTGGCCTTTTCTTCAGTATCAATATCATTAAACCGTTCAGGATAAAGCGTTTTCCCAATAAAATATGAATTAGCAATCATAACTTCTATATTTGTTCTATAAAAATTATAGGGATATACAGTATATACATTATTTTTAACAACTGCTTTTAATTTTTTATAAAAACCACTGTTTTTCTTGTAATCAATTTCAATGAGTGCAAGTCCAGCAGCATCAATAAATAAATTATCGCAATTCCACACAATAAGCTTTTCCATATCAATAAAGAGATGTCCCTTTTTGCCCAATTCATCGGCAACATTCAAAACGTTTAGCCATTGTAAAGGTGGATAAAAACTTTCAGTGCTGGTTATTCCATGTGCACCACGTGCACTCACCCCTCCTACATATACTGATACTTTTTTTGTATTATGGACCCTTTGCTGTAAATCAGCAATGCAGGTATCAATATATGTACATAGTTGCAACGCTCGTACTTGTTTACCTAAAATATTTCCCATAAATAAAAATGTTTTCTTTATATCATCAATAGAAAAACCATCCATTCCCGTTGCGCCCGATATGACAATACATGGAATACCTGTTTTACGCTGTATTATTTCTGCATTGTTTGCTTCAAATGTAAATACTATATCAGGATTAACCTCCATAAGCCTTTCAAAATCCGGAAGCCTGCCTGGACCACCTTCGCCTATGCCTGGAATAGCACCAACTCTGTCTGCTATTGCGGTCCAATACATTCTACCATCTGCATTAATAGTGCGCATAGAGTTTCTTTTCTCAAGCTCCTCAACCCCAACTACTTTATCAAAAGCCTGTAAATAGACCACATATCGTAAAGAAGCACTCAATGCCACTACCCCTTTAATTTCTTCTGGAATAGCTACCCTCCTGCCTGCAAAATCAGTTATCACACTATTACCTTTAGGTAACCTGGTATCACACAATATACAAAATAAGCATAGAACGCAACAGCCAATTGTTTTATATAGATCCGTATTCATAGTATATAAAAGCAACTCCCCTGCTTATTGGTTTATGACATATAAGGAATATACGGTTTAATATCAAGTACCGGCGTACCATCAAACATATCTATCCGTTTAACTTTTATTGTAAAACCATGTACTTCTAAAACTTCAACAATGGATAATCCAATAGGATTTGGCCTAACTGGCGAACATGTACTGAAAACACCAAGGTACTCATCACAATGTGGCGGCTTTACAATGAGCCTGTCCATGGTAAAGGATACAGCTCTGTCAAAAAGAAATAATACCACAATGAGGTTGCCTGCCTTTATATCGTGTATACCCAGCGCATAATCCTCATCAATAACTATCTCACCTTCAAGCTCTGATAATGACCAATGGCGCGGAACATCTTTATGACGGTGTCTAATATACCCAATGGGTTTAATTGGATAGCTTATTGATTCCATTTCACCTCTTATAATTTAATGAGTAAAAATATTTCCTATTATAGCACGTACTTCTTGCGCAGCCGTACTAACTGCACCCATCGGGCAAGCGCACCCTTCCAGAGGATGATATATTTTTCCAATAAAAATAAAAGATAATGGACCCTCTTTTACAATATAGTCATCATCTATATTGTTAGTATCAAACTGTTCTTTTTCAATAATGCTCATTTCAGGCTCATTTTTGCCATTCCTAAATCTTTTGAGCATCGTCTGCTGTACTACTTTTTTCCCACCTAAGTATTCCATGAAAGATTGTGGCATTTTTGAAAAACCAAACATTCGATGCAGTCCTGTATTAGATTCATCAGCATCGACTATAAGAACATGGCAATTTTTATCAATCAGAGCTTTTGAAATTAGATATACCATCAAGCTTTTACCAACACCACCCTTTCCACAAATTGCAATTTTTTTCATACGTTATATCCCCTGTATACTATTAATTTAAAACATACACGACACAGAACCTTTTACCGAAAACGGTGCACCTGCATAATAACTTGTTCCCGATACCGTATCATCAGAAGCATTAATTACCGAAACATATTTTTTGTTGAATATATTATCAAACTCTAACGAAAATGTTACATTTTTTAACATGTGTATCTTATCTTTACAATAACTCACCTTTACGTCAAAAACACTATATGCATCTATCTGCTCATGGTGCATAATATCACCATATCGTTTTCCTATATAGCGCAGCATTGGTACTAATTCCAGCTGCTTATACTTCCCGATAATCCCGGCTAAAACAACCCATTGTGGTGTATCAACAATCTGCCTGCCATCATTATCATAAACAGTACCCTGATAGGTACTGTTGCCATCATAGACAAGATGATTATAGGTTGGATTAACAAAAATCGTAGCCCACCTAGAAACAAAGATACTTGTTCCCAATTCACATCCATATCCTTTTGCCTTTCCTGCATTTTGCTGATAGCTTACTGCCTTACCGGTACCGGAATCGGTTACTCGCGAATCTGTCACATTTACTAAAAGATTTTTATGTTGTGATACAAAAACTGTTGGATTAATCTCTAAATAATGGCGTTTTATCCTCACACCAACATCAACATTATCAGATTGTTCAATATCATATCCTTTAAAAAGATCATTTAATGTTATACCTGCAGCCTGAAATTGTGTGCGCAGTCTATTATAAAGGTTTTGCAAAGGCATATATGCATACGGTCGTATAAAATTTTTACCGTAACTGGAATACACTTCAAAATATTTAGTAAATGAATATGATACTCCCATCGTGGGAAGCATTATATCATAGATTCTTTCATCCCGGTCTAAATCTGGTGCTCTTGTCAACGCTGGTACACTACCCGGATATGTTGTTGTATATCCTCGGGAATCTGATTCTTTAAAGCGAAAATATTTTACTCCTACCTGCCACTTAAAATTTTTTATCTCCCCGGCCAGTTTTCCGTACGGGCTATTAATAAAGGTATCACCGCTGGTGGTATACATACCGTATCCTCTGTATAAAAGTGAACCGTCATTTTGGATCCAATAATTTTGTGTATATATATTCATATCCGATTGTTCAAAATGATAGCCTGCGGTTGCCTTAATCATTGATAAATCAATGCTAATCTGGGAAACAACCCCTTTCCTAACAATATCTCGTGTGCGCTTTTGCACGCCTGGTTGATTCTGTATATTCGCACCATCTCTGATCGTAGCATCTTCATTTGTTATATACGGCTTTATCACGACTGAGAAATCTTTCCCATGAGCATTGATTAATGTAAAAAAGTCGCAATTTGTATGTTCTTCTTCATTAAATTTGTAATAAAACATATCCTCGCCAGGGATACCGGTTAACCCACCATTAAAATCATATTTATAATAATCATCTAAATCCTTAGCCTGCTCATAGGATAATGAGCGATATTTATAATGATGTATTGTATTATAATTACCCCACAATGAAATAGTCATGTACTTTCCCATAGGTTGAACAAAAGTAACGTTTGCATTATGCCGTGGCCCTAAATCCCCAGGGCCTTTCCATTTATCCTCTTTAGTGCATGAATATGAAACCGATAATCTACTGTCAGCCGGACCAACTTTTCCCGAATCAACTCGTACAAACATCTTCATGAGATCAAAACTACCATAAGAAGAAACAAGCGCAATCCCAAACGTATCCTGCGCCCATCGTGGCTTTAGCTCAACCGCACCGCCTCTATCACCAACACCCACACCTAAATCAGCAGGGACAGCGCCCTTAAACACAGCAATGCTATCAAAGTTTTCCATATCATACACATAAGCCCTGGGCCCCATCGGATTACCACCATAGTTAGGTATACCATCTACGGTCATCGCACCCATAAATCCTCTAACGCCACGCATTCTGATGCTGTTTTGCTCAGAAACCATATTACCGGGATCAATTCCTTCAAAGACCACCCCTGGTACTATACTTATTGATTCATATACATTTGCTTTACCCTTCTCACCTTTAAGCTCCATCCCTTTCCGTGTAACCTCGGTCCCGGTATAGACCGTTTCCCCTGCCTGTTTTGTAGGGATAATCAACTTCGCACCCTCAACTACTATTTCTTCTAATATAACCATTCCATTGTTTTCATCATTTGTTTTATCCGCTTCCGTTTGCGTCTGGGCAAATACCATCGTCATACCCATGCATATAATGATGCCAATAAAACTAAACACTTTAAAACCATCCATCTATACCTTCCAAAAAAACAATAATTATGATAATATTGCTACAAGTATGCTAATAATAGCACATTAAAAAATTATGTGTTATTTGTCAATAATATTAATGGTATATTAGTAGCAATAAATGCTATTAATACAATATTAATAATATTATCTGTATATTATAGATATAATATTACTATAGCGTATAGTAAATTAAGCTTGACTGCTTTCTCGTTATTTTTATCATACCATTCATGAATGATGATTGGTATAATACTGCCATATTACAAAGCATCATTATTGCCGATGCATTTGCAAGCCCCCTTGATAACCTTTCCGCCCAGCACATTAAGGCTACCTTTGATGATGTTACCGAATATGTTGACCCGGAACCGGCGTTGAAGCATAAACTTTATCTGTGGAAAAAGCCGGGACTTTATACATCGTTATCGCAATACTGTATTTTGCTTTGCGCTATAAACTCGCAAAACTATACCTATAATCATCAACTGGTCATTAATTTTTTACATTCACTGGGCGATAGTTCTGCATATTTCAGGCATACTCCCCAGATATTGCACAACCTTGGCAATGCCTATGATGCACCCACTGCAGAATTGCTGGTATTGATACCTTCATTGCTATTTTGCAAACGCGAACCAACGCCACAAAATTTGTTGCACTTTATCCTTGCTCACAATAAAAATGCGGCAACCTGCGCAGCCTGCACCTTCTTTTATCTGTTATTGAAAGAAATTATAGGGCGACAGCTCAGTACATTCCATCCTGAGATTTTAAACGATATATCGTCACAAATGGCACTGCTTATACAACAACACTCTGCATCAATCTTTGAACATGGAGCAAACCCGCAGGTGATAACGCAAGCTGCAAGCGACCTGCATGCACTGATGACAACGCTACCGCTTACAAGCGATGAAGTAACCTTCACACGGCATATTCTTAACTATGCCAATAAGTGGAGCAACAACAGTTTTACCCGCTTAACCGTCAATCATCCTTTTGCAATTTTGCCATTTGCTCTTTACTGCTCATATTCCACACCATATAATGCAGTATTTTCCCATATACACCACGGTGGCAGGGTCTCGGTTCTTTTGCCACTTATTGCAGCAATTTCAGCGGCATTATATGGCCCTGACAGTATCCCTGAACATTTAAAGGAAACACTTATAAACAAAAAAAGGATATACCAGTTGCTGCAGTTTTTGCATGAAAGCTCAATCACCATGAACTATCTAACAGAATTTTTTCAAAATGAAATGAAGCTAACGCAAAAAGAAAAGGATGAGCTGGAAAGTAAACTAAAACATAGTAAGCATATTAAAGAAAAACCAAAAAAACCTGCTGCGGATAAACACAATGCCATGACAAACCATGTGGTTGAAAGCTGGACAAAACTTGATAAAGCAAAATGGAAAAAGGAAAAGAAAAAACATAAACCCTATTCAGAATAATGCTTGAGATAGTTTAGCATTATCTCTTTAAATCCTGCCAGTGTAAGCCATCGCCCATGTGCAAGCGCGATTATTTCCATATCATCATCCTTTTGTGCAAAAACACCACCATATGCAGAAGCAATCTTTTTGCCATATTCACCCTTCACTGTATCACAAAAACCAATGACATATACATCATCGCTGTTATAAACTTTATCAAAAAAGGTAATCTTAAGTTCAACAGTAACTCCGCCCTGCCACACCGATAGGAATGTTGACCAGCCCATTGTTTCATCAAGCAATGAGCATAACACCCCTTGATGAATAGAACTATCATCCATTGGTACAAAATTATTAGGGGCATGTAACCGTGCAATAAGATAACTTCTATCAAGTTGATAGTCAGTAATATAAAACATCCTTGAATTATTATTTCCTGGTTTATTATTAATAAGATTTACTGACATGTTGGGGATAATAAATGGTGTTGCGGCATCCATGTTTTGTTTTAATACATCAATGACATCATTGTTATAAGGATGCACACGAGTTTCACTATACCGGCAATGGCAATAGGGATTTTGCAACGATCTGCCAAAAATACCAAAAAAATTTTTTTCATCGCCCTTTTGAACAATGCAACGCACAGCATCCCCGCATGATAAACGTTCACCACCAAATCTGAAATGATATTCGTGGGGATAGAGTGCAGCTGATTCTTTTGCAATATCAATGAGTTCAACAAAGGCTGCCATTGACAATCCGCCATGAGGAATCCCCGGCCAGCCTTCATGTTTTTTCTCTATCTTGATATCAGCAATGATGGCCATATCCTCAAAACGGTACGACTTAAAAATAAAGCCATTGATACCACAATAATAACAATTATTATGTCTCATATTTTTTCTTGTAATAGAACAATCAATCCCTATATAATAGTTTATCCCCTATATTCTACAGTTATGCAATTATCTCAATGAATGAAAAAAAATAACAATAAAGCATAAATAATGCTATACAATACAGGTTGCAAACTATATATTAAAAATCAAAACAATTTTTTTTTAAACTATAAAATATTTGACAAAAATATTTTGTTACAATAATCTATGCTTGTATTGTTGAATTATAATTGAAATAATGCATTTTTAAATCCCGGACAGTACACTATTACGGGTTTGCATGTAACAAAAATTGATTACGTATGGGCACCATAATAAATCAGGCTTTTCATATTTAAAAAATAATTAAACCTGATTTTTTCAATGATTGTGCCCGCAGGGGAACATCCCGAGTATAATTATTAGAGGTTCCCTTATAATGAATAGATGAATGGAGGCATATATGTGCATATTCAGGAAAAAAAATTTGGTACTTATACTAGTCACCGTTTTAATCTCAACGACAGGTATCGCAATTGATTTTTCATTCCAGCCAATAGTTATAGAAAACTTATCACGGTATAATGAAGACAGGATTGCATATCAACATGTTCAAAAAGATGTATCCCCTAATTTAGATAATTCATTTTCAGCCCTTTTAATAATAAAATCAAAAAAGGTTTATCTTATCCAGGACGGCTATGATAATCCTGAGAATGTCAGTACCAAAAAATTACAATTTGAAATGGAAAACAAACCTCTTGATGATCCATGGGAAAATAAGATAAATAATAAACCTGATTATGTACGTATAACAGAGCGCAAGATAGAATTATTGAAAAATTTTGGTGAAGATTTTGTATCAAAAAATTTTGGCAATTTCTTTTTAAGTGTACGCAATGCATTGATAAAAAAACATGTTGAAGTATTTAAAACACTTATGGTCGACCGCAAAGAATCAGGGCTTGTAGTCACCCGAACACCTCTTCCAGTACCTGCATATCTTAATGCACCCGAAACGCCAACAAAATATAAAATGACCGTTTCAGGAAAAACTATTGATGAAAAACTATATTACGCAGAGGATATCGATGGAGATGGAATAACTGAAACTTTTACGGTCAATAGCCCTGATGGTTTTAACTGGGGCTATAAATCCGGCCCCAACATTATCCTCATTTTAAATAATAAAGATGAAGAAATTAAAGGTTTAATTGGTCAGCTATGTAACTGGGCATACTATGGGACCCCAGAAGAAGAAAAAGAAATATTGCATAATTTCCCTACTGATATGGATATTATTAATGAATTCAAGCTCGAAGCAGTACCAACACAACAAACAAAATAATAATTGATTCATTTATTTATAGTAGAGGTAGGTTTATAACCTGCCTCTACTGAATTACTGTTTTGCTTCTTTCTCTGTACTTTTTTAACTCGTCCAGCAGCCTATAATCATTCCCCTGTATACCACCTAATGTAACCTTTGGCTTAGAGGTTGGGCCATGAAAATCCGAACCTGCTGTAATAATCAGATTATGGTCGGCAGCAAATCGAATGAAATAATCAATGTCTTCTTTTGTATGATACGACGATATAGCCTCTATACCAGCTATCCCCATTACTGCAATCTTTTTCAGATGTTCTTCCCCTTTAACAAATTTTGGGTGAGCAAGCACAGGTACACCGCCTGTAGCTTTAACCACTTCAATTCCTTCGTGCGTGCTAATTGATATAAATGGAACATAAGCAGGCATATGTTCAGCCAGATATTCTCTGTAAAAATACATTAATTTGTTATCTGATTTTTTCCCATTAAAATACTCTTCAAGGCGTTTATCATTTCTATTATGTGGATTTTCAAATACTTCAAGCATAATGGCTGTTGCCGTAGGAGGCCGATTATTAGCCTTCCTCCATACATTTTTTTCATTCATTACAAAGCCAATATCCCGCAATTTTTGAATACGCTTTTTTGCTATTTCATGGCGATAGTTACCTATTTTTTTTACTATCGCGTTGAGCACAGGGGCATTGTTAATAAAATAGCCCAGTATATGCTGCTGGGAACCATCTTCATAAATTGTAGTTAACTCAATTCCTGGAATAAACTCTATGTTATATTTTTCTGAACAAACAATTCCCTCGGGAATTGCATCAATTGCATCGTGATCAGTAATACTGATAGCACTTAATCCAATCGTTTTTGCCATCTGAAAAATATGATCTACAGAATAATCACCATCTTCACTATACTGCGAATGGATATGCAAGTCTATATATCGATAGGTCATAACTGGAGCATAGCACACATTATTTGGGGTTTTTCATTATTATTAAACTCTTTTCAGGTAACAAGTCCAGTGGATTAAGAGGAATATCGGCGCATCTAATCTCAAAATGGAGGTGATTACCTGTTGAACGTCCTGTACTGCCTACAAAAGCTATCGCCTGACCTTTCTGAACATAATCGCCTACCTTTACAAGCAATACTGAATTATGGGCATAGCGGGTAACATAATTATCCCTATGTTCCAGAACAATGGAATTGCCATAATTGCCAAAATATCCTGCATAAATTACTTTACCTTCCATTGTAGCCCTGACCATCGTGCCCTTTGGCGCAGGTATATCAACCCCCGGATGAAACCGCCCCCATCTTCTTCCTAATCCAGAACTAATTTTTTCAGGATCACCAATTGGCCATATAAACGCATCATAGGGAACATTTAACGGTTGTAACGAAATCCCCTTTTCCATTAACTGCTGGATATAGATATCAGAATAGGGAAAAAACACAAAAGATCTTTTAAATTGTTTTTCTTTAATATTGTTAATACAATACACATCTTCAACAGTTATACCAAACTGGTTAGCCAAAGCCTTTATCTGCTTAACCATGTTCACTTCAATCCATTTACCTGATTTTCCATTATAACGCTGTATATTTTCATTATCTATGAAGTAAAGCTCACCCGCAAATGAAAAAGAAACAATAACAAGAAGAAATACTATAACACACTTTTGTATATTCATAACAGTACAATCCTGTACAAAAAAATTTAAAACAACATATACTCCCTATCTTATTAATAAAACGAAGTATTCTATTTATCGTATTAATATAGTTATTTATAAGTACACAGTAAGCTTATTGTATAATTTTTAATCACTACTTTTTGTCAACAAAAATTTCATCCTTTACCATATGTCAACTGCTTTGTGAGCGTATTCTTAGTCCTCTATCTTTACCTGCTTGATTTTTCCCACAGTTTATGAGTAGTTACCTACCATGCAATAGTCAGTACTTTTTCATTACGATAGTTACTTTTGATATGGTGTCTTCGCAAACAAAAGTTATCATGTATTACAATATTTGGTCCGTAATCAGTTGAAAATACACGTTTATACCCAGCATCACGGCATAGTTCTGTAAGCTCAATTGTATAACGACCGTATGGGAAAGCAAAGTAATATATTGGTTTTTGCAAATAAAGTTCTAATATTTTTTTAGATAAATATATTTCCCGGTACAGTTCATATTTACTCTGCATTGTTCTTTTGTTATAAAGTTTTACAAGATCAGGATGACTTTGCGAATGGCATTGTATATCTATATTATGGTCATGTAATTCTTTCACCATCTCCCATGTTAAATTATTTTTGCTTTTATAATAAATATTGTCAGTATACACAAAAAGCGTAAAGGGGTAGTTCAGACTATCAGCCAATGGCATCAATTTAGTATACATCGACCTATATCCATCATCAAATGTTATAGATACAACCTTCTGATTAAATGGATTATGTCCATTAATATGCGATTCCAATGTTTGTAGTGAAATTACTTTGATCAAATGTTTTTTTAACAGATCAAACTGATTTTTTAGTTTTTTTAGCTCAATAGAATATGTACCTTTGCCATCAATGTTATGATACAATATAATAGGTACTTTGTGTAATCTGGTAATATTGATATTTTCTTCATGTTTTATATCTACTGGGTTATTTATTACGTATGCATCAGTTTTATAGTAAAATAACAGGTAAGCCAGTACTATCATAACACTGGAAATGCTCACTGCTATTACAATATTATCTAGTTTCATCATTCCCCAAAAATTTTATTATACCATCAGTTATAATTCTGGTTGTATATCCGTTAAACATTCTATGGGTAAGCCATGTTATTTTGCTCATCGTGCCCGGAACTATCATATACTTATTTTTTTGTATTGCACTTACTATTTTTTTAGCGATAGTTTCTGCTGAAAGCATCCCTGTCATTTTTTTAATGCGTTTGGTTTTTTTAGGGATTGTTTTAAGCTCTTCAGCAATAAACGGTGTATTAACTTCGGGTGGGCATAGTACTGAAAGACATATTCCTTTTTCTTTAAACTCACCTCGCAAACAATCAGCCAGTCCAAATACTGCAAATTTTGATGTCCCATACGCTGAGTAACCATAAATGCCTATTAATCCAGCAAGCGATGAAAGCAAAACAATATTCGTTTTTCTCCCTGCCATGTAAGGATAAAAAGCTTTTAGCGTATACCAGATACCAAAAACATTAATTTCCATTATTCTTTTAAAATCACCATCACTAATCTTCTCAAAGTAATTTGAAAATCCCAACCCTGCCGCACAAACCAGAATATCAGGTTTTCCAAACTTTTTTATCATAGCAGGTACTGCTTTATATACTCTTCCAGCATCACTGACATCAACAGAAAATGCTTCAATCCTCTGGTGCTGGTTGCCAGAGCATGTTTTTATTTCATATTTTGCTTTTTGTAACTTAGTTTTATCCCGAGCAATTATCGCAACATGTGCACCTTTCTGTATTGCCAATTTTGCAAAAGCAAGCCCTATACCGCTTGAACCACCGGTAATATAAACATTTGCACCGTTTATAATCCCCATAAATTTTCACCTGAAAACCAAATAGTAATGTATTATTCTCTTGTATCATTTCCAAGCGTGGTTGGTAGGCTCCATAAACAATGGCCATGTGCAGTACTTAATGGGTTCTTATCAATACTTTTTATATACATCGTCACCTGCGGGGTTGTCAATCATTTTTAGTTGATGGAAATGATAGTTCCTAACTAAGGGGACATTTATGCGCTCAATGTCTCCTTACCAACCCCCAAAGCGCACCTCATACAGCGGTGTTCCTTTACTTCCTCCCATCTGTCCGATCCACGGCGGGTGCACAACTGGCTTCCTCGCCTGCCTTGTCAACGATGTAGTATAATAGTTGATCGCGCAGGTTGCCCTATAATGCACCCGCATCCTATGACGACGCACATGCCTGTGCGGCTGTAGTTCCCTTCACATAGCCTTCTACAGATGAAAGGCTAACTCAGCTGCAGGTGAGCACAACAGCGTGAAGGTACCATGCCCATCGTAACTACTTATCGATATCCGCACCAATAGCAAAAGTTCTTGAACACTCCCAATAAAGATATGATGTTCTTTCACAAAAACAGTATATGATCAAGACTTATAGGAAATTAACTGATATATTACTATTGATGGTAACTGGATTACCAGTATAAGGATTAATAGTATCAACATCCGGTAACATTCCATACGGCACATTTGAATCAGCTACAAAATAAAATAGATAGTCACCATACGGTACATTGGTTAATGTATAACTTCCACTACTATGGGCAACCAATGGCGGTAATCGCAATGCATACTTATACCAATCATAAGCATTCCAATTCGTTGCATAGCTACCATCATTGACAGCGTCAACAAATACATTGTATTCCACTTTATACTGCTCATAGCGTAGATAATAATCAAGATAGCCTTCAACAGTGCTATAGGGAAATAAAGGCGCTACTGGCTCGTAAACTGAAGGCCTGGTCCAACCAGGGTTGTCATCATCTAAAAAATAATCTGCTATTGTCTGTGGATTTCCATACATATTAGTTGCTGGTATGGCAATAACATAGCCGGATGAAGCTGTGGTGCCACTTACCGTAGCCACCTCCTCTTTTTTATATACTCGCGCTACACCCAGCAAATTACCACCCATGTAAATATCATCAGGTTCAACAGCTCGTAGCCAGTCACTGACTGCCCAATAGTGATATGCCGCTCGGTAGCCGTTGTCATTATAAAAATTATATTCATATAATTTAATAAAATTTTTTATAATAAGGCGTACCTCAATCACAACCTTATCATCTTTATCCACCAAAAGCCCGCCATCAATAGGTACAACAAGTGGGAAAACCCTGTTAATATCATCATAATTTTGTTTTAAATAGTCATAGTAGGTATTAACCATAAGTTGGTTAAAATCAAATCCATGAATATCCTTTTCGTGAAATATCTCTTCCGGGGCATCATCCTGCTCAATATTCCCTGAGGTATCAAAATGCCATTGGGTAGCATTATCAAATATCAGCTTGCGGATGTACAACATAACCATGCCATACCGCTTGCCTGGTTTAATATCTTCGCAATCCAAAACAACACCCACCCCGTTAAAAAAGGGGTCGGTGTCACTTACAGCAGCAGTAAAAACCTGCCGGTCATATGCCACTTTATCATCGCTGCCGCCATCCTCCTTTGCAAGCCGCATCTCGGCAATATCAACCATAAATGTGTTAGGAAAGGTTTCAGAAATATCGGTAATCATATCATTGACGGAATCATCAATTGATTGAGTTGCTGATACAGTAGTATCCCAACCCTTTATACTGCTGCTGTCTGTTGTCGATTCAAATGTCCCTTTTATAATCACCGTCACACGGCTGTTGGAAAGCTCATCAAATAATGCATTATCACCGGTGCAACCTATAAGGATAACTATCGCCAGAGCATATAAAAATTTCAGATATTTTTTCATAATTATCTAAATCCCAATATTGAGATAAAGGGTGAGCCCGGTATTAACAATATGCCCGTTTTTGCTCGCACCCTTTCGGTATTCTTCATAAATAAAAAGGTAATCAATACGCAACCCAATGTTTATCCACTTGCCAGCAGGGAACGATATTTCAAAGCCAAGCATTCCCATAGGGTCCCACTGCTCCATGTTTTCTGGTTTTATCATTACCTTTGCGCTGCCAGCACCTGCTTTAAGCTGGAATACAATGGGCATATCAATAGGTAAACGCCATAGCAGGCTGCCATAAACAGGGATAATTGTCAGCTCTTTAATCCCTTCCGATTTAAAATGTTCATACGAAGAATCAAATCCAATCTTTAAAGGAAGTGACGATATGTTGAAGCGCATAAAACCGCCACCCCATAAATCAGTATCAACATCATCGGCGGTTGAAAAAACTGGTGTAACCGGACCAAACCACATGCCAATCTGCGGTTTTAAAAAATAATCTCCCTTTTTCCGCTGTGCATATCCATTGCCTGCTATAATAAAAACAAGCAGTATAGTTAGCATTCCATACAATACATTATTTTTCACCAGAAACCCCTATTTTATTAATTACCACTAAACTTTGCATACTTGGTATACCTGTCAATACATATTTAATGCTCATCACTATTTTTAAAATACTTTCGGCGATAGTTATCGGTATTAACTTTATTGCCTGTAACCTTTTGTATAATCTGTATCATAACATACAGTTTAGTTACACATTTAAAAAATCATATACTGCCGGATAATATACCTTTTTAAAATACAATCCATATGCAGGAGCTGTTTCACCACTATAATTCCTGTCACATCTGTCTAATATCTCTTTCATCTTAAGAGGATGCTCATTATTATTCATCAGCATAAGGAGTGTCCCGACAAGTATTCTAATCATATTGTGTAAAAAAGCATTTCCCTTTATTGTTAAAACAACGAAATCATTAAAGATTCTATCAACTGTAATATATTCCACAAATCGTATAGTACCCTCTGTGGCTGAACTCTTTTTACAAAATGATGAAAAATCTTTTTCACCAATGCAATACTGACAGGCTTCTTTAAAAAATGCAATATTGATAGGTTCACGTACCCATAACGCTCTATAGTGCATAAACGGACTTTTATATCTATGATTATAAAGTACATAGCTATATTCACGAGCAACAGCACTATAGCGCGCATGAAAATGGCTATCAACATTAAATGCTTTTTTTATAGCTATATCAGCAGGTAAAATCCCATTAAGCCCAATACACATCTTTTCTAAGGGGATGAGTTTGGACAAATCAAAATGGATAACCTGCCCTAACGCATGAACACCAGCATCGGTTCTGCCTGCTGCAGCAATCCTTATATCCTCCCTGGTTAGTATCTTGATTGCTTTTTCCAGTTCATATTGTATGGTATTAGCATTATGTTGTATTTGAAATCCGCTATAGTGTGTACCATCATATTGGACAATTAACGCATACCTCAGACGGGAGTCTCGTTCTTCCATTGTTCCAGCATCTCATTCATCTTATCATACAAATCGCGGGTCATATCAAGAAGGGGCCCCGGCTTATTCTTTGATGCTTTTCCACTACCAAAGAGTTTGCTCAGGTAACGTTTTGTCCTTTCAAAGTTTTCAATCCTTTTTTTCAAATCAGGTTCTTTAGCACCAACTTTTAATGTAAGTATTGCACACATATATAAAATACCATCATATCCCCAGTTCTTATCAATATCAGGCCCAATATTCCCCGCTGCATCTACCGGCTCGGCTCCTGTTTGCATAATATCCACCACTTTAAAGTAAAGGTCATACGCTTTTTTATAAAAGAAATCTGAAATCTTTTTATATGGCGTATCAGGCTCCAGTTTAGCTAAATCCCCAAAAAGCCATGCAGCACGTATTGCTGATATAGCCATTTTAAATGTAGGAGCAACCATTTTATTTCTAAATGAATAGCAATCCATAGCAAGAAGATATGAAGCAGCTCCATGATATAAACCCCTATCGATATTAAAATCCAGCTTCCCAAAAAATTTTTCTATTGATTGTTTTCGTGCATTCGCTGTTGCCTGAATTTTCTGCAAATCTTCTGACTGTAAATTAGAAAAATCTTTAGGATAGGCAGCATATAAACATCGAGGACAAACAGTTACTACATATGCCAGTGGATAAATAACACCCCATTTTTCATTCTTTTCATAGGTGCGCCGCAATTCATCGGTTAGCTTCCCTGCAATAAGCCGCCCACCTCCTGTTAGCATTTCTTCACGATAAAACTCATATCCACATACCGGACAAATTGTAGCATTTTTCTGTCGGAATGATATCTTCTTTTTACTATCCTCTTTTTCCATACCCTACATCCTGATATTTGTACTACTATCATTTTTATCATTAACTATCATACCAGATAATCTTTGCAACTAAATAATTGCCCAATAACTATCAAAAAATAAATTTTTGGCGATAGTTCCTGTGAAATTTCATAAAAATCTAATAGACTTTCTATTTTAGATAAAGCATTATGATATTTTTATATCAAGCGAAAACTTTCGCGTGTCGATAAATTTAAAAAGAATATCACCGAAGGTAATGTTTATGAAGAACCATACTATCAAGCTTATTATTGTACTGATTATGGTGTGCGTTGCACAGCCACTATTTGCAATTTCAACGGCTGTTAAAGCACAAAACGATTATTTTTTAACATTATCCTTGCTTCGCCAGATCAGAATCATGGTAGAAAATTTTGGTGATGAAAATTCAAAAAACAAATATCAGGAAATACAGTCGCTTTTCCAGACTGCTTCTGAAGATTACTATGGACAAAATTTTGACAATGCACATCAAAAATACTATAAGGTTAAAATTGAATTATTGGCTTTAACCGATACACTGGCTACACTCTATATTAATAGAGCTCAGCAAATTCTTGATTCAACCTCAAAACAATCATTTGATATATTGATAAAATATGATAAAAATGGTACTTTAAAAAAATATTTTACTAAACCCTACAATCCGGTTGAAGACATCAAACCATACAACCCAGAAGAATATCATCTTTTTTTTGATAGAGAAACCATTGAGCGCTACTTGAAAAATGGTTACCGGAAATTACAGGAAGCTAAAAACATTTATAACAATCAGGATATTATATATCTTAAAACTAAATCAATAAAAAAACACGATGAGTTAGAGTTTATCATTAAACAATATTTAGCGGCTATTGATTTTTGCAGATTGGCAAAACAATATGGTATTGAAATCCATAAAATGATAAAAATAAATCAGTTAGATGCTATACAATCGAAGTATGGATTGGAAAGTAATAAACTCGATCCGATTTTTGATGATCGTATTCCTGAAGAATTCAAAGTAGATGCTAATGATAATCTTAATTTAGTGCATACAATCGAAAAATCCCGTTTGGAAAAGAAAACAACAAAATAATATAAAGAGGCAGGGGTTAAACCTGCCTCAACAATTTACTACTATGTTGTTTTATTAGATTTTTTCTCTTTATTTTTTTTCTCTTTATCTTTTTTTTCTTCCTGCTTTTTTTCAGTTTTAACTACTAATTCCACAATTGCCATTTCAGCAGCATCACCCTGTCTTCTATCCAGCAAATACATACGGGTATAACCACCTGGTCTTGTTACAAAACGTGGTGCAATATCATCAAAAAGTTTCTTCACAACATCTTCATTATGAATCAAGCGCATAACCTCACGCTTATTATGAAGCTTTTTAGCATTATCATTTTCTGTAAGATTCAAGTTTTCTTTTGCACGCGTTATTAAACGTTCGGCTAATCGCTTCAGTTCTTTACCCTTTTGCTTTGTTGTAATAATCCTTTCATGTTGGAATAGCGACGTTACCATATTGGCATACATTGCCTTTCTATGTTCATGGGATCGTCCCAAAATTCGTACGTTGTTACGATGTCTCATAATGATGCCACCTCTTATTCCTTTATTCCTAAGCTCAAATGGTGTTCTTCTAATTTTTTCTTAATTTCTGCCATAACCTGTTCACTGAAATGTTTTGATTTTTTTAATTCATCTTCTGTTTTATGCACTACATCTTCTAGTGTGTTAAGTTCTAAACTTTTCAATGTATTGTATGCACGAACAGAAAATTCAAGTTCATCTATAGATTTAGCAAGAATAGCTTTTAATTTATCATGGCTTTCATCAACTGCAACCTCTTCCTCTTCAACCTCTTCTTCAAAGTTAATAAATATTGTCATATGATCTTTTATTATCTTTGCCGCCTGAGCCAGA
>Ga0208940_1001317_pt1 | contig 26493 bp, 22 predicted proteins | sample AD_JPNNA6_MetaG_FD_184445 | JGI IMG/M metagenome (GOLD analysis project Ga0208940, IMG submission 184445) | Active sludge microbial communities of municipal wastewater-treating anaerobic digesters from Japan - AD_JPNNA6_MetaG (SPAdes) (version 2) | ecosystem: Engineered > Bioreactor > Anaerobic... | reverse complement strand
CTGCGCACGGCCGGCCGCAAGTTGTACCATCTGGGCATTCGCGGTCACGTCGCCCGCAACACCCTGGCCAAGGCCAACGAGAACCGGGACTGGCGCATCTACCAGGAGCTGGCCCACGAGTTGATCCGCATCGCCCGGCCGCTGTACCTGCACGACGACTTCGGTGTCACCCTCGACCACACCGCCTACGCCCTGGATGCCACCACCATCGACCTGTGCCTGACCCTGTTTCCATGGGCCGAGTTTCGTCGGACCAAGGCCGCCATCAAACTGCACACCTTGCTGGACCTGCGCGGCAGCATCCCGTCGTGGGTGGTGATCACGCCGGCCATCGTCCACGAGGTGCGGCTGCTCGACGCGGTGATGCCCGAGCCGGGGGCGTTCTACGTGCTGGATCGGGGCTACCTCGATTTCGGCCGGCTGTTCCGGATCGACGCCGCGCGGGCCTTCTTCGTGATTCGCGCCAAACGCAACCTGTCCTTTCACCGGGTGTACTCCCACCGTGTGGATCACGCCACCGGTGTGCGCTGCGACCAGACGATCACCTTGCCCGGCCAACCCGACGCCTATCCCAATCAGCTGCGCCGCATTCGCGTGGTGGTGCCGCACACCCGCACGGTGCTTACCTTTCTGACCAACAACTTTCAGCTCCCGGCGCTGACCATCGCCCAGTTGTATCGCGCCCGCTGGCGGGTCGAGTTGTTCTTCAAATGGATCAAGCAGCACCTGCGGATCAAGAAGTTTTTCGGCACCTCGCCCAACGCGGTCAAGACGCAGATCTGGGTGGCCATCTCGGTTTATGTGCTCGTGGCGATCATCAAAAAGCGGTTGCATCTGGACCACAGCCTCTACACAATCCTACAGTTTCTCAGCGTCCACCTGTTCGAGAAAGTCACTCTGCGGGAAGCACTTACAAATTATACTTACAATGATAACCAGTATACTCCGTCTAAACAGCTCAAATTATTCGACTTTTAACGGGACGGTACTGATTCCATATATTTCAAGTTCATCTTAATCAACCACTACTTATCAAACAAGAATTTTCACTTATTTCAATCTTGCCACAACAAACATACTAGAACCTGTTCGACAAATTCGATCCCAAAAATACCCAGCTATGTGCAATGGCAACAATAACAAACTGATTAAAATTAACAAAGGTAGATATTTTACAATTGAATTTTGGAAAAAATTATAACTTCCAGTTTTTTTTAATTTCTTTTTTAGAATATCAAAATACCCAGATGCTCCAATTGAGTAAAAATAATTCTTTTTGCCAGAGCAGTTGAGCTTCTCAATAGTAAAGCCGTTCTGTTCTAGTAATATTATTATTGATTTAGGTGAAAATTCAAAAAGATGATAAGGTGCTTCAGAATGAAACCAAGGCAAATTAAATATTTTAGAAAAAAATAGTGAAATCAGAGAGAAGCCACATTGTGAATTTGGAGTTCGAATACTGACATATCCCCCAGAAACGAGTATACTTTTTAGCCTCCTCGCTGATTACTATGGCTAACTCAGGTTTCAAAGTCCATTTTACCCGCCACCAGATAGACCATGACCATGAGATTGTTCAGGGTGCGATAGCCTCGCGCCTTGGCCTTGGCCGCCTGGATCAGGCTGTTGATACCTTCCAGCAAGCCGTTCGTCACCCGCGTTTGAAACCAGCGCAGGATGCCGTCCTGGTGCTCCCGAATCGTCCGCGCCACGTCAATGAGCGGCGCCAGCCGGCTGTGGGTGGCCCAGAAATACCACCGCTTCAGGTACGCGCCGGCCCATTCGGGCGGCTGGTCGTAGAAGTCCTGGAAACTTTCCCGGAGCCGCAACGCCCGCGCCGTTTTCAGGTTCAACCGTCGGTCCTCCAGGTCGGCCAGCCGGGCCCGTTGCCCAACGGTCAGGTGCCGCCGGTTTTTCAACCACAGGTAGCGCGTCCGCTTCAGTTCCGCCCGCTGGCCCTGCTCCGCCCGCCGGACCTGGTCCACCGCCTGGTTGAGCAGCCGGGTCACGTGAAATTTGTCGAAGGTGATCCGGGCCGCGGGCAGATGCTCCCGCACCCCCGCCTGAAAGGCCGGCGACATGTCGATGCAGACTTCCGCCACTTGGGACGCCGCTCCGCCATGGGCGGTCAGATCCTCGGCGAAGCTCGCCACCGTGTCGCCATCTTTGCCGGGCGCCACATGCACCACTTTCGCCCGGTCCAGATCCACGAACACGCTGATGTAGTGGTGACCCCGCCGGCTGGCCGTCTCGTCGATGCCCACCCGGCGCACTCCGGACAGGTCGGCTTGCGCCCGCGCCGCGCCCACGTAGTGGTGGACGATCCGCCACAGCCGCGTGTCGTGCTCGCCCACGATCCGGCTGGCCGCCCGCACCGGCATCTGCCGCACCAGCGTCATCACCAGCGCTTCGAACAACAGCGTGAAGCCGCTGCCCGGCCGCGCCCACGGCACCGCCACCGTCTTCACCCCGCACTGGGGGCACTCCGCCCGCGGCACCCGGGCATGCAGGTACGTCTCATGCTGGAAGAAGTTCAGATGCCGCCAGGTCCGCTCCTCGGTGTCGTACGCCGGGCAGCCTGCCTGCCCGCAGTCCGCACAGGTGAAGCTCCCGCCCTTGGCGAAGTCGATATACAGGTCCAGCCTCTGCTCGCTCACGCTGAACTGGCAGTCCTTCACCAGCCAGGGCGGCAGCAGCCCGAGCGCCAGTTGAAACAAATCCGTGTCTCGCATGATGGTTCCCTACGTGGTTTCTGGGTTAGCGGGGTAATCGTAGCCGGGGCTGTGGAATTGTGGGAATCCCGGAGTCCGCGCAGGGATTTCCATATTTCCACAGCCCATCTTGCCGCTCTATCGTAACCAGGAGTGCAGGACTTGTATAGCGTTACCCACACTAAAAAGCGAAGAGCCACTTTTTATTTGTTGAATCAGTAAATTGGGTGAACATACATGTTCAATAATGTCACCCATATTAACAACATCAAAACTATTTATAGGAAATCTAATACTGTCAAGAGTTCCCTTAAACGCATCTATTCCATTTTCTTTAGCAATTTCAATAGCCTCGCCGTTGATATCTATTCCAACGCACTTCCAACCATATTTATCAAGATGGAATAATAGTTGTCCTGTCGCGCAACCTATGTCCAATAATCGCCCTCTCTTAATTCCCAAAGACATTAAATAATTATCAAGACGAGACGATGATTCTGATGAAGTAATTTCTAGGTTTTTTGAGGATGTTAAAAAATAGCCGTCCTGGATGGAATATAATTTTTCTATCTCAATTCTATCAGGTTGGGGCCAAACAAAGAAAACTCCACAACATTTACACTGATACAGAACTGATGATCTTTTAAAGGTTTTCTTCTTAGTTTCAAGTGATTTACATATTCCACATGAGATATTACTCATCAATTTATCTTGATATTCTAAAGTATTTACCATTATCTTTTAGTCCAATTCACTTCACATAAATATTTTTTCTTACACATCTTATAACTTATAAACAGATAAACAGATTCATACCGTAGGCACACTATGAGTCTGCTTATGAATAATTGCAGTTCGATACAATTGATCCATTTTTTTAGCTTTCGAGTCCCAAGAAAACTCAACTATTCTTTTTAATGCTCCCTCGGACAGTCTCTGAATAATTCTTTCATTTTTACTAAGATACAAAATTGATTCTGCAAATGAATGAATCACAGATTCTAAGTTTGCAATCGGTATTTTAATTCCGCATTCAGAGTTCACAACATCAGCTTGTCCACAATGATCCAAGCAAATCACGGGAACGCCGAGGGAGAGTGCCTCCATAACTACTGTAGGAGTACCCTCATGTAAACTTGGAAAAGCAAACAAATCTGATTGCGCTATAATTGAAAGCGCATTTTGTTTATCCAACCAACCGTGCCAAGTCAGAAAATTTTGTAATTCCAGTCGCGAAGCCAACTTCTTCCATCTGAGTGACATCGGGCCGTCTCCGAGAACGTCCAAGTGAAAAGGCACTTTGCATTTAATTCTCGCCAATGCATAAAGCACTATTGGCAATGCTTTTCGAGAAATATGGAGGCCACTCCAAGAAATTCTTAAAATCGACGTCTGTTTTTTTGAAGTAATTATCCTTGAGACAAATTCATTGGGGATGGGTCCAGTGTCTTGAATGACTACGCTTCTTTTTCCATGAACTCTCAAAAAAGCGTCTCTTGTATCACTGTTCGATGTTATAAAAGCATTCGTCCTGCGAAGAGTCGATCGGACTCTACTATGGTATTTCAATTGAAGATTGTTCAATGTCACCTTAGCCAAATGATAAAAGAATTCCTTTGCTCCGAGTATTCTGGCAAAACGTAGCGGAAGATTCACGGCACCTCCGACTGGCCCCCAGACGAAAGGCAAATCTAGTGTCCACAGGTAGCCTGGTTCTCGGAATCCTGTCATATTTAATTGATGGGTGATATCGAACGTAACCTCCGAAACTAGATTACGGGCAATTCGAATCGCTTCTAGATGCCACAGCCTATACAATTTGTAATAGTATGGGGGCCACACTTTTTCGAGCCACGGCCCATCCGGCCGTGAGACGAAGAAAAAATGTAACCGTGACTGTAGGATTGGGCAGCGCGTCAGTTCCCTCTCGATGGCCTCACGATTGCCCTCCCTTTCACCAGTAATGACCCAAAGATCATGATAATCCGCCAGTGCAGTTACCCAGCCCCATCCCAGGCCGGGTTCGGAACCTTTATCCGGATGTACGGCAGCTGCTACCATCAATATCTTTAATCTTGATTTGTTGTATTTTTTACTTCCGAGCATAATTCTCGCACTGGATAAATCAAATGGACGATAGTTGATTTAATAATTGGGAAAAACTAGCATAATAGGCTTCGGCAGAATAATATCTGCAAGCCCACAAGCGAGCGTTTGTTGAGATTCTCCTTCGTTCATCTGTCTCACCCCACAAATATCGAATGGCTGCCGAAAAACTTTTTGCATCTCCCACTTCCGCCAACATACCCGTCTGCCCATTTTTCACAAAGCTTGGAAACACACCAATATTTGGCACGATAACCGGCTTACCCCTAACCATGGCTTCAGCTATGCTCATCCCAAATGTCTCAAAACAACGGCTGGTTGAAAGTATAATTCTGGCTCGCAGGTAGAAGGTTTCCAATTCTTCTCCCTCCATGAATCCATCCGACTGAACATTCTTCGGCAAAGGTGATGGCAACGGATAATCGTGGCTTTCCCGTCCGGCTAAACGGAACTGAATTTCCGGACATAATCGGGCAACATCCAATAACACGTCTATGCCTTTTTCTCTACTCAACCTGCCAACAAATCCAACATATCCTTCACTATGAGAGTTATTCTTATCATTATTGGCTTTTGGAATTTCAATAATATTGGGGATCACATGAATACGGTGCGACTTGAAGCCTGCGGCAATGAGGCGCTGACGCAGGAAATCGGATGCGCAAATGAACGCACTGACGTTGTCCAAGTACAGCTTTCTCACTCTCGCATTCCAGTTGCGCACTGCGTAAGCTGTACTCTTGAGGAAATTCTCTTCGCAGTCTCGAAGCATGCACCACCATTCCCGCCCTCCCAGACACCGCTCGCAGACCTCGCCTCTAGAGAAATGAAGCCCGTTCGGACACATTAGCCGGTAATTGGCAACGCTCATAATAATTGGTATTTTTTGATCTTTAATTCTAGGAAGAACACTCGGCGAAATAAGGGGGTAGAGGTTCTGTACATACACATGATCTGGATGATCTCTATTAATGGAACTCAGGATGGCTCTAGCTGCATACGGATTGTATAATCCTGAGAAGAATCCTTTGATGTGACCCAATGGATTTTTGTACAATTCACTTGAATTCCGAGTGAAGATCTCAACTCGATGCCCCTTCGATTTCAACACATCAGCTATATTACGGAATTGCACTTCCTCCCCACTCAGCGATGCATATTCGTTATGAATCATGAGCAACGAGGTTTTTTGAACTTGACTCATAATCTATGAAAGTCTTATTGATTGTCCAATTCCATCGGAGCTGCAATATATAGTAGCTATGTAACTTAAGAGTGGTTTTTGTTTTTAAATTGGAAAGCCGCTTTTTTGCAAGCTCTGAAAAGCGCTTCTGCGGCTTTTTGAGGGGAAAAATCCTCGTTGATTCGACTTGAGGCTTCCCCCATGGATACAAGTTCTCCTAGATGGACGGCGCACCATTCGAACAGTGCGACCAATTGCTCCGGCCTGAGTGGATTAAATGTCCATCCATTGAGTCCGCTCTTGACAAGCTCCGGCCAGCAGCCATTGAAAATTGAGCACAGCACCGGTTTTCCACAGGACATGGCTTCGGGAACAACGAGGCTCCAGTTGTCCTCCAGAGACGGCATAACGAGAACATCAGCAATAGAATAATAAAATCCGATTTCAGAATACGTCACGCTTCCAAGCAGATGAACATCATTCAATTTTCTAGTTTTGATATTATCCTCGATCCGGCCGCGTTCAGGACCATCTCCCACGATAAGAAGCGATCCGTTAGGCTGATTCGAATTCTCCTTATAGATTTCCCAAGACCGTAAGAGCTCTGATACTCCTTTCAATCTTATGAGACGTCCGATAAATAGAAACACAGGAGGTTTGAGGGAGAGCTTCTCCTTGAAGGCGGTTATTTCTTTATCATCAATCAAGAGCACTTTTTCCTTCAGGCTTTCTGTATCCGCTGCCATGACTCCTGTCGCGATCCGTTCATTCGGTACTTTCAATACTCGGTGACAGTAATCGCTTGAAAGAGAGCCGTTGCAGCAAACAACCTCTGCGACACTCGCACATATTCGGCGATATACAGTCCGCAGGAAACCTGCGTTTCGTTCCGTATGAGCTGTGCGTTCATAGGTGATTACAACCGGGACGTGCCTGCGGGCAGCTGCCCTGAAGGCAGAGAGCCCCCACTGGAAAAATCCTTCTGAAATGATGACATCGGGACTGGAGTCAAGAATCGTCTTGATCAATCGAGGTTGGAAAGGGACCTGAAATCCTGTATTCGCGAAATCCCCTTTGCGCCAGGAAACGCGCAGGATCTTTTCTCCAGGCAAGGCTATAAACCGCTGGCCAAGGATTTCAGCCATCTGTTCACAAATGCTCTCTTTCATGCGCTGTTTGGAACAAATGATCGTCAGGCCATTATTGAGCTGTAAGTCGAGTTCACGGTAGACTGGAACCCGATATTCCAGAAAGCATGGGTTCACCCAAGTCACTCTGGAGGGAACATGATCAACCGGGATGCGCTGATCGAGTTGATTGTTTTCAGCAGAATGAGATTCCATAAACAATCGATAGAAAATTATTTCGACCTAAGAGCGCTTGGTGAATTTCGCTGTTGTGAAGAGGGTCATGATGAACAACATATGGCAGATCCATCCGAGGGAGAGGAATGCCGTGATAGAGGACATCGACAAACTATTCAACAACATAGCCACAGTGCCAGCTGCGAAAAGATTGAAAACCGGTAATCGCCGAATCATCCACAGCCTCATGACCATTTCCGTCAACATCATCAGGAACAGCATCAAACCCAGCAATCCCAGATTAGTCAAAGAGCTCATGACCACATTGTGCATGTGCATCATGCGGAGCCTTCCGGCGTGGATGTTGTACAAACGGGCCAGGAGTTCGCCTGTTCCATATCCGAAACCCAACAGAGGCCGCTCAGAAACTTTCTCTTCGAGAACCCACTGCCAGACCGGTATCCTGCCTGTGGCACTTTGAATCTGTTGGTCTGTCTTCCCCCAGAAAACGTACTTCTCCACGTCGATGTTCCAGAGTGTCGCCGCAATCAGAACAAACATGAGTCCCAAAATTGATATCAGTTTGTTTTTTTTCACAAAGATAAGAGTTAATCCAACCCCTACAAGCAGGCTCAGATATGAAGCCGCGGAAGTGGCCAGGATGACGGCCGCAATCAATACATAGTAAATCCATCGCCACAACCCTTTGGCAATTCCCCAGCCGACAAAGATCATCGGGATCACAGCTCCGGGCACGAGAGAATTATGGAGTGCAGATAGCGAAAATGAATATTGCAGTACAGAAAACTCACCGACGATTACGACCACAAGACCAACACTCAATAAAAAACGTAAACTCATAGAAGGAGAGGTGCTCAGACGCATCGTGTCAGCAGTAATCATAAGAAAGATAAAGGCTTCACATCCGCGATAAAAAGTGTAATCCGGTCGCTCCGACCACATACTGCTCAATATCGCGATTAGATAGTAGAGAGTAAACCAGATTACTGGACGGTGGAACAGGAGATTGTTAAACGCGCGGATCGCTAAAAGATATCGTGCCAGCATGATCAGGCCGACACCACTTGTGAAGGCAATCTGGAGCCATGCGGATGTATCCACATCATATGCTGCTTCAATAGGCCGTTGTCGGGAAAGCAGCGCTTGAATAAAAGGATACAGTATTAGCACCCAGTGAGGAAATCTCAGTTGAGATAGGAATCTTTTGAGGGTGATTTTTTCAGAACGAATGTCACCTTGACGAATGGGAATTGCAGTATTCAGTGCTACTTGTGCCATATTCATGTCTTAAGTAGAAATCGTTAATCCCTTCGCCAATCTCTGTGCCAATATTGAATTCTATTCCGAAGTCTCAATAGAATGCACAGAGACTTCCAGGTTAGAAACCCAGCCAGCAGTCCCGTTCTCCAGAGTCTTCCAAATTTGCCCTCCAAGGAATCCCTGAACTGAATCGCGGTCTTGAACCCGTCTCTATCTCGACCACAAAATACCATGGCAAAAATGTACCAGGTAGCGACGCGTCCCCGAATCCGAAAGAATCCATCTGTTTCGTCTTCCCTGATTCGCGGTTTGATTCTCTTTTCCCACTCATCGACGGTGGCGCATCTCAGATATCGCTGGTAGTATTTCTGATAGAGATTCCCTCCGGACACTTGAGTACCATCGACGTGAAGAAGAATTTCCGGTATGAATCCCCACTTACCGAAAGTTGCCAAGTAGGCCCAATACTCCATATCACCACTCAGAACCAAATCGGTTCGCTGTCCTCCCGCGTCGTTCAACAAAGAACCGCGTAGCATGACCGAACCCGCGCACACGTGATCATGGTCCGCCCAAAAACCGAAAAAATCCTCAATGATCAAGGGAAACCGATCAGTCTTACTGTTTTGGAGGAGAAAAGCCGGACGGATTAGTGGTACATCACTTAAGGCAGATCTATGCTCCACCCCGACGCTGACAGCGATCGTATCAGGGTGGGTTTTTAGAAAATGGACAGTCGCCTCGACAAATTGTTCTTCCCAATAATCATCATGGTCAATAAACGTGATGAATTCGCCTCTGGCCTCTATAAAGCCGCGGTTTCTGGCCGCAGTTTCTCCCTGGTTCTCCTGGCGGATGTATCGCAGTCTCTCACCGAATGACTTAGCGATTGTATCCGTTTCATCAGTTGAGCCGTCGTTCACCAAGATGATCTCAATTGGGCTATACGTCTGAGCCAACACTTTTTCGATGCATCGCCGGAGGCTGGTTGCGGCATTGAAGGCGGGGATTATCACAGAAACCAAGTCTCTCTCTCTATTGTTCACGGGGATCATGATGGAAGGGTGCCTCAAATCACTCAACGTCACAATCTCTGATCGTCATGAATGATTGATTGAATACGCTGGACATCTTGTCTGTGGGCGATCGATCTTCGGTTGATTTGTTCTCGCAATTTGTGGGTTATCCGATAGAATTTCGCATGTAAGGGGTCCGGAAGTTTCTTTTGAAAGTGCTTCATGAACACAGTCTGGTGTTCATTTAGGAATTTTCTGGAATCAGACCGATTCTCATGAGAGAAGACAATCGATTTGGATCGAACATGTTCACGATAAAAGCCCATAAAGGCCGGAACATGTCTGAATTTCGAAATTCTTTGGAATTTACACCAAAGATCATAGTCCATCGAAAAATGAAGGTTCTCATCCAAGCCACCGGTTCCTTCAAAGACCTCACGACGAAAGAAAGCTGTTTCCTGCGGAATAGTGATATTACGGGAGAGCATGTCATTATAAAAAGGTGGACATCTGTTAATACCAATAATGTTTCCCTTCTGATCGATGTGGACCCGATCGCCATAGACCAAGCCTATTTGGGGATCAGATGTCAGAAAGGAAACCGCCAACTTGACCGCTGAGGGAGCAATCAGGTCATCTGAATTCAACCATGCAAAAATATTACCCCTTGCTAAACGAAATCCTTTATTGATGGCTTCCGACTGTCCGGTGTCCGGCTCGCTCTTCCAAATGGCAATATTCCGTTCATACTTACGGATAATATCCTGACTCCCATCACTGGAATTACCATCCATCACGATGATTTCGATTGATCGATAGTCTTGTCTGAGTACTGATTGAATCGTTTCTTCTAAATAAGCTGCCTGATTCAAAGAGGGAATTACAATACTGACAATAGTGTCCACGATATTCCTATCCAATATTTGAGCTAGTGCGAGTGAGATGCCTTTTCAGCCAGTAGACTGAACGGAATCTGATCCGGATCAGTTGCAAATGCAAAAAAGGGATTAGTCTTATCAGACTGTTGTCCTCCTTCTTCGCATACCAATCATTGCATCCTGTTCTCCGAAATCGGATGTATCCAAAATGCTTAAGATACTTGCGGATTGTTTCGTCTCTGAAGTTGGTGTTGTCTTCCAGAATTACAATTTTGGGTCGCCATCTTTCCAACGAAAAGCCTTTCAAAACATTCAGTTCGAAACCTTCGACATCGATAGAGATGAAATCAATTTTCGAAATCTGCTCTTCGAGCAAAATTTCATCCAGAGTACGGGTGGGAACGGTGATGGTTTTCACTCCTTCCGACTGCCGTTGCACTCTCAGCATATGTTCTGAGTCTGAACCGATAGTCGAAAGTTCCTCAATCCCTTCTGCGATGTGCAAAGTAGCAAATCCGGCCTGACTGGAGGCAGCACATTTATATAATTTTGATTTTCTTACAGATTCGATCTTTTCATGCAACAACGGATTAGGCTCAATCAACACACATTTCCAGCCCCGCTTCTCAAATAGATAGGTTGTTGAAAATGTCACCCCATCAAAACAACCCACCTCGACACATATTCCCGTGTCTTGGTTGAGAAAATACTCGTCTAAAATTAAATCTTCCTGATATTGCGAGTAGGATGTTTGTCGGTTTGTTTTCACGTCAGAGTTTCCGTAGTAGTGTGCCATCGCGTTCTATTTAGTCGAAAGATATAACCACCACCAAAAATTCCGATCAATAGAATTAGAATGAAATGTAGGGCAGCGATAGAATGGATCTCAACTCTGTCTGCAAGCAGATATACTGCGCCTGCATTGATACATCCCAAGATCAGCATTAAAAGGAATAATGGCTCCTTTTTATGTGCCCGAAGATAGACCGAGCCCGCCATCAGGATTTGATACGCAACTGCTGCCAAGGCCAAAAAAACAACCCCAGTAATCGTTAACATTCTACTACTGAATATTGTGGCGATATCGCTAACGACGATCGCCAGCGCAACAAACAACGACAACCCAAGGACTGATACAGTCAGTGATTGCTTGAGAGTTCTGAAAAACAGACCATCCAATTCGGAGTAATTCTTTTTTGCGACGAGCACTCCGAATTGTGGAGCTCGAGCGTTGAACCAATACAACGACACGGAGACGATTACGGAGACCACCCCATAAGTGAACCCCCATTGGCCCGCATCGATGGGATTTCTCAATGCAAAGAATATTGGGGTGATAATTTGTGTTAAGAAATATCCACTCAGCCAGCTGACTGCGACCCGCCACTGCATCGGCCAGATCTCCTTCAACCAGCTAAGGCTGCTGAGTTCACTTGATGTCCGCCACAAATCGATAAAAATGTTCCTTTTGGCATACAAGATGTACCAGGAGCCGATTATTACTCCCGCCAAACTCATGAAAACCGTAGCGAACAATTTAAACCCTAAAAGAAGTGCCGTCCAAGTCAAAAGGGCACTCATCATTGTTTGCATCAGTCTGAGCTTGGAGATCTCTTGGATGAGGCCGAGACCTTCAAGAATCGCTCCACATGCTGAAAGAGGTAGTGATAGAGCCTGAAATATAACCAGGATCAACCATGGATACATCCAGTTGACGGATCCGTAATCACGTGAATTGTGGTCGAAGAAAAACACACCGAAGACACCCAGAAAAATCAGAACGAGAATGGCGATCACGAAGTACCATTGGAGGCTTTTTTTAAACAGATGAGCCAGTCTTGATTTTGAATCCGCACTCCCTTGAATCGTACCGTCAGTTGCCCACTGCAGATTGGCCTTCTCATGGCTGGCAAACTGCATGACCACTGAGGCTAGACCGAGTTCAAAAAAGACTGTCAATCCACTGATACTAAAAAATGTGTAGTAAAAACCCTGCTCAACCTTATTTAAGCAAGAAACAATCAATATGAGGGAGATTGGACCCGCGAGGACGCTCCAACAGCGTCCAAGGATCAAGAATCCCACTGTTCGATCGATTCCAAGAAAACGGAAGATCTTTTTAATGATCCCTTCCATCATGTAGGTCATTGCTTTGACGGGTTGATAGATTGCAGTTGATCAGAAAGCAAAAAAGCAGGATCAAGCGCGGATAGTCGAGACGGGAAGTGCACGCCGAACGCATCGAGAAGCGAAGCCACCTGGAAGAGAACGCGTTCCCCTTCAAGGCGGCGCGAGAGGGTCACCCAGCCGCGGTGGGCGCCGGCGGAGTCGCGCAGGGGGATGCGGATGCGCCAGCTTTCTGACTCGGTGGCGGAATCGGAGCCCCAAGACCATTTATAAGTTGATGGTTGATGGTTGATGGTTGATGCGTCGGGGTTGGCAGATTGGCAGATTAGCAGATTTGCAGATTCCAGATTTGCAGATTCCGGTTCGTCTTTGTGTCCTTTGTGACTTTGTGGTGAATCGGGAGGAGATGGCCAGAGCTCGACGGAGCAGGCGGAGAAGCCGGCCTCGGCGAGGAACTCTTCCAGGCGGCGGAACAGCGCGGCGGCGTCGGGGGCGGTCTGGATGTCCTGGACGAAGCGGCGGAGGCGCACCTGGTTGCCGATCACCTGGCGCTGGAAGCGGAGCGCCTTCCGGAACATGGCCCAGGCCTCGGCGAACTCGTCCCAGCCGAGGCGCCGCACCACCAGGATGGCCAGGACGCCGAGTCCCACCGGGATCACCACCGCCGCCGGCTGGTGCCCCGTGAGGATGCCGAGCAGCGCCAGAGCGCCCATCACCACAGTGAGCCCGTACAGGAGCAGCACCGCCATCCGCTGGCTCAGGCCCGCCTTGAGCAGCCGGTGATGGATGTGGTCGCCGTCGGCGTCGAAGAGCGGCTGGCCGGAGAGGAACCGCCGCGCCACCGTGAGCGTCGTGTCCAGCAGCGGGATCCCCAGCATGGCCACGGGCACCGCCACCGCCACCAGGATCGACGACTTGGTGGAACTCATCACCGCGAGCGCCGCCAGCACGAACCCCAGGAAGTAGCTCCCGGCGTCGCCCAGAAACACCTTCGCCGGGTGCCAGTTGAACGGCAGGAAGCCGGCGGCGGCGCCCGCCAGGGGCACCGCGAGGATGAGCGCCTCCTTGTTCCCCATGACCGCGGCGGTGATCATCACCGAGAGCGACACAAAGAGCGCGATGCCGGCGGCCAGGCCGTCCATGCCGTCGATGAAGTTGAAGGCGTTGGTCACCGCCACCACCCAGAGCACCGTGACCAGGGCGCCGAGGACGGGCCCGAGGTCCACCCCGCCGGCAAACGGCAGGCTCACCATGCCGATGCGGAAGCCCAGCGCCCAGAGGAGCACCGCCGCGGCGGTCTGGACGCCGAACTTGGTGCGGGCGCGCACGCCGCGCAGATCATCGGCCAGCCCCAGCGCGAACACCACCAGCGCCGGCAGGAGGATCCGGCCGATCTTCGGCACCATGTCGGTGAAGATCCGCGTCACCACGTTGTCGTAGAAGAAGAGCGCCGCCAGCGCCGCCAGGAACGCCGCCACCACGGCCACGCCGCCGAGGCGCGGCACGGGGCGGTCGTGGATCTTGCGCGCCGCGCCGGGGCGGTCGAAGAGCCCGAACCGCCGGCAGAGCGCGATCACCGCCGGGGTGAGCACCGCGCTGGCCAGCGCGGCGGTTACAAATAGAAAGATGTAGGTGCGCATGGGATTAGAAGATTAACAGATTGGCAGATTGCAGATTACAGATTAACAGATTAGCAGATTGCAGATTAACAGATTGCAGATTACAGATTAACAGATTAGCAGATTGCAGATTAACAGATTGGCAGATTGCAGATTAACAGATTGCAGATTAACAGATTGGGAGATGGGCGGAGAGACGGCTATCCGGAAGAATCGGAGGTTGGGAGTTCGATTGAGTAGGGCGCCTGGGATTCGCGCAGACGGCCGTGGTCGCGCTGCGATTCCAGGTAGGCGATGAACTTGGCGAGTTGACGGCTGCACGATTCGCTCAGACTCGCCAGCCGCTCAAAATCCGCCGCCGGGAGCATGCCGGTATCCAGAGCCACATACAGCTGCGACCGAATCTCCCCCGCCGATCCCCGCGCCCGGTAGAGATAGGAGATGAACTGGGCGAGGGTCTGGTTCTCGAAGCCCTCGGCGATGTTTGACATGACGGAAACCGCCGCCCGCCGGAGCTGGTCCTTCAACCCGAAGTCCTTGGCCAGCGCCCCCTGCCCCGTGGTCTGGTAGACGGCCTTGGCCAGTTCGCGGGCGGTCTGCCACACTTCAATTTCTTCGAAACGGCGGAAGGTGGTCATTTAATGATTAACAGATTGGCAGATTAACAGATTGGCAGATTGCAGATTTGAAGATTGCAGATTCACAGATTAAAAGATTGCAGATTCGCAGATTCACAGATTGCAGATTCACAGATTAACAGATTGGAAGATTGGCGGTGTGGCGATTGATGGGATCCCGGCACGCATTTCTTAATCTGTTAATCTGCTAATCTGCTAATTTGTTAATTTGTTAATCGACATGCCCGAATCATGATGCTTTCGTAAAGCTTGCCGGCGCAGAAGCGGGCGAAGCGGGGCCCCGGGCCCGCCAGCGCCAGGCGGATGGCCGCCCGCTGGGAAAGCGGCGCGCGATAGAGAGAGGATCCGTTTCGCAAATTTTCATGCGCCGGAGCCACACCGGATGCGGCGGCAGGGGTGGTACCGGCGGAAGCACCAGCGGAAACCACGCCGGCGGAGACCTGAGCCGCGGCTTTGAATGAAGGGGCGGTGGCACGGCCGTTGGCGCCGGCGGGGAGATAGAGGCGCTCGTCGGCGAAGTGCCGCGCGGCCGACAGGCGCCGAGCGGGAGCCAGGCGCGCCACGGCGTCCGCCGCCGAGCCGGGGAAGAAGCGCGCCCGGAAGCGCTCCAGGGCCGCCAGCGCCCGGCCGGCGCGCCCCTCGCGCGCCATCGCCCGGAAGCGGTCCGCCTCGGTGTCGTCGAGGAGCGCCAGCAGCTCGAGGGCCTCGACGCAGCCGCGCAGGTTCCCGAGGCCGTAGTCGGAGACGTTGTTCACCAGGGCGAACCAGGCGGTGTCGGAGGGAGAGAGAGTGAGGAGATCCGGAGCGGAAGATTCACCGCAGAGGCACAGAGGACGCAGAGAGGACTCTTGTTGTTTTTGGAGATCAACAGAATGTCCGTTTGCAGGTTCGCAGGTTTGCAAGTTCGCAGATTGCGGAGCAGAGGATTCACCGCGGAGACGCAGAGGACGCAGAGAGGACTCTTGTTGTTTTTGGAGATCAGCAGACTGCCCGTTCGCCGGTTCGCCGGTTCGCAGGTTTGCAGATTGCAAATTGGCAGATTCACCAGAGAGAGTGAGGAGTGAGGAGTGAGGAGTGAGGGGTACATTCGTTCGCCGGTTCGCCGGCTCACCCGGCGGGGCGGCACCGGTTTCCCATGACCATGCCACCGCCTGATCCCAAGCACCCTCAAAGGGGCGCCAGAGGAAGTGCCAGCGGGGGACCACGTCCCAGTGCAGGTCCACGTTCCAGGCGCTTTCGGGGTCGGCGCCGGCGCGGGCGTAGCCCGCCTCGCAGGCGGCGCGGGGGCCGTGCCACTTCACCCGGCGGCAGCCCAGATCCTTCAGCAATCCGTCGGCCGCGGCGAAGTCCTCCCAACGGATCAGCAAATCGAAGTCACTCGAGAGGCGCCGGAAGGGGTCGGCGTAGAGGTACTGCGACAGGACGAAGCCCTTGAGGGGGATCACCGGGAGGTTGGCGGCGGCGAAGGCGGCGAGGAGCTCGCGCCAAGACGCGAAGCGCGCCATTTGTTTATGGTGGAAAAGTTCCTGCCAGGCGATGATACGGGCGCGGGTCTCGAAGGGGGTGGACTCCCAGAGGGCCGGGCAGCGGGTCTCCCAGTGGTGGAACGCCAGAGGGGCCACCTGGGTTTTGAGGACGTAGGCGTAGAAGGCGGCGGGGTCGAGGCCGTTCCAGTCCGAGGGCCAGGGGAGGTCGCCGCGGAAATGGACCGGGAGAAGGGAGCAGAGGAGTCTGAATTCGGGGGAGATGGGAGGCATAGTCGTTAAGGTTTGAAGGTTTGAAGGTTTGAAGGTTTGAAGGTTTGAAGGTTTGAAGGTTTAAAGGTTTAAAGGTTGGAAGGTTTGAAAGTTGGAAGGTTGGGAAGTTGGGATTGGGGAACGTTCAAACCTTTGAACTTTCAAACATTCCAAAAGTTCCGATTACGATTACGAGCACGATTACGATGACGATTACGAGAGACGGGAGAAGAGAGACGGGAGACGGGAGACGTCAGAAGAATTCATGATGAGACACCTTTTTTCAGGGAACGGAGGAGGCCGGAAAGGAGTGCGAAGGTGCGCTCGATGGAGGCGTCCAACGTCGCAGCCCGGCCGGCATCGGTGAAGCCCAATTGGATCGCAATGCGCAGTTGCGTCTCCAGTTCGGCGATGGAGCCGCGGGCGACCGAAAGAAAGCGGACGTATTCCTTCGTCGTCCCCCGCGCCGCCCCTTCGGCGATATTCGACGGGATCGACACCGCGGCCCGGCGCATCTGGCTCGTGAGACCGAACCGCTCCTGCGCCGGAAAACCCGCAGTCAGATTGTAAACTTCCCGCACCAGCTCCACCGCCACCTTCCATGCATCCAGCTCATGATGCCTCAACTTCATCGCTCAGCTCCCGTCTCTCGTCCCCCGTCTCACGTCTCTCGTCTCTCGTCTCACGCTTTGACCACATTCGGTAAAGACTGCCGGTAGAGGCCGCGGGTGTCGATGACCAGAGAGGCGTGCTTGGCCACCAGGGCGTAATCCACGTTGCGGTGGTCGGTGACGATGAGGACGGCATCGCACGCGGTGAGCGTCTGTTCGTTCAGCGGCGTGCTCTGCATGGGCGGGAGGCCCGGCCAGGTGCGCATCCGCGGCGCAACGGGGATGTGGGGGTCATGATACGAGACGTCGGCGCCGAGCTGCAGGAGCAGGTCGATGATCTCGAAGGCGGGGCTCTCGCGCGGATCGTCGATGTCCCGCTTGTAGGCGATGCCGAGGACGAGGACGCGGGCTCCCTTCACGGCGCGGCCGCGGTCGTTGAGCGCGCCCTGGAGCTTCCCCACCACGTAGTGGGGCATGCGCAGGTTCACGTCGCCGGCGAGCTCGATGAATTTCGGCGACTCGCCGTGCTCCCGCGCCTTCCACGACAGATAGAACGGGTCGAGTGGAATACAATTATGGACAACAATGCCCGTGCTTGTTGTGAACGTATGAACATTGCTGACTTCCAGCGAAAATACCGGCTCACTCATCTCGATTTTTTCAATGCTCTTAACGGTGGTCAGGAATAAATCTGGTGTCAGCCTTTCCTCATCGGCTCTGGATTGAACCAGTCTCACCCGGGCAGACGACAGATCCTCGAGTTTTTTCCGCTTTGAATCCGCAAAGAACGGTTCCAGTCGTGCCAGAGTTTTTGCACCTTGCAGCTGCACATGAGGCTTCCCTCGCTTGATCCGAGGACGAAATCCTAAATCTTGCAGCAGGTGGACAACTTGCTCTAGCAATTGCGGACTGGAGGAGAAAAACCCCACAGTTCCCGTCGCGTTTCGATGTGTATACATTCGATCATTCTTACGATACTGGTGCTTCCCTTGTCGCACCCAAACATCACCGTCCCCACGCAGCAAACCCGCAAGAAGCTGTGTTTTATGCTCCGGCGTCAAATCAAACAGCACGGAAGGGATTCGCATCTCCTTTGAGTTCGAACCCGCCTGCCAATAGTCCCTTAACAGCCAGCCCAGCAACAGGCTGGATACCTTGATCGTGGTGCTGCGCCATGTTTTGTCGTCATAAATTGATGTATCAAATCCATGATGGGCAAGAATCGACCGGACATCTTCGATGGATTCCGTCTCGTCGCGATTGAATGTCAACCGAACACGGATCGCATTCCGATCCCGGGTGATGCACCCTTCAGCCAAGAAATACCCAATGAACCGTGCAAAATCAGGTGAGACTCGCAGCATAGCCGAGTGAGAGCGTCGGGCTTGTCCCATGCCAGTGAGCAGCAGCAATTCGCTTCGACGGGTGCCCAACTCGCTCTCAATCTCCAAAAAATGATCGAGCCGCAATGCATCACTCCGGATTGCGTCCCGGATTTTCCAGCCAAACCGATCTTTCAATTGAGCGGCCCATATGCTGAGAGGACGCCCCTCAACACGTACGAACACTCGAGTTCGCTCGCTTGGCGGCACGACATCCAGCAAGTCCACCCACAACTCGTCGCGGCATTCGGCCGGCTCGCTGCAGACAGGCAGTTGCTGACCGGCTTGAAGATCGCGGGCTGAGACGATCTCAAAGCCTGCTGCATTCTTGACCAGCATGGGGTGACCGTCGGTCAGAAACAGGCGGCGGTTGTCGTCGGTGGTGAGGCAGACGCCCGATCCTTCGTAGAATCCGCGGTACAGGACCTCCACCGGCAGGTAGTCGACATCGCCGGACCGTGGGTCAAGCGCCAGTGCCTCGAGTCCTCGGGGATGCAGGTACATTCCCTTGGGGGTGACGGCGACGGGCTGATCATTCTTCAACGCGTCGAAGAGATCCTCGAACCGCACCGGCCCGTTCAACCCCAGGCCCCGGACCCGAACCCACTCGCCGCCCCGCAGACAATGCCCCCCCCAGCCGGGGCCGGGGTTGAAGCGCATGAAGCCGAACGGCTTGGTCTCGGCGGCGTCGAGCACCTCCCAGACGTCGATGCCCATCCGGTCGTAGACCATCTTCAGCTCGTTCACCAGGGCGATGTTCACCGCCCGGAAGATGTTCTCGGTAAGCTTGGACGACTCGGCCGCCCGCGCCGACGACACCCGCACCGTGCGGGCGATCACGAGGTCGTAGAGCGCCTGGGCCAGGTCGCCGGAGGCGGCGTCGACGCCGCCCACCACTTTCGGTGTGGTGGTGGTGGTGAAGTCCTCGCGTCCCGGGTCCTCGCGCTCGGGGGAGAAGGCCAGGAAGTAGTCCTGCCCGCACTGGAGGCCCGACTCGTCGAGGATCCCCCGCACCAGCTCGTCGGTGGTGCCGGGGTAGGTGGTGCTCTCGAGCACCACGAGCTGACCCGGTCGCAGCGCGGCGCGAACCTGCCGGGCGGACGCGGTGACGTAGGCCATGTCGGGCTCGCGCTGGGGGGTGAGCGGCGTGGGCACGCAGATCAGGATCGCGTCGGGCTCGTTCAACCGCGCGAAGTCGGTGGTGGCGGCGAAGAGCCCCGAGCGGGCCATGGCGGCGACGCGGTCGGCGCCGAGATGCTTGATGTAGCTCTCGCCGCGGGCCAGGCGGGCCGGTTTGTCGGCATCGACGTCAAAACCCAGGACGCGAACGCCCTTCTCGACGAAGGCCATGGCGAGCGGCAGGCCGACGTAGCCGAGGCCGATTATTCCGACGGTCGCTTTTTTGCTGTCAATTTTGGTTTTCAGATCTTTGAAAGTGCTGGACATTTAGTTACCTCGGGGGAGGGTTGAGGGTTGAGGGTTGAGGGTTGAGGGTTGAGAGTTGAGGGTTGAGGGTTGAGAGTTAAGTGGTTTCGATACATATAATTAGAAGTTTTTTTCGAACAGAGAGAAGTTCATACGTTAATAGAGTTAAAGGGCGACAGCGAGTGAGGGTGTGGGATGCCCCCAATTTCTAGACACTCGATGTGTTAGGCCGAGGGCCGGGAAAGGAGATAGAGAGATGGCGGCTATCCAACGGTTTGAAGAGATCAAGGCCTGGCAGACAGCCCGTCAGCTGTCCCGGTTGGTGTACACGCTCTCCGGCCGCGATGCCTTCGCCCGGGATTTCGGCCTTCGGGATCAGATCCGGCGAGCGTCCGTGTCGATCCTGTCCAACATTGCCGAAGGATTTGAGAGCCAGACCCGGATCTTGTTCATCAGCTACCTCCATCGGGCCAAAGGCTCGGCGGCCGAACTCCGCGCGCAGGCTTACGTGGCGCTGGATGCCGGCTACATCGAGTCTGGAGACTTCGAACAGATCCAAAAGCTGGCGGACACCTGCGGGCGCCAGCTCCGTCGCTTCATCGACTACCTGCGGCAATGCCATGACCGTTGAATTGATCCGTCCCGCCTCTCGCCTTCCTGAATTCTCAACTCTCAACTCTCAACCCTCAACGGTTCCTCGCCGGCACGGCTCCGTTACCGAGAATAGAGCTCCGCCGTCAAGAGCACAAGGGCTCAAGAAAAAGGGGGCGGTGGGTTGTGCCGTCATCCGCATACACGACCGTTCGTATTGTACCCCCGGCGGCGGCGCGCGGAGTCACAAATCGAACAGATCATTCTAGTGGAAAGCGTTGGAAAGTCAAGGGGAGCCGCGGGTTTGCGGGGGACAGGTTCATAGAATAAGTTCGCAGGTTCGCAAGTTCACAGGTTCCAGGTTCATGGGGAAAGGTTCACAAGTTCCAGGTTCATGGGGGAAGGTTCACAAGTTCCAAGTTCGCAGGTTCCAGGTTCATGGGGGAAGGTTCACAAGTTCCAAGTTCGCAGGTTCCAGGTTCATGGGGGAAGGTTCACAAGTTCCAAGTTCGCAGGTTCCAGGTTCATGGGGGAAGGTTCACAAGTTCCAAGTTCGCAGGTTCCAGGTTCATGGGGGAAGGTTCACAAGTTCCAAGTTCCAAGTTCATAAAATGAAAGCAGGTTCTCGGGATCCGAGAACCTGCGAACTTGTGAACATGCGAACCTCCGAACTAATCCAGAGAACTTGCGAACTAATTATGGATAGAAGGTTCCAAGTTTGGGGAAGATGGATGGTAAATGGGAAATCGCTTGGGGTTACTTGCGCGATCGGTGTGGAGACGAGGAGGGAGGGCCGGGGTCGGTTTCCAGGTATTGGATCAACCGGCTGATCTGACGACTGCAGGTGATCACATGCTTCGCCAGGGTATCGAATTCTTCAGGCTTCAGGTACCCGACGTCGCAGGCGATGTGGCACTGGGCCCTCAGTTCGCCCGCGGATCCCCGTGCGCGATGGAGAAAACTGATGAACATCGCCCGCGTCTGACTTTCATACCCTTCCGCGATGTTGGAGACGACGGAAACCGCCGCCCGGCGGATCTGGTCCCTCAATCCAAAGTCTCCTGCAAACGGTTGCCTCCGCGTGATGGAATAGATCGTCTGTGCCAGCTCTCGCGCCTTCTGCCAAACGCGTAGATCCTCGAATCGCTTCACGGTGCTCATATCTATAACTAACGGATGAGGGCCGGGACTGTTCAGGTATTTTTTCAATTTTCTGGCTCCCGTGGGCAGGTTCCAGGTTCACAGGGGACACGTTCCAGGTTCCAGGTTCGAAGGTCCTAGGTTCATGGGGGAAGGTTCACAAGTTCCAAGTTCCAAGTTCCAAGTTCATAAAATGAAAGCAGGTTTTCGGGATCCGAGAACCTGCGAACTTGTAAACATGCGAACCTGCGAACTAATTCAGAGAACCTGCGAACTTGTGAACATGCGAACTTGCGAACAAATCCAAATTTAAGGTTCGAAGGTTCCAGGTTCACAGGGGACAGGTTCACAGATTCGCAGGTTCCATGTTCAAAGGTTCCAGGTTCAAAGGTTCATAAAATGAAAGCAGGTTCTCGGGGTCCGAGAACCTGCGAACTTGTGAACTTGCGAACTTGCGAACAAGGGGAAACTGAATTACTCTTCCCCAACCTGCAGTCTGGAGAAGCGGCGGACGTCGAGGGCGCCGGCGGCCGGATGGAGCGACTCGAGGTAGGCCTTCACCGTGAGCTTGTCGTCGCGGATGTAAATCTGCTCCACGAGGCAGTTCTCCTTGAAGAACTTGTCCAGCTTCCCCTCGACGATCTTCTCGATCACCTGGGCGGGCTTGCCGCTCTCCTTCATCTGCTCGCGGAAGATGACCCGCTCGTGCTCCAGCACGTCGGCGGGGACGTCCTCGCGGCGGACCCAGCGCGGGTTGGCCGCGGCGACCTGCATGGCCACGTTGCGGCCGGCCTCATGGGCGGCGTCGCCGGCGGCGCCGGCGATTTCCACCAGCACGCCCAGCTTGTGGTTGGAGTGGATGTAGGAGGCGAAGAACCCGCCGGCGGCGGCTTCGAGGCGGGCGAAGCGGCGCACCACGATGTTCTCGCCGATCACGGCGATGGAGGCGGCGACGTAGTCCTTCACCGCGAGCTTGGCGTCGTGGACGTACGGCTGGTCCATCAGGCACTGTTGGGCGTCGTGGGCGCCCGCCGGGGCGTCCTCGCAGCGGACGTAGGCCGGCGCGGCCTGGCCCACGTGGTAGGCCAGGTTGGCCCCCAGCTCGCGGAACTTCTCGTTGCGGGCGACGAAGTCGGTTTCGCAGTTGATCTCCACGAGCACGCCCAGCGTCTGGCCGGCATCGGTCCAGGCGGCGACGACGCCCTCGTTGGTGCTCCGGTGGGCCTTCTTGGCCGCAGCGGCCAGCCCCTTGGTGCGGAGGTAGTCGACGGCCTTGTCCATATCGCCGCCGCACTCCACGAGGGCCTTCTTGCAGTCCATCATGCCGGCGGCGGTTTTCTCGCGAAGTTCCTTCACCATCGCTGCAGTGATTTCCATGATGCGAATCTCCTTCAGATTATCTGGTCCCGAACGCCGATTGTTTCACACGGAGGCGCAGAGACGCAGAGCAGATTTTTTGCGGGTCAGTCAAACTCGGGCGAATGCCACAGCAATCGCCCGCTCTTCGTGTCTTGGTGTCTGCGCTCGGCCGGTCTACTCGGCGGGGGGCTCGGCCGGCGGAGCCGGCGGGGCCGGCTCGGCCGGCGGAACGGGCGCAACCACAGGCGCCGCTTCGCCCGGAACGGCCGGCGGCGGCATCTCGCCGATGATTTCGCGCGGCACGTGCTTGCGCGGCGGCCGGGGGGCGCGCGGCGTCCGGTCGGAGGGCCGGCGGGTGTCGGGGCGGCGGTCGCCGACGGGGCGCCGGTCACCGGCGGGCCGGTGCGCGGGCGCGGGCGCGGCGACGACCTCCTCGAGCACGCCCGCGGGCGTCTCGGGCTTTTCGCCGGTGGCCTCTTCCTTGGCCGCCTGCTCCAGCTCGGATTTGCGCATGGTCACGCCCTCGATGACCGCGTCGGAAAGCTTCGAGACGATGAGCCGCACCGAGCGCAGCGCGTCGTCGTTGCCGGGGATCACGTAGTCGATGAGCTCGGGGTTGCAGTTGGTGTCCACCAGGGCGACGATGGGCACGCCCTTCTTCTTGGACTCCAGCACCGCGATCTGCTCCTTGCTCGGATCGACGATGATCACCAGCTCGGGGATCTGGTCGAGGTGGCGGATGCCGGCCAGGTTCTTTTCGAGCTTCTTGCGGATCCGCTCCAGGCGGGCGACGGCCTTCTTGGAGATCTCGCCGGCGTAGTTGGCCTCCTTCTTCTCCTCGAGGGTCTTGTACTTCTCCAGCGACCGGCTGACGGTGGCCCAGTTGGTGAGCAGGCCGCCCAGCCAGCGGTTGTTGATGTAGTACATGCCGCAGCGCTCGGCCTCTTCCTTCACCGCGTCCTGCGCCTGCCGCTTCGTGCCCACGAAGAGGATCCGCTTCCCCTGGCGGGCGCTGTCGGCGACGAAGTCGGTCGCCTCCTTGAAGAGCTGCAGGGTCTTCTGCAGGTCGATGATGTGGATGCCGTTGCGGTCTCCGAAGATGTAGGGCTTCATCTTGGGATTCCAGCGGCGGGTCTGGTGCCCGAAGTGGACGCCCGCTTCGAGCAGTGCTTTCATGGTTACAGCAACCAACGGTGCCTCCTGATCTGTTCCGGGCCCCGGGCCCGGGTGATTTGCGTATCCTGTCTCGTCAGGCGGTGAGCCCGAATCGGGCCACCGCCGGCTCGCCGGTCCCCCGGCTCGCCGCTTCCCCGGTTCGCCGTCTCGCCGGCTCGCCGGTTCGGTTCGCTCAGGCGGGACGCCTGAACCACAGACTAGCGCTTCGAGAACTGGAAGCGGCGGCGGGCGCCGGGCTGCCCGTACTTCTTCCGTTCCTTCTTGCGCGGGTCGCGCGTGAGGTACTTGGCCTGCTTCAGGCGCAGGCGGAGCTCCAGGTTGAACTCCACGAGCGCGCGGGCGATGCCGTGGCGGACGGCCACGGCCTGGCCCATCAGGCCGCCGCCGACGACGGTGGCCTGGATGTCGAATTTGTCCATGTTCTCGGTCAGCAGGAGCGGCTGCCGGATGAGCGTCCGCTGCGAGCTGGTCTTGAAGTACTCTTCGTAGTTGTGGCGGTTGACGAAGATCTTGCCGGAGCCGGGGCGCAGAAAGACGCGGGCCACCGAGGTCTTCCGCCGGCCGGTTCCGTAGTATTGCACGCTGCTCAAGGTCCTCTCTCCTTACTGTTGAATTTTCAGCTCGACGGGCTGCTGGGCCTGGTGCCGGTGGTTCGCGCCTTTGTACACCTTGAGCTTCTTGATCATGGCGCGGCCCAGCTTGGTCTTGGGCATCATGCCCCACACCGCCTCCTTGATCACCGTTTCGGGGCTCTGGGCGAAGACCTTCTTCATCTGGGTCTCCTTCAGCCCGCCCGGATAGCCGGTGTGGCGGCGGTACATTTTCTGCTCCTGCTTCTTGCCGGTGATGGTCACTTCGCCGGCGTTGATGATGACGACGAAATCGCCGGTGTCCAGGAAGGGGACGTAGCCCGGCTTGTGCTTGCCGGTGAGCACGTGGGCGACCTGGGTGGCCAGCCGGCCGAGGACCTGCCCCTTGGCGTCCACGACGAACCACTGGCGCTGGATGTCGTCTTTCTTGGGAACGTAGGTTTTCATTGTATACTCCGCAAGTAACTGTTCTGCATCATGGCCGGGCGACGCGCGCCCGGCGCCGATTCGCCGGCTCGCCCCAGCGGTGCCGCCGATTCGCCGGCTCGGTTCGTCCCAGGCAAGATGCCTGAGCCTCCGCTTCCGGCGCGGTTCGAGAACAAACGGTGCGATCGAGGAAAAGCCGTCAGTCCCGATGCCCTGGATTTGGGCCGGCATCCCGAGGGCCGGGTCGCCGTGGTTTCGCGCGCGGGTGGCGCGCCTCAAAGAACCCGAACGGATCGGCGTTGAACGGCAATCCAGGTAACCCATTCAACGGAGGCGCGATTTTATAGGCCGCCGGGGGGGATGTCAAGGGAAATTTGGGAGGGAGATTACCCGCCAAGGCGCGGATGAGAAAGGGCACGCCAAGACGCGGAGACGCAAAGAAGGCATTTTTTGTCAATGGAAGGACGAGGAAGGATGGGGCGGGGATTATTGGTAAATGGGTGAATAGGTCAATGAATGGATGAATGGGTGAATCGGGAGACGGGAGACGAGAGACGGGAGACGGTTCACGATTCAGGTTCAGAACAGATAAAAACCTTTGTGTCCCTGTGGCTCTGTGGTGAGGGCCGGGACGGTTGATGGTTGATCGTTGGGAACGAGCCTCGAGTCTCGATTACGATCACGAGCACGATTACGATTACGAATTACGATTACGAATCACGAGCACGAGAACCGTTCACTCCCAACTCCTATCTCCTCACTCCTCACTCCTCTCCAGCTTGTCGTACACGTCCCGGCGCGGGCCCACCCGGACCACCAGGATCCAGACCTCCGTCTCGCTGAACGTGTAGAGCACCCGCCAGTCGCCCACGCGGAAGCTCCACAGGGTGCCGTGCCGTCCCCGGAGCGGCTTGCCGGCGCCCCGCGGATCGTGAACCAGCTTCTCGCGGATGGCGGCCAGGACCCGGCGGGCGGCCGCCTGGCCGATCCGCCGAAAATCCTTCTGCACGCTCTTCTTGAAGCGGAGCGCGTACATCAGATATCCCAGCCCAACTCATCCAGAAACTCCCGCTCCGACTGGACCGGATCGGCGGGATCGCCCAACCGTTCCATCGCGATCTGGTAGTCCGCCCACGTGTCCAGATAGAGCTCCAGGGCTTCCCGGACGATCTCGCCGCGGTTCCGCTGGCGCTC